>Ga0209185_1002199_pt1 | contig 14026 bp, 8 predicted proteins | sample SidtaG_2_FD_187425 | JGI IMG/M metagenome (GOLD analysis project Ga0209185, IMG submission 187425) | Marine algal microbial communities from Sidmouth, United Kingdom - Sidmouth_Asex2 metaG (SPAdes) (version 2) | ecosystem: Host-associated > Algae > Red algae > Unclassified | place: Sidmouth... | reverse complement strand
ATTTAAAACGCTTGGAACGGCATGTCCAGACCCAGAAGTTCCTTTAACGTCTACTTTGCCCCAAAAATTACTAATCTGCGTAAAATTAGGACTTTCTGCTGTTCCTTGATTTTCAAAATACCAAACTTGCCCCAACCGATTGCCAATAACCAAATCTAACAATCCATCTTGATTGACATCATAAAAGTAAGGTGCACTATTTTGATAAACATCAATATCCTGATACAAAAAGACGGGAGCTTGAAAAGAAGCGGCTTCGTTCGCTCCTGCCAAGCCTGTATTTTCCAAATAAATCAACGTTCCATCAAAATCACCTGTTGGCGAAGCAGGTCCAGTTGTCCCCAACAAAAGATCTTTTGCGCCATCTCCATTAACATCACCAAAAGCAGGCACAAAATCCTTCCATTGTAAATCGCTCAGATTCAAATAATCATCTGTAACATACACGAAAGCAGGTGCTTCTGTTGTTCCAACATTTTCAAATAAAGTCAAAGACGATACATCTACAGCAGTTCCCCCAAAAGGCAAATTGATTTTTGTGCGATTACCCACAATAATATCTTCCAATCCATCAGCATTGTGATCAAAGAAGACAGGATGAGAATACAAACCGACATCTAACATTTCATCCAATAAAAAATTTCTTTTTTGCAAATCAAAAGACGCATTGTTGTCGCTACCAACGTTTTTGTAGAACCAAACATTGTTATAAGGAGACATATTATTGACATTATTCGCACCAGCCATTAAATCTCGCACACCATCATTGTCTACATCCACATAAAAAGCAGACAAAAAGCTTCTAAAATTCGCAGGTTCATTATACACAGGAAACGCAATATCTTGATCTGTCACATAGCCATTTTCCAACGTTCCGCCATTGTCCAATTTCACTAAATTATCAGAATTCAAGTCTCCCAAAACCAGCTCATTCAAGCCATCGCCATTAAAATCCGCACTCAACAAAGCCGAACCTGCATGAACGCCTTTACCGTATTCGTCCGCTTCTTGCTCCGCAAAATAGCCCATACATTCACAATCACAATCCAACGTCACCTCCTTGTCCAAAGTCTCATAAAAGCTTCCCCAACAAGAATCCACCAACGCCATTTCAAACAATCCGCACTCCGTCGCTTCATTTCTAAAATAAAAAACCTGTCCCCCCGAAGGATTAAAGGTCAAAATATCTAAATGACCATCATTTTCCAAATCCACAATCGCAGGAAAATCTTTCACATCAATCTCAATAGGCGTTCCATTTGCTGTCACCAAACTCTCCACCACCAAATCAAAAACAAGCTCATTGTCCCCATTAAAAGAACCTTCATAAATCGTCACCCCCACATTATCTGCCGTAAAAAGATCCTTAATTCCATCACAATTAAAATCCTCCATCAAAGCCCATTCATACATTAGCGGAAACGCCTTCGCATAATTCAAATCCAACGAATAATCGAAAGTATTGGGTGTTCCACCATTTATCAGCGTCAAAACCGTTCCATCTGCCCGATCAAAAACGAACAAATCCTCCAGCCCATCATTATTCAAATCCACTGCCGAAAACTGCGGATTATTCAGTCCACCCGCCCAAGCAAGCTTCAAAGCCTCCACCTGATCCCAATTATGGTACACAGGCAAATCCGTTGCTTGCCCATGATACAACTGCGCCTGCACAAACAAGCTACCAAAACACACCAAAGAACAAAGAAGATATTTTATCATCACAATTATTATTTTTTATTTTTTTAGGAGAGAACGGTTTGGGTCTCCGTCGTTACGCATAGTCCCGCTGTCCGCTAATGGATGGCATTTCCAAAATGCCTTCCATTTTTCGCAATACCTTCTGCGAAAAGCCAGGCCAACGCAAGCATCCAACCACTACCATCGGGTCTATTTTAAATGGCTTGTACCTCTGTTTAGTTTTTGTAGTTGATAGTTTTTGTAGTTAAAAAACCAAAATCAAAACTACTTAAATCAACCACAAAAACGACTTAAACTACTTAAACCACAAAAACGACTTAAACAAAGTAAAGCGCAAAAGTAAGTCTTTGTTAGCGAAGTACTAAAATATTGCAAATAAGAAGGTATTACAAATTTTATGTTTTATCTTTCCCAATTAAATGCTGTCTTTTTGTTATACAAATAAACAAATATGACAATATATCCTATTAGAATACATTTAAAGACCTGATTATGAGCAAACTTCACATTCACTTACAACGCTAAAGCACTCTTAAACTATGCCAAAACGATCTAAACTTATGCTATTTTTAAAAATAAAAATATACTGCTTACTATTCTTGTGCTCTTTTTTCTATATGAATGGTCAACCTATTGACGATTTTACGTTTAAATTAGTCAATCCCTCTGTAGACCAAACAACCATCGAGATTACAGCCACTGATCCTCCCAATGCAACAGGAAAGAAAAATTTCAAGATTAATGGCGAAAAAAAAGAACTTGTTTTTCAAAATGGTGTAGCGACTTATAGTGATAAAATAGGCGAAAAAGCACACTTCTACATACAATCCGAAAGTAAACCAGGTCAATTCAGCCGCATACACAAAGATAATGGCAAAATCAGTATGACCAGTATTCCTCTTTGGATGTCCATGTTACCACCATTAATAGCAATATTATTGGCTTTGATTTTCAAAGAAGTTTTAGTTTCTTTATTTGTGGGTATTTGGATGGGTGCTTTTATATTGAACGGCTTCACCCTCAAAAATATTTTCAGTAGTTTATTTACTGTTATAGACACTTATATTGTAAATGCTTTAGCGGACAAAGATCACCTTTCTGTCGTGATTTTTTCCCTATTAATTGGCGGAATGGTTGCCATCATTTCTCGGAATGGTGGAATGCGTGGTGTGGTTGATAAACTCTCTGTTTTTGCCAATAATGCAAAGAACACACAGTTGGTTACATGGTTTTTGGGTTGTGCCATTTTCTTTGACGATTATGCCAATACGCTCATTGTCGGTAATACCATGCGTCCTGTGACAGATAGTTTCCGTATTTCAAGGGAAAAATTAGCATATTTGGTGGATAGTACAGCTGCGCCCATCGCTGCTATCGCCTTTGTAACGACTTGGATTGGGGCAGAGTTAGGCTATATCTCGGAAGCAACAAAAGCCTTAAACATAGACGAAAGTGCCTACAGCCTCTTTCTCAACTCCTTGACGTACTCTTTTTATCCCGTTTTGACGCTTATTTTTATGTTGCTGCTCATTTTTTCAGGCAAAGATTTTGGACCAATGTATACAGCAGAACACCGAGCAAGAACGACAGGAGAATTATATGATAAATCCACAGATAGAGGTGACAGCGAGGTCGATAACTCTTTAGAGGAATTAGATCCAGTTCCAGGTATTCCACACCATTGGTACAATGCCTTGATTCCCGTATTAATTGTGGTCTTAGGTACAATTATTGGGCTTTTTTATACAGGACACGACCCTAAAGTTTGGGCAAATCCAGAATTGGGTTTTTTAAGTAAATTATCGGCTATTATTGGGGGGGCAAACTCTTATGCGGCTTTGTTGTGGAGTTCTTTATCCGCCATTGTTGCTGCCTTAGTTTTGACGATAGGTGGGCGTCTGATGTCGCTTAAGATGACGATGGAAACGTTTTCGGATGGTTTAAAAACGATGTTGCCTGCCATTTTGATTTTGGTCTTGGCTTGGTCGTTGGGAAGTATCACAAAAGATTTGCACACTGCCGATTTCTTGACGAACGTATTGGATGGCTTTTTGAGTCCCAATTGGATGCCAACAATTACGTTTATTTTGGCTGGATTGATTGCTTTTTCGACGGGTTCAAGCTGGAGTACGATGGCGATTTTGTATCCTTTGATGTTGCCTGCGACATGGACAATCGCACAAGCAAGTGGTATGGAACCTTCCGAAATCATGCCGATTTTCTACAATGTCACATCTTGTGTATTGGCTGGCTCCGTTTTTGGTGACCACTGCTCCCCTATTTCGGATACAACGATATTGAGTTCCTTGGCTTCCAGTTGCAACCACCTCGACCATGTAAAAACCCAAATTCCTTATGCCTTGACAGTTGGAACAGTCAGTTTGTTTCTAGGAACAATTTCGATGTTTATTGCAGTCCCTAACATTGTTTGGTTTGCTTTGGGGGCAGTTTTGTTGTATTTGGCGGTTAAAGTATTGGGGAAGACTGTGCCCGACGCAGAACCATATAAGTGATTTAAGTTCATTTAAGGTTTGTTATAAACGTCCAAACCATCCAAAATAGACCTGATAGTAGCGGTTGGATGCAGCGTTGGCGAGGATGGCTTTTCGCAGAAGGTATTGCGAAAAATGGAAGGCATCTTGGAGATGCCAGCCATTAGCGGATAGCAGGACTTAGCGTCACGACGGAGAACTGAACCGTTCTCTCCTAAAGAAATATGTACCAATTCACCAAATAAATAATAATGATTACGGAGATTGAACAACAGATTAAGGAACAGTTGAAGCAGGATGCGCCCTCGGATATGTATGAGCCGATTTTGCCTGAACTTCAGGATTGGCCCATTTATAAGCTGACGCAGGAGAAGGAAGAATTTGCACAAGTGCTGGCGGATGCATCTTTGGAGCATATTAAAAAATTGGTGGATTCGCCTGCGGTGATGGAAGAGCTGTTGGCAAAGGTGGTATATTTGGAAAATATTCGGCTGAAACAGGATGCTTGGAAAACGGATACGAAGGAGGAAAAAGAATTTTGGATAGCAACAAAAAAGATGTTGATTCAACGGTCTCTGGATATTAAAAATGATCCGAAGTTTGCAGAAAATTATGACTATGGTATTTTTCGGGAAATTTTGGAAATGTATAGTCGGGAAATTATTGGGACCTTTAATGAGGATACGTATCGGTTTGCATCAAAGGCGTTGCCTTTTAGTTTTAATCGACTGCTCAATGCTACTTCGTCATGGAAGGTGTGGAGTAATCAGTTCAAACTGACGGATCGGATTAAGACGTTTGGGTATATTGATGAAATTCGCAACTTGGCTCGCAAGGGAACGATTGTGGTTTTGCCGACGCACCATAGTAATTTGGATTCGATTTTGATTGGATGGGCGATTCATTGTTTGGGAATCCCTGCGGTGCAATATGGGGCTGGTTTGAATTTGTTTAGCAATCCGATTATGGGGTATTTTTTCAGTCGTTTGGGGGCGTATAAAATTGATCGTCGCAAGAAGAATATGCTGTATTTGGAAACGCTCAAAACGTATTCTCGTTTGACGGTTCAAAAGGGTTTGCATTCCCTGTTTTTTCCTGGGGGTACTCGCTCTCGTTCTGGACAATTAGAAACAAAGTTAAAGTTGGGATTGTTGGGTACGGTAATTGAAGCACAGCGTTTGAACTTTCAAGAGGCAAAGCCCAATCAACCTGCTAAAAAAATATTTGCAGTGCCACTTGTGATTAATTATCACTTTGTTTTGGAAGCCTCAAGTTTGATTGAAAATCACTTAAAACAACAGGGACAAGAAAAGTATTTTGTTGGTAGAAATTCGATGCCAAGTACAAAAAAAATATCAGGTTTTATCTGGAAATTTTTCTCTAAACAATCAGAAGTTTTATTGTCTTTTGGCAAACCAATGGATTTGTTTGGCAATGATTTGGATGAGGATGGCAATAGTATTGACCAGCATGGGAAGCCTATTGATATTCGCTCTTACTTTTTGGCAGAGGGCGAATTGACCGAAGATTTACAGCGAGAAAGTGAATATACTCGTATGTTGGGCGATGAAGTGAGAAAAAGATTTTATCGGGAAAACATTGTTTTGTCCAGTCACTTCATTGCTTTTGTCGCTTTTGAAATCCTAAACAAAAAACATAGGCGTTTAGACCTTTATGGATTATTGAGACTACCCGAAGAAGATCGCATCATTCCTTACAATCAGTTTGTCAAAGTGATTAAAAATATGCAGAATCATTTGTTGGCAATGGAAAATAATGGTCAGGTACGATTGAGTAATCATGTATCAGGAGATGTCGAAAAACTAATACAGCACGGACTGCAAAATATTGGTATTTATCATCCCAAACAAGCCTTAAAACGCAATAAAGAGGGCGATGTTACCAGTGAAAACATGAATCTTTTATATTTTTATCACAATAGATTAAAAGGCTATGACTTGGAAAAACTTATCTAAAGTAGGCGTTATTGGGGCAGGTAGTTTCGGAACGGCCATCGCTAATATTTTGGCAGAAAACAATACGGTATTGGTATATGTACGCAGACTCGAAAAGCTAAAATTAATTGACACTGAACGGGCATGTAAGGGACAAAAACTGCACGACAATATTCAGCTAACTAACGATTTGCCTTCTTTCTTTGAGAGTTGTATGTTGATCTATCCGATGGTCGACTCTACAAATTTTCGGGATATGTGTAAAGCGTTTAGTAGTTATATGCGTCCCGACCACGTACTCATTCACGGCACAAAAGGATTGAGTGTTAATTATCCCGTTGGCTACGAAGAAATGGACCCGCCACAACTCACTCGAAAACACATCAATACCATGACGGAGGTGATTCGACAAGAAACAACAGTATTGCGGGTAGGCTGTCTATCTGGACCCAATTTAGCGAAAGAACTATCTGCCAAAAAACCTGCGGCAACAGTCATCGCAAGCCGTTTTGATGAAGTCATTGAATTGGGCAAACAAACGCTCAGAAATGAACGCTTTCGGGTGTATGGCAGTCACGATGTTTTGGGCGTAGAATTGGCAGGTGTTCTCAAAAATGTTATGGCGATTGCGTCGGGTATTGCAGATGGTTTGGATATGGGACACAATGCCAAAGCGATGTTATTGACTCGTGGTTTGGGCGAAATGATTCGCTTGACACAGGCGTTGGGTTCAGATGCTAAAGCTTTTTTTGGGATGGCAGGCATTGGCGATTTAATGGCGACTTGTGCCAGTAATAAAAGCCGTAATTTTACGATTGGTAGTTTATTGGCAAAGGGGCATTCCCTTATCAAAGCCGAAGAAATTTTGAACGATACCGCAGAGGGTATTCGTACTACTAAAATCGCTTATGGACTTTCTAAAAACTATAATCTCAATACGCCCATTATCGAATCTATGTACAATATTCTTCACGACAAAGCAAGCATTCCTGATACGTTGCAATATTTGATGACGCATGAATCTGCGGATGATGTTGATTTTATATGAGTGACAGAGGACGAAGGGACGTGTGACAAGGAACGAGAATAAAACCTACATTAAAAATTTGCATGAGACATTTACTAATAGCCTCTCACATCCCTTAAAATAATTCTCCTTTTATATGCACTGTAAATCAACTTAATTTTCTTATATGGTACGAAACAGAGGCAAACACCCTAATGATGACCGTTTGTTTGGCACAAAATGGCTTCCTATTTTTAAGGAGGCTTTAGACGACTTATGTTATTTGCTGACACGGGAATATGGCGAAAAATCGGCGACACAGTTGGTAGGCAATCGCTATCGTTTAAATAGTCGACAACAAAAGGCGTTGATGCGGATGAGTGGCAATCTTTCTGCTATAGAAAAACGACAAGCAAAGCAATTAACTGTTGAGCAATTAGAGAACCAAACCATTGCTATTGATGGATTTAATTTGCTGATTTTGTTAGAGAGCGCTTTGTCTGGAGCATTTATTTTTAAGGGAAAAGATGGAACTTATCGAGATATTTCGAGTGTGCATGGCTCTTATAAAAGAGTGATTCAAACGGAAGAAGCCATGTTAGTGGTGGGGGAAACTTTGAAAAAATTTAAGGTAAAGCATGTACATTGGTATTTTGATGCGCCTGTCTCCAATAGTGGGCGTTTGAAAGTAATTTTGCACGGAATAGCTGAGAAATACGGCTATTCTTGGGATATAACTTTAGATAATAATCCCGATAAAGTGTTGGCAGAATGTAAAGAGGTCGTTGTTTCTTCGGATAGTTGGATATTAGATGAGACAGAACGCTGGTTCAATTTGGGGAAGTATTTGTTGGAAAATGAGGTCGAGGAAGCCGTTATCTTTGATCCATATCAGTAATATAAGTTTCCCCTTAAACCTTTTTTCTTCTCAAAAAATCTTATATTTGTAAAACGCATTTTCTAATTTTAAAATAGATTACAATGAAACAACGTAACAAATTATGCTTATTGGGGCTTATCTGCTTTTTCCTTTGCGGAACAGTCATGGGTCAAAACTTATTGAATCCTTTTAATGGAATTTCCTCTAAAAAAATGTCTTATATCCATATGCAAGATGGCTCTGAAGTCAAAGGAAACATTAAAAAATTGGATAGAAAAAAAGGGTTGATTGAAGAAGTAAAAATCAAAACAGAAGATGGCAACAAAAAAACCTTAGAGACTGAAAAAATCAGCCATATGTATCTTCCTCAAAGTGGGCTGGATAAGTTGGGCAAGGCTTTGGATTTTATGAATGATGCTACACAATGGAATAACGATGACTACAACCAAACTTTATTGGGAGATGGATACGCTTTGTATGAGCAATCAGAAGTACAAATCAAAAAGAAAAAACGTACTTTGGTAATGCAATTATTGAACCCACATTTTGGCAATAAAATCAAAATCTACCACGATCCTTTTGCCTCTGAAACAATGGCACCGTCTGTTGGTGGTGTAAAAATTGCAGGGGGTGACGACAAGTCTTACTACATCAGTGTTAATGGTGGTACAGCTTACAAATTGCAAAAAAAGAACTACAAAGAAGAGTTTGAAAAGCTTTTTGGAGATAATAAGGAAGTCATGGCAAAATATGGTGAAGCAATCAGATGGAAGGATTTTGCAGAAGCTGTTTTTGAATACTCAAAATAGTCAAAAAAAACTATAAAAAAGCCCACTGGAGAGTGGGCTTTTTTTTATGGTTATATCCATTACTGACCAGTACGATTATTGACAGAAATTTTACTGCGTTTAGCAAGCCTACTGTCCTTTTTTGGAGAGCAAGTTTTTTTTTGGAGAGAACGGTTTAGTTTTCATCGCAACGGAAAGGCCCGCTGTCCACGATAGGGCGAAAAGCATTGCACAATCCCATACATTTCCGCCCTATCGTTACCATCGGGTCTATGTTGGATGGACAGTACGCTTGTGGTTCTGCAAAAAAAGCCCGTCATCCTAAGACAACGAGCTTTTACTATTTTAATTTAAATAAATACAAGTAACAAGCAACATAAAAATCACTCGTCACCTGTCACCTGTCACCAAAATCAATCATCCAATTCACAACAACCATTCAATTCTGTGATAGTTCTTGGTCCTAAGATTTGGAAACAATCATAATTTGGGTGTGTGACAATAACATAGTAGCTTCCCAATTCAGAAGGCGAATAGTAAGGATTGCCTACAAATATTGCCACAATTTCATTCGTTGCATTATCATACCACGTATAAACCTCTACACCTTCATCGCTTGGAACTTCTGTATCCACAGCCGATAAAGCACCTTCACGGTCTAATTCTAAAGTTCCCAACTGTCCCATACAAATTGGTGTTCCTTCACAAACACAGGCCTCTATGAAAACATCATTTTCTGTGTTCGCATTGCCATCATCACAAGTCGTTCCAATCAAAGCATTGTCCAAGTCTGGACAACTATCGTCGTTGTTACAAATACCATCTCCGTCTGTATCTTCAAATGTACCAACACAGTTACAGTTTACATAAATATCATTGATGGTACAAGCATCGCCATCATCACAAGCTGTTCCATTTAACAAATCATCAAAACCTGGACACATATCCTCTGCATCACAAACCGTATCGCCATCAGCATCTGCAAAGGTTCCTGCACAATTACAGTCTGTATCATATACATCGCCAACTGTACAAGCATCGCCATCATCACAAGTCGCTCCAACAATAGCTGCGCCTCCACAAACACCTTCACAATCTAAAGACAAACAACTGCCATCATCCACTGTTGCAGCCGCATTATAATTACAAGAAGTAGCATCAGTACAACCTAGAACGGTCATTCCTGCACAAACACAGTCTTGTGTAATCACATCATTGATGGTCGTAGCATCACCATCCTCACAAGTATCCCCAAAATCAGCCATTAAGTCTTGACAATCAAAGGGTGGAGGACATTCAGAATCTCCTGTAAATATAGGCGTTGCTCCACCAGGGAAATCACCGACCACAGAAATATTCCAACTCGCATCAAAAGGATATACGCCAATAGTTACTTCTGTTACCGTTCCATCATCAGTAATGGTAACAGGATTAACGCCTGCTTGAGTCATTTCTGTAAAAGTGTATTGTGTACCTGATGCTTCCCCATCAAATGCAAATACAAGCGTGAAAGTATCCCCATCACAATTTTGAACAGGCTGTCCTACGGTAAATTCTGGTGCTGGTGTAGAAGGAAAAGTACATTGTCCTGTTGCTTCATCAATAATAGCAGCTTCAGGTATCTCACCAAAAGCAACTAAGGTTTCTCCTGTTAAAGAACCGCCTGTTGGTACTGTTCCATTAAACTGGTAAGCTTGTGTATAATCACTTCCTAAAAGTGGAAGCCCTGAATTACTCAAGCCTGTTGCCCCATCATCTAATTTGTTACAAAGATTAGGATAACTATCTATCTCATAACCATCTGCTGCATTAACCGCAAAATAACAAACCTGAGAAGCATCATTAACATTCGTTACTGCGGTAATCAAGTTACATTCGTCTTGAAGTTCTAATACCGCATTTTCAGTCGTCGCATCGTTTTTATCAAGATCCAAATAATTGAACAACTTAATATCAATATCTCCTACTGTATTGTTGTCAATTTGCATCAATTGAGCTGTTTGTACATTCAATGGACCAATTTCGGTAAGAATGACTGTTAAAGTGGCATTTAAACCTGCAATTCCACCAAGATCAGGATAAAAAGCGACTAACGTGCTGTCTGTTGTCGTGACATTTGCTGCACTTGGAGCAGGAAAATTAACAGATAGTCCATCAGCTCCAATAGCATAATACCAATCAGCAGAAAAGGCTTGATCTATCCCATTACCTGCATCAAAGTTAACATTTCCGTCACAAGCGGCTCCTGTAACATTGCTGGTATAATTCCAAGTGGCACCTCCATCGGTAAGAGTTTGTGCCGATAATTGTAAGCATGCAAATAAGCATGCAAGCATTCCCAGTATGATTTTATTCATTATTTGTAGAATTGTTCAGTGAAATAAATAGGTCTCTATATAAACAATAATCATGCAACTAATTGAGCGTCAATATCAAGATATTTAATTATAATAATGTAAATTTATTAGCACAAAAAAGATAGAGAACCTGAAATAGCCACAAACTTAAAGAATTATTTAATTTATACGGTACTAAATAATGTTAAAACTACGATTCTTAATTATAAGAATTTGGAGCAAAAGGTCTGTTGCTTCGTCGTTACATTTAGTCCTGCTATCCGTTCTTATGGCAAAAGGAACAACCACAGTTCATGCAACTACAAAAACTACTTAAACCACAAAAACTACTTAAACTATTTTGCCATACCACTACTATCAGGGCTATTTTACACAGTCTCTACCGCTATCACCGAATATTCAACAGCTCTTATTCACCCGTTAAAATCGTTCTGTTACTCCATAATGACACCGCTCATCGCCTACAACCTAATTAAACATATATAACTATAAACTCCTGTTTCTACATTTTTTTTTGTCAAAGAACCAAATATATTTGCTATTTTTTACGTAATTTTGCCTTTCACCCCAAAAAGTAAAAGTTAAAAATAACTTCCTTATTTTTAAACTAAAACGTACATATTACAGTATAACGTCTATGAATCCTATTGAGCATATCCAAACCGCCACACAATATATACAAGAAATCACCAAGAATTTTCAACCTGATATTGCTATCATTTTAGGTTCTGGTCTTGGCGTCATTGCGGATGAAATTGAAAATCCTATGATCATTCCTTATGAGGATATACCCAACTTCCCACTTTCCACAGTACAGGGTCATGAAGGTAGATTAGTTTTAGGAAGTTTAAATGGCAAACGAATTTTAGCGATGCAAGGGCGATTGCACTACTATGAGGGTTATCCAATGTCTATTTTAGCCTTTCCTATTCGGGTAATGAAACGATTAGGCGTAGAAAAATTGTTGATTACCACAGCGACGGGTGGCGTCAATTACAAGCTAAAAGCAGGAGATTTGATGCTAATCAAAGACCATGTGAACTTTACCTTTACAAATCCACTGATTGGACACAATCTCGACGAGTTTGGCCCTCGTTTTCCTGATACAAGCCAAACATATACGCCCCATCTACAAAAGTTAGCCAAAGAAGTTGCCCAACAACAAGGTATTTCTCTCAAAGAAGGAACCTATTTCTTTATGACAGGTCCCAATTATGAGACTCCTGCCGAAGTACAGATGGCACACGCATTGGGAGCGGACGTTGTGGGCATGTCCACCGTTCCCGAAGCGTTGGCAGCAGTACACTGTGGCATGGAAGTATTGGGCATTACCTATGTCGCAAATATGGCGGCTGGAATCTCTGAAATTCCTTTAACCCACGCAGATGTATTGGAAACAATGAAATTGGTAAAGGATGATTTTATTAAGTTGTTAAAAGGAATTATTTTAGCAATGTAATTATACCAAGTAAGTGGATTGACAAAAATTAAGTACCTTTTTAGAAAACGTAAACTAATGGGAATAATAGGATTATCAATGTCCCTTTCGTCCCTCTAAAAGCGTCCTCTTACTTACAGAAAACATTAAAAAAATTGTTAAGGATTGATTAAAAGGAATTTACGAACGCTCCTTCGTCCCTTGTCACTCATCCCGAATTATAAAGTAAGATTAATATGAATTATTTAGATAAAATTAAGGAGGCTACGGCTTATATTCAAAGTAAAACCTCACAAAAACCGACAATCGGGCTTGTTTTGGGAAGTGGCTTGGGAACAATGGCAAATCAGATTCAAAATCCTGAGAAGTTTGTTTATGCAGATATTCCCCATTTTTCTGTTTCGACAGTAGAAGGCCATGAAGGACAACTCGTGATTGGAGAATTAGAAGGCAAGACTGTTCTTGCTATGCAGGGTCGCCTACACTTTTATGAAGGATATAGCATGCAAGAAATCACTTTTCCTGTAAGAGTCATGAAAAGCTTAGGCATCGAAAAAATGATTGTCACCAATGCTTGTGGGGGCTTAAATTCAGATTTATATCCTGGTGCGTTAATGTTCATAAAAGACCACATCAATTTGATGGGTACCAATCCATTAATTGGCGAAAACCACAAAGAATTAGGAACTCGTTTTCCCGATATGTCGCAGGCTTACAACAAAGAATTAATTGAATTGGGTAAAGCTACGGCAAAGGACTTAGACATCGAAATGTTTGAGGGCATTTACTCCGCCATTACAGGCCCCTATTATTTGTCAGAAGCCGAATTAAAAATGGTCAAAACCATTGGATCAGACACAATCGGCATGTCTACGATCCCCGAAACCATTGTAGCTGTACACGCTGGCTTAAAAGTTTTAGGAATTTCTTGTGTCACCGATATGGCAGATCCCGAAGCAGAATTAGAACCCTTGACACACGAAAAAGTAGTGGAAATCGCAAACCAAGCTCGCCCAAAATTCATCAAATTAGTTTCCAACATCATCGCAAGGATGTAGGAAATAGTTTTTGTGGTTTTTGTAGTTTAAGTCGTTCTTGCCTGTTACCAAGAATACCTGCAAAAACAAATAGCAAAACCAAATAAAACGACGAAACAACAAACATTAATTATTGATATAAATATTGGGAACTAATACTTGAATAAAGGTAAAGACCATGAAAAATAGCCCTGATAGTAGTGGTATGGCAAATTAGTTTAAGTAGTTTTTGTGGTTTAAGTCGTTTAAGTAGTTGAGGTTCTGACGTGATTATTCGTTATTACTTTTGCCATAAGAACGGATAGCAGGACTAAACGTAACGACGAAGCCATTTACCTTTCGCTCCTAATCTAGGAATTAGTGTATTAGTAG
>Ga0209185_1002197_pt1 | contig 14034 bp, 9 predicted proteins | sample SidtaG_2_FD_187425 | JGI IMG/M metagenome (GOLD analysis project Ga0209185, IMG submission 187425) | Marine algal microbial communities from Sidmouth, United Kingdom - Sidmouth_Asex2 metaG (SPAdes) (version 2) | ecosystem: Host-associated > Algae > Red algae > Unclassified | place: Sidmouth... | reverse complement strand
CTCGGTTCCTTCATTATTCAATGTCCATTTGGGACATTGAATTCCCTACAGGACCATTCAGTCTTGGGTACCTGGCAGGCAGCCGCCACTTCTAAAAATCCCTTTACGATTCTAAAGAGATTTTTACAAATAAGACCTTATTCGTATGGGAAGTTTAGTCTATTAAGTGACAGTCTTGAATTTGATTTGAACACATTAACCCTGAATTATTACCTCGCTTTTAAGGGTTTTTGGCAATAAACGGGGTAAGAAATCTAATCCAGATAAAAAGAAACCAAAAAGGTATTTGACAGAATCAAATTATACCCAAGTATTTGTACAGATTATGACCTAAAAGTGCTAAAGTCATATCAGCTTGACCAACAGTTCTCTTACTTCTGAATTTATTTACTACTACTGAACATGCCTGCGTAATTCAACAGCATAAACGCAGTTAGTGGATATCTTAATTTGTCTGATTAAATTAAACGTACTCAATGTTACGCTTGAAGCAAACAGGGTACGCCAATCTTGGTGGTCCTAGATTGGTCATTATCATCAGGCCCATATTGATCAATAATTACCTGAGTGCATACTGCTTCAGTGACAAGAGAAATGGCGTGTATTGGAATCGACTCATGATTTTTAAATCTTCAGCTAAAGATGTCTGATTATCCAAAAATTTAAATATTTGCTGAATATCGTTTTTCTCGTACATGGTGCTGAAGACAAGCTCACCCAGATGATTACGATCGTGAAGTATACCCAGCAAGACCGAATCATAGAATCTAAATTTTTTACTCAGGAGACCTATATCAGGACGAATACCAGCTTTTAGATTTTGCACGATCTGCTGAGAAAATAGCTCCGCTCGCTTAAAAGAATATCCAGTAGATGGCTTTACCCATGATCCTGCCTGTCCTATTTTGGTGACGTGATCCGTGCTGGACAGATGGAAGGGTGCATCACTCATGGGTATGACTCCCTGCTCTACAGCTGTAATCTCGTACTCTCTGATCTGTAGTATCTCCTCAATATATTGGCGTAACAGCTCTTCATAGCCCTCATCAGATAATAGCTCCTGATTAAACAAAGTGAACTCGACTATAGCCTCGCGCGCTGTAAAGGGTAGAACGTAGGTGAAGCTGGTGCTGTCCTTCCACTTCAGTCTGTAGTCCATCATCGTGAAAGATTCAGGATCAAAGCTGGGCTGAGCGGTCTTAATCTGCCAACCCTTAAAATGTTGCAAGATGTGATAATACGAAGCGTCATCAAGTTCCGAATTCATCTCGACTCTGCTGTCGAAGACCTGGTGCCCGTAATAAAGATTCGCATCGGTCTTCACCTGAACTGGCAGCTCTGCAAATGACAGATCAACTACCTCCTCAGTCATCCAGGAAATTTGATCTGCCTGATTAATTCTCCGTTTGGCTTCTTTATAAAAGTCAATGGCGTGTAGCGTTTTATATCGATATGGGTGTAAGTTCAAAGGTATCTCGAGTTGGTTGCCATAGAACATACCTTTAGTCCATGACTTCCTGATGATGTGATCCCACTTGCCCTCAGCCTGCTCCCAATAACTCCAAGTTTTATCATTCTGATCTTTTAGATCCTTATCCAATATCAGGATGCGCTTATTCTTGGACCAATCATCCGAAAGCATCGCCAGAGCCAGGTGTAAACCCGCGGCTCCAGCACCTACGATGATAAAGTCATATAACTCTCGCTTCATAAAATAAGCTACTCTTAAGCTCACGCAAATTTAATGATAATCTGCTGCTTATATATCCTGCTTTTTTAGTGCTTCTACCGCATGATGCGCTGCGCGAGCGGCCAGCGCCATATAGGTCAACGATGGATTCTGGGTAGAGGTAGAGGTCATGCAGGCACCGTCCGTGACGTAAACATTCTTACAGGCATGGAGCTGATTCCACCGATTTAGAAGTGACGTGGAGGGATCATGGCCCATCCTGATGCCCCCCATCTCATGGATATCTAATCCTGGAGCCTGCTGACTATCTATCTTGGTGATTTCTGAAAACCCAGCTTTTTCGAACATCTCAGTGAACTGCTCAAAGAAATCAATCATCATCTTATCATCATTATCATCATAATCAATACTGATTTGAATGAGCGGCATACCCCATGCATCAACTCGATTTGTATCTAATTTTACCAAATTGGTTTCTTTCGGAATGGTCTCACCCATCATGTGACTTTTGACCAGCCAAGGACTGAGCTTCGGTTGATAGTTAGTCATACGCTGCGTCAGTGCTTGTCCTATGAGACCCTCTGTATCAGCCGAGTCAGGCTGTCGTCTGGCATCAAAGCCAGCAGCATAACCTCGCATGAAGTCCGTATCTTGTCCATAGACATTTCTGAATCTTGGGATGTAAGCACTAGTTGGCTTCTGCCCAATGACATTTCTATTAGCCATCCCCTCATACTGAGCTGTGATTTTAGCTCTATAATTATGAAAAGCCACATACTTACCTAAAACACCCGCATCATTGCCTAATCCATTAGCAAATCTGTTCGAAATAGAGTTTTGCAATATGGCTATTGAATTAATGGCTCCCGCATTTAAAAATATAACATCTGCTGTATATTCGGTGACCTCTTTAGACTCAGCATCAATGACCCTGACACCATAAGCTCGAGCGGACTGCTCGTCATACAGTATAGATTCCACTATGGCATGGGGTCTTAGGGTCATATTGCCCGTTCTATAAGCCCAGGGTATGGTAGAGGAATTAGCGCTGAAGTAGCCTCCAAAAGGACAGCCTCGCTCACATTCCTTACGACTAAGACAGCTACCTCTGCCCTGTTCAATGTGTATAGCTTGTGGCTTCGTAAGATGCGCACATCTTCCAAATATCACCTGTCTGTCGTTATAATTTTTCCTTACCTCTGAGGCAAAATATTGCTCCACGCAGTTCAGCTCCCACGCTGGAAGAAACTGGCCATCCGGAACTGTGTCTACGCCATCCTGATTGCCCGCTATCCCGACGAATCTCTCTACCTTATCATACCATGGTGCCAGATCTCGGTATCTGATCGGCCAGTCTACGGCGAATCCATCACGCGCTGGCCCCGCAAAATCATAATCACTCCAGCGCTGTGTCTGTCTAGCCCACATGAGCGATTTGCCTCCCACCTGATAGCCTCTAATCCAATCAAAGGGCTTAAGCTGCACGTAGGGATGCTCAGTATCTTTAACAAAAAAGTGAGCATTATCCTCCCTATAAGCGTAGCACTTAGATATGGAGGGATTCTCTTGTAGAGTTGATAGGGGTATATCTCCACGGAGGTCAAATTCCCATGGCTGCTTAGTGGCTGTGGGATAATCCTGCACGTGTTTCACATTTCGCCCTCGATCTAAGACTAAAGTCTTAAGGCCCTTCTCACATAGCTCCTTAGCTGCCCAGCTACCGCTCATACCAGCACCAATGACTATGGCATCATATTTATATTCACTCATAATCGATGGCGGCTATGCTGAAGCACATGCTTCATAGGGTGGAGGAATTTGATTATAGTTGTATTTCTCAGTCAGATAGTATTCTGAAGTTTCTAAGTTCTTGAGAGATAGCGATTTTATTCGATCTATAAAATAAATCAGCTCTTCTTGAGGTTCTGCTGTAGCCAATGACGACTCTATCACTGAAATCGCTCGATCTGCATTCTCATTAGTTATCTTACTCCTGCTCTCTTTCATCAATAATTTGTACTGATCAAAGCCAAGTGTGAATCTTCGTACGTCCTCTTGCCTGTGACATTCATTCAGCATACGCACAATGAACTCTCCTGCAGCGGGTATGTGCGGAGACAAAGCCTTCACAGGTAAAAGTGTCTCACTAATTACAGCTACATAAGCCTGATGTGATTCATCGAGTAGCAGCTTACCGTCGGTTAAGAATTCGATGGCATGATCATCGGCGCAAGAGCCAATGAAAAGTGTGGCAGCCGATGCCATTATTATACTAGACAGGGCATCTCTTCTATCCATGGCTGTCATATTTTTGGCGCTTCATATACATTTTAATTCAGGCAGATAAGATAAAGGTATTAAATAATTAGCCACCGCTTTTGTTCAGGTCGGCAAGCGAAGAAGTATCCTCTACACTCCTATCAGTTTAAATGGTATAATTTTTACATCGCAGTTGGATGGACGTCACACGGATAAGCTTATGTCCATCATCTTGCTCTCTTAATGCCATACAAGTAGTGGAGACCAGCCGCTGTATGATTCAGTAAATGCCTGATGCATTAACACATCGGCCATTAAGACTGATCAGCTGATTCATAGATATAACTGTCGACGGCTAGCTGGACTATAAAGATAATGACCTATCTTCCATTTGGGCCAAATCATTAATTTCTTTCGCTACTAAGTCGTGATCTGATTCCACAATTTTCCATTTTTTAATTAAATCTTCAGAAATCCAAAACCACCTGTGGTTTAAATTTGTCAACTCGGGCAGCAATCCATTGCTTCTAACGATACCATATCCATTGAGCAACATAAATAATATAAATCTTGAGCGAGATATGCGTCTGGTTGGATGGTGATTAATCTTATAATCAAAGCTTGCAAAAAATGTCATGGCTCTGGAAAATGCACGCGTCAATTTGTCAAACAAAGGCTGAACTACTTTTGATTGCTCATGCCAGAGTATTTGAATATTAGCATTCCATATAATTTCATTATTCAATTCAGAATGCCCCCCTGACTTTAATTGCTCTCTCTCGTGGTTTAATCTCTCGAAAGCTTCAATGATTAATTTATGTTTGTTAGCATTTATAAGGTTCGCTTTAAATAAATGAAATTCCATTTGGCTAAAGGCAAGATGTGCTCCACCAATTTCTGCGAAAATATTGTTATTAATGATCCTAATGATTTGGAAGTCGTCTCCTAAAGATCTATTTTTTCTTGCGCAGGTCACAGATAGAGATTCAATACCTGAAGATTCCCAGTTCCACATTTTTAATTTCTCTCCGATATGAAAAGATGCAAATGCCGCCATTCCCGCCCATTTATAGAGATAAGGCTCGCGCTGATATAGCTGAGCATAGTAGGTCGTGATAGTGCGATTTCGCTTGATGACTTGCTCTTCGGGTGGAAGATTAAAAACATAAGTGGGCGAGGGCTTCATGGGCTCCCAAAATACTTAATTTAAACCGAATATTTTATTGATAGTGAAGTGCTATAATTTTAGTCTAACTCGACCATGGACTACATTACAGAGGTCTCTATGCATTCCGAAAATTATATATTCATGATTAATTAGATACTTAATGCAAGGGGAAAAATATTACTGTCGGTTTGTTTCTAAATGAAAATATTTCTGTCACTTAATATAGTAGGTCAAGTATCTGCAGTTATTCTTGCAAATATTCCACTATTCATACCTCCAATGGTTAATGATACAATTTACGTTTTCTAAATTAAGTGTAGGTTGTCTTATTTTGGTATAATAATGAACAAGATGCACACATCAATCAATCTGATAACTTACGTCTAATTTATTTGCAGAGAAATAAATAAAATAACTTAGCCTGCTAAGCTTTTGAATAAATGTTGCGCTTATTAAGATCATTATCTGATAATGGTATAAAGAACGATACACGTTATACTACAAAATCACTGTCGGGATTAAGAATATCTTCTACCTCCTCAGGATTCCGATTTATCTGAACTGTATCATCCCCAATGTGATCTACTTAAACGACAACCTGATTTCATTTTACTTAATTATGGGATTGGTGGGGTCCCTGATTTTAAAAGCGTGCCTGAAGAGCTATCGTCGCCAAAGTGGCCATAGAGTTTACAATCCCTACTCCATTGTTTAAAAGTGCTTTCTAATTCATTGCCAGAATTGATAAGGACATTGAGGACCTTTGTTCCCCATTGATAAGAGATGAGGTTGGCTTCATAGTTGCCGTTTTGTTATTCTATTTTTGGAGCGCCAGTGATTGTCGCGTCTTCATTCTGAGTAAAGTGCATGTAGGAGCCAAGATGTGTTATGGTGCCGCAGCTTTATAGAAGAAGTATAGCGAGTGATAAGCAGAGTGGCAAGGCGAACTTCGTTGTTGTTAATGACAATTGAAATCTTTTGTCTGAACATGATTTATAAGATGACAAAATATAGATGATCTGCTTGCAGGCGTACATGTTTTTTAAGATCATATTTTAAGACAGGATATATGGTAGTTAAGCAAAGAGGTCAACGCCCCTTTGCTCAATATAATTCCAAAACTACTTATGCTTGAAGCTTGAAATGAAGGGCTTCGACTTCTCATCGGCTCAGGCAAAGTGCTCAATGCTATTTGCGACTACAATCCTAATTTGTAGTTTTTATCGCTGTCAACATAGCTTCTAACTTAGACATGCGTTTTTCCAAATCTGTTATCGTTTGTTGCTGAAGCTCAATCACCTCTTGTTGTTCTTGAATAGCTTTTAGAGCGATAACACTGAAGCCTCCATAATTAATACCATACAAATCATCAGGTTCTGAATAAGAGACAAGTTCTGGGAATAAGGGCTTAACGTTTTGGGCTATCAATCCAACAGTTGTCTGCTTCTTTGGCGCATTGATATATTGATAAGAACTGACGTTTAGTTGCTTAACTTTGTCCATTACAGGATTGAGTGTTTCTATATTAGTCTTGAGCCGCTTGTCTGAGGAAACGGTATAGGCACCAGTATTAGCATTGATAAATCCTCTGAGACTACCTCCATAGTGAAATCGTAGCGCAAACCCATGTGTGACATCCCAATCAGCGTTATTTGTATTATCCGTAAATCGCAAACCAGTACCGACACTTTGAGAAGCTTGGAATACATGTAACCTTGCTGTCGGTGTACCCCTAATACCAAGTTTGCCATCGCCTGTCAGTGTCATTCTGTTATTACCACTGGTGGCGTTATTAAAATAGAAATTAAGGCGTCCAGATGTGCTCGTAGTTGAAGGTAGACCAGCAAGTTGCCAATAAGCATCTGACACTGTATTACTGAGCTCAAGCCTAGCATAATCATTACCAACTTCTGTCAACTGAAGATGCGGCTTACTGGTAGATGAATTTTGATAGATGTTCATCCATGCTTCAACTGTAGAAGTATTACCAGCCGTAAACTCACCATTTTGATACATACTGAATCTTTGAGTAGAACTGTTTGAGCCAGTCGGTTTTGATTTAAATTGAAGATCTGCGCCACCACCTGAGGTATTAAATTGCCACTGATTGCCATTATTAGGAAATCCTAATCTTAATACTCCTGCGTTTGTCTGAATGAATAGGTTTCCCCTGACATGCAGTTTATGCTCGGGTTCTTTTAAGCCTATCCCCACATTACCAACACCAGTTGTGAGCGCCGCTACCCCAGAAGGAGATGTGTAAAAATGTCCGCCAGTCCCGCCACCAAAGCCATAACCCTGCACACCTACGCCAATATTCGAATTTGAAACACCTTGGACTCCTGCCCAAGAATTTGATTGGGAATACCCATAGACACCATGAGCTCCATTACTATTGCCTATTACACCGGCACTATTAGCCGGAAGTACTTCTGCATTGATACCTACAGATCCTGCTAATCCATAACGCGCAGTCGCGTTATCATTTTGCACATGAAAGACAGCACCAGAAGCAGATGTTTCATTGTAATATGGCAAGGTGATGCCCCCACCACCACTCATTGGCTGCCAGCTTGAACTATTGTAATACATAAATTGATTGGAACTGATATCATACACCATTAATCCGGTGGCAGGACTTGCAATCGCATTACGTTGGGCGGCTGTCATCCGAGGAATCAAGACACCTTTATCAGTGCTTTCATATTCAACGATGGCACTTTGACTTTGAATTGTTATTGAACAAACTAAAATACTTAATATCATGGTGACAGATCGAACAGTAGAGATATTCATTGGAAGTGTTTTAAAAGTAAATAAATTTTTTCTGTACCCACATTGTGGGATTTTCATGTAGCTATAAGTTCAAAAGACTTATCTAAGGAATTTGTAATTAATTGCAATTTAGATGAAATCATCAAAATATAAATCCTCATTTATAGTGATTTTTTAAATGTATAAATCGCGTTACTTCAAGTTAGAATGCTGGGAAGATTGGTGAAGTTTCAGCTGTATAGTGAACAGCCACGCCCTGCTTTAAAGACCACTTTGCTGAAGTAAAAAATACTCTTTCCCAACTGGCGGAGAAGTGGCAGTCTCTAAACGGTGGACTACGGGCTTGTTATATTATTCTTTCGAAAGAGCGTCTTTAAGTGCTTAATAAAAAGCTCCAGCGATTCGCTTACGTCGCTTCTCATGATCTTAAAAGACCTGTCAGGAATATCAGCAGTTTCGTGGGCTTAGCCAAAAGAAAAATTCATCGATCAAAATCCGACGAAGCATTATAATATTTCAATTACGAGAGTAAAAGTGCTAATCAGATGTACATGTTAGTGCACGACATTCTTAGTTATTCTAAAATTGATAATGAGGAAATAAAATTTGAATCAGTTGAACTGGATGAGGTTCTATCTTTTGTGATCGACTTTTTAGATGTCAATGATCAAGTGACCTTTGATGATTTAACAGAGGTGGTGTGTCACAAATCGCAAATTCAAATTCTCTTTCAAAATCTAATTGAGAATGGACTAAAATATAATCAGTGTGCTATCCCCAGCATGAAGATTATCAATAAAAATTCTAGCGACATCATTCTAATCGTATATGCCGGTAACGGCTTAGGCATAAGTCCAGAAGACACTCAATCCATCTTTGACGTGTCCCTAGACTACACTCTAATGTAGAATATGAAGGCACAGGCATAGGTCTATCCATATGTATAAAAATCCATGGCGGAGCATGACCTCCAGATCCTCTTGAGAAAGTCTACTTATAATGGTTCAGCCTTTGAAGTAACTTGGCCATAGACGCTCCCAAGATCATAAGCACCAATGCATCATAAGAAAATGTTCAAGTAAAATTGGACTGAATAAATTAAGAATCAGGCCTTAGCCCATGCTGTAATTTTCGATTTTCAGCAGTATCAAGATCACACTGAACTCTGATCCAGCCAGGATTAAAGCCAATGCGATCTGCCCCAGGATTACCCCACGAATAGATAAGTGTTGGTCCGCTCTGAGAGCCTTCTTGAATGAAGATCACAAAAGTCTCACGCTGCATACCAAAAGACCATGTATTTCTCATGCCCAACACCATTGTTCTTCCATCACGATACTCAAACTCAAAAGCACCTCCTTGGTCATGAATGTCTACGTAGTGATGGGTGACGACTGGTCTCCCACCATCTTCTTTCGGAAAGTCTATCATGCATACGAAGCACCTAGCCCTTTCTAATTGATAAGCGGATTGCTGAAGCTTATCTGGTAATCTCGTCTTGAGCTCTCGATCATATATAATCTCCTCGAACCAATATTCATCCTTCGCTATTCTGAACTGATAATCTATACTTTTAGATGCATCGGCATTGTCAGTTTGACAGAATTTATCCACAGCAACTGCCCGAAAAGCCATACCTTCTCTCTCAAGCACCATGTCGCAGCCTGGCTCCAATCGTGGTGAGGATTCTGTCAAATCGTTGAGGTGATTAATAGTCTTACCGACTGATAATAAAGGCATTAGCTTTTTAAAATGGAAGACACTCAGCTGAATGAGTTTAGACGTGTCACTTGGGGTCAGAACATATAAACTTTGTCTCCTGATATCCTTGGGATCCTCATTGATCATCTCCTCGATGTATATCACATACTCTCCCATGGCTGATTGGCTCAGACGCGATGCATGGTGGTGCACTCGCAGATGCTGCCCTAATTCGGAAGACGACTTACCCACATACATATCAAAATCTAATTGCTCTACATTATCATATTGTCCTGGCCACAACTCCATAATATATTCTAATTCTCGCTCTTGGAGAGAGTAGCGGCGTTCTCTGATAGAGTTGTTAGCAGCTGCATAAGCTTTGCTTTTTAGCTTGCTATTTGTCTGAGCTCTGAGCACGGGTATCGGTGTGGTGGCGGGTGCACTATTTTGCTGACAGGCCCATAGCGAGGCAAGAGCTATCCACAGCATAAATATAGTTTTGCTCATAGCGATGATTAAATTAGTGAAAGGATAGTCATACAAATATCAATATAAGAAAATTCAAATTAGTTAAGTTCCTTAATCAATATTTTTGCTGCTTTGATGCGAAGGATCTTATGCTTATGACTATTGGGGTGCTGGTTCGAGATTTTAAGATGTTGTACATGATAGCTCTCAACAAGTTCTTACCTTAAATAAATTTTTCTTATTAACAGATCAAATGTAGTTGATTTTTGAACTGTTCTAGTTTTTGGTAGGTGTACAATTTCTTAATATGGCCTAATTGGTATTCGATACTTTGAGACATCATAAATAAATCTTGGGCTGAATGATTATATCTCATTGATCCACACTTATGCCCCAGGGGTCGCAAAGGTTCAATGCTCATCAGGCCTCCCATCCGCTTGCGTTTCCTTCCTTTTCGATGTCGCGTATGGACATCGACTCTGCAAGAGCAGAGATCAGTCAATCTTCTTTAATCAGAGTCTCACCATATCCAGACCCAGGTGTAAAAGTATATACCAGGCCGTTTCAGCATATAGAAAAGTAGAACTGAGATGAGTATTGATGAATACTGCTCTTGGCACTGCTATGCCTACACTTTAAAAACTGAAGCAATTATTATCCTAAATCAGGTAGATTATAAAATCAGAAATCATGATAAATACGAGATAAACTTAAAAAGCTACCTCATCAAAGTAGCATCGTTATTTTAAAAGCTCCATCGTTATACTATAGCGACCAGTTCTGCTTTAATGCAAAATTCAGGTAGCCTTGCTCAAGCATCGGTGTAGCGTGCCAAAAGGACAAAAATGACTTGGACCGCTACGCAGCAATGACATTTATTGCTAAGAGTTAGCTTTAATATACTTGATTCATTTTAAACTCGAGCGACTGTTTAACCGTATTCCATTCACTATCAATTATTGAAAAAATGACAGTATCTCTTAAATTTCCAGTTTTATCAAATTTATGATTTCTCAAAATACCGTCTTGTTTTGCTCCAAGTTTTGTAATTGCTGTTCTTGATTGTGTATTGTGCCAATGAGTACGAAATTCTACAGCGATACACTTAAGAGTTTCGAAAGCATATTTTAATAGTAAATATTTACATTGAGTATTAATTCCAGTTCTTTGTGAAGATTTAGCATACCAAGTGGTTCCTATTTCAACCCTTCTGCTTTTTTGGTCTGCATTCATAAACCTTGTTGTGCCTACTAATTGACTCTTATTGGTATCGAAAACAGCAAATGGTAAAGACTTGTCTTCTTCAAAATCTTTAATCGCTTTTTCGATATAACATTGCACTTCCTTTGGGTTAGGTGCTGAAGTATACCAAAGGTTCCAAAGTTCACCATCTTTGACTGCATTTGTTAAGCCATCAATATGCGAAAGTTCCAATGGCTCCAATTTCAAATTTTCGTTTTTTAATTTAACTTTATTTAGCCATTTATTCATTCATTATTTTTTTGGTTTATTAAAGCTGACGACGTACAATGATAAGAGTAGGAGCGACGTAGGAGCTCTCACTTCTTATCTATTGTTGTGTGTAGTTCCCTATTCTTCGTCAATGTTTAATTTAGGAATCTTAACTATTTCAAGAGTTACTGAAGCCATTTGTACTTTTCCAGCTGTCTCTTGAATAGCCTTTCCAATCTTTTCATTTAGTAAGTGCATAGTGAACCTTCTTTTTTTGTAGTCTACAATGTATCGAATGTTAAACTGAACCCAATTGTCAGTCATTGTAATTGCTAAAGTTGGTTCTACCTGAGCATCTTCAATATAATATTTGTTTACAACCTTTTCCCATTTTGCAATAGATTGAGACACATATTCAGATAAAATTTCAGATGCGATTTTAATCACTATTGATTTGGCAATTTCTAAATCCGAATCATACCTTATTGGCAGATTAAATTCATCCCAAACAAAGGGGAAGTCCTGTGAATAATTAAATATAGCTCCTTTAAAAACAAATGAATTACTTAATTTGACTATTCTACCACTATAATTATCACTTGAAACCCATTCACCAATTTCCATCATTGTTGTATAGATGCTATCAATATCAATTACATCTCCTTTTATTCCATTGATTTCAATTCTATCTCCAGGCTTATAAACGTTAACTAAAAATATATAAAACGAACCAGCTATACTCAAGATTAATTCTTGGAGAGTTACAGCAATTCCTGCCGTTAGTAATCCAATTGCAAGAGTAAAATCCTTAACATTTCCTGTAAAATATGATATTGATAATAGTAATAATAAAATATAACCTACAATTTCAATTCCCTTTTGAGATTTGTAGCGAACTGAGCTATCAGGAAGACTTTTTTTGAGTATTCTCCTAAGAAATGAAATTATAAATACGATTATAACTACCCATAGAACATATTTGAGAATGCTTGTTGTAAAAGGATGTTCAACTATCCATTCCTTTATGTATTCAAGTATTTCCATTTATTTCATTTGATTCTGACTAACGTTTATCCAAGTCGTTGTATTTGTTGACTCTTTTCTCAAATGCGAGCTTGTATTCTGGCTTAGTAAAAATACCTAGTTCATCAGGGTTGATTCCGAATTTAATCATTTTCTTTCTGAGTCGTGCTATGGCTCTTCTTTTTTCATCAAGGAACACGTATTGTGTCTTAGGCTTGTAGGGTTCTTTCTTGCCTCAGCATGTGCCAGAGGATGACTGCTATCTTTCGTGCGGTTGCCGTGATGGCAGCTTGTCTGCCTTTTCTATATGCAATTTTCTTAAAGAATCTTTCGAGGTCAGATTCTTTAAGATTGCCAACTGCATTGGCTGCATTTCGCAAAGCGATCTTCAGTCTATTGCTTCCCTTGGGTATGTGACGCGAGAGGTTCTTGCCACCACTGATCCGATTATTAGGTGCTAATCTGAGCCATGAAGCAAATCTTTTGGCTGTATCAAATTTCTTAATACCATCACGTCCGATCTCACTCATGAAGGTGAGAACAGTCGAGAAACTGACTCCAGGAATCGTCAAGAGATCCACACCACCAAAATACTGGTAAGCTGTAATATTCAGATCAATCCCCTTGATGGTATTCTTGTTTACTCTTTTGTCTGGCTTCTTTGATGGCATGTCGTCAATTGGATTGACATCAGAATTAATGATGACAGTCAGAAGTTTCACAATTTCTGCATCACATTCCTCTATCAACTTGAGTACAAAGTTGATTCTTGAAAACTCCTGTTTTAGGCCAAGAAGAAATTCAGGGTTATCATTTGAGACCAAAGCTTTGGCTATCTCTTCTTCTGACTTTCTGGAGTTTCCGTGACGATGCTTTGCTAAAGATTGTGGGTTCAAATTTCCATTGCAGATGTCCGCGATTATCGTTCTTCCTGTCAGTCCTGTTATATCTCGTACGACAACATCAAGTCTGAAATTGAGCCACTTAAGAAACTTGCTCACCTTATGAGTACAATTGACTTCGTGTGCGACTATATTGTCTCTGTGGCGGCATAGTGTCCTCAGGCTCTCCGTGGTTTCGTCTGGTAGAAATGATGAGGGTAATAGACCTAATGCATGCATCTTTTGAATCCATTGGCAATCCATGACATCGGTTATCTTACGATTAATGTTTTTGGTAAATTTGCCTGCTGTGAGGATGACCTTGATGTCAGTGTTTACAAGTTCGATAAAGAGATTCTGCCAGTACATGCCTGTTGACTCCATTGCGACCGAGGTGATGTGTTTGTCTTTGAGCCATTGAGCCATGGCTGTGAGATCCTCGGCATATACTCCGAATTCATCTACTCCACCAAAAGTAATCAGGCTATGTACATGCAGATGAAACTTCATGTCTGATCCAAATGTATGAAGCACTGATACCATACCAGGTAAGCCTCCTACGTTCTCTGCTTTAGCACTTAAGTTTTTTATACACTTCCAGCTAGACCGCATGA
>Ga0209185_1002189_pt1 | contig 14084 bp, 6 predicted proteins | sample SidtaG_2_FD_187425 | JGI IMG/M metagenome (GOLD analysis project Ga0209185, IMG submission 187425) | Marine algal microbial communities from Sidmouth, United Kingdom - Sidmouth_Asex2 metaG (SPAdes) (version 2) | ecosystem: Host-associated > Algae > Red algae > Unclassified | place: Sidmouth... | reverse complement strand
TAGTTACAGGCTGTATCATCCGTACAGCCCATTATTGGCGTTCCTGCACAAGCACAATTCGCATCGTAAACATCATTTTCTGTTGTATTCTCTCCATCATCACAAGCACTACCTTCTAAGACTGTTCCGCCACAAATTCCTTCGCAATCTAAATATTCACAACTGCCGTCATCTTCTCCAGCATTAACATCATAGTTACAGGCTGTATCATCCGTACAGCCCATTATTGGCGTTCCTGCACAAGCACAATTCGCATCGTAAACATCATTTTCTGTTGTATTGTCTCCATCATCACAAGCACTACCTGCTAAGACTGTTCCGCCACAAATTCCTTCGCAATCTAAATATTCACAACTGCCGTCATCTTCTCCAGCATTAACATCATAGTTACACGCTGTATCATCCGTACAGCCCATTATTGGCGTTCCTGCACAAGCACAATTCGCATCATAAATATCATTTTCTGTCGTGTTGTCTCCATCATCACAAACACTACCTTCTAAAACCGTTCCGCCACAAATTCCTTCGCAATCTAAGTATTGACAACTGCCGTCATCTTCTCCAGCATTAACATCATAGTTACAGGCTGTATCATCCGTACAGCCTTCGATTGGTGTTCCTAAACAATTACAGTCTGCATCGTAAACATCATTTTCTGTTGTATTGTCTCCATCATCACAAACACTACCTGCTACTGTACTACCTGTATTATCTCCATTACATTCGCCTATACAATCTGGATCATTACAGCTTCCGTCATCTTCTGCTGCATTGGCATTATAATTACAGGCTTCTGTATTGGTACAGCCTTGAATTGGCGTACCTTCACAAATACAACTTCCATTATAAGCATCATTTTCTGTCATGGAATCTCCATCATCACAATTACTACCTACTACTGTACTACCTGTATCTTCATCATCACATTCGCCTATACAATCCACTGGATTACAGCTTCCGTCATCTATTGTTGCATATTGATTATAATTACATGCAGTTGCATCAGTACAACCCTCTATATCTACAATAATCTCTTCACTGACAAATTCCCAAGTACAAATTTCACCATAAGAACCATCAACATATAAATAATATTCTCCTTCTGGTAAGTTGGACATAGGCAAGATGATTCCTGTAGTACTAGACGAAACCCAACAATCAATAAAAGTTTCTTGGTTTGGATCACAAGTCCCTGTGTTAGTCCAAACACCTAATTGCAATATTCCATCTGTCAAGCCTTCACAGACCAAATTAATCATTTCTATTTCAACATCTTGTTGTGCTTCATTGTAAAAAGAAAACCAAACACCATTATCGTTTGAAACCCAATTAGCATCTAAATTATCTGGATCATCACAGATAGAACCTGATGTCATAAAATCGGGAGTCCAAGTGTTGGACTCACCAAAGTTTGTTCCATTAAAATTGGAAACTTCACCTAGTGTTTCTATAATGGGTAGTGCACTATCACATAAATCATTACCATTGACGTCTGGATCAGAAACAAATAAACCAAATTCTGTACAATTGGGTTGTAAATCTCCCATAGCAGTACCTTCAACAGAAATGACAATATAATAGGTAGTACCTGCTTCTAATTCTACATTTACACTTGGTGTAATAGCTGTATACAATCCTCCTTCATTATAATTACAAGTATTGTCAGAGCCTATACAGTTATAAGCACCATCGGGACAATCATCTAAGACAAATAGTCCTGTTTGATCCAGATTTGTTGATAACTGTAAATCAGTACCTGGAAGGATATTATCTGCATCTGAGTTGTAGGCTTGTATATAATAACCTCCAGAGGTGGTCGGCGTAAATTCAAAAACGAAATCTTCTCCAGTGGAACAACTTCCGTCTGAACAAGCAGCATAAGATGTACCTACACAGCTTGGGGCTGCACAATTACTGATTTCATAGTTATTGCCGAATCCACAACTGGTAAAATTATCTTGTAGAAAAGGTAAATTATTGATGACATAAGGATTTTCGCAGCTCTCTCCTTGTGCGAGGCCATTAAGGCATGAACATAATAATAACAATGCACATAAAAGATATTGGCACTGCTTCATTATATTAATTTTTTGTATTTTCAAAACATTATACCCAAACATAGGTTGGTTACTTTAAAACTAAGATATTAGTAAAATATAGCTTTGTAGATGTATGCTTGTCTACTTAAAATAAAAAGAGATGTTTTAACTTCTCCATTTAAATTAAAACAAGCTATACAAATGTTATATTAGTTATAAATATTTGATTTTATTTATCTGATAGTCAAATACTTATACTAAAATAGGCTACGTTATAATTGACAAATATGTTTCAAGAAGGGATTTTGATTCATCTATCAGTCACCTTAGATAAATAACTAAGTAGTATAGACTTATATTATAATTACGTTTTTCTAACGCTAACATCTATACAATCACACCATATTTAAAGGTAATGTATATCTATATACAAATACAATAGCTATTATTTCAATATGAATATAGCTTGGGAGTGTTCAAATTGTAGAATATACTGATTGCCAAAACATAAAAAAATGACATCAGGTTTTGTAAAGATTTTCTTTATTTTAGTTAGTTATTTAATAAAAGATCAACTAGCACTAATTTACCATATACCTTCCTTTATATCGTTTTTGACTCAAAAGAAATAAAATGTCATTATATGATTATCATCTTATAGAATAGAAATCTATTTTTAACACTTAACGACATATAATAACATATAATAGTGACGTTACAGATGTATATTTAGTTGTTTTTTTACCTTGAATTTCTGATTTTTATGCAAAAAATAAATTATTATACAAAGATATTTAGGTGCTGTGCGACTATAGTAGGGTGAAAATTAAAACAATCACAAATGATTATCAGTTAATTGTATATTATGAAAAACAATTCTTTGTTTTAAAAGAGGGAGTTTTTACTAAAAAGCCAATTTTTTTTGACCAAAAAGTAAACTTCAAATTTATACACACCTCATAATCAATGTTTGGCTACCCTACCATAGTCGGACAGTACCGATATTTAAAGCATAATAATAATGAAAATGTTCTTTTATTAAAAATATGTCTCTACTATTTCAGTAAATACATAATAATCAATCTGTTAGTTTATTTATATTTACTACTTCCCTTATATTAAATAGACGAATCAATTTGTTTATTTTTGAAGATAGTATCGGTTAGCCATTTAATAGTACGAAAGAAATCTCTAATTAGATACCTTTACTTTTCAAATTTTAGGATTGAGTCTATTTCTCTGTACAAGATAAATATTGGTAGATGACTTTTTTGCTTGGCTTTGTTGTTGAGACTGTCCAAAATAGACCCGATGGTAGTGTTATGGCTTACTTGCAGTCCTGTGGTTCTTAGTTCTTGGTGCTGTGGTTCGGTTCTTATGTGATTTTTGGTTCTTTTGTAAGCCATAGTAGCGGACAGCGGGCCCGAACGTGACGACGAAGCTCCTTACCATTCTCTCCTTATTCTTATAATTCTGTATCTTCTTCTTCTGGCTTTTTCTTATTTTTGTTAAAAAGTGGACTTTTCATTTCATTGAGGTTAATGGCAACGGTGAGATGGTGTGCGCCACCTGCCAAATGGTAGTTTGCTCGTCCATATTCTATGCGAAATCGCTTGATGTGAATGGCTGCTCCAAAGGAAAAACCTGTCAATCCTCCCCTATTTTGTAGGCGAAGCTCTTGGCGACGAAGGTGATTGTATCCCAAACGAACATTGACATTCTTGCCAAAATAAAATTCTCCTCCAAAAACGAGGTGTCGAAATATTTTATCACCTATGTATTTTTGCTGCAATGTGTCATCCCCAAAAAGGGCGTTGGTTTCGTTTTGGTTGGGATCTTCATAGCGAATGTCCCAACGATGAAGGTTGTGGGCAGTAATCGAATAACGGAATGGAAGGTGCTTGAGCCGTTTTGACACGCCTAATTGCACATCAAACGGCATAGGCTCGATGTTTTCGGGCGTATAAGTCGTGAGTTGCCGCCCTAAGTTTTTGACGACTAAGGAAGCGACAAAATTGCTCTCTTTGTTGTAATATGTTCCGCCTATGTCGGCTGCTAACCCAAAAGAATTGTAGCCTGCAATAGCGGATTGAATGATTTTGAGGTTTGTGCCATACGACCATCTGCCTTTTTGTTGTCCTAATCCTATATTTAATGCGTATTCACCACCTGCAAAAGAGCCGATGATTTGTCCTGTGGCGTCGGTTTGGTCAAATTCTCCATAATTGATGTATTGTAAATGGATTCCTGCGGTGTATAGGCTGTCAAAATTGTGGGCAAAACTGACGTTGCCATAATTGATGTTTGCTAAATAGGCGACAGTTCCAACACTAAATTGATGGTGCATGTCGGGATTGTAAAGGGCTGGATTTTGGTTGGCAAGGTTTACGTCGTTATCTACAATGGCTATCTGGAGTCCACCCATCGCTGAAATACGGGCGGATTGGGGCAAATTGAGGAATTCATAGGTATTGTCGCCTCCTATTTGGGCGTGGAGGGTGTAGCTTAGGAGAAAACAGAGAAAGATGGGTAGTTTTAGGTTCATTCTGGTTTTTTTGGCTTCTTTCTTGAATAAAAGGGACGATGTGGCAAGGGACGAATGGGACGTTTTAAATACTTCATTCCCTATATTATCATTTTTTTTAAAGCTCTTTAATTTTGTCCATTTTCTTAACGTTTTTTTGTGGGGTTTGGTGTACCGAAGGCGGGAATCGAACCCATAGTAGCCCCAACAAGAATCGAACTTATCTCTAAAACTCGTATTCAACTACGGGCATTACACACAAATGTAAAGAATATTTGTTTTTTTTTAGTTAAAAACCGTTTTCCAAACAATAGCGTATAACAATATACTTTATATTGGTATCTATTTTTTCGATTTTTTTGTTAAAAATATAAACCTTTATTCTAGTTTGACGTCATAAGATTGTCTGGAATAATTCAAATATTATATGAAGAACAATACACTTTTATGGATTTTTATGCTGTTGTTCGCAGCATCTCCTTTTATACAAGCACAAGATTACATTGAAGATGAATCTTGTGAAGAAGAACAGTCTTTGGATGAAGTCATCAAAAATACGCAAGTTATAGAGACTTTTGTGGTAGATGGCGACACTTTTACGGTGGTCAATCTTCCTACGATTGCTTTCACGTCTCGTAAGTTCAAGGATTCTAAAGAGCGTTTTCGATACAATCGCATGCGAAGTCGGGTGGTCAAGGTCTATCCTTATGCCAAAAGAGCTTCGGAATTGATGGCGGAAATTGAGCAAGAAACGTCTTCTATGAACAAAAAACGACACGAAAAGAAGTATCTGAAAAAACTTGAAAAAGAACTTAAATTTCAGTTTGAAGATCAACTCAAAAACTTAACCATCTCTGAAGGAAAAATTTTGGTGAAGTTGGTGGAACGTCAAACGGGTAAAACGATGAATCAGGTCATTAAGGATTACAAAAATCCTATGACGGCTTTTATGTGGACACAGGCGAGTAAGGCCTATGGCTATAAGCTAAAAGAAGGATATCATCCTGATGATAAGGAGTTTGAGTTCTTAGAGGAAATCGTCAGAGCGATTGAGGCAAACAACGGCGAGGCTGCGGCTGGTTTTGGGCTATAAAATATAACTAAACAATAAATTTAAAACCCTACTAATCTTAAAGATTGGTAGGGTTTTCTTTTTTCTTTTTTTTGGAGACAACGGTGGGTTGCTTCGTTTGTACGGCAAGGCCCGCTGTTCGTTAATGGATGGCATCTCTAAGATGCCTTTCATTTTTTCACGTACTGAACCGTATTGGAAGGCATTTCCAAAATGCCTTTCATTTCCACATCTGAACCGAAAACGGCAGCCAACGCAAGCATCCAACCACTACCATCGGGTCTATTTTGGATGGTCTGTACCTTTGTATTTCTTCAAAAAATCACGAATAAACCGATTCAATCACTCATCACCTGTCACTTCAATCACCCGTCACCCGTCACTAAAAACTACTGTGTAAAAGCGAATCTCACGATGTTTGCGCCCATTTTAAAGGCTTTTAAGCGGATATTTTCGGGGTCGTTGTGGACTTCTGCATCTTCCCAACCATCGCCTAAATCGCTTTCGTAAGAGTAGAAACAAACCAAACGGTCTTCTACAAAAATACCAAATCCTTGTGAGGGTTTTCCATCGTGTTCGTGAATTTTGGGAACACCATTGTCAAAATCGTATTTTTGGTGGTAAATGGCATGATTAAAGGGAACTTCGATAAATTCTTTTTCGGGAAATACTTTTTTCATGGCTGCCCTTACATAGGGGTCCATTCCGTAGTTATCATCAATGTGTATGAAGCCGCCTGCTTCTAAGTAAGTACGCATATTTTTGGCTTCTTCATCCGAAAAGACCACATTTCCATGCCCAGTCATATGTACAATCGGAACATTGAAAAGCTCCAAACTTCCAACTTCTACTGTCGGTGGGGCTGGATCTATATTCATTCCCAATTTTTGGTTACAATAGTTGATGAGGTTGGGCAATGCAGTGGGATTGGCGTACCAATCACCGCCACCATTGTATTTTAAAAGGGCGATTTTTACGTTTTTTTCGGGCATAGGCGCAAAAGCCCATAAACAAAGCAAACATGGTATTAAGAATGCTGTGATAATTCTTCTCATATAACTCTTATTGAATTTTCTTCAAAATTAACAAAGCCCCTCATTATTATGGGGGTTTTAACGTTTTTTATGGAGCAAAAACCGATCTATCAGCGTTCAAGCTGTGCAAAATAGACCCGATAGTAGCGGTATGATCGCTTGTAGGGCGCAGACCTATGTGTCTGCCCTTAAAAGGCAAGCCAGCATAATAGCGGATAGCGGGCCCATGCTTTACGACGAAGCAACTGACCGTTCTCTCCTAAAAAGACTGTGTTAATTGTACGGTATTATAGACAAAAATATTTCAAGATAGGTTACTTTTATTTTTTGTGTGGCTCACATATAATCTTTTTGTTTAATTTTTGAGCAGGCTTTTTGTCTTTTGAGATTTTGGCACAAGAAGTTTTTGATTATTTTTGCCCTTCATTATGGGAAAGAAATCTATATTAGGAATTTTATTGGTATTGGGCTTGATTGTGGGGGGTGGCATTGGCTACTACTTTTATCAACAAATTTATAACTCAAATATTCAATCGAATAAATCAGGGAAACATATTTTGTATATTCCGACGGGAGCAAATTTTGAGACGGTGGTTCAAAATCTGACGCAAAACAGTATTCTAAAAGATGAACAATCGTTTCGATGGGTTGCGGACAAGATGAAATATCCAGACAAAATTAAGCCTGGCAAATATATCATTCCGACAAATTTGAGCAATCGGGAACTGATTCATAAATTGCGCTTGGGCGAAAATGAGACCGTCAAAGTTGTTATCAATAGTGCGAGAACATTGCCCGATATTGTGGGGACAGCAACAAGAAATATTGAGGCAGATTCGTTGAAATTTTTGCAGTTGCTACAAAGTCCAGAAGTCTTGAAGTCGTTGAAGCGAAATCCCGAAACGGTGATGTCGATGATTTTGCCCGATACGTATGAATTATTTTGGCATACCAATGAGGATAAATTGCTCAAACGTTTGTTGAAGGAATACGATAAGTTTTGGACGCCTGCAAAATTGGACAAAGCAAAAACTCTCAATTTATCGCCTTTTGAAGTAATTACGTTGGCAGCCATCGTGGAGCAAGAAACGTATCATCACGATGAAATGGATGATGTCGCTGGCGTGTATTTCAATCGTTTGAAAAAGGGCATGTTGCTACAAGCAGACCCAACGGTAAAGTATGCCGTAGGCGATTTTGAAATTAAACGGGTTTTGAACAAACATCTGGAAGTGGATTCGCCTTATAATACGTACAAATATGCAGGTTTGCCGCCTGGTCCTATTTGTGTTCCTTCCAAAAAGGCGATTGATGCGGTCTTATCGCCCGTTGAGCATAAGTATCTTTATTTCTGTGCGAAGGAAGATTTTTCGATGTATCATGCGTTTGCAACTAATTTGAAGCAGCATATGATAAATGCACGGCGGTATCAGAAGGCTTTGAATCAGAAGAAGATATTTTAGGATTCAATCACCCCCCGAACCACACTTTCCTCCTCCCCCACCAAATCAAACGGAACCACAAACAACTCCAACTCATTTTCATACAAAAACGGGGGCAATTGCGCCACAAAATGTGCTTGTTTGGGATAGATTAAATACAGTTTGGGAATACAATTGGAGCGAGTATATTTTTTGCCGTAGGCATAGAGTTGATACAAATCTGATTGGGCTATTTGATAGTTTTTATCGGGGCTTCGGGTATCCAAAAGTTTCCATTTGGTGTCGATGATATGACATTCGTTTTCGTTTTGAATAACGATGTCTGGACGCAAGCGAAATTTGGGTTTTCCTTGATGTTCTTCGATAAGGTGCCAACTTTTGTGTTGCAATAAAACTTCGTAATCCTTTAGATTTTTGCGAAAAACCTGGGCGATGTAATCTTCAAAAATGCGCTCCATCGGAAACAAAATCGCTCGATTAATATAACGTCCTCGAAAGTTCACAAAAGATAAATTTAACAGGAATACTTTTGCCCATTCAATCAAGGGATAATAGTGTCGAAAAAGACGGTGATGGTTTTGGGCTAAGTGAAAATCTTTGGCTAAATTTTGACTCACTAAGACCATATCAAAAATAAACAAAAATTGTCGGAGGCGGTTTTGATTTTGAAAGTTGGTCGAGGTGTGCAATAAATGAACCAAGACGGATTTTATCAGTCGATTGTGGGCATTGTTTGCGTGAAATTGCTCATATCTAATGTAAAATCGTTCGGGATGGACTAAGTTTTCTCGGAGGTTTTGGGTAAATAAAATTTTGCCTTTAACGAATCGTTGATTTTCTTCTACATTGCCATAATCTTGGCGAATTCCTTTTTTGACCAATACAGATAAATCCTCTAAAAAGGCTGTGATAAAAACTTCTAAAATCGGAAATTGTGTCGCTTTTACATGGGCTTCTTGGATTCGGATAAATGGCGCATCTTGTAGATAACAAAGCATTTTCAAAAATACTTTTCGGGTCGTTTGTACATCTGTTACTTTGTAGATTTTTGGTAAGATTTCGATGCTTGTTCCTGATTTCGTTTCTATGACGCCGACAAAATTCTTTGTTCTAATAAAATCACGACCTTTGCTTTTGTGAACGCTAAATGCTTTTTCGACATCACTTCCTTCGCCTTGATTTTCTACCACAAAACTCCAAAAATTATCAAAAGCCTCGTCTTCCAAATATATTTCAGAAAACCCATCTATGCTATCAACAAAATCTCGTTGTCGAAAAATTTTGCCATATTCCTGTATTGTTTTGTGAATGCTCATAAATCAGAAAATAAGAATCTTAAAAAAAAACAGCACCTGCCACCACTCGTCACCTGTCACTCGTCACTCGCTACATCACACCGTTCATACATATACAAAAATGCTTCTAAAGGAATCTTACTAAATTCTTCACTTTGCAAATAAGGATTGATTTTATAGGTTTGAATCGTTTCATAATTTTCTAAACCTTCGCCAAATAATTTCTTTTCATTTTGCGTTGTGTACGTTTTAGATATTTGGACAAATTGCTGTTCTGTCGTTTTTCCCCACGCCAAATTATCGCCTAAAACCAAGCGAATTTTTTCCCAATCATCATAAAAATATTCTTGGAGTAGTGGGATTATTTTATGTCTAAAAATGCGACATAAATCCTCATAGGTTTTGAGTTTCATAAAATAGGCATGTCCAATCGTATGGTCTCTATCATATAAATACGAAATGCGTTCATTGATTGTTTCTAATAGTTTTTGTAGGTTGATTCCATAAAAATCTTTGGACAATAAGCTGGCTTCTGGCATCATTTCCACAAAGTCAAAACGACGACGCAAAGCCGTGTCCATCAGCGCAATAGAACGGTCTGCGGTATTCATCGTTCCATAAATATAGAGATTGGCAGGAACGCCAAATTGTGCTTGGGAATACGGCAATTTCACCCACAATTCATCGGATTTCCCCAATCTTTTATTGTCTTCAATCAACGTTATCAACTCTCCAAATACTTTAGAAATATTGGCTCGATTGATTTCATCTATAATCAAATAATGGGGTTTGGCTCTTTTAAATTTTTCTTGGCGAATTGTTTTTGTATCCGCAATACATTCTGCAAAACTTTGGTAGCCTGCTTTTTCTATCGCCTTTTGGCAAGCATTATAAAAAATTCCCTTTGATAATTCATAGCTTAGTTCCGTATTATCTTCCGACAAAATGGGCTTGATTCCCTCCACAAATTCTTCATAACTATACGATTGATGGAAACTCACAAAGTCAACTTCTGCCCGTACATTTAGCTCAATATCTTGGTCGGACAAACGAAATCCATGTTGATTCAATATCTCTAACAATCGTTCCCAACGAGCACCCCCATAAATATTACAAAATGTTTTTGTTTGGCTTGAATTGAGCAAAGGCGGATGTTTAAATTGTTTGAGCCAACGAACTTCTACCGTTTGAAAATCAAATTTACTTTCTGATCGGATGTATTCATAATCGTATTTTGCCATTGCAATTCCGAGTAATTTTCGCCCTGAAATCACGAAAAAATAATCGCCTTGCTTTACACTCGAAAATTGACGAATCATAGATCGTCCACTTTCGATACGACTATAATCTAACTTTTTCAAATTCCCTAAATTGATGTTGAGCCATTCAAAACCCAAACGAGTTGATTCTCGCAATTGATTCCACAAATACCCTCCTTCGCCTGGCGCAATGTGCCAAAATTGTTGATGAACATTTAAAACTTGTTCAGCCTCTTGTCTGGTTTCTTCTTGAAAATGCCTTTGCATCAACGTATAGGTTTTCCCTGTTCCTGGCGGCCCTTGATAAATTACGTTTAGGCTTTTTATCTGTTCCTCTTTCACCAATTCGTAGTTTTCTTTTGGTTCTTCCAGTCCCTCCTTTTTTTCCAAAACTGTTGCAACAAAACAACAAAAATCTTGTACAATCCAATTATAAAATAAATGGTTCATTTGAGACTCTCCTCTAAAGCCTTTAAAAATGGCAGCAAGGGCTAAATGATGTACTTGCAAAAGCGTTCGCATTTCCACCATTATTTCTGTTATTTTAAAAAACTGTGTTTTGCTATTTTTAGGAATTTTGTTTTTTTCTATAAGCAAATACTTAATCCCCTCTACAATTTCATTTACTCCATAAGGCACAAAATCCACAGGATTAATACAACTCATCCAAAGACTAAATTGTGCATAAGTCAAATCACTATTTCTCAAACTAAAACGGCTTTTTGCTATTTTCCCTGTCGCAAGTTTTCGCAATAAATGCACGAAGTCTTCATCTACTTTCCCACTACTCTTCTTTATATTATTAATGGCTGTTTGTTCTTGTGCCTGTGCGATAATTTCCAGAACATCGCCATTACTTTGTTGCTCCAACTGTATTTTACCATCAATCCAATTCGCAAATTCAAATTTATAAGTTTGGTCAATCAACCAATTCGTTTGTTTGCAAGCTACCAAATATTGTTGCAAAGCCTGTTCCAATAATTCTTTATTAATATATGTCACCCTTGTTTGATTAGTCTTAAAAATCCAAAGTTACGGAATAATCAAATACCTCTTGATAGATACACTTTTAAAATAAGGAGACAACGGTAAATTCCTTCGTATTGACGCATGGGCCCGCTATACGCTAAAGGAAAAAGCCTCGCATGACATAAGCCTCCACACATTTTTCCTATCGCTGCTATCGGGTCTAGCTTAAACGGTTATACCCAAGTTATTTCTTTAGGGCTTATTGGGATTTAGTCGAAAATGCGTCTTTTCCACAAAAAAAACCTCCATTTCAGATCAAAACATATTATAAAACATTGAAAAACAGATAAGTACAAAAAACCCAAGTAAGAAACTAACACACAAATCAAAAAAAATGTCATGGAAATGAAGTACCAAAATAAATTATCTTTATTTCAACATTAACTTAAAGTCTATCTCATGAAAAAACTAAAAACCATAAAAATCCTGCAAAAAGCAGTAATCAAACAAATAGAAAAATTGGCATCTACAGTGGTGATAAAATTACGAAGATGTAAGGCATTTTTGAAATGCCTTACATCTATAAATAAATTGTCATAAAAAATTGATTATCAAATACTTATCAAAGTAAAATTATTTTTTATTTTTTCAAAAAAAGCACTTGCAAAACTAAAAAAATACATTGTACAGATAGAGGGAAAGACCATCCAAAATAGACCTGATGGTAGCGTTATAGCAAAACCTGTTTAAGTGGTTTTTGCTTTGTAAGTAGCTTCTCTTGTTATCAGTTCTTTCCTTGATAGATTATTTTGCTATAGTAGCGGACAGCGGGACTGGACGTAACGACGAAGCAATCAAACATTCTCTCCTAAAAAAATACTTTATAAACATGAAAACTAATATTCATCTAAAATTAAAAGCAAACATGAAAACTAAATTTTTATCTAAAACAGCCTGCTTATTATGCACACTGTTATTATTATGCACCTTCCAAGATACTTGGGCAAACCCCATAGATGAGGAAGAATATGATTACGTATTTACAATCTGTTTAGGCGAAAGCATTGAATTAGAAGGCGAAATATTGTGGGCAACTGGTCCGATTTGGGATGATGAGAGTCCTAGTGCCCTAGATGATTGTAATTCTGATGATTGGCTAGATCCTCGACCAACTCATTGGATGCCAAGTGAGTTAACAAGTTGTTCCCCTTGCCTATTCACTATTGTTGCACCTACTGTTACGACCGTTTTTACAGGCGAGTCTTCTTTTACTTCAATAGTAAATGGATGTCCTGAAAGTTCAACTGGTGCTGTTGGCGATGGTGCGACTGATGCGACTGGTGCTAGTGGTGATAACGGAGATAGTTGGGAAGAACCAGCACCAGATGTAATTTATGACTTGGATAGTGAGCATATCGAAACAACCTACTTAATCATTGTCGATTCGACTTGTTCTATACTTCCAGACCCTTGTGAAACTTGTATGGAACAAGCCAATGAGCCTGTTTGTGGCAGTGATGGCAATACTTACTATAATACTTGTGAAGCAGAATGTGCAGGAGTCGAAGTAGTTTTTAATGGTGCTTGTGAGGATATTGATCATATTTATACCATTTGTCCAGGTGAGATAATTGACTTATATGCAAATCCATCGGAATCAATAGGTCCATTCTATAGTGGTGATGAAGAGAATCCTTGTGATGATGGTAATTGGTATGATGTTGCAGATTTTGATTGGACACCAGCCGAATTTGTAGAGTGTCCTACTTGTGAGATAACTATTGTTTCACCTACCGTAACAACTCTTTTTACAAGTCAAATGACATTTGAATCTATATCAGAAGAATTTTGCGTTATGGGTGCAGTTGGTGCTACAAATGCTACTGGTCCTTATGGTTATACTGAGCCTACTGGTGCAGTTGGTTATACAGAAACCAATCATACTGATGATTATGTAGAAGATGTTTGTGGCACTGATGAATTTAATGATTTTTATGACTATTTCAATGAAGATTTTGATGTAAATTATGACACACTTACATTTACATTTTTAGTAATTGTTGATCAAACTTGTAATGTAACACAAGATCCTTGTGATACTTGTACAGACCAACCCTATACACCTGTTTGTGGAGCTGATGGAATAACCTATTACAATGCTTGTCAAGCAGAATGTGCTGGTGTCGAAATTCTTTCTGAAGGGGAATGTATAGTTGAAGACCCTTGTGATGCATGCGCAGAACAAGCCAATGAGCCTGTTTGTGGTAGTGATGGTAATACTTATTTCAATACTTGTGAAGCGGAATGTGCTGGTGTGGAAATACTTTCTGATGGGGAATGTACACCTGAACCAGATCCTTGTGAAACTTGTATACAACAAGCCTTTGACCCTGTTTGTGATGAAGATGGAAATACTTATTACAATACTTGTGAGGCGGAATGTGCTGGAG
>Ga0209185_1002188_pt1 | contig 14098 bp, 19 predicted proteins | sample SidtaG_2_FD_187425 | JGI IMG/M metagenome (GOLD analysis project Ga0209185, IMG submission 187425) | Marine algal microbial communities from Sidmouth, United Kingdom - Sidmouth_Asex2 metaG (SPAdes) (version 2) | ecosystem: Host-associated > Algae > Red algae > Unclassified | place: Sidmouth... | reverse complement strand
AAAATATAGAAATTCCTGATAATATCTATTTACTAAGAATTCCGCCATATACCCCTGAATTAAATCCCTGCGAACAAGTATGGCAATACATAAAACAACGATTCAAGAATAAAAAGTTCGAAAGTATAGATACTCTGAAGGATTGGCTACATAAAATGGTTCAGAATATGGATAGTCATTTGATCAAATCTATTGTTGGAAACCACCATTATAATGACAATCTTGATAAAATCGTTTTATAGTAGAAATGGTATAACTCTCTTGCTAAAATACTTTTTATTAGCGTGACAATTTTTATCGGACTACAAGTAGGAACTGATTGAACTAAAAAATGTACATGATCTTGATCAGTTCCTATCTCTAAAAAACTCACTTTATACCTCTTTGATATTTCTATACAAACTAAAACCAGGGTTTTATCTACTTCCTTACTAAATATAATACGCCTATATTTTGATGGAAAAGCAAAATGATATAACAAAACAGAAACATTATGCGATTTATGGATATATTCACTCATAGCATAAAGATAAAAAATACGACCCAAGGGTCGGGGAATTTACCCTAAGAGATTAAAGACTGGCGAGTCGCAAAACCCTGTTTATTTAAGATTTCAAAGTCCACAAAAGCAAGCTTTTTTAAATGGGTTGGCGTGCTTTTTTCTAAAGGCATTGGAAAGGTACATCTAAAGCATATTCAAAAAAATTAAAGGGAGAAGTTGATGCGATTGATTTGTTTAATAATTATACTATAAAAGAAGAATTACCAGAGGTAAAAGTTAGTATTTTGAAATGGGAAAAGGTAGATATTAGCAAAGAAATCAACTATAGTTTTGAAACTTCTTACTTTGATACGGTTTTAATAGCAGCGACTAACAAAGGTATTTGTTGGCTGGCTCTCTTTTATTAAAGCCGTAAAAAGTAGCCCAATAAAGTTGAAAGCGTATTTTTCTGAATCGACTTTCACACTAAATGATATATTAATTTCAAAAAACAATTAATTCACTTTTTGAAATTAATATATCATTTAAGGAGCCTAAAGAATTGCATTTAAAAGGATCTAATTTTTAATTGAAGGTTTGGAAGGCTTTAACTACTGTTCCTAAAGGAAAAATTGTTACCTATAAAAATATTGCTGAAGCTATTAAAATGGATAACGGATCCAGAGCAGTAGGAACAGCTATTGGTGAAAATTCAATTGAATACATTATACCTTGTCATAGGGTGGTACGTAACTTAGGCGTTATTGGAAATTTTAGATGGAGTGCTCAAAAAATAGCCTTTTTAGGATGAGGGTAATTTTGCTAGATTGCTAAAAAAGCATCGTCTATATGCTCAATCTCAAAAGTGTTATTTATTGCAATAACAGCAACAATATCAAAACGAACTTCTAAGTCTAAATCACGTTGTTCCATATATGCATTTACAGCAGTTACAATCGATTTAATTTGAGATGGCTTCACAAAGTCTTGTGGGTCACCAAAATTACGTGTACTACGTGTTTTTACTTCTATAGCAATTAATTGATTTTGATGTTTGGCAATAATATCGACTTCACTTTTAATAAAACGATAATTGGTTTGTAAAATTTGATAGCCTTTTTTTTGTAAATAAGCAACAGCCCTTTTTTCTCCTTCAGTTCCTAAGTCGTTATGTTGAGCCATTATATATTTATTAATGTATCTAATTTATTAAAAATCAATTGGTTTTCCCAACCACGATACTGAAAGTAAGTAATAAATTTTTGTTTAGCCTTTGCCGTAGGCTCAAACCTTAAGCTCTCCCATTTTTTTAAGGTGTGTGTGTCAAAAGCATCAAGATAATTTGCCTCCTCAATTTCCTGTAGCCCTTTTTTAATATTATAATCTGAGATTTTGCGGAGTTTTAGCTCTCTAATAATACGCAAACGACCCCATTTTTTAAATTTGAATTTACCACGGGAAAAACTTTGAGCAAAACGAGTTTCATTTAAAAAATTTTCGTCCAGTAGGTATAAGATAATTTTTTCTCTTGCTTCGGGGATAAGTTTAAACTCGCAAAGTTTCTGTTCTACTTCCGTATGGCAACGTTCCTGATAAGCACAATAATTAGCCATTTTTTGACGTGCTTCTGTATAAGTAACTACTTTTTTGTCAGAAGGGTTTTTATATTGGTAGAAGCTCATTTGGTAAATATAGAAAATGCGGGTTTACTCTTTTAAGATTTGAGCATAAAAAAAACGCTCTAGCAATAGAGCGGTTTTGAAAAATATGAATTTCTAAATTTTAGTTACTGTAATATTTATAAATTTTATTTTTAAATTGTATAAAATATAGATCTCTCTGCAAGTTTGATTTAAAAAAGTCTTCTTCGGACTTACTTTCGATTGTTTTACTAATAATTGTTTGACCTGATAAATTCCAAATATTCAAATTATAAGGCCTTAAGTTATTTGATAAAATTTTCCGACTCGCAGGTCGTGTTGTCGTCAATGTAAAAGGAAGATAATGAATATTATTAGAAGTACTAATTTCTTGATTATTAAATTCATTTTCAGGTTCTTCGCTAAAATTCATGGTTACTCAAAAAAGTTATATTTTTTCCATATGGAATTAAATGGATTAACAGAGTTATTAGGTATTAGTAGCCCATGGGTTTTATTAGAAGTAAAAACACAACCAAAGAATAAACCTGAGTTGGATTAATAAAGAGTAAGTTGATTAGTTTTAATAGTTTGATACTTAATAGAATGTTCAATTTGGCACATATTCTTAAGTTCATCGTTTACAGTTTCAATTACAGAACGTTTTCTAAATAATATTTTGTCACTCATAGTCATTAAAGAATTCTCCATATTATTTTTAATATGTGTTACTAAATGTAATCCATCAGCAAAAAGAAACTGCATTAAATCCTTACCAATGTAGCCTTTATCTGCGTATAATTTTCCATATATTTTATCTAAAAAACTTTTCTTTTTTAAGGGTGTTCTGTCATCAACATTAGCTTGTGTGATGGCGAAATTAAGAATTTCACCTTTATCGTTTATAACAATATGTAGCTTGAATCCATGAAACCATCCCATAGTAGATTTTCCAGTAGTAGCAATACCTTTGAATACTTTATTGTTATAAATTCGTTTAGCTTTACAAACTCTAACTGGAGTAGAATCTACAAAAGAAATCCCTGTACAGTCACCTAAACAGCAGGTCTTCAAAAATAAACTCATAGCCATTAGGTTTTGACCTACTAATTCTGTAGATCTATTATAGGAAACTGTGTTAGGAAAATCATCTTTCATGTGCTTTTGAACATAGAAAATATAGAAATGTTTAAACGTTCTAAAACCACTTAATTGAAACAAAATGGTAAGAGTAATAACTTCACTTTTTGACATAATTGAAGGCCGTTTTGATGGATTACCCAAAAGCGCTTTATCAACAATTTGATCATATTCTTTGCAAAATTCGTCAACTAAACAGAACAATTTCAGTAACTTTAGAGTGGATTATCATAGATAGATTTTTATATTAAAAAATTGAAATTCAACACTTTAATTTACTAAAAATCTATCTTTTTTGCTAATATTATTTACCCAAATATTAATCGAACTCAGGTTAATAGATTTAGGTGGGTATTTATACAAAATAAATCCAGCGAGTAAAAAAATTATACCGAGGAAAATTAAAATATTAAAAAAAGGGTTGTCTAAATTCATATATTACACCATTTCTACTATAAAACGATTTTATCAAGATTATCATTATAATGGAGGATTCCAACAATAGATTTGATCAAATGACTATCCATATTCTGAACCATTTTATGTAGCCAATCCTTCAGATTATCAATACTTTCGAACTTTTTATTCTTGAATCGTTGTTTTATGTATTGCCATACTTGTTCGCAGGGATTTAATTCAGGGGTATATGGCGGAATTCTTAGTAAATAGATATTATCAGGAATTTCTATATTTTGACAGGCATGAAATCCAGCGTTATCAATAACTATTATTTTACAATCTCTAGGGTTTTGTTTAGAGAATTCCTCTAAATAGTGCTCAAAAATAGTAGTGTCCACGCCATTTATTCCCCAAACAAAACTATCTCCATTGATAGGAGAATAGCTTCCCCATAAATAGGTATTTGCAAATTTATGTTGATAATGAACTTTAGGGCATACTCCAATAGCCGACAAACAAGAACCTACTAATGTCTTTAAGCCAAATCTACTTTCATCTTGAAAATACAAATTAATGGAATCATAGTTGTCTTTATTTAGACTATCTCTAACCTGAGCTAGCGTAGTAGGAATTTTTTAAAAAAGCTTCTTTTGCTTGTGGGTCTTTTTTAATATGTGACTTCCTTGGAATTTTTAATCTCCCGTCTAATTTAGTAGTAATATGTTTCCATAGTGATTTGTAGTTTACTTCAACTCCGTAAGTTTCTTGAATCCAATTTTGGGCATCCCAAAAGCCATTAAAAGGATTGTCAGGATCAGAAAGACGTTTTTTTAATCCTTCATGGATTTCTGGTGTAATAATACTGTAAGGACGATTACGTGTTTCTTTTTTTAGGAAAGTAGTAAGGTCTAAAGATTTATAGCGATTTAACCATCTACGCAGTGTAGTTACACTTATTTCTAATTCAATAGCTAAATCTTTTAAACGAGAATAATCATTTCTCTTTAATAAAAGTAGACTATCTAGGCGTTTCGATGATTTGTAATTATCTATTTTACTTTTGTGACTTTTTAATATTTCTATCGATTCTGATATTTTTGTCTGTAATACTTTTCTCATAGATGCGAAATGGTATAATAGCGCACAGCCACTTCTATTAATTTAGGAGTGTTTTTTTGTTTTAAAGTGTTGTCCTGCTTTTTTGAAAAAGGTCTTTCAATTTTTTCTTTTGGATTAATCCGATAGCACCAAAATGCACTCCGTGCCTATCCCCTATTCATTCTGCAAAGTCTAAATTAAGTACACTAATATCCGAAAATTTTACAATATCCATTTTCAAAAATCACTAAGTGTCTGAAAAACTTACAAATACAGTTAATTAAAATTTAAATAATCAAAAAAAATATTTTTCAAATATTTTAACTTTTGGAATATGTATTACACTAAAAATAAAGTTGTTGTTGTTGTTGTTGTTGTTGTTGTTGTTGTTGTTGTTGTTGTTTGTTTTTCTAAAACCCCAAACTTTCGGATGCTAGTAAATATGTTTAAATAGTAATATTTTGATTGATTTTTTTTAAGTTGAAACTAAGATAAAAACGACCAGGTTGCGTTTATCAATTGAATCCTCCTGATAAAATAACATATGAAGTAGTTGTTGTAACTAAAGAAGCCATTGAGTCACTGATTACTTTAAAATTAAATTCAATATTTACAGTTTCTCCCAAAGTTAATTTGTAAGTAAACTTTATTGCAAAAAGCCTTAAAAGCAACTGTTTTTAAGGCTTTTTTTTATCTATGTTAAAAATAGCTTTCCATCCTTCTTATGAACATCCTTTAAAAAAAGGACATCGTTTCCCTATGGAAAAATATGATTTGTTGTATAAGCAACTACTTTATGAGGGAACTTGTGACTAGAATAATTTTTTGAACCACAAAAAAATCAGATAAAGAACCTGTACGCTGTCCATACGAAAGATTACATTTCTCGATTATTAAATTTAGAATTGAGTAAAAGTGAAATTAGAGCCACGGGTTTTCCGTTATCAAAATCATTAGTAAATCGAGAACTAATTATTACCCAAGGTAGTATTGATGCTTCAAAGTATGCACAAAGGTATGGGATAGCAATGAATATTGCAGGAGGGACGCATCATGCGTTTTCTGATCATGGGGAAGCATTCTGTTTGCTAAACGATCAAGCAGTTGCCGCATCGTATTTACTAAACAATGGATTAGCATCTAAAATTTTAATTATAGATTTAGATGTGCACCAAGGAAATGGAACAGCCGAAATTTTTAGAGAAAACCCGAGGGCATTTACTTTTTCGATGCATGGAGAAAACAATTATCCATTCTACAAAGAAAATTCAGATTTAGATATTGGCTTGGATATTGGTATTCAGGATAAAGAATATCTTTCTATTTTAAAAGAAAACATCCCCCAATTAATAGAGCAGTTACAGCCGGATTTTATATTTTACCTATGTGGAGTGGATATTTTAGAAACAGATAAGTTAGGAAAGTTAGGCGTTACTATCGAAGGCTGTAAAGAGCGAGATAGATATGTTTTGCAGACTTAGATTTCGATATCCCATTAATGTGCTCCATGGGAGGGGGCTATTCTCAGGACGTTAAAATAATTTTAGAAGCGCATGCGAATACTTTTAGACTAACAACAGAATTTTTTTTCTAAATAAATATTGGGGATAGAGTTTTTTAGTGTAAATAACAGTTGTTTAAAGGCTTATTTTTATATTAGTCTCATAAAAAAGTATATGGAAAAAAAGTGTCTCGAGTGTGGGGATAAAATTTTAGGTCGCTCAGATAAAAAGTTTTGCTCAGATTCTTGTCGCAATACTTTTAATAATAAACTGAATAAAGACGAAACAAATCTAATTCGCAACACAAACAATCAGTTGCGAAAAAACTACAGGATTCTTCAAAAATTAAACCCATTTGAAAAAACAAAAACCACCAAAAGCAAGATGCTTAATAGTGGTTTTAATTTTAATGTATTTACTAGTATTTATACTACTAAAGCAGGTACAGTCTACTATTTTATTTACAATCAAGGGTATTTACCTTTGGATAATGATTATTATGCTTTGGTAAAGAGGAGTAACTAGTGCTTCCAGTTCTGTGAGTTTAAATGAAGCGCAGCAATAATTACATCATGTTGACTAATTTGACCCACTAATTTCCCGTTTTCCAATACAGGAAATCTTTTGTAAGGGCTTTTGTGAAATTTTTCTGCCGCTTCAAAAATACTAGCATTAATATCAATGGTTTCAACTATGGTACTCATGTGTTTTTCGACCGTTTCAGAACCCATTGGGATATTAAAATAGCGGCTATCACTAAGCGTCTTCATACAATCACTTTCAGATATCATACCAATTAAATTGCCTTTGCTTACTACAGGTCCACCTGTGATTTCATTACGTGCCAAGGTTTCCATTGTATCAATTAATGTATCTTGTGGTAAAAAGGAAATTAGATTTTTTGTCATATAATCTGAAACACTAATTTTTGCTTCTATTCCTTTACTTTGTTTTGGGCGTTCCCCCATAAAATTTGAAAATCCCATGTTATTTTGATTAAAAGTTGATATTGAATATACTCATTATAAGTGTTTTAAACAATTTATTTAACACATAAAAGATGTTTTTAGTAATTATTTGAGTGCATTGTTAGTGAAAACAAGTATTTTTAACGTAAAAAATATGTCAAAAAACAATATTTGTATTGTTGGACTCGGTTGGCTTGGATTACCACTTTATAAACGGTTAGTAGGGCTTAATTATTTATGCAAAGGAAGCACAACGTCAATAGAAAAAGAAAAAAATTTTAAGTCTAAAGGAATTTCTGCCTATCAAGTTAAAATTAAAGAAACAGAAATCGAAGGAGATATTGAAGGTTGTTTAAAAGATTCAAAAATAATAATCTTAAATATACCACCAGGCTTACGCCGAAATCCAGACAGTAGTTATATCGCAAAAATAGAACAATTGTTAGTCTACATCAAAAATTCTTCAGTAGAAAAAGTGCTTTATATAAGTTCGACTAGTGTATTTGAAGATGAGGAACATTTTCCTATAATTATAAATTCAACTTTACCTAATGCTACATCAAAAGCAGGGTTGCAGTTAAGGAAGGTGGAGGAATTGCTAAAAAACAGTATGGAATTTGAAACTACAATTTTACGTTTTTCAGGTTTGGTAGATCAAAGAAGGCATCCAGCAACTATGATGTCCAAGCGTGCCTCCGTTGGTAATCCAAATGCTCCTGTAAATTTAATTCATCGTGAAGACTGTATAAAAATCATAACTGAAATTGTTGCTCAAAAAAAATGGGGAATAACTTTAAATGCATCTTACCCTATTGCTAAAACTAAAAAGGATTATTATAATAAAACCTGTAAGCAATTAAACCTTTCAAATCCTAATTTTGATCATAAAACAGTAAGTAAAGGAAAAAAAATAAAAGGTAATGAAACAAAAGAGGAATTAGGATTTGCATATAAGCATCCAGTATAAATAGCTATTTTTTGTTAATTTAGTAAATAAATACAATTTTTTTATAAAAAATCAAGCCAATTAATTAGTTTATGGAATGAATTTTAGCATATTCTCAGGATTTTTGTTTCAATATCTATTCATAATCAGTTCAAACAAGTATTAAAAGAATTTAAAAGCTTGTACAAAAACCTTTTCGCCCTTATTTTTGTTTTAATTTTAAATTAAATAAACAAATAGGCGGAATGATCCAATCTTCAATTGCAAGAAAAGTAGCTATGGCATTGTCAGGGCTTTTCTTAGTTTTCTTTTTACTTCAGCATTTTAGTATAAACTTAATTTCTGTATTTAGTGAAGATGCCTTCAATGAAGCATCTCATTTTATGGGTAATAATCCATTAGTGCAGTTTGCTTTACAACCCGTATTAATTTTCGGAGTAGTGTTTCATTTTATAATGGGATTTATTTTAGAAATTAAAAACAGAAGTGCACGATCTGTAAAATATGCAAAATACAATGGTGGAGCAAATGCCTCTTGGATGTCACGAAATATGATTTTTTCTGGATTAGTAGTTTTAGCTTTTTTAGGATTACATTTTTATGATTTTTGGATTCCAGAAATGGTTTATAAATATGTAGAATCGGAAGCATTAAACCCTACTCGCTATTTTCATGAAACTGTAGAAAAATTTAATAGCCCTGTAAGAACAGTATTGTATATAATTTCCTTTGTATTTTTAGCATTACATCTACTACATGGTTTTGCTTCATCTTTTCAGTCTGTAGGAGTAAACAATAAATATTCAGAAGGAATTCAAAAATTTGCTAAAGCTTTTGCAATAGTTATTCCAGCTGGATTTATTTTTATTGCAATTTTTCATCATTTAAATCACCACTAATCACAAAAAAGACATGGCATTAGATTCTAAAATACCTCAAGGTCCATTAGCTGATAAGTGGACAAATCATAAAAACAAAATTAATTTAGTTAATCCTGCTAACAAACGTAATATTGATATTATTGTTGTTGGTACAGGACTTGCTGGTGGTAGCGCCGCTGCAACTTTAGCTGAATTAGGATATAACGTAAAAACTTTTTGTTATCAGGATTCCCCACGTCGTGCGCATTCAATTGCAGCGCAGGGAGGGATTAATGCATCAAAAAATTACCAAGGAGATGGAGATTCAAATTATCGATTATTTTACGATACTGTAAAAGGTGGGGATTATCGTTCTCGCGAAGCAAACGTGCATCGTTTAGCTGAGGTTTCAGGTAATATTATTGATCAGTGTGTAGCACAAGGAGTTCCTTTTGCTCGTGAGTATGGAGGATTACTTGACAATCGTTCCTTTGGAGGGGTATTAGTATCGCGGACTTTTTATGCTAAAGGACAAACAGGGCAACAATTGCTTTTAGGAGCATATTCAGCGATGAATCGCCAAATTAATCGCGGTAAAATTCAAGCTTTCAATCGCCATGAAATGCTAGATTTAGTAAAAGTAGATGGTAAAGCACGCGGAATTATAGCACGTAACTTAGTTACTGGTGAGATTGAAAGGCATTCTGCACATGCAGTTGTTTTAGCTACAGGAGGATACGGAAACGTATTTTACTTAAGTACAAATGCAATGGGAAGTAATGTAATGGCGGCATGGAGAGCACACCGTAGAGGGGCTTTCTTCGCCAACCCTTGTTATACGCAAATTCACCCAACATGTATTCCTGTTTCAGGAGATCATCAATCAAAGCTGACTTTAATGTCAGAATCATTACGTAACGATGGTCGTATTTGGGTGCCGAAAAAATTAGAAGATGCAAAAGCAATTAGAGAAGGAAAGTTGAAACCTACTCAATTAGCTGAAGCAGATAGAGATTATTATTTAGAGCGACGTTACCCAGCGTTTGGTAATTTAGTACCTCGCGACGTAGCCTCTAGGGCGGCTAAAGAATGTTGTGATGCTGGTTTTGGAATAAATAAGACAGGAGAAGCGGTATATTTAGATTTTGCTAAAGCCATCCAACGTTATGGAAAAGAAAAAGCCTTAACCAGTGGTATTGAAAATCCAAGTGCTGAGAAAATCTTAGAATTAGGAGAAGCAATAATTGAAGCAAAATACGGAAACTTATTCCAGATGTATGAGAAGATCGTTGATGAAAATCCATACAAAACTCCAATGATGATTTACCCAGCAGTACACTATACTATGGGGGGTCTTTGGGTAGATTATAATTTACAAACGAATATTCCTGGTTGTTATGCTATTGGAGAAGCAAATTTTTCTGATCACGGAGCAAATAGGTTAGGAGCTTCTGCATTAATGCAAGGTTTAGCCGATGGTTATTTTGTATTACCATACACAATAGGAGATTATTTATCTGATGACATCCGTACAGGAAAAATTTCAACAGAAACTCCTGAGTTTGATGAAGCTGAAAACCACGTTAGAGAGCGTATCGAGAAATTGATGAACGCTAAAGGCGAACATTCTGTAGATTATTACCATAAGCGATTAGGTAAAATCATGTGGAACAAATGTGGAATGTCTCGTAATGCAAAAGAATTACAAGAGGCTATTGATGAGATTTCTGTTTTACGTAAAGATTTTTGGGAAAATGTAAATATCCCTGGCGCTGTAACTGGTTTAAATACGGAATTAGAAAAGGCAGGTCGTGTAGCTGATTTCTTAGAGTTAGGAGAATTATTTGCTAAAGATGCTTTAACTAGAAATGAATCGTGTGGAGGCCATTTTAGAGTAGAGTCAGTAGAACAAGACGGTGAGCAAAAAGGAGAGGCATTACGTGATGATGAAAACTTTAAATTTGTTTCTGCTTGGGAATATAAAGGCGAACCTAAAGGTGCAGAGCTGCATAAAGAAGAATTGATTTACGATAATATCGAATTAAAAACACGTTCATACAAATAGCAGTTTATGGTTTTCGGTTCTCGGTTTATAGTCAAAATAACTTACCGAGAATTGAAAACTGAAAACAATAAACCATAAACTATGAAATTAGTATTAAAAATATGGCGTCAACAAGATGCCAAAGCCAAAGGACAAATGATCGACTATCCTATTGATGGAGTAGAAGAAGACATGTCTTTTTTAGAAATGCTAGATGTCCTTAATGAAGGACTAATAAATAAAGGCGAAGAACCTGTAGTATTTGATCACGATTGTCGCGAAGGAATTTGTGGAATGTGTTCTTTACAAATTAATGGAGAACCCCATGGCCCAGATCGTAAGGTAACGACATGTCAGTTGCACATGCGTATGTTCAACGATGGAGACATAATTACAATTGAGCCATTTAGAGCAAATGCTTTTCCAGTAGTAAAAGATTTAATGGTAGATCGTAGTGCTTTTGATCGCATCCAACATGCAGGAGGATATGTTTCAGTAAATACTTCTGGAAATACGATTGATGCTAATGCTACGCCTATTAACAAAGGAGATGCTGATAATGCCTTTAATGCAGCAGCATGTATTGGTTGTGGCGCTTGTGTTGCAGCTTGTAAAAATGCTTCGGCAATGCTATTTACTGCTGCTAAAGTTTCGCAATATGCATTATTGCCACAAGGCCAGGTAGAAGCAACAGAACGCGTACAAGCAATGGTAGCACAAATGGATGCAGAAGGATTTGGTAACTGTACAAACACAGGAGCTTGTGAGGTAGAATGTCCTAAAGGAATTTCTTTAGAGAATATTGCTCGCATGAATCGTGAATATTTATCTGCTACAATTATAGGATAATTAAGGTATCGTTTTAAAATTATTTAAAGACCTTCATTTTGGAAGGTCTTTTTGGTTTTGGAAATGTAAAAGAAGTAATAGTTTTTAATAGATGATGAGCTTTTTATACCATTATTTTATGTATTTCCGCTTGTGTTTTGTATTATCTTAAAAACGATTAGCCCAAAAATAACTACGACTACAAGTTTTAAAAATCGCAACATCCGAGTTGCATTTGTGTATTGATAAAATGCATTTTCCTTTATTATTGTACATAGGTAATTAAATATATGAGCGTTTTTATTCAAGATTATTATTCCAATAAATATTACTGTTGAGATAATAGGTAATATTAAAATAGAAGTTCTTGAACCCAATTTATCTACGTTTCCAGCTCCATCATAGTGAGTTGAGATTTTTTTCAGGTAAATTAAAAAAAATTCAATAATATTAATATCCATATTCTTAAAAGAGCAATCTAGCCAATTATTTCAACGACTTTATCCACAGTGGTTAATTGAATTTCTCATTTTGGTTTTTCAGTCATATTTTACTTTGTATAATCTAATTAAGTTTTTTCGTAGATGTAGTAATCTCAACTTGCTTAAAAACAACATAAATTATTGGTTAATACGTGCGCTTATCAATTATATCATCTACTTTGCGTTCAATAAAAGGATTCAGGGAATAAATAATGCTTCTGAAGGTTCTTTGTTGTCGAGCTAACCTTAAGGCACCTCGGCTATATTTAAGTAGCTTACCAAGCTCATCTTGTAATCGCTCTTCGTAGTCACTAAGTGATACTTCACTAAAATCATTAGTTTGTAAACATTCTTTAATTTTTTGTGCTGCAATAATGCCAGACATCATTCCTGTACCTACGCCTTCTTTATAAAAAGCATTAGCTAAACCTGCGGCATCTCCAGTAAGTAAAAAACCATTTCCTGAAACTTTTGAGTGTCCAAAATTACAAGGAATTCCCCAACCTCTCCAATCACTGATTCTTTTTGCCATTTTAAATTTATGTGCGATTTTAGGATGAGATTTAAGTAAAAGTTCTACTTCAGTTTTTAAACTTATTTTGTGTTTTTGAATTTCAGAAGACAATCCGCCTAAACTTACGTTAGCCTCTCCGTTGGGAAGTGGAAAAATATAAAAAAATAAGGGAGTGTTTTTATATACTAAGCGAATTTCAGCTTCATTATCCTCAGGTAAATTTTCAAGCCCCTTAAAATAGGCGCTAAAAAAAGTAGAAGTACGTTTTTTATCTATTGTGTTTTTAGCTAATTTTTTGGAAACTATGGATTGGATTCCATCAGCACCAACAACAACTTTAGAAAAAATCTCTTTACCATCTTTAAGTTTTACAACAATTCCGTCTTTTTGTTTTTTAAAATCAATAGCAGGGTTTCCTAAATCGATAGTAGCATAAGAAGAGGGTAATTTTTCTACTAAAAAGTAATCAAAATCAATGCGCTTTCCATAAAAAATAGGAGCATGTTTTTTATTTTCTTTCTTTTGAATGCCAATGGTAGTGCAGTTACTAATGTGTAGTTTTCCTTTCCAGGAACAAATAAACTTAGGATGATTGATAAAGGCTTCTAGTAATTTAGGATCAATTATTTTAAGCGCCCGAAAAACATAAAGTATTAAGCCATCTCCACATGTTTTATCTCTTGGAAAAGTGGCTTTGTCTACAATGTAATGTGAGATGCCCATTTTGGAAAGCATTAGTGAAGTAGTAGCTCCTGCTGGACCAGCCCCAATTATGCAAGCATCTGTTTGAATCATAAATTTGATAATATTTTTTGAATGCTAAAGTTACTGGAAAAACCGTATTTAAAGTATCAAACTAAGGATTTTACATTATAATTTAATACAAAGCGTGTTAATTTTTTCCGCACATTAAGCTTAATTGATGTGCCTTTTGAAAAAATAATATACTATAATAGAGATCGCTATTTAAGCACATACTAATTGAGTATGATACATTTTTGGTTTGTCCATCATTCTCGAAATTAAGTTGTGAAATATCGTTTTCTTAGCTTTTGATCTATTCAAGCGGTAGCAAAATTCGTCAAAATATCCATTTATATGGAAAGGACTAACATATGAGTAAGTTGTTCTAATCCAAGACTTGACTTGATGAATCATAGTATGTAATATCTTGAAGTTCTTTCCTGTTTCGCTGG
>Ga0209185_1002187_pt1 | contig 14118 bp, 13 predicted proteins | sample SidtaG_2_FD_187425 | JGI IMG/M metagenome (GOLD analysis project Ga0209185, IMG submission 187425) | Marine algal microbial communities from Sidmouth, United Kingdom - Sidmouth_Asex2 metaG (SPAdes) (version 2) | ecosystem: Host-associated > Algae > Red algae > Unclassified | place: Sidmouth... | reverse complement strand
CCATTGCCTCCCCCGTGCCCAATGACATCAACAGACTGCCGGGGCTTGCCGAGCATTCTATCTAGAATCTCCGTGGCGGCATCCTGCTTCAATTTATCTTGACCCTCGGGATGACCTTGGAGGGCCTGGACTTTGACTAATGCCGCTTCTAGAACATGTCTTTGCAGGACAGCTTGGGCGGCTAAAATAGCGTTCTGTAAATAAGCCCTTTGTGCTCTATGAATAATCGCCTTGGCTTCGCCGGACCAGGAGTAAACCTGTTGGGGCTCAGGCCAATTAATCTGGCTGCCTCTTTGTCATTCTTGGCGTTGAGCCGGGCGGAGATGAACCTGATTTGCTCGGTGCTGAGCCGGGTCAGGGATTCTTCTAGGGATTGCGTTGGGCTGGTGATATCAGCGCCGGGTTCAGGGTGGCCGGTCATGGGGTTTAGTTACGTTCTCCGGTCTGTGCGCGAAAATTCTATCTGTTTCTAGGTCATTTCATGTCTATTTGGGCCGCTTTTGGCGCGGATCCACACGCAGCCGGATTCACCGTAGCAGATAAAATGCCCACGTTTCACGACGCAAAGCAGACTAAACCGATACAGTCCATGAGTCTTGGCTAGGAATCCATGGGTCTTTAAAGTTTGTGACTCGTCTTTACGCGCGGCTCAACGTAGTGGCCGTAGACTGTGCTAGAGCGTTAGATTCGATGCCGCTAGCGTTTCCACAGCTGACCTATTTTATGACATTTTTTGCCAGCGAACTGCTGCGTCAAAAACAAGAGGATAGACGGTCAGCCGTGGCGAACGCCAGCTCGATGCCCAAGTTGTCGCATTTCACTTTGGCGAGTCTGGCAATCTCCACAACCTCATCATAGACTGTCGCCCAACCGTGCCAGTCGATCCATAGAACAGGCCCATGGGATCTGCCGCTCAGGTTGACGCCAAGTCGGCCTACCGGCATTTGGCGTCATCTGAGCTTGTTTCATCGGACCATGTGGATCAACACAATCGTCATCGCTCGCGAGTTGCGCCCCATAAGGTGTCTGCTGCGCAGCTATTATATATTTTTTTAGGGGCTTCGATCTGTGCGCCGCTTCACTTCACTCATTGTTGGGTAGGCAATATGGGTTCCCCAGTACCGTTCCGTCGCAGGCGCGGTGCAGGGAATCATGGACTGCTGCGGAAAGCTACGCTTAGTCTTCTGAGGGGAAAACCGCTCATTTTGGACCATCAGTCGCATCCACACAGGTCGGAATTCGCTCTCCCCCTACGCAGAAAATCAGAACGAAGCGCTGCGCTTTTTTTGTTGTATATTTCTGATTTTCTAAGCTACCCCCTCCCTTGCATCATCATCATCAGTCCCTCCAATTTTACAAGTCTTGTGCGACGCAGCCATCCCTCCTCGGTAGCAGAACGCTAGACCCTACGCGCACAGATGACGCGTCAAAGGCCATCCCCGTACGACTTTCTCTCCCAACTTTTCGATCGGGCCAGTCTCTCACAAAACAGCACTCGATCATTCCCGCGTCTTTGCTCGGTTCGTTTTGTTTGCCCCGCGCGTCAGCACGTCGACTCGCACGAGTTTCTGGCGTGCCGAAAGCCACACAAGCTTGTGCCATTTATGGGCCATCTGATGATTGAATTCGAGAGAAGTTGGCGTCTAAGTTTGAAGGGTTTTATCAATATTTGGAGGAAAGAAAATGAATACGGGATTAACGAAAGCAGGAGAAGCGTGGTGCGCAGAAGGAGCATGGGGCAGACCGATTAACCAGCAGTTGCTCAACAACTTCAACCTCGACCCAGACGAATGGGAATGCATGAGTCTCGATACACAGTTGGACTACGAACGCATCTTTCTAGAGACAAACATCGAAGGGTTGGAACGATTTAACGAAAAGTATTTTGGCGCAAATAAGCATCGAATACCAGAACGAGAGCAGGCGTGGGAGGGCGCATTGCTCGACACATTTTGTACACCACGCTATGCATTAGAACGAAACACAGGAGCCGAGTTATTGATTGGCATCCTCATTCTTATCGCACTTGCAGTCACGTTGTTTAGTTAGTTTCACGTAACAAGAAAAGGAGCTATCGGGTGTCGAGACCCAATAGCTCCACAGTTCCAGTATCATCAAAATAATCATAACCAAGGTTAACCAACTATGATCATCTTAACGAAAACCGAAACCGATAGTATTCTACATCGGCATCGAGTCTACTTCAAAATAGGATCCGCAAAACGCCAAGAGAGTCGATTGAACAATCAGTTCTGGCTCGTGGATTTTCCTGAATCCGCCAAGCGCACTGCGGACGAAGCGGCGCAACTCTACATCCAGTGGCTTGAGCGTCAATTGGGCGAGCAGCCAAACGGACCCGTGGCAACCGAACTCAACTTCCTCATCGATGCACACCTCAGAGGATCCACCGTTGAAATTATGACATTCCCTTGCGCAACGCACGGTGCAGCGCTGGTAACATTGCTTGAAGAGAAAGCGACGGAACGAGGCGCAATTAGTGAGACACCAAGCTCCCTCCTCAACCTCATGCAACGGCCGAAATCCGAAGAGCCAATCCAGCGAGACAACCTATCGATTGAGCCAGACGACAGCCAGATTTTCACCACGCCATATGTGAGGCAGGACCACCTCGTCCAAATCATCGGCAAGCGCAACCGAGTTTTCCTCGGGGTGAAAATAGCCGAAGACGAAGCGCTGGTGGTCTCGACCACGACGCAGACATACACGCTCATCCCACTGGTCAAGGGGCGCTATCGAGAACTCCACAAGTTGGACGAGCCAATCTATATTCCCGGCGCAGAGCGGCGCTTGTTGCAGAAAGCGCTCACCCAATTCCAGATGGAGGCGTGGGAGAATGAGCGAGAATTAAGTCGACCAGAGGATCGCTTCGACACGCACGAAGAAATCCACTTCACGAACACCGACGACGGCTTTGTCGAACAGGACCACGTTTTGGAAGAGGTCGACGCAGATCAACAGGCAGCCCAAGCGACGGTCATGCATTGGTTCCAACGACGAGACCTCATGCGGCACCAGGAGTTGACGGAACTCGTGCCGGTGAGAGATGTGTACATTGCGGGTAACAACGTAGTTCATGGCGGTGAACGGGATAGGCGAATTGGGTAATTAAAAGGCCGTTGCGAGAGTGATTTTCGCAGCGGCCTTTTTCATAATAAGTTATGCGGCAAACGCCTACAGCTATAACAGACATTCTATCTATTCCATCACGAAGATTGGCACATCAACGAACGCTTCGTCTCCCGTCCAGAAGATCGCTTCGACGAGCTTGACGCCGGTCGTCTATTGTTGGCCGCCGAGGATTGCGAAGCCGCCGAACGTATGGTCATTGGCTGGTATCACAAGCGTGCTCTAGCTAGCACGCCAAACTTAGCTGGTCGAGGCATTCTAGCAAATCATCTCCTGCAATCTACACAATGAAAAAGAGAGGCTGTTCACTCAACGAACAGCCTCTCTTTTTTACCAATTAGTAATTTACGAAGCCTAAGTATGTTTTTTAATGCTTAATAAATACTCACTGATATTTACTCGGGACAATCTATGCCTGATGATATCCACGAGTCATTACTCTCGAACCTCTGTTTAAGTATCTCATCGTTGGGTACACAAATTTTGGTTTCCTGAATACGTAAATTACTCAAATTTTCTAGCTTGCCGAATTCAATGGGGACTGTTCCTTCCAGTTGATTATTGCCATTAAGTCTGAATCTTTGCAGTGCTGTGAGATTGCCTAATGTATTGGGGACGGCTCCAGTTAGATCGTTATTATCTAAATATAAATGCGTCAAGTTTTGGAAATCACCGAACTTTTCGGGAATTGATCCTGAAAGATTCTGACTATGTAAGCTAAGCTGCTCAAGCGTATCGCTAAGCTTCATAAAGCTATCAGGAATCTTACCGTCTAACTTGAGATCACTATCATCCAAAGAATCATACAGGTAGAGAATTCTTAAGTTGTCTAGATCGCCTAAACTTTCAGGAATTTCACCACTTAGGTTGTTGTTTCCTAACCGTAGATCCACCAATTCGGATAATTGACCTAATTCTCGAGGAATATTTCCGCTTAATTGATTATTTTCAACAATCAGCTTCTCAAGTGCGGCTAGATTACCTAGCTCTAAAGGTATGTTCCCAGTTAGATTGTTATTATTTAAAAACAAAGAAATTAGTTTTTGAAAATCACCCAACCCCTTAGGAATCGTTCCAGAAAGCTGCTGATTATGCAAGTTGAGTCGCTCAAGCGTATCACTCAAATTCATTAAGCTCTCAGGAATTTTACCATCTAGTCTGGCATCACTATCGTCCGAAGAACCATACAAGGAGAGAACTCTTAGTTTGCCCAGATTTCCTAAACTTTCAGGAATCGAGCCATGCAAGGCATTACCCCCGAGCATCAGTTCTGTTAGCTCTGTTAAGTTGCCCAACTCTGAGGGGATCTTTCCTTCGAACTCATTGTCGCTGAGGCGTAAATTTCTCAGAGCCGTCATATTACCTAATTGGGAAGGTATTTTCCCCGTGAAATTATTGTTGTCCAAATATAAAGCAATTAGGTTTTTGAAATCCCCTAACCCGGGGGGAATTTGCCCCGAAAAGTTTTGACCGTGCAAACTGAGTTGTTTGAGAGTACTGCTAAGACTCATCAAGCTGGCAAGAATTTCGCCATCTAACCTTGCATTACTATCTTCATCGTCATCCATAAACTCATATAAATAGAGGCTTTGGAGTTTGCCAAGATTTCCGATACTTGTTGGAATCGAGCCATGCAAGTCGTTATTTCCCAAACGTAAATGGATTAATTCAGATAATTGACCTAACTGTTCTGGAACAGGACCACTAATATCATTATTGGTCAATAGCAGAGTTTGCAGCTTGCCAAGATTTCCTAAACTGCTTGGAATAGGACCGCTAAGATTGTTATCCTCCAAGTCAAGGGTAACCAATTCGCTTAGTCCACCTATCTCTTGCGAAAGAGTGCCATTTAAGTTGTTGTTTGATAAATAAAGTTGGGTAATGAAATTTCCGTTACAAGTCACCCCATTCCATGTGCAATGATTGTCAGTGTCAAGCCAATCTTGTTTTGATTTCCATTCTACCCCATTCGTATCATCATATATACTTATAAGCACTTTACATTCATCTGTAGAAACAACTGAGTCCTCACAGGTAAATTCGAGCGATGGTGGTTCAGTAGGTTTAGTCGTTTGTGATTTAGAAGGTGGTTTAGGTAGTGGTGTTTCGGGTCTAGTTTTAAATGACGCAACCGTTTGTGCTGTATTATTTAGTGTTTTATGGTTGTTTGCACTACACATACCTAAATTTTCCTGCCCCATTGGTGAGCTACTTCGTTCCATATTTGGATTTGACCAGAATGGTATTCGTGGACAAGAAAATCCTTCACTCTTACAAGCTGTATTATAGGCCATCATGGTCCGCCATGGATCTTGACCCTCGGGACTGGTAAAGCCATGATTGAACGAGTATGGGCTATTTAGAGTGGCGTCTTGTACACAGTCATGTCTTGCTCCTAGAATATGACCTAGTTCATGACCAAAGGTAAACTTACCCGTTGCGCATTCTCTCTTTACAACCGCAAACGCGCTGGTTGTCATGCTTGTTGATACTGTTTTCATTATGTGGGCAATACCACAACCTCCACCGCTCTCGATCCATAAAACTACGATGTCAGCACCGTGTTCGTCGCGGAGATCGTGCACATCATCTAGAAAATTATCGTTCGTAATTCGTAAGCGATCTCGGTCGACTACAAGATCGCCAGATTCCGAATAATTGACCTTTTCGCTATGAACTAAATTCACGCCTACGTTAATCTGACTATTGCTAAATGACGAGTTCGTTTCGGCGATAGCGAGTGCGATGTCCGCATCAATATCGTTCGAATTTTCTTCTACATTCTGTGTATAAACTACCATAACATCAACAACAGGATTCGCTACATTTTGTAAAAGTGGTGGCTCAAAATCCTCGTCAGCTTCATTTTCTACTGGAGGAGGATCTGGTTCAAGCTCTTCTTCAAGTTGAGTTTGATCAACCTTAGAAATGATGTGTGTGTTATTCTCGAATGTTCGTATCTGATAAAGAACGTTATCAACAACCAAATTACCGATGAGACCATTGTCACTAACTACCAGATTCACCAAATCAAATTCATTACCTAGCAAATGTGCAGTTATGGATGTTGTGCTATCCCTTCTTACGAAGTTTCGAATTTCTGCTTCTACAGTTAAATTAGAGGATAATTCAAATATGATGCGTGTCTCGTCTTGGCCGTCTGCTTCACCAATGCTCCTAAGTTGGTTTAATGTCTCTTCCTTGATACTGACATATTGAGGATCTTCTAAATAGTCATCCGTAACATCATCAATGTCTGGCAGATCTAGGCTTGGATCAACCTCTTCAAATATTTGTACTGTGGTTATTGGTTGCTCATATGGCTCGCTAATTTCAAACCATGTATCTAAAATATATTTTTCGTTTGTAACGAATTTTCCATTCGATACATCAAGCTTACAATTATTCACACAGGTGACTAGCATATAGCTTGCAGCAGGTACATCCTCCGTAATGGGAATACGCTCCACTGCATCTTCTGCTTTCCATACATCTATCAAAACTGCACTATCCTCTGAGGGATATGTTTGATACAAACCGATTTCAGCATTTTTGAGATTATTGTATGCAATGTGTATTGTCTCACCAACAGTGAATTGGCGTTTCAACTCAAGTGTGTTCTCATCAAGCAGCAGGATTCCCTGATTTGGCCTCGCTACATAGAAGTTGTGTGATTGCTCTGGTCGACCTTCACTCTGAATGGACAACACATATTTACCTGTTAAACTCAGGCCTGTATATACTTCATTTACCGGAATTGCATAGCTGAATAACACAAAATTCTCATTTGTGGGATTTGTCTGAGATATGCTTACTTGATCTCCATCAGGCTTACGGATCGTAGCGGTTGCATTTAGATTTAGATTATCTCCACACTGAATTGCATTCAGAAAAATAAAATTTCCCTCAATTTGATCTTCTGGCCCTACCTGTTCAAATTTCCAAAATGAATCTCCAGCAGAAACAATTATATCTTCGGGGCAACTATCACTAAACGCTTGCGACTCGGGATCTCCGGCCCACGTTGCGGCAGCAGTTCGATGTAGTCCTCTAGGAAGTTGTCCCGTGTATTGACTTCGCCATGCAGGTACTCTAGTGGGAACAGGCGTTGGCGTTGGTGTTTGTAGCAGCTTTATTGGATTGTTGGATGCGTTGGCATCTTGAACATTAATTATTGAAAAACCGATAATTCCTAAACATGCAACAAGCGCAAAGCACACAAGTCTGTGCAGAGTCGGCAAATTCATGATGTACAATCCCCCCAAATAGGTGTAATTTCTAATATATGATTTTGAATTTCTGTTGGCTTCTCAAATAAAGATATGACTCTCGACAACGCGGCATATGCACCATCTTTATCATTGTGCAAACATAGTGCCGTTAAGTAGTAAGGAGCGACAGATAAGGCATGGCGATGACTTTCATCTGAGTCAGCAAGATCGATCAATTCTATCGATTGTTGGTAAGCATCTATAGATGTTTCTAGCAGTGGCTCTATCTTATTTGAATTATTTTCCCCCTCCATCAATAATTGATTTGCTTCCATAAGAGACATAAATCCAAGATCTGAATAGATTAAGCTAGCCTCTAATGCAAACAAGTGCTTTGGCGCGCTCTCATACTCCTGCAGTGCTACGTCATAATACTTACGTGCAAGCATCCATTCGTTACCGAACGGTGGAAATACTTCGCCGCAGTACCCTACCCAGTATTGTACTTTTCCTAAGCCCAAATTGCTTCTTAAGTCAACTTTCCCAGAACTAGGCTTTCCTGCGGGCGGGGCATCAAATGCTTGTTGAAATGCATTGGTCGCATTTTTCATAAGGTTCCAGTCCCACCCACATTCATTTTCTATGTCATCCAATTGAGGGCGGGCCATCTGGAAAAAAGAGGAGCCGAGACCATTGTACGCTCTTCCATGAAATTCGTTTTCAGCAATGGCTGTCGAAAAATATTTCTGACTTTTGTCAAGAAGTTCAAATCGCTCATCATGATCATTCTCAGTGTATGCGGCCCATTTCAAATGCGCATTCCCCTGAAACAGCAATAGAATTTCTTGTCCCGAATCGAGTTCGCTTCTTCCCCATTCTCCGTCTGCGATATCATTGAATATCTTTGCTGCTGTACTATAGTCTGCCTGCTTACCACGTTCATAGAATGAAAGCCCTATCAATAACTGAGTAAGAGCTTCTAAACGAACTTCTATAATTTTCGTTAACTCTTTATCCGATGCTGCATCCAAATAGTGGGGAATGGGTGTCCCTAATGCATGTTCGCCATAAAGCTCAGTAGCAAGAAAAACGGCTTTATCTGTAAGAAAAAACTTAGGATGGACCATCCACTGATTTGCCTTGCCTTCACGTATATCCCCATAAACAAGTACATCCGCATTCAACTGCTGAGCAATTTGTGCCTCGCTACCGCTTATGATCGGTTTGACTCCGTGTGACTGCTCCCATATAGTCACCTCTTTACCAATGATAGGCTTTAGTTTGTCACTTTCCAAAAATCCTGCAATAGTACTGCTTAGCTCTCTCAACGCATTGGTATCTAAAGACGCGTCAGAGTTATCGGTCAGGTTGAATGAAGCGACAGCAATATTAAAATCTCCTTTTGGCATTTGAGATGGTGGACGTTGCGACCACCAAGTAGCAACCACGAAAAACAGAATACTCAGCGAGGTTGCTATAATGACGTTCAGATATCTTCGATTGGAATTTATGCTTGGATGATGTCGAGGAAGAGAGATTGCCTCAAACTCAATAGTTGACCAACTCGACCTTAATTCTAGTAGAGCTTTATTCGTTGGATTCTGAACCAAAGAACCATTAAGCAGATGGTTTAGCCCATTGTCTTTAGCCGCGAAATATTGAACTAAATGATCCACAACTGTGGTTAAATCACGTTTGCCATGTACTGGTGTAAACCACTCTAGTTGCTCATCGAACTCAATTCGAACTAATCGAATTAAAGAACTATGATTGAAGGCATCAAGCAGAGCCAGACTTATCTGTTTAATTTGAGCTGTAGTGGGTTTTTGAGCCATGAAGGCACTTATATCGTATTGAGCAGAAATGATGATAATCGTAAGGATATGGTTCTGTAGGTCTTATCCAATAAGCAGTTCGAATTTTGAAAGTAGAGCTTGCAGGCACATGTATTTCTCTAAAATTCAGTTCCTCGATTAGCAGTCAGTAGACCTGAATTTCACAGGCCATGTAGCAGATGTTGAGCAAATAGTAAAGTATACTTAATTTGCCGTTCCTAGATCGTGAATTCAACGTGAATTTTTAGATGGGGGATTTCAGACTGCCCTTGTATAAAAGCGCCCAACGCTGAACTCAACGGTTTTGAGTTGACTCCGTGACTCACATCAATGCAATCCACATCAAGAACCCTACACCTTCCGATTGGACCCTGATCACCAAAAATCCGTTGGAGTGATTGTTGGCGGCGGCTGACCCGAGAAGAGAGCACATGGAATAACTACTTTGCCGACAGCACAACAGCGCCAAGCCTAACCGCAACCACAAAACACACATCTAAATCATGGCCCGCACTTTAGGACACTTCGCAACACCAACATAATCCAAAACAGGCAGCAGAAACGAGCGTCGAAAGTAGACCATTAACGAAAACCCATGTGGATTCAAGTATCGATCTGTGCAACAAACAAACTGCAACGACTCAGACTCGCAACATTCGAAAAATGAACCTCAACCAACTCACAACCTCGAACCAAAGTTCCGTTTTTCGACCCCATCGTCCACCCACGCAAAAACAAAAAACTGACCACATCGGCGACAAGTAAGCCTAAATTTAGCCCCCCAAGCTGGGGACTTTGCCACGCACACATGAGTCAAAACGGGCATCAGAAATCACCACCGACAGCAGTGCCAAGGCCAAACGGTGCCTAAAAGACCATATCACCAAAGCCCGACCCAGAATCGAGACCCACCGTGCAGACCCCATTGTTCGTTCGTGAAAATTGCCACGTGTAAACCACAACTCAAACAAGATCCGCACATCCAAAATCTGAGCCACAAACACCACACCCAACCCATCTACGGGTTCCGCAAATGCTGCGGCAATCACAAAACCGACGACATGACTTTCACCAAAAATCTGCATCGACTAAGCTCAAATCAACGCGCTGTGGCACAAACAAAACCCAAAATTCCAACCGAGCGCTCCGTCACAAAACCGTGACCTTCGACCGCGCCCAACCGAAAAAGCAGGTCGCCACTTAACAACATTGACCTGCCCAAATCTACTCATGCCTCACGATAAATTTTGAGTGCTCTCAAAACTTCTAAAGATTTCGAAAGCTCACCAAGAGTCGAAGCAGCCTGAGCCGCCTCGTTGCTATATTTTTCCGCATTTTTTGATTGCACTTAATGCGTTTCGTAATTCAATTCAGTAACGTATACCCCTCCGATTTGGGGGAATATGAAAAGCATGTCAGGTAGCGCCATGAGCAAAAGAAGAAGGTGGACGCAAAAAAGAGAGAGTTGGCATGTCTAAACATTCATTTAAGAGATGGTCAAGATAAATAAGGCCCAACTGAAATAAGCTGTGATAATAATCATCAGTGCGAACGAGTTGATGATAAACGCCGTTGACGATCGATTCAACCCCTAAATAGACCGTAAAGACGTAGGCAATGGAGGCAGCAAAAATCAGACGGCTAACCCGTTCTGGCTTCCATAACTTGGTTTTGTTAAGATTGAAGCCTCGGCCCTTAAAGTCGGAGAAAAGGGTCTCGATCGTGAAGCGTTTGCGATACCATTTTTGTGCAATTTTGTAGTCGTCAAAGGAAGTGACAAAGAACCAGTGGCGTTGTTCTGCTTCATGCCAGACAGCCAAGACATTAATAGGTCCAGCTTGATTACTTTGTGTAAAGAGTACTTGTGGAAGCAAGGTTTCCTGACCTGCACACAGAGGGATATCCTTGAGTGGGATCCAAGCATCCTGATAGAGAACCACTGTGGTCTCGTCGGTACGACAAACATAATCCCAGTTGAGTTGTTCTTCTAACCATTTTACGATTTCACTGCCATCAAATTCGCCATCACCAAGAAGGACGACTTGACAATCATTCGGCACATAAGTTTTGGCTAATTCGAATAATTCTAGTTGGAGAGCTTGGGTGCTATACCCTTTACGACCTTTAAAAACTACCCAAGCGAGTGGAAGTGCTCGAGTTTTATATTGCACACTCAGCATTAAGCAAATGCATTTCCCCCCTATCTTAGTACTGTCTATTGCGAAGACAAGCCGTTCCTTACTAAGAGTGGCAAGAAATAGGTAGGTAACTGGCCTAAACTCAACATCCACGATGATGTTTGGATTTCTGACGAGGCGCCGAAACTTATCCACCAAGCTGGTTTTTTTACCGCTATACTTCAGTTTGCTGGCGATTTTAGCTAGTTGACCACTACGTGATCGCAAGATTCCAGTTATCATTTGTGCGATTGTTTCTACGTTTTCATCTAGCATTTCGGGAAAGAGCTCTCGCATATTGGCTAGCGTTGTTCTATGTAAACGTTCAGCATCACTCATGATTCGCCTCCTGAGTTTAATTTTTTTGCTGAACTTATCTCAACCAATTTCCTCTTTCCTGTCAAATCGGAGGGGTATACGTTATTGAATAATTCAACTAGTTCATCGATAAATTTTTCATCAATTTCTGATGTGATGAAATCTTCTTCACAATCTTGACACGTTCGACCTCTTCTGAACCACTGTATGTCTGTGTGATCATTCCTTTGCCAACGTTGTCCAGAATGTTCACCTAGAAGAGAGAGTGAAATTGCAGCACATATTGTAGTTTTTTTACAATGAGGGCAGTGCATTTTTGTACCACCACCTTTACCCATATTGCTTACCTCTATTCTCAAAAAGAACCGTTGTTTGAATCTATTGATCAGCCCATTCCGTAGGCTAAAATGACGTCCCACACCACATATGCCATCAATCAATATCACCAACCCATGAGCGCTCCAACCCAAGCGTCAGCCGCAAAACGTCACTCAACCCGTGACACCCACTAACCGAACCGACATTGATTCGCACGAAACTCTCAAAAAACCGTGATCAGTTTTGCCGGCTGGACGCAATGTTGGCGGCGGCAACCCCGAGAAGAGACCACATGGACCAACGCACTTTGACCGACAGATTGACACTGCCAAGCACATAAACTAATGACGACAAGTAAGCCTGAATTATTTCACACAGATTGGGACACGTTGCAGCGTCGACAGGATCTAAACGGGCAGCAGGTACCACAATTGACAGTAGACCACACTCAAATACCCATACAGATTCAAGCCGTTTCTGTGTAGAAAATAATTTTACAAAATCAGTCACGGCCATTTCTTTTTTCTGAGCACATACTGACGATCATTCCACAGCCACCCTATGAAATCATGCATTTGCGGGAACGGTGGAGCGGGACAATTTAATGTGTACGCAAAATGGCTAAGCTCAGAAGTAAGCGCTTTCATTGGCATGAGAACATCGATTAGATGAAGGATCGCGTATTTAGCGGCCTGATCATGCAATCCGGGCAATGCCAAGGCTTCCTCTGTAGATAAAGGTTTTTTGTCGAGGCCATGCATTAGCGTGAAGGTAATATCGTCAAGCGCCAATGACAAAACATTAGCCTGTCGCAAAATCTTACCCTTTTGATGTTGTGATACGTCGCGCTCCAAAATTGCCAACAATATTTTGCCCCAGTGCTCCAGCGGATCATTTCCCACATGCGTTGGATTCAGAGCGTCGAGGTTGTGGTAACGAGTTGTTTGGGCGAATTCACTTAAGAGGGTTAGTAAATCCTGTTGTATAGGGTTTAAACCTCTCGGCTTGGAAAGTCGCAACCTCTGGATACTGCGATCGACGCGCAGCAATCATATAGATCAATGATGTTGTGGCCGTATGCCTTTAGTTGTTTCTTTGTTGGTACAGAAAGGTCATTATTGAGCATATGCTCAATAATGACCAACGCCTTCATTAGTCGCTCGAACCCTACTGACAGATTGAACAGCGCCGAGTAGAAGGCACCTTTGTTATGAACATGTGCCGAGCGAAGATTGGTAAGACCAATGCCAAGACAAGAACTAATCAGATAACCTTCTTGCTGGAGAAGAAAGAATGAAGTTGGAAAGGTGGGAATATTTGCCATTACGTATTTCGCCTCAAATCGTTCACAAAAGCCTAAACAAAAAATATCCCACTTCACGACTAACCGCTATAGACCCAAGCCGAAGAAATTTCCGGCATCTTCGCCAAGCACACCAATTAACTTTGACTTACCCGTGAGACGCCAACTTGAGTATAGAAGAAAATATTTCCCGTCGAAATATATAACTCGGCCCCAATCGAAAAGGCTCAAATGCGTCTATCTCTTTGTGTTTAGAGTAATTTTTATGGAATTAATTTTGATCCGACGGAGTAAAGCTCTGTCACATACTTTAGCTATCATACCAATCAACTACCAAATTCACAATCAACAGAATTCTCATGGTCTTACTTTTTGATGCTGCACAATCCTTAGCACCACAACTAACTAATAACCAGTGGTGCTAGACATTTAATGATAGGTAAAGTGCCGAGGTACCTATGTTTACTAAGTTTTAGCCAATTCACTTGACATAAATCGCAAATCTGCTCGATTGCCTCAATTTTTACAGTTATTACGTCAAATCATTGCACAAAATTGAGAAGCACCATCGCTTTGCAGTGCAAATCCTGCCAGACCGGTGCATTTTGTAGCGAATAAACGCAGGGTTGTTTCAAGTTGAGAGTTCATCAGATATAATCCAAAAGGATTGCAACCAAGGAGGAAATATCTGATGAACCCAACAAACTATACCAAACTGACGGAATACTTAAAAGAAATTCCCGATCCAAGAAGTAGCCGAGGTCAGAGTCATGTATGGATCTATGTGCTAACAATCGTATGCCTAGGCT
>Ga0209185_1002181_pt1 | contig 14156 bp, 10 predicted proteins | sample SidtaG_2_FD_187425 | JGI IMG/M metagenome (GOLD analysis project Ga0209185, IMG submission 187425) | Marine algal microbial communities from Sidmouth, United Kingdom - Sidmouth_Asex2 metaG (SPAdes) (version 2) | ecosystem: Host-associated > Algae > Red algae > Unclassified | place: Sidmouth... | reverse complement strand
AAGGAGGAGGAGGACAAATATCAACTCCAGAAAAACTTCCAGATGGACCTGAACCTACATCTTGAATACCATCATTATCACAGTCTGGACCTGATGCTGTACTAAATCCATATACAAAAGTTACCTCTGTTATCAAATCAGTAGCTGCCAAACCAGAAACACCACCTGCATCACCACCACTATTTGGACCAGATCCAGAACCTGGGTCTTCATTCGGACAAACTCCTGCTGTTGCATTTAAAGCATCTCCTTGCATGGTAAAAACACCGGTTGTTGAGGTCAATACATGTTGTGAGACAGTTGTACCTGCTGTGTATTGAGCATAACAATAAGTAGAAATATTAGATAATTGAGCTTGAGTATTTAATCCTGTTAGTGCTGTACCATTGGCATCTGTACCAGCAGAAACAAATCCAAATCCGTATTCATAACCTTCTGAACTACCATTTATACTTGACCAGTCAAAGTTGAACATTGGAACAGTAGATGAAAATCCATTTAAAAACTTAACAGTCATAATGATATATCCATTCTCACAAACACAGTCATTGTTATTTGTAGAAGCGAAATCAGAAGTTCCTGTACCGGTACAGCTTCCACCAGTTCCTCCCCATCCCGCAGAAATTGAAAAATCACCATCATCACAAACACCATTGGCATTTGGATTGGAAACCACTGCCTCGTAACACAGCTGCACATCCATTGTTCCATCAGCACCTGCTGCACCTGCTGCTGAATCCCAAACATCAATCATATTAGTTGAGACAGGGCCTACATTCGGAGTGCCTTCGTCTGCACAAATACTACCTGGCATAAAATCATCCTCGTCGATACTGATACATTGGCCAAACAAAGTAGGTCCAAAGCAAAACATCGTCAATATAACGATGTACAAAAAGTTTATTTTTTTCATTTTATTTAAGTTTTCTAAGATTTAAAAATTAGTTAATCATCCTTATCAATCTTAGAAAGGATTAGTTAGACGTATTGTCTGGAAGTGATGGATCTGTGCCTACTTGATTCGCTGGGAAAGTACCACACGAAGGAACATTGCCTACTGGTGCTGTAATTTCTAAATCCAAAATACAATCAGGAACGCCTGACTCTTGTACTTGCACCATATACACAGTTGTACCATCCGCAGGATAAGGTCCGATTCCCGTTTGAGCAGCACCTGTTACACCTGACAATACAACAGCACCATTGACCAAAATATCGTACGTTCCAGTAGCAGAACCAGAAGCAACAATATTGGTTACATCAATCGTAAATTCGCCACAGTTTTCTGTTGCTGCTACTTCTGCTTCATACATACAAGGAGGATCAAAGCAAAAATCAACGCCTGTCCAAGAACCAGAAGGGTTAGAGTTTGCGGCAGTCAAGCCATCACCATCACAATCAATACTTGGGGTAGAGCTGTAGAAATAAATGTATTTTATTTGTGTAATGATGTCAGTTGGTGCAAGCCCTAAGTTTGGATTGGCTGCTGCGGCACTTGTTCCTTGGTCTGGTCCTGTACCAGAAGCGGTATCTTCTCCATTTTCAGCAGTTGTCGTACCACAAATATTTTGACCATTGGCATCAGAAGCTTGTGAGCCTGTATTATTCGCTAATGTATTTTGAGCATCTGTTTGAAAAGTACCTGGCCCTGTTACGCCCAAAAAAGTAGACATTTGAGTTGTAGCATAATCTGTTGAGGTATAGTTACAAAAATTACCAAGATTAATTGCTGGCAATCCAGCAAGTGGCGCACCATTGGCATCTGTACCTGCGGTAACATAGCCAAATGACCCTTCATAGCCTTCTGAAGCCCCATTGTTACTTGATTGACCTAAATCAAATGCCATGGCAGTAGAAGAAAAACCATTGATAAAATCAATGGTATAACACACATAACCTCCTGCATTGATACAAGTATTTTCTCCATTACCATTATTAAATGCTGCTGCAAAATCTGAGGCTGTGCCTAAAGCACCGGTTCCTCCAATGCAACCTCCAATGTTATAGGGACCACCAGAGCCACAACCTGAATTACAAACAACCGCTTCTATGGTGATTTGAATGTCATCAACACCATCTGATCCGCCAGATGCTGCTGCTGCATCATAGATATCTAAAGGAGGAGCTACTATAGGACCTGTTGTTCCATCCCCCATTTGTTCCGCACAAGTATCCGTAAAACTGTTTTCACCAACATCATCACAGAATTGTGCATTCAAAAACTGTCCAGTTCCCAACAAAAGAATCAGTATTGAATAAAATTGTAGTTTTAATTTCTTCATTTTTTATTTTAGTTTATTTAATTATGTTTTAGTCTCTCTTTTGCAATAACTTACAAATTATAAAAAAAATATCAATGTAAATTATTGAACAAAAATATGAAAATCAGACATTTTATGACATAAAATTAAGTAAAAACAAAGAAATTCTTACTAAAAACCAGCAAAAAGTAGTTTATAACACATAAAAACAATGCGGAATTAAGATTTAAAGTTTTTATGTAAATAAATTTACATAGAAATACTTTAAAAGTCAATAAAATAACATTATATATTATAAAAATATCAAATTTTAACATTTATATATTAAAATTACGGGCATTTTCGTTATAAAAAACAACATTACTGGAGTAAAAACAAATGAAAAAATAAAATGAAAAATAATAGACAAAAAAAAGCCATCTCAATATATTGAGATGGCTTTTTGTAATAGTTTTTACAATTAATTAACAAGACATTGCTTGATTACTTAGTAATTAGAGCTTATTTACAAGCGGATTTCCCACCTTCAAAAGCATTTTCTAATGCTTTGTAGATGCGAGGATCTAAAGCTTTTTTCATGTTTTGCATACCTTTTGTTGCAGATTCTTCACAATCTTTTTTCTTTCCTCCGTCTCCCATACACTTACAATACCTTTTACCATATTGCATACCCAATCTATTTGCTTGTCCTGCATTAAAGGTATTTTTCTTCTTTTCTGGTTTATTATTGTCCGATTTATTAGGTTGTTGTTGAAGTATCTTATTGGCTTTTGCTGGCGCATTTGTGCTTTCTTTAGCTTTTATAGCATTATTGTTTGCATCTGTATTAGCCGACTCTTCGCTTGCACAAGCAAACAATAATAGCATCACACAAAACGATAAGTACATTATATTTCTCATAATATTGATTGTTTAGTAAAAAAACAAAGTTAAGTTTTTTTGTTTGCTTATTATATATTCGATACAAAGAAGATAACAGTCAAATATATTTTTGTGTATCTTTGAAGCAACGAATTTATATACTGATGTACTCTTTAAAGTAGATGGGTAAAAATTAAGTGTGAGATATTTATCAACGTCTCTTTCTTTGCAAAAAATCAATAACTTATTATTTATCTATTACTTAATACAAGTAATTGGACAAAATTAAATACCTTTAATAAAATGTAAACAATAGGGAATTAGATACTTGTAGCGTCCCTTATGTACCTATTTACTTCGTCCCTTAATATATCTTATTCCAATGAAAAATATAGCTCATGAAAAAATTATTACTTTTACTCGGTTTCTTCTTTTGCTTAAACGCCCAATCTCAATTTTGGATTGATGTCTCTGCAAGAGGTGGATGGGGACCAACTTTGTTGATTAACAAAAACGTCTTCCAAGACACTGATTTGACTCATAAATTCTCTTCTGGAAATACTTTTGGCGGAAGATTAGGACTAAATTTTGGGGATGAACATTCTATCAATTTTGATATTTCTACTGTAAAATTTAATCAAGAGTTTACTTCTGAACTTATTACCGCTCCAACAACAATGAGCTTTAGCTCTACCGATTTTGCCTTTTTGTACAAACGTTTATTAGAAGGGCGGTATATGGAGATAGGTCCGCTTTTTTCAAGAATTAATTCCCCCAATATACAAGAACAAAACTTTGGCGCAATCTTAGGTTTTGGACGTGCTTTGATTGGCAATAATCGTTTTTCCTTAAATTTGGGGGTTCGTTTCCGATATATTTTTACGGATATTTTATCCACTGGTGTTATCCCTGAGACTGGTGAAAGTGCAGAACAATTTCATTTTCAAAGAACTTACGAATCTCATGAATCAACAACGCCCCTTTCTGCAAACATCGTCTTAGATGTCGAATGGGCAGTCGGTGTATTTAGAACATCATCGTGTTATGGAAAACGAAAATTCGTAAGTTTCTAACTAAAAAAATAGTGACAACCAACAGCATTGAGACAGTGCAAAATAGCCTCGATAGTAGCGTTATACCAAAAGCAGCGTTGGCACATATGCGGAATGTATCGCCATATGTTTGTGGGATGGCTTTTGGTATAGTAGCGGATAGCGAGACCAGGCGTCACGACGAAGCAATAGACCGTTCGCTCCAAATTAAAAATGCATCAATATAGCTCAAAAATTTGTTGCTTGCTATTGGTAATTCTCAACGTTCCTTCCAATAAATAATCTACCAACATTCGTTGAGCATTTCGAGTAGATACTTTTTGCCACTCCATAAAACCTTCTATACTAATAGATTGATTCTCTTTGAGATAGCGCACCAATTGTTTTTGGGTTCGATAATATTCACCCGTCCGATACGTAACATTTAAATCCCCTTCTTTAAGCATTTTTGTTACAAAAATCGGCGGCACAATGCATTCATCGCCCACCCGAATATATAATTGTTGAGCTGTCTTTTTTTTGTTATAAGCGTAATGCGGTTTGTCCAAACTTTCCGCTACATTTACGACCAAAGCATATCGCCCCTGATACTCAATTTTATCGTATTGCAACACAATATTTGGACTACAATATTGACTGGCCGCCTTATCCAATTCATACTTTTCACCCTCAACATCCACCCCTACAAAATACCCTTTGTCCTCTACCCCAACCACAATTCGACCACCCCGACTATTCGCAAACGCAACCATACTTTTCGCAATTTTTGCATAAGAAGTAATCGTCGTTTTAAAATCCAATTGCGGTCCTTCTCCCGCCCGAATCCACTGATTCAAAGTATGAATATCACTCATCATTTACTATCTTTTTAGGAATAAATCATTAACTCATTCCTCAATTATTATTTTTTTTTAGGAGAGAACAGTTCCACTTTCATCGCCACGCATGCTCCTGCTGTCCACTACTATAGTAAGCCTCTCAAAACCACTTAGCCAATCCTTTACTATAACGCTACCATCAGGTCTATCTTGCACAGACAGAACGCTCTATGTTGGTTTTTTTAGTTGATAGTTTATGTGGTTTTTGTAGTTATAAAACGACTTAAACAACACTACAAATAGGACAGTTCTCCACCACATGCCCCCTTGCGGGGCAATACTCCCGTCCAAAGTAAATAATTTGCAGATGTAGTTTATTCCATATTTCCTCTGGAAAAAGCCGCTTTAAATCTTTCTCCGTCTGCACCACATTTTTGCCCGAACTCAACGACCATCGTTGCGCCAACCGATGAATATGCGTATCCACAGGAAAAGCAGCATAACCAAATCCCTGCGACATCACCACACTTGCCGTCTTATGTCCCACACCGGGCAAAGCCTCCAAATCCTCATAATTATCAGGCACCACCCCACCATGCTTATCCAACAAAATCTTCGACAAATTCCAAATATTCTTTGACTTCGTGGGCGACAACCCACAAGGACGAATAATCGCCCGAATCTCCTCCACCTCCAGTTCAATCATCTTGGCAGGCGTATTCGCCTTTTCAAATAAAGTAGGCGTCACCGTATTAACACGAGCATCCGTACACTGCGCTGACAACAGCACCGCCACCAGCAAAGTATAATGGTCGTCGTGCAACAAAGGAACAGGCGTTGTTGGATAAAGTTTTTCCAAAGTCTCCTGTACAAATTTGACTCTTTCTTTCTTCGTCATTCTTTTAAATTAGTTTAAAATTAGAGCTTGTTTCACCGTTTTCACATACATACTCTCATTAAAAAACAATATCAAAGATACATGGTTTTATGAATGATGTATAAATTTGCTAATTTTGAGAATCATGTTTCAACAAATACCCAATATACAACACATAAAATGGCTAATACTCTGCCTCATAACCCTCCATGCCTGCAATACAGACACAACTACAGAAACCTCAGAGACAACTATAAAAACCACACAGACAACTACAAAAACCACAGAAACTACAAAAACCACAAAAACTAAAATCCCCAAAGAAGTAACCTTTGCAGAACACATTGCCCCCATCATACACCAAAATTGTACGCCATGTCACCGTCCCAATGAAGCGGGACCCTTTTACCTAAGAACTTACGAAGAAGTCGCCAAACATGCTCGAATGATTCAGTATGTCACAAGCATCGGTTTTATGCCGCCTTGGCCTGCAGACCCAAATTACCGAAGTTTTGCAGGAGAACGCTCCTTAACGGAACACGAAAAACAATTGATCAAAGCTTGGGTAAGAGGTGGCTGGAAAGAGGGAGACCAGAGTAAAACACCGCCTATTCCAGAATATCCCGAAGGTTCACAGTTGGGAAAGCCTGATATGGTCATCAAAATGCCTGAAAAATACAAAATCACAGGAAACAGCGAGGACAAGTTTTTAACGATGAAAATCCCTTATGAACTACCAAAAGATACTTTCGTCAAAATCATAGAGTTTGTCCCCAATAATCGAAAATTAGTGCATCATGTCAATGGACATCTTTTGGCATTCGATTCCGATAAAAAAGAAAAAATCAATGAGGGTCAATGGGTTGTTGATGCGTACAAACATGGCAGCCGAAAAGACTTGTATCAGGAATTAGGTATTTTGCATGATGATGGCTCTTATCCAGAAGTCATTCCTTTGGTCTCAAATTATTTGCCTGGTGTGGTGGCTCAAGAATATCCACAGGGTATTGGTGGATGGCAGATGAAACAAAAGGGGGCGATTGTAATGAACGATATACATTATGGTCCGACACCTATTGATGATTTTGACCAGTCCTATTTCAATGTATTTTTTGCGAAAGAACCACCCAAACGCCCAACCTTAGAATTGCAATTAGGAACGTTGGGTATTTCTGACATTGTACCGCCTTTGGTCGTTCCTGCGGATTCCGTAAAAACTTTTAGAACGAAAGCAAAAGTATTGGGTGACATCTCGTTGTTAACGGTCAATCCACATATGCATCTATTGGGCAAAGATTTTTTAGCGTTTGCTGTTACGCCACAAAACGATACAATTCCTTTAGTTAAAATTCCTGAGTGGGATTTTCGATGGCAATATTTTTATACTTTTAAAAACATGCTTAAATTGCCCAAAGGTTCTATCATTTATGTGGAAGCGACTTTTGACAATACGGCTGAAAATCCGAACAATCCTTATAGTCCGCCAAGAGTTGTTACGGAAAGAGATGGTAGCATGCGTACTACTGATGAAATGTTACAACTTATCATTACATTTGTACCTTATGAAGCAGGAGACGAACTTATTTCATTAGAATAAACTGCTATATTTCAGATAGTGGTCAAGACCGTGTACAATAGCCCTGATAGCAGTGATTGGATGTTTGCGTTGGCTGCCTTTCGGTTCATATCTGGAAATGCAAGGCATTTTGGAAATGCCTTGCAAGACCGTACAGTCCGTGAAAAAATGGAAGGCATTTTGGAAATGCCATCCATTAACGGATAGCAGGACTAAACGTGACGACGAAGCTACAAACCTTTCGCTCCAAAACAAAAAACAAAAATTGATGGAAAACAAAATCAATAAAACTCGTTATTTTTTAGAGTTGGCATATGATGGAGCAACCTTTGTGGGCTGGCAAGTACAGCCCAATAAAACGACGGTACAATCCACAATAGACCACGCACTTTCGACGATTTTTAATGAGCCAATTCAAAGTGTGGGATGTGGACGAACAGACAGTGGTGTACACGCTTCAAAATTCTTTTTGCACTTTGAGGCAACGAAGCCAATGCCAAACAAAATCGTCTTTCGACTCAATAGTTTTTTGCCCAAAACAATCGCCATTTATAGAATATTTCAAAGTGGTAAACACGCTCGGTATGATGCGACTTATAGGGCCTATGATTATTTTATTCACTTTGATAAAAATCCTTTTTTAGAGACACATAGTTTCTTTTTTCGTTGGCTTCCCTTAGATTTTGAGAAGATGCGACAAGCTGCAATGTTCCTACCCAACTATCTTGAATTTGCCCCTTTTGAAAAAAGCAAATCTGATTCCAAAACAAGCATTTGCCATATTTATAAATCTCAATTAACGATAGACGAACAAGCAGGAAGAATGCATTATCACATCGCAGCCAATCGTTTTTTAAGAGGAATGGTGCGTCGAGTTGTTGGCGCATTATTGATGGTCGGCAAAGAAAAAATAAGCTTACAAGAATTTCAAGAGGTACTACAAACGCAAGGAAGTTTCAATATCAATAAATCTGCTCCCGCACAAGGTTTGTACTTATGCGAAGTTCGCTACGATGATTTTTGTTGGGTCAATTGGCATGGGCTTTAGGTGCTGTTGTTCTTGGTGTTTTAGTGTTTAGTGATGGATACTGGGAATGCTAAAAAAACATGCACCACAGCACTAAGAACCACAGAACAAAAAACGACAAAAACTACATAAACTAAAACCCAATCTCCGAAACACCCATTTTCGCCTTATTCAAGTTCCAAATATCTAGATCTGTTAATTGAATAATGCCATCTAAAGTAGCATCTTGTGGAGAATAAACATTGAGCGCAGCAGGAACGTTTTTCCACTTATTATAATCACTTGCTTGAATAATGCCATCTTGGTTAAAATCTCCACCATGCAACATCGCAAAACCATCTTCGCTCATTTTCATTTGTTGAGGTCCAAAAGCTTCTGATGCACTTTTTGTGAAATCATAAAAAATGTCGTCCATTGTCATAGTAGGATTGGCACTCAGGATAGCTAAATGATTTCTATGGCGAATACAAAAACGATACTCTTCTCCTTCCACTAAATTATCAAAACGAACAGGAGAAATGCCATCTATATCTCGAATACTTCCATCTTCCATCAACAAAGCTGCACAAGTTTCTATGGTGATGCTTGTTCGTTTTTCTGATTCGCTATAAACTCCATTTCGGACTTCTAACAAAACCCAATCAATCATTTTGCTAGGAATTTCTGTTAAGACTTCTTCGCCATGATATTCATAAGGTGCATTCGTATAAGGTTGTTCTAAAGGTATAAAATCAGTCAAACTACATTTCATCAGACCTTCTTGATGATAGGCTCCTTCTAAATAAATTTTGCCATGAAAATTGCGAGCGTATTGTTGGGTGACACAGGAATTACAGATGGTTACAAAAGTCGTTGTTGTTAATTCTGGTGCATTAAAATCAAAATAAATAGCGGCTGTATTTTCGATTAAAATTTCCGCTTCAACTGTTGTTTTAGGGGTAACAAAAAACTTAATAAATCCATGACTTCCTGATTCATTCATTGCGTCATTTGGTAAGTCAATATCGCTCAAACGCCAAAGAACGACATTGTTTTCAAGTAAATAAACATCGTAAGGATGACTACTTGAGCCACTTCTAAAACTATTAATATCCAAATCTGTCGATAAGGTATCTAAAATATATAAGCCTTGAATGGTATCTTCATAGGTATTTTGAAAACGAATGGTGTACTCTAATTCATCCGTCGATTGCACATAATGTTCTGCATCTGTCCCCGCAGGAACGACTAATTTTTCATTTGGTGCAGTAGTTTCTACGATTTGCTGGCAATCAATATCTTTAAAACGCTCTGTATCATTTTGGCTGGTAGTATTTACAAAACCCGTCGAAAATACGCTGCCTCCACACATTTCAATGGTGGCTTGTGGGCGATTATTCGTAGGGGCATAAGGCGATGTTTCCGCTTGCATTCGATACGTTCTTCCTTCATCAACAGGATGACTGATAATGATAGAATCATTCGCATTGAGATAAAAGTCATCCATCATCTCTAACAAATCATCTTCATAAATTCCGTAAGAACGGGTTTCTAACATATCCGCTCCTTCATTCTTAATCATAAACTTCACAGAATCACCTTCACAAACTACATCCACCACTATATCAGAACCATCCCAAAACGGATCAATTGCGCCACAATAATCATCAGGATAAATATGTGCTTCTGTGCAAGCCGTTGCCAATACAGGCGCATCACAAGCTACTGTTGTAAATATCTGAAAGCTACTACAAGTCCGAGCGTCCAAAGTATCTACATAAAAAGTATATAGATTTGGTGCGGTTTCAACGTAAGCAATACTTGAGCTATCAATTTGAAGATAATCTTCTAAAACAACTTCCACATAAGCATCATTTTCTGCAAGTGCTCCCTCATTACAATACGCTACTTTGTAGTCACTTTGATAACATGGCTGCAATAAAGACGTTCCAATACTTACGGATAACAAAGGACATGTTTCTGTTGGGTAATACCCTACATTTACGTCCAAAATTCTTTCATCATCTACAATCGTAATTGTTGGCAAATCACACGCATTACTCCAATAAGACTGACTACTTAAATCTGTTGTTAGAGTGTATGTTCCTGCATGCACATTAAAACAGTAGTTCCCTTCTGAATCCGTCATCACAAAACGCTCTGTTCCCTCTATACTTACCAATACATTTGGAATACCTTTCTCGTCTGCATCTTGCACACAGTTTTGATTTTCGTCCTCATAAATAGTCCCACAAAATTGACTTGTATAAATACGACTATTTTTGTCAAAACGAAGTACATAAGGAACAGAAGTAACACCAGATTGTGAATTAAAACGAATCTTTCCCCGTCCTCCAATGGTAAAAGAATTATCCGCTTCAGTCAATAAATCCATTGATTGAATATTGTCAAACCCTTCTTTTGTAGTCGTACTATCCTCTTCATAAAAGAGTGGGTAGTGGTGATTTTCTATAAATTCCCATGAAGGTGTAAGCTCACTCACCCTCAAACTATCTTTTTCCCCTTGCTTTACCCCTGCCAACAAGATATTTCCATTCGCTCTTATATTGATGTCATAAAAAGTCGTAGGGCCTTCTTCAAATGTTTCTGTAACAATATTATTGGCTGGATCAGAAAAATCAAGCGACTGAATGACAGAACCATCTACAATCGAAACTTCTTGAATATTACCGTAATAATTATCTTCCCAAGAACCTATAATGATATTGCCATCATTCTTTAATCGAATAGGTGACAACTTGTTAATTTCAGAAGATTCTGAAATTGTTTGCCACACTACATTTCCTTCGCCATCTAAACGTGCCAATTCTAAATAGTCCTCTACCTTTTTCGAACTCAATACACAACCTCCATCATCAGTAGCCACCAAATCATCAATTTTAGATTGAGATAAAGGCAATGAACTATCCCATAAAATTTCTCCTGTAGCCGTTACTTTTGTTATCATTATCACTTTCTCCTCACAACCTTCACCACAGGATACAAACATATAATTTGCCAATATATAGTTATTATCTGTTGTTCTAATGATCCTTATATCCAAAAAAGTATAAATATTACTTGGTTTCGTAAAAGTATAAAGCAATTGCTTAGGGATTGTATCACCAAAAGCATTTAACTTTTGCAAATAAACAGATCGTTGATTTCCATTTTTACTAAGTATTCCTAAAAGATATTCGTTATCCTCCGTTATTGCTAAATCAAAATCACTACTATTTCCACCATAATCCTCGTTCTCCAATCTTTTAAGCCATTGTCTATTGCCCATTTGATCCATTTTAAGAACCAAAAAGTCATTACTCTTCCCTATCCCAACATATCCTTTATCTATCGTTTTCTGTATAGAATAAATTAGTTGTCTTGAACTTGTCGATAAGGTTGGGAAAACTGGTTCTTCATAATCATCAGGAGTTGGATCGTAATCACCACTATCAGGAGTCGGCAAAGGACTCCCTTCTTCATCAGGAGTTGGAGTAGGGTCACCATCTTCACCAGATAGGTCATTCCCAACCTCTACATCTGGTTCATCAGAATAGGTTTGAAACCATCCTTGTGCTTGCACTTCTATGCAAAGACTATTTAAGCAACAATACAGCACCCCATACAGTATGTATATATTTATTTTTTTCACTACGATTCTTTTTTAAAGACAAATACCCCATTTGTACTACAAGTATCCACCATATGCCATTAAAAAGCAAAGACGATTTTTGGCATTTGTGAGCTTACTATCAAAAAACAAAAAAACATAAAACAATGATTATCAATAAATTAAAAGTTTCAAAAAAGCAATTTAATGAGTTCATTATTATTTACGAAATATGTTTTTCATCAAAAATTTGTCTTTTTTGGAGAGAACGGTCAAATTCTTTGTCGCAAAGCATGCGCCCGCTATCCACTAAAGGAAACCACCCACACAAGCCAACGCTGTTTCCTATCGTTCCTATCGGGTCTATTTTGCATGGCCAGAACGTTTTAGAAGGGCAATTTTAGGGGACGAAGGGGCGATAAAGGGACGAAAGGTGAAATTTCGTTGCGAAAACCTTTGCGAACCTTGCGCAACCTTTGCGAACCTTACGTTGAATACGATATGTACCGAAAAAACTAGTCAAAAAAGGTTACAACCATCCAAAATAGACTTGATGGTAGTGGTATGGCAAGTAGTTTTTGTGGTTTAAGTAGTTTTTGTAGTTTGTGTGGTTGTTTTACCATTATAAATACGTCATACTTGCCATAAGAACGGACAGCGAGACCCTGCATCACGACGAAGCAATCCACCGTTCTCTCCTTAAAAAAATATGAACCAATCAACAAAACAGCTTTTAGATTCGTACAAATTAAGACCAAGCGAGGATAAGCTAAAACAGCTATTTTTGTAAAAACGAATCTTATGGAAACAAAATACTTACTGCTTCTTTTCTGCTTTTGGCTAATGACGGCGACAACGACAAATACAGTGGCACAATCTGCCGAAAGGTGCGGTTATGAAATGGCTAAAAGGGAGATGGCGCAAAAATACCCAAGCTATTCCATCGCTGCCCAACAAACTTTTGAGCAAGCCCGACTTTACGCAGAACAACGGAGAAACTTACAAAATGACGATGAAAATCCCACTATTTTTAAAATTCCTGTTGTCTTTCACATTGTTTATGCGGATGATGACGAGAACTTATCAGATGCCTTAGTGCAATCACAAATGGAGGTTTTAAACGAGGATTTTCGACGGCTTAATAGCAATGCTTCCGATGTAAGGGAGATTTTTGCAGACCTTGCTACCGACCCAAAAATTGAGTTTTATATCGCAGAGACAGACCCGAATGGACAGCCCACCAACGGCATTACCCGAACACCGACGACTATAACGAGTTTTGCAGGCATCGCTGACCATGTAAAAGCGAGCGATACGGGCGGTATTGAGGCGTGGGATACGGAACAGTACCTCAATATTTGGGTGTGCAATATGAATACGACTTTGTTTGGTGTGGAAGTGCCTTCTGTGTTGGGCATTGCCTATCCGCCTATTGATGCGCCGAATTGGTCTGATGGTGCGATTCCTGACAATATCGCTGATGTAGATGGGGTGATTATCAATTACCAAACGTTTGGGCGCAATAATCCCCAAGCAGGTGTTTTGACAGGGACGGCAGATGAAGGACGGACAGCCGTTCACGAAATTGGGCATTATTTGGGTTTGCGCCATCTTTGGGGCGATCCTGATTCTTTTACAAATGGCTGTACGGTTGATGATGGCTTAGAAGATACGCCCAATATGCTCAATTCCTTCGTCTTACAAGATACGATTGTGCCATGTGAAAATCTTTTTGAAAAAAATACGTGTGGGATGGGCGAAAGTGGGGATTTGCCCGATATGGTGGAGAATTATATGGACTATACTTTCCAGTCTTGCCAAAACATGTTTACCCAACAGCAAGTGGAGTTGATGCGTTCTATGATTCCCCTCTCTCGCTCTGGCTTACTCCAAGAAATAGCCGCAGATTTCACCGTCAATAACACCACCATCTACCCCAATGACAGCGTACAATTCACTGCCGAAACGGTCAATGCTTTAACGTATGCTTGGGATTTTGGGGATGGCAATAGTAGCAGTCTTTACAATCCGACACATGCTTATGCTACTTCGGGCTTTTATACGGTATCGCTCACGGTCACCAATCCCAATACAA
>Ga0209185_1002177_pt1 | contig 14177 bp, 6 predicted proteins | sample SidtaG_2_FD_187425 | JGI IMG/M metagenome (GOLD analysis project Ga0209185, IMG submission 187425) | Marine algal microbial communities from Sidmouth, United Kingdom - Sidmouth_Asex2 metaG (SPAdes) (version 2) | ecosystem: Host-associated > Algae > Red algae > Unclassified | place: Sidmouth... | reverse complement strand
AATTGCAAAAAAAGTAAGCAAAAATGCTATGCCAGCTAATGCCAACCCACCCGAGGAAAAATCCTCGGTTCCTTCATTATTCAATGTCCATTTGGGACATTGAATTCCCTACAGGACCATTCAGTCTTGAGTACCTGGCAGGCAGCCGCCACTTCTAAAAATCCCTTTACGATTCTAAAGAGATTTTTACAAATAAGACCTTATTCATATGAGAAGTTTAGACTATTAATTGACAGTCTTGAATTTGATTTGAACACGTTAACCCTGAATTATTACCTCGCTTTTAAGGGTTTTTGGCAATAAACGGAGTAAGAAATCTAATCCAGATAAAAAGAAACCAAAAAGGTATTTGACAGAATCAAATTATACCCAAGTATTTGTACAGATTATGACCTAAAAGTGCTAAAGTCATATCAGCTTGACTAACAGTTCTCTTACTTCTGAATTTATTTACTACTACTGAACATGCCTGATTAATAATTTCTAAGCGATTCATTATCAATTATCTATTGTTTTTAATCTCAAGCATCAGGGTCTTCTGAACATCTTGAGACATGGTCCGAACCTACTGCTAATAATGATTAATTATCCCACCAGACGGGCGTGACGGGCGATTGTCGATTACTCTCTACGCTGGTGCTATTTCGGGTCAATTCGCTGGTAGGATAAGACGCTCGTCTGAACCATTCTCCTGCGAAATCAACTTCTGCATCATCTGATTGTCTGATCTCTAGGCCTGTAAATACATCGGGCGAAAAGTCATACCGTCTGAAATCCACAAAGGTTTCAGGGTTCAGAAAATTATGAATATACTTCTCCTTCATGATGTGGTGCAACATGAGATTATCTACGCCAACATCAACTGAAGCATCCATGCTATACAGAGAGCCGTCAAGGTTATACATATCCATACTAGCAGCTATAGCCTCCTGATATGCTGTATATGCCTCTGCGCTCCCACTGGCGCTTGTCGAAGTACCACCTCCTGCCAGAAAGGCTGCTTCAGCCTCTATCAGCTTGGCCTCAGCGTAGCTGATTAGGATAAGAGGAGCATCAATGCTCGTATAGAATCCGTCAACAACAAACTGCGCATTAGCCGTAGTGCTGTCTGGTCCAAAGCCTCCTCCACCGCTGACGTAGCCGATCCACTCATCACTACCTCCATTAGACGCGAAGAGCGGTAGTCTGGGGTCAATTTCCAAATCTTCATTGGCAAATGGATAATAATCTCCATTCATCATACTGACTAATTGGCTGGCAATATCTCTATGAAAATTGCCTGTGTTTCTGGCGAGCACCTCACTGGCATACCAAGGATTCAAGTTTTTAGTATCGTAATCCATCTTGAAGTTATCTTCGTTAGAGCTGAAACCATTAACTACGGTTGCCAGCACATCGCTAGGCGTTGCCTGACCAGTATTTAGCAGATGTAGCTGGTATCTAGCTTTAATCGTGTAAGCAGCCCTGAGCCACTTTTCCAAGTCTCCGCGGTAAATTAAATCCTCATTACCTACAGAGATACCAGAATCATCAGAAGCCTGTAATGCGGCAATCGCGCCATCTAATAAAGAGAAAATACTTCCGTATATTTCTTCTTGTGTATCAAATGCTGGTGTCAGATTATCTTGGCCCTGAGCAGCCTCGGTGTATGGAATATTGTCCCAAGTATCGGTAGCTATACCTAAATTAATTGCTGTGAGAATATCGGCTACTGCTCCGAAGTGAATAGCGCCAGTCTCGTCTACTTTTTCCTGAATCACACCGAGATTTGGCAGTATGAAGAGATATACCTGATTCCATAAGCCCGCCGCTTCTGTCTCTCCTGCTGCACCACCTTCCTGACTGACAAAATTCTGTACATAGTTACCAAATATTAATTCTCCAGATCGCTGCGCCTCCATCGTACTGTGGATGATTGGTGCGAGAAGATCATTCATTCTTAACTCTTCTTTATCAGCCGTACCAGCAGGAATATTCACATCGAAATAATCTTCGCTGCATGAAGACCAAAGGAGTATTACAAAAATCGCTAACGTAAATATATTATAGTGTCTCATAGTTGCCGTGATTTTAAAAACCTAATAAAATACCAAATGAAAAACTCTCACTGACTGGTGTACTGAATCCCGTGAATCCGTACACATTAGCGCCGGCACTGTACTGACTTCCCTCTGGGTCGAAACCCTCGAATGGAGTCCATAGGAGTATATTGGCGGCACTCGCTGATAAGGTCATTGATTCTATATTGAGCTGTTCCAATATCTGATCTCCTATGCTATAGGACAGGCTGAAATTGCGCAGCTTTAGCCAGGAGGCATCTTGAACTAAGATCTCTGATGCTCTGTTATAGCGAGTCGAGCTTCTGTAATAATTTTGATCGATGAATACATCTTGAGTATTAGGAGTGTAGCCCCCATTGCCATCATCCATCACACCTGGTAAGATTGTATTTGTATTTCTAAATGCCGTCAGGCCTAACACGCCATTTCTGATCGCGTTACGCCTACCAGAATCATAAAGATCGCCGCCTTTCTTCCATTCCAGTAAGAAGTTCATTCCAAAATTTCTATAGCTCAGATTGTGTCCAATAGACGCTATAAAATCTGGAAATGCGTTTCCTACTTTCTGTCGTTCATCCAAATTAACTCTGGGCAATCCATCTTCGCCAATGTAGCGCTCACCACCCTCGTATCGCCATCGCCAGCCGTAGAGTGTACCCATCTCATCTCCCTCTCTGACTTCTGATGTCACTCCAGCGAAGCCAGCATTGGCGAATACTACTGCCTCTATGTCATCAGGAAGATCCAACACCCTACCCTCATTAGTAGAGAAATTGAGAAAGGCCTCCCAGCTCAGTTTACTATTTCTGAGCAAGTATGCGCTGAGTAGCAGCTCATGCCCGAATGTTTCAAAGTCTCCAGCATTACGATTGAGAGCCGAGATGCCTGATGACGGAGCCGTACCTACATCGAATATTTGTGACTTAACTTTAGTCCTAAAGTACGCATAGTCCAATCTGATCCGATTAGTGAAAAAGCGTAAGTCTGCTCCAAATTCTATAGACTGATTCTTTTCTGGTATGGTATTTAAATCGCCTTCCCGCGTGCTCAACCTGAATCCACCAGCACCGCCAAAGGGGAAATCGCCGTCAGCCACAAAAAATCTACCCGTCCTACCAAAAACTGGCCCTTTACCTACTTCAGCCCACGATGCTCGCAACTTACCGAAACTGAAGACATCATTATCACCAAACAAATCCTGAATATCATAGGCTAGACTGAAAGAGGGATAGAAGAATGAGCGATTCTCAGCTGGCAGTGTGGAGACCCAGTCATTTCTACCCGTCACGCTGAAGAAGAGTCTATTCTTATAGTCAAATTTAAGCTCGCCAAAAACTCCCACATTCCTGAGCTGGGTGACGCTGTTACTGGCGAAAATATTTATGGTATTGGCAATATCATTAATGCCAGGCACATTGAGGGTCTCTCCTCTTACGGAGGTAAAGTCAGTCTTACGATCAGATATCTGGTTACCTAAGGTTAAGGTAGTTTTCAAGTCACTGGTCAGTTCTTGATTCATAGCGACTAATAAGTTAGACTCGAGACCAGTAAAATTGACATCTTGCTCGACAATGAACCCGCCCACCTGAGTCCCGACATCTAAATCTGGGGGGACGAATCTATTGCGCTGATCAGAAAAATTGTCCACTTGAGCAGAATAGGTCACATTAATCCAATCCTTTGGAGTCCAATTCAAGGTAGCGTTTCCAATCCATCGATTCACGTCATCTTGCAGATTACTGGTCTCCAAGAAGTAGCGCGGATTATCGGTGATCCCCATAGAAAAATTTCGCTGTGACCCATCAGCATTAAGAAAATCGTTAATCGGAAAGGTGGGAGAATAAAAGGATAGCGAGCTAAATACTGACTTATCACCACCATTAGCGCGAGCACCTCCAGACTTAGTATAGGCGATAGATGTGTTTAGACTGAGATTATCAGTGACCTTATATCCTGACTTCATTCTGAAAGTAATCTTATCATAATCTGTATTAGGCAGGACACCTTTCTCATGATTATTGCCCATGGAAAAGAAATAATCTATCTTATCATTAGCGCCGCTAATACTCATATTCACCTGACGGTTTATGCTGGTCTGGAATAGCTCGAAAGGATCATAGTAGCGATCATTCGATAGGTCAATAATATTGCCATCAGGGTTTTCAACTGAGTCATCAGTATATTTTGGACCCCACGTATGGAATGCCGTACTATTAAAAACAGAGGTAAATCCTGACTCAGTATCGGGGGTGTATAATAGCTCAACTCTGCCATTCCATCCCTCGCGGTATATATCTTGATAGGTGGGCGTAGTATTTATTTGACGCACAGAAGTGGAGGCACTGAGTGAGACCTTAGCCTTACCTTGCTGCCCTTTTTTAGTTTCTATAATAATGGCTCCATTAGATGCTCTGATGCCGTAGAGGGCTGTGGCTGCGGCACCCTTTAGTACGGTGTAGCTCTCTATATCCTCTGGATTAATATCCGCCCCCCGATTAGTGAAGGCAAACTGCTCTGCACTACTGACGGAGTTGGACCCAGCACTGGGTCTGACCTCTCCTGCGAAGGTTTCGTTATTGAGAGCCAGACCGTCAACTATAATTAGCGGCTGATTATTTCGGCTCGGATCAACCGAAGTCACGCCCCTAATTAGTATATCTACACCACCTCCTGAGGTGCCAGAGGTCTGATTAATTTGTAACCCAGCTACACGGCCTTGCAATGCGGTGATGGCATTAGCTTGACCAGCCAGATTGAGATCCTCGGAGTCCACTTTTGATACTGAATAACCTAACTCCCGGGTGTCCTTCTTGATCCCAAACGCAGTCACCACGACCTCGTCTATATAATTGCTGAAGTCAGTCATCTTGATATTCAAGGTCTTACCTGCTACAATTCTCTCTTCTGTATTCATCCCGAGAAACGAGTAGACTAAAGTATCACCTACGGAAGCACTGACAGTATATGAGCCATCCAGCTCTGTAGCCGTACCGTCAGTAGTACCTTTCACCTGGATATTAACTCCGGGAATACCTATTCCGCCAGAGTCCGACACCTTGCCTGTGACTATCTGTCCGTGTAAGGAAATTATAGAGATCAGCATAGTGCATAACCATGCAATGGAAGTATTTAGATTGATGTTCGTCTGCTGTTCGATTTAGTGATCTTGCTAATCTAAAATAATTGATGTTGTCTAATTAACACTGACAAATACTGAGTATTAATTTTTATTGGAAATAATCTAATCGATTAATTAATCTAATAAATGTTTTCTATACGAAACTAGTAACTTAATAATGGAGAGGAGTAGCGCAGAAACAAGATTTAAGACGGCTTAGGCATTATGCCGTACGTTGAGAGCTGTGCTTTGATGGCTTTAGTGGGTCGCTGAGCATCCGCATCGAGTATCACGCCTGCAGGGTCAATCAAGATAAACTGCGGGATGGACTTCACTTCATAATCTCGCACGAAGGGTGACTTCCAGTCCCCTGGGACCAAGACTTGTAGCCCAGGATAATCATTGTAGAAGAAGCTTTCTGTCCATTTTTTTCTGTCCTTATCCACAGAGATTCCGATGAAACTGATATTCGCTTCTGCATAATCTTCAAGCATCCGTTTATAAAAAGGGAGCTCTACCTTACAAGGTCCACACCAAGTCGCCCAAGAGAATATATAGACATATGACCCTCTATGGTCACTTAACCTGAAACCCTCCCCATCATAAGTCGTGCCCATGATCTCAGGAGCTATCGTGCCAGCTACTGGATTGATGATTTGACTGTATCTGTTATTGATGGTACGCCTGAATGCTGTATCACTCACTTCTCTTTCATATCGGCTTACTAATGCATTAACCCCGCTGGACGGGACACGAGCTATAGCTTCATACAGCACGTCAGTTTTCATAAAATCCACAATTTTTTCAGCGGAGAAGATGGAATCTACTAATTCATATTTTCGCGTATAATAGTCTATGCCTTTGGTCTGTGTATGTAAAAGCAGCAGACTGGCCTTCTTTTCAAAATATTCGAAAATAAACTTTCGAAAATGATACAGTGGAAATAATCGCTCATCATCAGGGTCCACATCTAAGCTGTGCAGCGAGAGATGATCCACATCATATGCCTCTAAAGCCAATCGGGCCTTAGCGTATCTCACTTTCTCTTCTAAAAGGTATAGAAACTCGGCATCTATCGCATCACGGTGTTCGCCAATAGCGAGGGTTAATAGTTGGTCCAATGAATCAAAATCAGAAACAGAATGAACCGAAGTACTGCTTATCGTGATAGGCTCGTGCTTGTCATCGGCTAGACGGCGATGACTTAAAAAGCTGAGAGATTGGTCTATCTGTTGCAGGAGACTATTCTCTTCTGCGAGGTCTCCCCCGAATAGCAGTTGCCCCTGTTCAGTGGTGTCGTAGATAATCGCCATCTCCTGACCGGGTGCTAGATAAATCTCATGTCGACGGTCGGCATAAGTCAGTAGGAAAAACCCTGGAGCCTCTATATCCAGCTCTATTTTGAATGAGCCATCAGTGTCAATATTTTGTTTGATGCTAAAGTCACTTTGATATGGTCTGTCCTGCCTGATGCTGATGGATGTACTTTCTAAGCTATCTAATATCCTGCCTTTAATTAATACTGAGGTATCTGCCAGGAGCAGGTGGCTGACATCTGAAGCTAGAGATGCATATCGGCCCGTGGTGTCAATAGATACCTTATAGGCTTTCATCTTTTGCAGTGAGTCTAAGATACCTTCTGCCTCCGTGATATGCTCGTCCAATTCAGCTATACTCAGCTGATCTAAAGGCGTCTCTCCACAAGAGCTCAGGTAAACCCAAGCATAAGCAAAACTGACAAAGAGGTATAATCGCAACATATGTGCGGCAAAAGTAAGCAAGTCACCGCGTAATCATATAATAATGTGCCAGTCCTTATATAATCTTGAGAGGACAAATCATGAAGCCATCGGGAGGACATAAGAACTGGTAGAGATACAGAATAATCAATAGTTAAGCAGATTGCTTTGCGCCTAAACTATGCCAAAAAAAAATGGAGCTAACCAACCTCTATTGGCTGGTTAACTCCAAAACTACTATCGAATGAATTATATTCAAAAATGAATAAAAATCACCATTCGAGTTCTCACAGTGTTTAAGATTGCTGTGAAGGTCTTATGCTACTTTTCATCGTTTTCAATGTTAAGCAACTCTCTGTCTAATTTAATACCGTCTTTCTCTAATGCGTCAATCAGGACATCTGCTTCTTGAGCTGTGAATGCTTGAGATACGCAGGGTACGATATGTCCCAAGAATTTAGCATTTAACTCTACTTCGAAGCCTGGCTTCAGTTCTACGCATCCACCTGCAGTATACTCGATGTCTCTACCGGTCACTACTAAGCCATCAGAACTGAGCCGCTTTTCTGCAGTATACAGGTTAGGGCTATTAGAGGCACTTAGACCGGTATTCACGTGTAAGTCGATGAAGCAGTTATATATATTACATATTTCATCATCCATATACGACACGGAAAAGGTTGTGGTGATGGGTGAGCCGCAACTCCCTGCTGGAACATAAGAGGCACTGATCACTCCAGCTGGATCACCATTGGCGTCAACGACGCAATAGCCATCTGCTAATGACAATTCATCTTGATAACTCACCGTCACTGAAGCTGATCCTTGATTGATGAAGACTGCATTATTCAAAGAGTGTGACCACGTGACAGGGCCCGAAGGAGCTGGAGACAATGTATAATTAAATCCATCTTGTCCAGCGCAGACCATGACATCTCCCGTGATCGTGCTGGGTGCTGCACCTAGCTCCACAACCGTCACTGTAGCCGTACAGGTAGATCTTGATCCGCTGCCATCCGTAGCTTCTAGCGTCAGGGTATTCATTCCTATATCTGAGCATGAATAGATAGCTGGATCTGGAATAGTACTTAAGCTTAAGCCTCCACAGGCGGAGCTACTACCACCATCAATATCAGACGCCAATACCTGTATGAAGCCTACGGCAGGATCCACGGTAGCTGTAAATGATTGGCATACTGCTATTGCGCCATCTATCGTGACCGGGTAGCTAAAGTCAGCAAAATCACATCCACTTGATACTGTCACAACGACGTCACCAGAGGTCGCGCCAGACGTAAAACTAAAAGTAGCTTGTCCTGGGCTTTGGCTATTAACTATACCACCTGATCCAGTATACGACCAGTTAATCGACGCACCTGCGGGCACAGATCCTGTATAACTATACAACTGCGTTGTATTAGCACACACATTTGAGGGTCCTGCTATCGTTAGCGAAGCTCCAGATAGACCATTTCCGACTACTACGACTCTAACTAAAGTAACGGCTGGGTTACCTGAACCATCTGTAGCATTATAAGAAATGATATAAGTTCCTGGAACATTCACGTTTACATTTCCCGAGATGCTAATAGAGCCTTGCACTGGGCAATTATCAACAAGGTTTGGGAAAATTTCAGTGTATGGGTCTCCGCAATTTAAGAATACAGATGACCCGTTTGGATCATTATTTGCAAATGTCAGTGTTGGAGCGATAGTGTCCACAACTGTTACTGATGATTGACATGTATTTGTATTATTGGCTAAATCACTTACTTGAAAAGTGGTCACATTTGTTTGTCCAACATCGGAACAATCGAAAATGGTAGTACCAGCGGTGATGGTTAGTGAATCACAATTATCTGACGTCCCTGCATTGATAAGAGCAGCTGGCATGACAGTGGCTAACCCAAAAGAGTCGACCGCTACTGTAACATTAGTGCATTGAGCATCTGGTTTTTCCCTGTCTCTTACCCGTACCACGAATATGCAAGCTTTAGAATTACCATTAACATCCGTCACGGTGACGACAACTCTGGTATCAGCATTAGGATTACCTGCTAAGTTAGTCCCTGGAAAGAAAAACGAATGGACAGTTCCTCCAGCTAAGCCGCCAGTGGGGTCGTTTCCAATTAAGACAGAAGGAGTAACGGAATCGTCAAAATAAGAAATATCTACAGACGCAACTCCACATCCATCCCCAATATTCGTTGGGAGTGTAAATTCTAATTCAGCGACACAAACGCCAGGATCAGTATTAATACGTTTATTCCATGCCAAGGTAGTACTTGTTTGTAAGGAATTATTGCCGATAGTTGCGGATTGAACACTACCTAGAAGTTTCGCACAACTTATTTTTGGCCTTGTGGAATCCAAAATAACAATTGTAAATGTCGTATCAGAGAAATTCCCACATGCGTCTGTCGCAGTAGCCGTCACCGTATGATCACCGACAGGGAATGTCCCTACGTCATCGCCTGCAGCATTATCAAAAATATTGATGCTTGGCGAGCTAAATGTTAGTGTATCAGCATTACATACATAATCTATTATTAGCTTATTAGTCAAGTTAACGTTGAACTGGCAATCTATCAAATCTGCTCCCGTTCCATCAACTCTTGTGATGGTGTCTTTATTATTCATTAATTCTGTACCAGCTGTTATGACGGGGGATATTGTGTCAATATATGTAATATCTATGGCAACTGCTGCCGAGACAAAACCTCCAGTACCCTTGCAGTCATTGGTAGCATTCACGTACAGCGTAGTGGGTGAGGCTGCTGACATACATTGTGGTTTAAATCTAACATTGTCAATTGGGCCACCATATTCATCCTCTTCTTGACCATTCTCATCCACAGCGGTATCAGGATTATCTAACCATAAGCCTAAACTCAAAGCCCCTGGATCGCAAGAACCAGTAACGATTAATCCTGCATCAATTAAGGCCTGCTCTAACTCATTTGGACTCAATCTGCAATTAGCGTTAATCGAGGGATCATGGAAAAGTGTTAATGTATTATTAGCTGGTGGAGTCACAACTGGGGCCACATTTTCTACCACAATGGCGTTAATACCTATCAACTTTACATTTCCACAAGCGTCTGTAGCTTCTAAAATCACACCGAACCTATCTCCACATGAGACGTCATATGCACCATTTGTCACGGTCACAGTATTAGTCCCATCGAGATCAAAACGTAGATCATTTTCTCTGATTATGACTTGTAAGGAACTTAACAAGGTCAGGCTATCAGTACAGCCATCTGAGAGCCTAAAGCCTGGATCATTAGTGATCTGACTGATAATATCTGCATCAGTCAAGACGCAAGTAGCGTCTAAGCTGAGCTCAAATGATGGTAGAGTATTACACATATAGGTGCTGGCATCAAAATTAAAGCTAGCGATTGTGTCCATTGGCGCTGCTACACACCACCATTGACTTGGATTGCTTATAATTCCATCACTATTACCATATAGGTGATCCGGTATTGTTTGTGCATTAGCTAACTGGGGGTCTAACGGAAAGGGACCATTCGGATATGGTGAGACAGGGAATGTAGGATTGAGCATTAGCATAACCGCTTGACTTGTCGATGTGGTTGAGCTAATTAGGTCCATGGTCGGTCCAGGAAAATTTTCTCTAATTGTAATATTTACAACCTGAGCAATTGATGTATTATTACAGGTATCAGTCACGGTGAACGTCACCGGCTCAGGTACTTCTCCGCAATTGGCGAAAAATGGACCTGCCTCCGCGATGGATTTCGTTAACTCATTGCTGGGAGTGCATAAATCACTAATTATAGCCCTATTAAATAGTCTATTAGCTACTTGCTGAGCAGTTAAGGAGCATCCGCTATTAATGCCCAAAGTTACATTAGACGGTATAGATACCACGGGTAATGATTTATCAGTTGCAATGACATCCACGCTATCCTTCACTATATTCATTCCACAGTCCTGAATTCTTACCTCTACCCTATAAGTGGTCCCTGGGCAAGTGATGGGAAGCGTAAAGCCTCCACCTGGAAAATCATTACCATTGTAAGAAATAATGGTATCTGTTACTTCACAGTTATCTGAAGTCACAAAACCTGCATCTGATGCTAATGCATTAAAAACCTCTGCTCCGAAAAAGTCGGGGCAAGCAGTTGGCATGTCGATCGTTAATGTAGCAGGTATTGTTAAAGTAGGAATTAAGGAATCTATGTAAATGATATGTACTCTTTCTGCAGCTGATATATTTCCACAAGAATCTACAACAGTTAAAGTAAATCCGCTGTTTTGATTGGCGCAGTTATCAGATAAACTGAAAGGAAATGCGTCTGCGAAATTTATTGCTAAGGTATCGGCGATACTACAATTGTCAGTGATATCAATATATTTCATTCCAGTACCAGGATCAATTGCTGCAAAGACTTGATCCATGATGTCAGCAGAATCCAACACGCAATCAGCATCCATATAAACGGGGATTCTATTAGTAGTCCCATTACTACTGTCAGTGATCAATGGGTCTGAATTGTCAATGACTTCAATCATCGTGCTACCTGAAGTTACATTACCACAATCATCTTTAACCGTGTAATCTACCATGACTGGGGTGATGACTCCCGCTGTACATGTAGAAGTAAGTGGTCCAGCTGGTGCGGCTCCATCCACATTGTCGATAGTAATAGTGATGCCAGATAAACAACCATCAGTAACATCGGCCAGGATCAAATTCTCCAGATCGGTAAGAGCATATTCACAATCGCCATTCACATCTACTGAATATGATGGTTGAACTCCAGTAATATCAGGCGCAGCTTGAGCTGTTGTGTTCGAAAAATTGAATATAAAAGTCACATCCTGATTCGCAGCTGGGCATGGATCTCCTCCAGGAGGTATATTCGGTCTTAACACGTCGATCATAAATGTAGTTGATCCATCAAAACACTTGTCTTGAGTTCCTGTATAAATTTGAACATTTTGCTGAGATCCTGGGCCACATCCGCCACCTCCTGTTGGCGCAAAAGGGCCAGCTGGAGCTGCGGTTCCGTCGAAAGTGAATTGAACTGCATTATTGGCAGGCTGACCATTAATAGCATTACTATTACGCTCTCTAAAAATCGCTCTGACTTCCAAATCATAGCAATCAAAATTAGCGACAGGAATATTTGGTCCGAGGGTAATCGACGTTGGAGCAGCTTGATACGGGACTGGTTGAGGTAGCGAAGTCCAGGATTGGGCATTTACATGAACTGCACATAACAGTGCAATTGTAAATGCTGAGAAGCAAATAAATCGATTTATAAATCGTAGTTGTGTTTTCATAATTAAAAAAATTAAAATTTTAAGGAAAAAGGAAACAGAGATTAAAAGTGAAATGAGAGACCTGTCAACAAGCCTAAGCGCTCGGCCATCACAGCGAGCTGGGTGGCTTTCTTACAGTGCAGCTTCCGCCATAAGGATTTGCGATAGCTGACGATCGTATGACTAGAAAGGTGGAGCTTGTCTCCGATCTGTTGGATCGAGTAGCCCAACCCGATGAGCTGGAGGACCTCTGTCTCTCTCGTCGTCAATCGATATGAATCTGACAATGGGGGTGGGATATCATGATCCCGTACGACTTCGCCAGGTACACATTCGGGTAGGGTGACCTGTCTGATAGTAGTTCTATTCATCATAAGCAGTTAAGTAGTTAATTAAATATTAGGAAGAAGTTGCTCGCCGAAACGTTTGGTGGGAAACAAGTTCTATTACTTTGCTAAGGTGAGAATATATAATGATTTGTGGTATCCCTGAATTCAGCCATTCTTTATGAAAAAGTGTTAAATACTTCACGTAAAAATTATTTAAAAGAGCCTTTAGTTGAAGGCGCTTAATAAGGTGTCGTCAATCGAGAAAAGGTAACCCATCCACAGCATAAAATTTATAACTTAAGAGTTTGAACAATGTTGACGTGTCAGAATTATAATTTTTTTTGTAGAGTGGACCATTGATATAAAGTGTGAGTCGCTGAACCGTAACTAGAAATCTTATACTTTAATATCTAATCAATTTAGATATTAAATAGCGCATAAATAATGACTAAAATCAGAGTTAAGTATGAATCATTGACAGTACATTCTTTACGTAGATAAGGGCTTACGTACTGACTTCGTAGAGCTAATGTATAATGAAATATTGCAAACACCTTGATCATACTAAAACCTCAATATTTGTAAAAAAAGCCGCCGATAATAACTATGGTCGAGACTGTTCAAAAATCATGATACCCCCGTTGCTTCTGGCTGTATAAGTAGTCCAAATTTATGCGCCCATATGGCAAGCTCTGTCGTACGTTTTACCTTAAGCTTCTTACACAGCTTTAGTCTATGCGAGTCAATAGTATGATGTGAGAGATGGAGGCGTGTCGCTATCTTAGTCATAGAGTAGCCTTGAGCCATGAGTGTGAGCACCTCTACCTCGCGGGACGAGAGCCTTTCTAAAAGCTCTTCTTGCTTTCTACTGGTGGAATGCACTTCATGCGGCGGCGCCGATATGATGTAGTGTAAGACCTCGCCATCAGTCAGCTGCTCAGAGCGAAGTCTGACTTCCTCCATCTGATAAAGTCTTCCTCTGACTAAGATGGTATGTAGCCGATAGTCGCGCTGCCCTGTCTGATCTTGATCACCAAATGGCTGGCCGATTAGTTTTGATTTTTTCACTTTACTGAACACGACAATATCTTCGCATGCTACATGCTCAATGTTATGATCATCGCGCAACCATTTTTTCTGATGACCATGGATGTCAGTACAAAAGTGTGAGACTCTGTCTTGCAGTTCGACTGCGTGCAGAATAGACCTCAGGGGGGAAGTTCTCTTCAAAGTAATAATTTTAAGCAGTTAAAAATGTCTACATATTTATGACTCGTTGTGTTTTTTATTTAATTAATTGAATTGACTTATAAATGTTAATAAATTATCTATTTAACCCTATTAGTATGAATTACCTATGGTTAGCTATGTCGTCCGAAATTATAGGCTTAATCAGTAAAGTCGACTAATTAAGCATTGTTCAAATTTTATTTAACTAAAGGTAAGACAAATTATTGAATTATAATACCCCCTAAAATTAGGGGTATTGCTTGAAAACCTTCCTAAGCGAAATGATTTCCTTTATACTAATAGCCTTATTGGTCAACCGACCTTGTGCATGAAATAGACAAAACATATACACCCACATGTCGAGCTCCTTGCTAAGCTCTATCTCCAAATTTTTGACAAAGATTCA
>Ga0209185_1002174_pt1 | contig 14181 bp, 11 predicted proteins | sample SidtaG_2_FD_187425 | JGI IMG/M metagenome (GOLD analysis project Ga0209185, IMG submission 187425) | Marine algal microbial communities from Sidmouth, United Kingdom - Sidmouth_Asex2 metaG (SPAdes) (version 2) | ecosystem: Host-associated > Algae > Red algae > Unclassified | place: Sidmouth... | reverse complement strand
ACTATTGAGAAATAACTGATTCTGTCAGATTTGTGAAGTTTGGGGGGAAGGGTAGCACACAGATACAGACTGTTGGTCCGAAACTGTGTGCTACCCTTAAAACCAGATTTGTGGGCTATACTACCCCTCAAATATTTATTATCGTTATGCGGGTTTAGAGTAGAGGCACGCCCGTAATTTAGAAACCACGTCAAACGGATTTGTGCGCTAACCTACCCCACTCAAACTATGTCATTTTGAATGCCACTGACATAATCCACATTATCATACTGCCAACCAATTTGGCAGTCAAATCTCCCTTCCCCACGCTTGAAAACTCCCACAATTTGCTAACCTTAAAAAAATGAGCTGATTCGATTTTTGGGTATTGACAACACCATTTAGTTGATGTATCATCGTCATCCAAGCCAATGGAACTTATGTTCTATTTTGCTGTTTTCCAATCAGTTTACACCCGTAAAATTATTACCCTCAAATGCGATTCCCCCGTCGTATCTGGAAACTTTTGGACCCTGCTATCATCACAATTTTTGTCGTTCCAGCATTGCCCAAGCACCAATCAGTCAGACCCCAAATCTAGCTAGACGCCATCATCTTCTCATCGATCCCATCTCTCTAAAGTAACCGTCCCGATCACGCTCTTTGCGTATTTTTGTTTCTCTACTTTTCTGCGAAGCTATCCTACAAAGTTATCCTACGAAATTTTGTAGGCGCACAATATAGCATGTTCACATATGAGACTCATCTAAATGGCAGCCAAACCCGAATCACCCGCCATTGCACCCGCCATTGCACCCTCCATCGACGAATCTAAGCCAGACCCGAAACTCCCGTTTGCTGCGCTCTACGCGCACCAGTATGGCCAGCAGACACGCAACTAATGGCAACAAGCCTGGGAACAATGCATCGAGCATTGGCTCGGGTCCCGCAGCCGCAGCAGCGAGAATACGCGGCGCGCCTATCTCCGTAACTTGAGCATCTTCCAAGAGTATCCTTCTTCAGAGCATGATCTCCATCACCTTTGGCAAGTTTCGCTAATGCATGTGAATGGTTGGGTCCATCAGATGGGCGACTCTCAGCTCAGCAAGGCGACCATCAATCAGCGCCTTGCCAGCCTCAGTTCGCTCTATAAATATGCCGCGAATACCACAACCATCATCAGCGGGCGAAAGATCTCGCTGCTTATTGATGCGTATGGCAACACGCGGATCAGCCCCTTTACAGCAACTAGTGTTCAACGCCCCAAAATTACGCCATATGGCAATGCGATTGCGCTGCCAGCAGAGGCCTATAGTTGGATCATTCACGACCTCCAACAACGAAACCCAACTGTCTCAAATCTACGCAATCTCGTGCTGCTTTTGATGTTTGGCCTGAATGGCTGGCGTGCGAATGAAGTGCTCTCGATGCAGTGGCAATATATCCAAAAAGGAGGCAAAGATTTCATCTATGATTGGACCGGGAAAGGCAGCCATGGCGAGCGCACCAAACGCCCGCTCCCCGCCGATAATTACATCGCTATCATCAACTACCTTAGCTTTGCTGGTCGATACCATCCCCATGCGATAAACCATCCAGATCACATCCAAGACGATGCTTATATTTGGCAGCCGGTCACCAATGTCGAGCGTAATAACTTCAGCCGCTTGCCAAAGAATCTCAACTCGAATCGACCTATCAGCCGCAGCAGCGCCACCGGTGTCCTCCGGCGTTGTCTGCATCGCTACTATCGCAAACTTTACCGCCGCACGGGACGCGTTGATGCCAACGAAGCGGCCATCAAAGAGGCCAAAAAGTATACGCTCCACAGCCTGCGCCACATGGTCGCTCAGCAACTTTATCTGGGCAGCAATAGCGATCTCAAACGGGTGCAGGAACTCATGAATCACAAGAATATTGCCACCACGCAAATCTATCTCAACAACATGGCCAATCCCAAAGATGACCACAGCCAGATTCTATCGCAGCAGCTCTCGCTCAACTTTCCAAAAGTATAGCATTAGGGTGGTAGAGCAACTGCTTGCGTGTAAAATGTCAAAACTGTGCAGTCAACAAATAGACCACATTACAAGTCAGGAGAATCCAAAGATGTTACCGCTTGCGACAGAAGAGAATCGCCGCTTGCTAGACCAATCACAACTTGTTAATCAACAGATGACCGAAACCGTCGAACGGATGCGCGCCCAACTTCAACAGGCGCATCTGCCCTTTTACGCTCATAAAAACAGGCGCGAACTTGCCATGTACCTCAATCAGATCACGGATCAGCTTGCACAGCAACACCAAAGCCAGCAGCAGATCCAACAACAGGCCGCCAACCAAACTTGTACGGCCAGCAACCTCATCCTGCATCGAACGCCAGAACGAATAACGCGCATCGCCATGGCAAACCATTCACCAAACAGACAAAGAGAGTGGTCTCTTAACCGTAGCGTACCAGCCTTGACCCAGCCACCACGGATCATCGGCCAATCTTAAGCCGCACACCTTATCTAGTCTAGAAAAATCAGAGGGAAAAACCAACCATGAACCAAAAAATAACGCTCCAGTTACTTGTCGACCGAAGTCGACGTGCCGAGCAACGAATGGACAAAAAGCACCTGCGCCGTACCACCAAACGCAAAAAGCGGGTCGCCTAGGACACTATTGCCCAACTGCATAGCAATCTCGATAATCTGACCCATATACGAAAACTCTTTCCATTAATTGGTACGCCGGCAATCGAACAGTGCGGCAGAAAATTGACTCTGGTTACCCATCCTGTTGCCAATACAATCGAAGAAGAGACGCTCGTCACGCAACTCGAACAATATACCAATGATCTGTGCATACATCTGCGCCTTACGCATGAGCCATCACAGCTTTTTAAATTCATCCAACTCTGTCGCTACCAGAGAGCGGATCAAGCTCTGCATCAAATCTCAAGCAAGACAGACAAGCTCTTGGCCGCTGTACAGGCTTGGCATAACCAGCAAGAGAGCGACCTTCTGCTCGCACAACAGCTCATCGACCTGATGCGCGACTGGCTACAAGCCTACATTGCTTGGGACAACGAATGTATTCAACTGGCGCAAGAGTTAATCGAAGCACATTGGAAGCCACATATGCTCTATCGGCTCAGCTACGCGCCAGGCATCAACCCAAGCCAGCCCGAAGCACATCCGCTAGATGGGAATCGACCACAGCATGTCAAAAGCATTGTCACCTGCACCGAGCCAAACATTGGCCGCATCTCATACAAAAACATCGATCCAGATGGAGAACATTCCATTCAGATCATCTTGGGTGGGCTGCTCGACTATGAGCCGCTCGCCTTTGAGAGCAAGCCGTAGATCAACCAGCCGCTTCCCTATCATATCTGTCATTTAATTGGACACCATACCGTCTGCCTGCCACCCTGCAACATCGAGGCTCATCAGCATCCCGAACCACCGCCCGCGCCGCCCGAACTCACTGTCTATCTAGCCGGCAACGGCATCGAATCGCTTGTTGCAGACTCTTTGGGGCTCTATCTAGAGGAAGAAATCGAGCTAGATGACGCCGTCCAGAAACTAATCCAACTCAATCCAGACGAGCTGGTTCAGCTCAATCCAGGCGGCATCTTTTAGAACGACAAAATCTAATGAGAGGCGCAGATGAACCCTAAACAACCACCTATTCGCGGCCCACCATATTACCCAAACAAGCCAGCCAAAAGTTTTCTGTAAATAATCAACTTTTCAATTTCTACTAGGAGAAAAATGTCAATCTCAACATCAGCCAAAATTGATGATGACCCAGACGGAGCAGATTCTGACCCATCAGATCAACAGTACTATGTCAACCAAAAAGCCGAGCGTGATCCAACAGATTATACACCAAACAATCACTGCGTGATCTGCGCCTCTAAATATATGGCCGACTTACTAGGAACAGAAGGATTCAAAGCGGTCGCGTTGCTCAATTTAGAGGCAAAGGACAATCTGCCAGAGCTGCCATATGACGCCATTGTCGGGTTCGATCTCGAAACCTGCTTGCAAATCAATCCCATGCTTGGTCGTATCCAGTGGCTTGACAGCATGAACAATCAATCTCTGTTTTCCCTTGAAGCGTTAATGCACGGAGGTGGCACGCCATACTACAGCATAAAGCTCTCCATTCATGAGGCTACTCCTGCTATCTATGAGCTTGCCGAGCAGGTGCGTAAAGCACGCCACAGTGACCGAAAGCAATTGATGCTCGACTTCTGCACAGCGTTCAATCGTCTAGACATATATGACCAAATTTGCCACCGCTCCCCACTCTCTCTTGCAAGCGGCATCAAACAGGGTGATCTCAACAGCATCATCGAAGCTATTTTGGATGCCGAGATAAATGGAGATGATTTCAAAACTATCTCCTATCATGAACTGCTGACAATGGATATCCCTGAACCAGATTGGTTTATCTCTAAATTTATCGAAGAGGGCGCTTTTGCGATCGGGAGTGGCAAGGCTAAATCGGGCAAAACAATCTTCTTTTCGGCGATGGCCTTGGCCGTCTCTGCTGGGGCAGAGTGGATGGGGCGCAAAACCAAAAAGGCCAAAACGCTTTATCTTGCGTTAGAAGATACCGATTACTCTATCCAGCAGCGGATACTCAAGCAGACAAAGGCTGATGGTTTAGAGCGAGACATCGATTTCAAAACCGAATTCGAGAGTCTGCGCGAGGAGATCGTCAGCGAGGGTTATAAGTTTGTCGTAATCGATACGCTCACCAGCGCCACGGGCCGATTTGACCAAATGGATGCACTCCAGGTGGCCATCACCTTCAAGGCGCTACGCAAGGTTAGCAAAGACACGAAATGTACCATCTTTATTGTTGACCATCAATCCAAAGGCAGTAAAGAGGGAGTTGACGTTTCCGACGTCCACTTAGGCTCGATCCAGAAGAGTGCGCTGGTCACTTTTCAGCTCTCATTTGAGGCAGATAAAGAGAACCAAACAGCGGTCGTCAGAGCAAATGGCAACTTTGTCGGTGATATCAGCATGGCCTTGAAGTGGAATAAAGAAACGCTCTCTTGGGTCTATGAAGGTGACGCTGTTGAGATAAAAAAGAGTCGCTTGGAGGAAGCGGTAATTGAGGCAATCAAAACTTATGGAGGAGAGGCTACAAATAAACAGATCGCAGAAGAGATAGGTCGTACGCTCAGCCATACGAACAAAGTGCTCAAGCAACTGCAGGGTAAAAAGATCATTGAACGCAGACCGCAAAAAGAGAAGGGGAGAGTATTGTTGAATATATTACTCTAAAGATGGGTCTTTAATCCGCCCGATGTCATAAATGTCACTAATGTCATGGTTTTCAAGGGGGGGGGCAAAATCAAAAATGACCCCCTCTCTATCTGATGACATTTATGACATTTGTGACATTTACTCGATACAATGAAGTGGAGTTTGAGGTTCCGCCTCTTGCTGATCCGAGTGCGGTTCGCATCTGTTAGCGTATACAAAAGTCAAATACCACCGGTTTACCGGTGGCTTGAAATAATACCCCTGGAAGGGGTTCCTATCTGATTACTCGTTATGTAACTAACAAGCCTGCTTGATACGGGTCGTTATCTGTGTACTTCTTCTCTTGCCATTTGACGTATCGGCGAATCTTTTCGTCATCGAACCTGATTGTACTTGCACTGTAGACTCGCGGCCAGAGTTTTCGAACACAGCATCTTTTGCTTCATCGTTCGTATTTCTGAAACAGACAGAACGAATGCGATCACATCCTTAATCTCTTTGGCCGTATTCCTGCCAAGGAGAACTATCATACTTCCTCTCACGGTGAAACCTTTTTATGGGACCACTACCAGAGGTAGTGGTTTTCTATACTGCATAATAAAATATCGCCATCATCATCGGCCATCATCGCAAAAACAATCGACGTGCCTTTTGGTCAAAACGATTAACATTACAACCCATTAATCATCTGTTAACCGATACCTTTTTGCACTCAGAATTCAAGATTTACTTCACTATACTGTATGTGTGATAACTTCAAAGCTACTACATAGAAGAAATATATTTCAAGAAAACTCTCTTCTATTAACCCAGTGAATTGTATTAATCGTCTCTCGACTAGAACAATAAGTAGTTTATTAAAAGTGAATGCTGATTCGCTATCCCACTTAACCAAGTGACTGTTTGACGCTCTATGGAAGGGGATCAGATGTGTAGGGGAAGGTACAGTGGTGGTTAAGAGTTTTGAGTAGATGATTTGATCAATTTTGTCGAACTGGCAGAAAAAGACGACTTGGGCTGTTTATCCATATAGACGGCAGAAAAAGACGACTTGGACTGTTTATCCATATAGACGGCAGAAAAAGACGACTTGGACTGTTTATCCACATAGAAAGAAAGCAGGTGTGTATAGATTTCTTTGCCTATAATGAATAATTAGATCAAAAAAAAGAGATACTGTTTAGAGACTTGGCGGTCTACAGTATCCCTTTAGGTTCGACATGGTGTATGTCACGCGTCGTATATGTTTTCACATTCCGAGCATCGATCTATTTACCCTGTCATTGTTTATTATACCACACGATTTTTTATATATCTAGAAGCAAAAATTTGAGATAACGAATATGCAGCAAAATAGACGTAGCATCTTTCGCAGCGAAGCAGTCGCAGAATACATTAAAAATCGAGAACAGGCAGTTTTGCCTCGATTTATCACTCCCCAAATCTTTTGCTATTTATGGGGCATTGTAGGATTGCTGATGCTATCAGGTTTGCTTGCATGGTTTATACAAATTCCTACTCATACAGAGGGCACAGCGCAGGTAATACGAGGCGATGGCGAGTTGGTAGCAACCACAGGCATGATGATAGTTGCTCTCTTCCCACCAGATATGCTGGAGCGGCTATTATTGGAACAGACAATATTTATCAGACCGGCAACCCAAACCAGTATTGAGCAGTCTGTTAGCCAACCCATTATATTAACTGAGCCGAAAGTACTAAGCCCTAAAATTATTCAATCTAGATTTGGCCTTAATGTTAGTACATTTACTCAACAGCCTTCGACAGTAGTCGTAGCTGCTCTGGAACAGCCTTTAGGGAATCTACCGGAGTCTGTATATGAAGGAGCAACTTATTCCGTGATGGCCGAGACAGGAAGTTACCGTTTGCTGACTCTAATTCCAGGTCTTGGCTCGTTTTTGGAGGTCAATTGATGAATTCAATTAGCCCAATACGACAAAGCGCAGTTGCTCGGCTTCAGAGAATGTTTGACCTGATAATTTATAGGTTTAAACAATTTATCCATTTACCAAGGATGCTTTTTCATCGGCGGGTACCCGTTTTGTTACAAATGAGTGCTGTGGAATGTGGTGCCGCATGTTTGGCAATGATTCTGAGTTATCATAGACGTAAGACCAGAGTAGCTGAATGTCGCGATGCAATCGGAACAGGGCGAGATGGTATCACAGCTCAATCTCTTATCCAATCAGCGCGTGGCTACGGGTTACGGGTTAAGGCATATGGAATTGAAGACTGTGAGAATTTTCAGTATGTTCATCTTCCAGCAATTGCACATTGGGAATTTAATCACTTTGTAATCATCGAGCGTTGGTCACCAAAAGAGATTGAAATAGTTGATCCAGCGGTTGGGCGGATGACCATAGACATAGCAGAATTTAATCAGAAATTTACTGGCGTAGTGCTAGTGCTGGAACGTGGAACTCATTTTCAGATTCGTCAATTTTCTGGTAAATCGGCATGGCGGGCCTATTTATTCACATTGCTGAATTTGCATGGGGTTATACGTATCCTCGGACAAGTGGTAGCAGCCTCTCTTCTTCTACAGGGATTTGGTTTGCTGCTTCCGTTCTTTACCAAAATTTTAATCGATAGCGTCCTCCCATTTCAAGTAGGAAGTATGATGCCGATGTTGGGCATCGGAATATTTGTTCTGCTTCTTACGCAAGCAGTTACTTCCTATCTGCGTTCTATTCTATTGATCTATTTGCAGGCCAAAATTGACTCACAGATGATGCTCAGTTTCTTTGAACACATTCTTTCGCTACCATTTAGCTTTTTCCAAAAGCGTAGTACCGGTGATCTGATGATGCGCCTTAGCAGCAATGCAATCATTCGGGAGACATTGACAAGCCAGACACTTTCAGCGATTTTGGATGGAAGCTTGGTTATTCTCTATTTTCTGATTTTGATTTCTCAACTCCCTTTATTTGCCTTCTTAGCGTTGGGCATTGGCCTAGGACAGATTAGCGTATTACTAGGTACGACGCGTGCAATGCATGGGCTGACGCAGAAGGATTTAGCGGCACAGGCTGCATCTCAGAGCTATCTTGTAGAAGCACTGTCAGGGATTGCAACAGTTAAAGCAACTGGAGCAGAAGAGCGAACACTAGAACACTGGTCGAATCTCTTTTTCAATGAAATGAATGTTTCGTTGCAACGCAATCATCTCTCCGCGGCAATTAGCGTAGCCGTGAGGTTTTTAGATCAGTTGGCACCTTTATTGTTGTTATGGGTTGGTGCACTATACGTGCTGAATGGCACGCTGACGCTAGGAACAATGCTAATGCTCAATGCTCTGGCGCTTGCTTTTCTAACTCCACTCAATGCCTTAATCGAGAATGGTCAACAGTTACAACGTATGAAAGCATACTTTGATCGCATTAGTGATGTATTAGAGGCAGAACCTGAGCAAGTTTTACAGACAGTACTTACAGTTCCTACTTTACAGGGAGGTGTTGACGTAAACAACATCTCATTTCGCTACGATCCAAATAGCCCGCTTGTATTAAAAAATATCACATTTAGTGCGGAATCTGGAAAGAAAATTGCTCTGGTTGGCCCAAGTGGTTCTGGAAAGAGTACGTTAATGCAATTGTTGTTAGGACTATATCGACCTGAAGAGGGTGAAATTTGCTACGACGGTATTCCGCTCCATGCTCTTAACTATCGCACGCTACGCAGCCAAATTGGTGTCGTATTACAAGAGTCTTTCATGTTTTCATCCTCGATCCGCAAAAATATTGCGTTTGGTAATCCAACATTGACCTTTGAAAAAATAATACAAGCAGCAAAGTTGGCTGCCATTGATGATGAGATAAATTCCATGCCAATGGGCTATGAAACGTTGGTCTCAGAGGGAGGAAGTGGTCTATCTGGCGGTCAGCGACAGCGTTTATCTCTGGCGCGGGCTCTAGCCAATGAGCCAGCAGTTTTGTTGTTAGATGAAGCAACAAGCCATTTGGATGCAACTACAGAAGGCACCGTGGATACGAATCTCAACAATGTGAATGCTACACGAATTATAAGCGCTCACCGTCTAAGCACGATTCGAAATGCTGATTTAATTCTTGTGTTGGATAAGGGCCGGATTGTTGAGCGGGGAACGCATGATGCTCTACTAGCTCAAGGTGGCACATATGCACTTCTAGTGCATAGCCAGTTGGCTGTTAAGCTGACCGAAACGCAGGAACTCTAAACATATTTTGGTGTTATCGGCGATCTGACTGCAGGCAGAAAACCGTTAATATATATATCAGGTTTTTTAACTCTAACTAGTAAAGGAACATAAACATTATGTCAAATTTAGATATTGTACGTGCTTGGAAGGATGAGAATTATCGTAACAGTCTAAGTGAAGCAGAGCTTGCTATGCTGCCAGCCAACCCAGCAGGCATGATCGAATTAACAAACGAAGAACTTGGTGATGTTGCTGGTGGGCGAGTCGCTGCCGCTACACAACCCGTTATTTCGTTTGGCTGCTGCGATAAGACCATAACTGTCGGCAGCTGTAAAGTTGGCAGCCTTGGCTGCTGCGCAATGCAGTAAGTTAGCTAACTATTACGCTTGGATAGCGGGAGCATATCCAAATAGACATGCTCCCGCTACCAAAGAAAGATGAATTGGATACTGGGCTGGTAGAATTGTTAACAATTCTACCAGCCCAGTATCCAGTATATTGTAAACATCATACTGCATTTCACAAAACGCGAGCCTATTGGTTCTATCTTATGTGCATTTTGCCAGTATCAATTATTGTGGGTTCCGAGGCAGAAAATGAGTCAACAAACTATCCAAACATTTACATGGCAAAATGCAATAACGCTGAGAGAACGGGGCTATAATCTAGATCAAAGTCAGGATGAGTCTATACCAATAGCGGAAAATTCAATCAAAACGAGTCCTCATGTTACGCAATGGCAGGAACAATATCCATTTAAGAATGGTGATTATTTTGAAGAACGACTTGCTGTTGACAATCTTCTCACAGACGACTTTCAGTTTTTAATCACCGAGACGAAAGAGTCGCTGCGCAATCGGTTCTCAATAAAGCCAGAATGGGTTAGAACGATTGAGGAAGCTTATGCTGCATCGAACAATACCACTACAAATTTCCTCGAAATTGATGCTACGTCTAAATTTTCTGGATTTTTGCTGTTGATAAAACCTCTCATTGATCAGGGAATGGGAAAGATTTATGAAGGTTCAAAAAGTATGACGAATGAACACAATATTCTGCCTTTTGAATTGGAGAATATTGTAGAAATCCTTTTGCAAGGTCTACTAGAGCAGCTGATACGGCAAATTGACAATACACTTGTGCTTGAGCTACATGTTGCGCGTTTACAAGGAAGCCTTAGCGGGAATACACCTGACGAACGTTTTAATTCTTTTGTAGAGCGTCTACTTGAGCCTGATGTGGCATTAGCAATTTTTGAAGAGTATCCAGTGATGGCTCAACAAGTTGTTCGTCATATCGATAAATGGGTTAATTACAGGCTAGAATTCTTAACAAATTTATGCAATGATTGGGAAATGCTCTGTAACTCTTTCGAGATTGATCAGAGCATGTATTTATTGAGCAATGTACAAGGTGATGGTGACCAGCACAATGACGGTCGGCATGTTTTAATTGCCACCTTTGAGTCTCGTCCACATCCCATCCCTTTAGATTCATCGTTTAATATTGTCTACAAGCCGCGCTCATTGACTGTCGATTTGCACTTTCAGACGCTGTTAAAATGGTGCAATGCTCATGGTTTTGAGCCAGATTTTCGTACTATAAAAATCTTGGACCGCGGTAGGCATGGTTGGTCTGAATTTGTTTTCGCTGGCGATTGTGAGACACCTGATGAAATTCAGCGATTCTATGAGCGCCAAGGTGGATATCTGGCCCTGCTCTATTTGCTACAAGCGACTGATTTCCATTATGAGAACCTAATTGCTTCAGGTGAGCATCCTGTTTTAATAGATCTGGAGACGTTGCTTCATCCACATCACGAGCAAGTTGATCCAGAGTTTTCAAAAACTTTACTGGGAAACGCAGCCTCCTTCTCTGTGCTTAATGTTGGGTTATTGCCTGAACGTCATTGGGATAGTGAAGGTGCTGAGGCATTAGAAATGAGTGGTTTTGGTGCTACCGCAAACCAGCTTTCTCCGAAACCAGTTCCTTATTATGAGAATGCTGGCACAGACGAAATGCACTTAGCCCGAGAGCGCATTCCAATGCCATCTGCTAACAACCGTCCTTTTTTGAAAGGATTTGACATTGATGTATCAGACTACACTGATGCTATATTAGTAGGTTTTCAGAACTGTTACAGTGTTTTGCTGAATAATCGAACCGAGCTACAAAAACTAGATGGGTTACTTAATAATTTTGCAGCGGTAGAGGTACGCGTGATTTTGCGTCCAACATATTTATATACATTACTACTACGTGAAGGTTATCATCCCGATCTGTTGCGCGATGCGCTAAAGCGTGATCAATATTTTGATAAGCTCTGGATTGGCGTACAGCATCAGCCGCATCTTGCCAACGTGATCTCTACGGAACATGCAGACTTATGGAATGGAGATGTTCCGCTATTTCTTACCACTCCAGAGTCACTTGACCTTAAAAGTTGTTCTGGAGTGAATTTGCCTAATTTTTTCCAAAAACCGACTATGCAATTGGTATATCAGCGATTGGAAAGTTTAAGCGAGAAAGATCTAGCTCGACAACTTTGGTTTGTTCGGGCGGCATTAGGTACGCTTACTATGGAACCCGGTCATGCTATTTGGCCTACGTATCAGCTATCTATATCAAATATGATGGCAACGCGTGACGAATTGCTGAGGGCAGCATGTGCAATTGGAGATAGATTGGAAGAACTTGCTATCTGGAACTATGAACAGACTGAAGTTACGTGGATTGGGCTAGCCATGGTGCAGGATAAGCATTGGTCTTTGCTACCTTTGGGCATGGAGCTATATGATGGAGTACCAGGAATTACTCTCTTTCTGGCTTATTTGGCAGAACTGACTGATGAATCTCGCTATCGTATACTGGCTAAAGCAGCTTTTGCAACCATCCTTCATGAGATTGAGCATAACCAGTCTTATATTGCCAATATTGGTGGCTTTACTGGCTGGGGTGGACTTCTCTATACTTTGACCCAATTAGATACCCTTTGGAATGACGATGCTTTATTAGATCGAGCTGAAGCTTTGCTATCCCTTTTTCCGTCTTTGATTGATGCTGACGATGCATACGACGTTTTGAGCGGAACGGCGGGCTGTCTTAAAGCATTGCTGGTGCTCTATCGACGTCTGCCAACACAAGAAGTTATGGCTCTGATGATTCAGTGCGGGGATAAGCTTTTGCAGGGTACACAATCCATCCAAGGTGATTTTGGTTGGATAATTCCTTCGGAGAAGAGGCCGCTAGCTGGTTTTTCTCACGGAGCAGCAGGAATAAGTCTGGCGCTTTTGGAAATAGCTCAACTGTCTGGTGAAAATCGTTTTCAGGAAGTCGCAGTGCGTGCGATGTGCTATGAGCGGTCCTTATTCTCGGCGCAAGAGCGCAATTGGCCAGATTTGCGCGAACTCGATTACCTAACAGATCATGATTCGCAGAATAGTTTTATGAGTGCATGGTGTCACGGTGCCCCAGGAATTGGCCTGGCACGTTTGCAGACAATGAAATATCTAGATGATAGTGAGATTTATATCGAAATTGAGCATGCGTTGGCCTGTACGCTTGCAAACGGATTTGGGGCAAATCACTCACTTTGCCACGGCGACTTGGGAAATTTAGATCTATTGCTACAAGCTAGTCATGAATTTAATGATGAAGTCTTGCGGAAGAAAGTTTATCAAATTGCAAAGGGAATTTTAGAGAGCATATCACAACGTGGTTGGCTTTGTGGTGTACCATTGGATGTTGAAACTCCGGGATTAATGACAGGATTGGCTGGGATTGGCTATGAACTACTCAGGCTTGCGGAACCAGAGAAAGTCTCTTGCGTGTTGACACTAGAACCGCCGAAACTGTAGAATGTGAACAATCACTGTTGAACCATTAACTGTTCTCGCTATATCCTTACATCAAACAAACACCGCCAAACCTGATACACTTGTTGGATGAGTGGTATGCTATGTTGCAAAAACTTTGCCTCTGCCTAACTGCCGCTCACTAGCTCTAGCGTGTTCAAAAATTGGTTTGTCTAATCTCTATTCATGCCTCACCAAAACCTCCCGCGCCCGGGCCGACCAGGTCCGGGCTTTGTTTTCCGTCAGCCCCTTAATCTTCAACCCGACCAACCCACTCACACCTAACTCATCGATCTGCTCAAGCGTCGTCATGCCAGCGGCCTTCAACTTGGCAAACATCGACGGCCCCATGCCGTTAAACCAGTTGTGTCGGATCAGCATGGGCGCGGGATTCTCTGGCTCCGGTGGCATGTCGTCCATCTCCTTGGCTACCTCTAGCAAGATTTGCGTCTGTTCCTGCTCAAACGCGTCTACCTGCAGAGCAACTGCCTCGTCGACAGCAACATTGAGCTCGTCCAATGTTCCGACCACGCGCGCACCGTCGGGCATCGCCATCGTCGAATCACCAGATTCGACACCGCCGCCCTCAATCTCGAAATACCAAAACTGCGTCTCACTCATTTAGAAGTTCCTCAGACTATGATTGCCAGATCAGCCACCCGCGCGTCGACGTCATCCTTGGCTTGCAACAATGCATCACGCGGCTCATCGCCGGTCAAAAGATACTCATAATATTTGCGCATGAAACGGCTTGCGCCACCGCTGTCTGGTGTGCCGGAGAAGCACATCGTCCGTGCCGGGATCAGCCGCATCTCGTAGGCCACGCTTGCCGATTCGCAGACCGCTAAGCTGCAGCGGGCCACGCCACGCAAGACCT
>Ga0209185_1002169_pt1 | contig 14196 bp, 8 predicted proteins | sample SidtaG_2_FD_187425 | JGI IMG/M metagenome (GOLD analysis project Ga0209185, IMG submission 187425) | Marine algal microbial communities from Sidmouth, United Kingdom - Sidmouth_Asex2 metaG (SPAdes) (version 2) | ecosystem: Host-associated > Algae > Red algae > Unclassified | place: Sidmouth... | reverse complement strand
AATGTCTATTCCGAGGCCCCGCATCTTTTCAATATTACGTTTGGGAATAAGGTCTGGATGGGGGTAGGTTTTCAAGACGCGCTCAACACTGGCTTCGCGTAGGATATGAATAATCGGATAAGGCGAGCGGTTTGTGTAATTCGCGGGGTCATCGTCATCCGCGCCGTCAAAGCGGTAGTCAGGATGAAAACTCGCGAGCTGATAAATCCCGCAATAGCCTTGCGCGTCGAGCAAAGCATTGGCCAGATCAAGCGCGTCAAAATAATCTTGAAATTCATTGAGACCGTTTGGGAAGATAATCAGAGTTGTTTCAACGTCAGTGTCAGTACTCAATAATGTGCACTCCGTCATCACATGTTCAAGCTGGGTTTGTATGTCACCGCTCTCGACAACCGCGTAACGAATAGAGCCACGGTCAACTTCTCGTTTCGCAAACGGGCAAAGCATGTGGCCGATAATGACCGAGGATAGCCATTTTTGGGTGTGTTGGATGAGGGCGGTGGGTGAGGTCGAGATAGTTTTAGACATGATTGCCGTTTCTGCGACACGGGTTTTGCTTTGTAAATGTTATCATCGCAGGAAAGCGACTTTTCGTAAAATGGCCGTGACTTTGGTTGGCTTTAACAATGGCTGGTATTGAAAGGCCAGCCTTGAGCACACAATGCGGTCTTTTACTTTAGCGGCAACGACTTCGTGTCTATGATAATTTTGCTCCCGAACAGTATCGTGGAGTGAAATTTTTTAATATTTTTAATGCTTTGCACCTGAACGGGAGCTTTATGTTTTCGCTTACGTTCCCTTTCAGGAGTATTTTCTTGACTTTAGAGTGAAATATACTGTATGCACCCTTTCGGGAACAGTAAATGTTATTGCTGAACAGGTAAATACTATGAGCCAAACAAACCCCCAAAACTCCCTCCTTGAAGCGATGAGAAATATTAACAGTGTGGAAGCGGCTAGTTTTTCAGCTTTGACACAGGCCGTAACGTCTTTGCAAGGCATTGATGTGTCTGCGTTAAAATCAGCGAGTGAAACCTTTAAAATGTCGGAGCTTTCAGCTTTGACACAGGCTGTAAAGTCTTTGCAAAGTATTGATGTGTCTGCGTTAAAATCACCGAGTAAAACCTTTAAAATGTCGGAAATTTCAGCTTTGACACAGGCTGTAAAGCCTTTGCAAGGCATTGATATGTCTGTATTAAAGTTAGCGGGTGAAACCGTAAAAATGCCTGAGCTTTCGGCTTTGCGTAATATCCAAAAAACAATCGAAAGCATTAACACTTCTGATTTAGGCGTTAATGCAACAGCTTTACGCCCAACTCGACATCGGCGCAAGATGCTGCCTAGTATGAAACAAGAGCCAAGCAACCTCGTAGCATCTGTACAAGACATTGGACTCAAAGTCAGAGCTTCCCGTAAGACGATGGGAATGACCCAGAAAAATTTTGCCGACCTTGCTGGCGTTGGTCGTCGTTTTGTATCTGAACTTGAAAGGGGTAAGTCCACCTTAGAATTCGACCGCGTATTAAAAGTTTGCACTGCCGCGGGAATAGATATTTTTGCTACATCACGCGTGTCTAAATAATGCAACTTGATATATGGATGGAAAGCCATGATTATGCCATTGGTCACTTAACTCGTTCAGATGACCTATCACTAGAATTTGATTACACATCAGCTTATTTGGAGGACGAAAGCGCTGTACCCATATCGCTCGGATTGCCATTATTAGAGGGTACTTTAGCTGACAAACAGTGCAGAGCCTTTTTTCAAAACTTACTCCCCGAAAATGATCAAGTCGAAGGCCTGATTACTCGGGAAGGGTTAGAACGAAATGATATTGCTGGGGTATTGTTTCACCTCGGGGCTGATTGTTCAGGTGCGGTTTCTTGTTTACCGTCAGGGAGCGGGCCTTATAAAAAACCTGGCAGCTTTGCGCTTGATTATGATGTTCTAAGGGAGGGCGAAATAAATGAGATTGTTCGCTGTCTTGCACATAAAGAGCCCTTACCTGATAGGTTGAAAGACCCATCGCCAGTTGCTGGCGTTCAACGAAAAATCGCTTTGGCCAGATTCCCTGATGGACGCTATGCATTGCCAAAAGTTGGCTCTTATGCCCCTACAACGCATATCCTAAAGGTGCCTCAAATCAGCGAGCAGCGTGATGTGTATCTAGAATGCGCCGCTGCAAAACTGGCCCAGATTTGCGGTATTGATACCGCCGTACCAACCCCCGAAGAATTTGGTGATTTCAAGGGATTGCTAATTGAGAGGTTTGATCGCTCAGTTGACGCATTTGGCAATGTTAGACGTATACACCAAGAAGACTTTGCACAAGCATTGGGACTTGCTCCCATATTAAAGTATGAACGGCACGGTAATAACCGTCAAAAATTTGATGTAATGTCTATAAAGCGTATTTTAGATCAGTGCGTAATACCTGCAAGTGCGCTTCAGACATTTATGCATGCGACATTCTTTAATTTGGCCATCGGTAATAATGATAACCATGCAAAAAATTATGCTTTAATTTACGATGTAGGCCCTGCGCCGCGGATTTCTAAAATGTATGATATGCTCCCTATCAAGTTAAATAAAAACTATACGCATGAACTTGCCTATAATATTGGTGGCGCTACCCATGCTATAGACATTAAAGTTGAGAATTACGCCGCTTTCTTTAAGGTACTTGGTTTGAGCGGAGCTGCGGCAACTCGATATGTTAATAATCATGTTTCAAAGCTACTTGAAACAATAGACGCGCATTCTCGCGAAATATTTGCAGAGCAAAACCTAAAGCAATTTGATGATTTATTTGGCGAAGAAGCTCAAAGAATAATCGATGTATTAGGTATAGACCTAACGCTACGTGAGCGAGATTTATATGTCCAACAAGCTGGAGGGTGGGCATCTAGTTGAACGCAAAAGCTAGCGTCCCCCTTTGAGAGCCCCGATAGTTTCAAAATTTAAAATATACCGCCCCAAGCCCACCCTCCCGGTAGGCTTGAACTGTCACTATACTCAAAGTCTGCTCCTAAGCCACCTCCCGCAACGGCACGTCCAACCGCGATAACATCTCCTTTGGAACCACCTGCCAAAACTTACCGCGCTCTAAATCCCATTCTTTCAAAAGGTTCAAGGCGAACTCAGACCCTGTCAATTCCGCGTGCTTAACAATCATGTCTTTGCAGACCTCTTCATAATGCGCAGACTCGAACCGTTGCCAGACAACACTGTCTGGGTTTACGGCTTTTTCAAACATTCCCGATTCGTCGTAAATATACGCCATGCCGCCTGTCATACCCGCACCGAAATTATCGCCCACATCTCCGAGCATGACGATTGTGCCGCCTGTCATATATTCACACCCATTCGTGCCACAGCCTTCAACCACGGCATTCGCGCCTGAGTTACGGACGGCGAAGCGTTCGCCTGCGCGGCCATAGGCGAGCAATGTGCCTTTGGTGGCGCCGTAAAGGCAGGTATTGCCGATAATGGCAGATTCGTGGGCCTCGATCCGTGTATGCCCTTGCGGGGCGAGGATGATCTCTGCGCCAGACAGGCCTTTGCCGACATAATCATTGGCGTCGCCGTCGACAATCAGGCGCAGGCCTTTCATGCCGAACGCGCCGAGCGATTGCCCCGCAGAACCGCGAAGGCGTACCGTCAATTGACCGTCTGTTACGCCGTCCGCGCCAAAGGTTTTATAAATATGCGAGCTTGTCCGCGTCCCCACAGCGCGGTGCGTATTTTGCACACCATATGTCAGGTAGAGTTTTTCACCTCTGTCAAAGAACTGTCCCGAATCTTTTAGGATTTGCGTATCCAATGTGTCAGGCACTTCGACTCTTTGGTGGCGCGTATCTTTGACGGGGCGATTATCGACCCGTGCCAAGATGGGGTTTAGATCCAAATCGTCGAGGTTTTCAGACCCGCGCGACACTTGCGTGAGGAGGTCCGTGCGACCAATAATATCATCAAGCCGTTCCGCGCCAAGAGAGGCCAGAATTTCGCGCACGTCTTCGGCGATAAACGTCATCAAATTGATAACCTTTTCAGGCGTGCCTGTAAATTTCTCGCGCAAGCGCGGATCTTGGACACAAACGCCAACAGGGCAGGTATTGCTATGGCACTGACGCACCATGATACAGCCCATCGCGACAAGTGAGAGCGTCCCAATGCCGTATTCTTCCGCGCCGAGCATGGCCGCAATTACAATATCGCGCCCCGTCTTAAGGCCGCCATCCGTGCGGAGTGTGATATTCTCGCGTAGATTGTTCAGCGTTAAGACTTGGTGGGCCTCAGATAAGCCAAGCTCCCACGGCATGCCTGCATATTTAAGCGAGGTATTTGGCGACGCGCCTGTGCCGCCATTATGACCGGCAATCAAGATCGTGTCGGCTTTGGCTTTGGCCACGCCTGCCGCAATGGTCCCGACGCCGCTTGAGGCAACGAGTTTAACGGCAACGCGGGCTGTTGGGTTGATTTGTTTCAGGTCATAAATCAGCTGCGCCAAATCTTCGATCGAATAAATATCGTGATGAGGTGGCGGCGAGATCAAGGTCACGCCGGGTGTCGCGTTTCTAAATTTCGCGATCATCTCTGTAACTTTGAAACCTGGGAGCTGTCCGCCTTCGCCAGGCTTTGCGCCTTGGGCGACTTTGATTTCGATCTCGCGGCATTGGTTCAAATACTCAGCCGTGACGCCGAAACGCCCTGACGCGATTTGTTTAATCGCAGAGTTTGGATTATCACCATTAGGCAGTGTCACATAACGCGCACGGTCTTCGCCGCCTTCGCCTGATACGGATTTTGCGCCGATCCGGTTCATCGCAATATTCAGTGTGCCGTGGGCTTCGGGCGAAAGCGCGCCGAGGGACATGCCAGGCGTACAGAACCGACGACGAATTTCATTGATGGATTGTACGCGCTCAATCGGGAGCGGGTTGCCGAGCGGGTTTATATCAAGCAAATCGCGTATTTGGATCGGCGCGGCATTGTTCACGACTTCGGCGTATTTTCTGTAAAGTTCAAAATCCTCAGAGCCAACGGCTTCTTGCAGCATATGGATCATATTGGCTTTATAGGCATGGTCTTCGCCTTTGGCGCGGACACGGTAGAGACCGCCGACAGGCAAGCGCACAACGGAACTTCCGTAAGCTTTCTCGTGAATGTCGACGATTTTGCCTTCAAGCCCCGCAAGGCCAATGCCTGAAATACGCGAGGTCATGCCTGCAAAGTTTTCACCCACAAGGGCGCGAGACAATCCAAGGGCTTCGAAATTATTGCCGCCGCGATAGGACGAGATAACGGAGATACCCATTTTAGAAATAATCTTAAGAAGGCCGCCTTCAATCGCGGATTTATAGCTCAGGACCGCTTCGTCTTCTGACATATCGATAAGGCCACGTTTCACGCGGTCAACAATACTGTCTTGCGCCATATAAGCGTTTACAGCAGTTGCGCCTGCGCCGATCAGAACGGCAAAATAATGCGTGTCGAGGCATTCAGCGGAGCGCACGAGGATTGAACAAGATGATCGCAGGCCACTCGCGACAAGGTGCGATTGCACCGCGCCGACACATAAGATCATCGGGGCCGCCGCGCGCGTGCCTGAGACAAATTCATCGGTTAGGACAATATTCTCGACACCTGCTTTTACGGCGTCCGCCGCTTCTTTTTTAATACGGGCGAGCGTTTCTTTTAACGCTTGGCCCACAGGCACATCTTCTGTGGCCGCAATGTCAAACGTGCAATCAATGGCTTTGACTTTCTTAGGGCCGACGATCTTAGCAAAACGTGTTATCATACCCGTCGTCATCACGGGGCTTTCGAGGACAAGCATTTCTTTCGTCTGGCTTTTGTCCTCGGCCAAAATATTGCGCAAATTTCTAAACCGTGTCTTGAGGCCCATGACGCGCGCTTCGCGCAGACTATCAATCGGCGGGTTCGTGACTTGGCTGAAATTCTGTCTGAAATAATGCGAGAGCGGGCGGTAAATATTGGACAAAACGGCAAGCGGCGTATCATCACCCATCGAGCCGATTGTCTCTTTTCCTGTTTCCGCCATTGGACCAAGGATAAGCTCTAAATCTTCGAGCGTTTGACCGCAGGACATTTGACGGCGCGAGAGCGCTTCGCCAGACAATGTCGGCGTCGGTTCTGTGCCTGCAAGTTTTTCATCGAGGCTCACAACTTTTTCGAGCCATTTTTTATAAGGCTTTTTATCCGCCAACTCATTTAGGATTTCGTTGGAGTCGTAGAAACGGCCCTCGTCCAGATCGACCGCAATCATTCGGCCCGGCTTAAGTGCGCCTTTGCGGATAATCTCTTTTTCAGACATAGGGCACATGCCTGTCTCTGACCCAACTGCAAGGATTCCGCTGTCAGAAATTGAGTAACGCAAAGGCCGTAATCCGTTGCGATCCAATCCCGCAACGCACCAACGCCCATCATAGGCGGCAATCGCGGCAGGCCCGTCCCACGGTTCCATAACGCCGTTACAATAAGCATAAAGCGCGCGCCAATTGTCGGGCATCAGGTCGCCGCGTTTGGAATAGGCTTCGGGTATTAAAAGTGTTTTTGCCATTGGCGCGGTACGGCCTGCACGCACGAGCAATTCAAACGTCGCGTCAAGCGCGGCTGAATCAGAACTGCCTTTTTGGATAACGGGTTTCACGTCAAAAGCGCGGTCACCAAAGGCAGAGGACGCCATTTTAATCTCATGACTTTTCATGAAATTGACATTGGCTTTCATCGTATTGATTTCGCCGTTATGGGCCAGCATACGGAAAGGTTGCGCGAGCCACCATTGCGGGAATGTATTGGTGGAATAGCGTTGGTGATAAATCGCAGCCCTAGAGATAAAACGCTCATCCGTCAGGTCAGGGAAAAACTTATCAATATCCTCGGCAAGGAACATGCCTTTATAAATGATCGTCTGAACCGAGAGCGAGCAGACGTAAAAGCTTGGGATCGCGGCTTCAATCACGCGTTTTTCGATACGGCGACGGACAATATAAAGCTCACGTTCGAGTTTATTGCCTTTACGTCCCTTCGGGTCACGGAACATAACTTGTTCAATTGACGGGCGTGTCGCTTGGGCTTTTTCGCCAATCACGCCGACATCAATCGGCACTTGGCGCCAGCCGTAAATATAAAAGCCTTCTTTCAAAAGCTCTGTCTCGACAATTGTCCGTGCGGCTTCTTGCGCTTTGAAATCTGTACGCGGCAGAAAGATCATGCCGACCGCGATTTTTGCCGAGGTCGGTTTATGGCCTGTGCGCTCGACTTGGGCTTTGAAAAACTCTTGCGGGATATCAAATCGAATGCCTGCGCCGTCGCCTGTTTTCCCGTCGGCATCAACCGCGCCGCGGTGCCAGACATTTTTCAAAGCTTGGATGGACATGGCGACCACGTCGCGGCGCGCTTCGCCATTAATGCTCGCAACTAATCCGACGCCGCAATTGGCGTGTTCATGCGCGGGGTCATATGCGTTCGCCTCAATCAGGGCGTCGCGTTGATCTGTATATGTGTCGAGCCAGTTTGGGCTAAGTTCATCTGACATTTAAGTGTCCTCTTCCGCGCCGTAGAGTGCAAACACTTCTGCACCTGTGAGCTTTTCGCGTTCACCTTCGAAATTGTAGAAGGCGGGTTTTTTATCTATGAAAAATTCTTTGGTAATTTCTACGTCAGACGGCATATTATTAACCGCGCCGACGCACACTGACATTTTGCTCGGGTCTTCGACAAGGCGGTAAAATAAGCTACTGCCGCAGGTTCCGCAAAAGCCGCGCTCCGCCCAGTCTGAGCTGCGATACCATTTTAAGGTTTTGTCGGATTGAAATGTGACCTCTGTGAAATCAAGGCCCATATTCACACTGCCGCTCCAACGGCGACATTGATCGCAATGGCACGAATCCAAATGCGACGGTGCTTCGACTTCAAATGTGACAGCTTCGCAGAGGCAATGTCCTGTAAGTTTTGTCATATCTATTCTGCCGCGATTTTCTGCTCGGCTTTTTCAATCGTGCGAAGATAACCATGCATATGTTCTGCTGCGTCGCGACCTTCGCGAATGGCCCACACTACAAGACTTGCACCGCGTGCAATATCGCCCGCCGCGTAAACGCCTTTGAGGTTTGTCTCAAATGTAATCGGATTGACTTTAACAGTGCCCCAACGAGTTGTGGTCAAATCATTTGAGAGGTCTTTCATATTTTCAGGGAGGAATCCCAGCGCCTTAATCACAAGGTCAGCTTTGACGTCAAAATCGCCGCCCTCAATCGGGGTGACACCTTGGCGGCCTGAGGCCTCTTTTTTACCTAAACGCATGCGGTCGGCGCGGACAGAACTGGCCTTGCCGCCAGTATCGTGAATGGATTTAGGAGAGGCGAGCCATTCAAATGTCACACCTTCTTCTTGGGCATTGGCAGTTTCACGACGCGAGCCCGGCATATTGGCGTGGTCACGACGGTAAAGGCACGTCACAGATTTCGCGCCTTGGCGGACGGCTGTTCTAACGCAATCCATAGCGGTATCTCCGCCGCCAATCACAACAACATTTTTACCCTCTGCGGTTTCGCCCGTAACAGTGTCGCCCAGTCCGCGCTTATTGCTCTCAATTAGGAACGGCAGGGCAGGGGTGACACCGTCTGCGCCAGAGCCGGGACATTCAAGATCGCGCGCTTTATATACACCCGTTGCAATAAGGATCGCGTCGTGTTTCTCGCGGAGTTTTTCAAAGCTAATATCTGTGCCGATATTCGTATTCATCACAAAGGCTATACCGCCGTCTTCAAGGCGTTTCGTCCTGCGCTCGACGATTTCTTTTTCAAGTTTGAAATTCGGAATGCCGTAAATCAAAAGCCCGCCTGCGCGGTCATGACGATCATAGACTGTCACTTGCCACCCTTGATTACGGAGCTCTTCTGCCGCCGCGAGTCCCGCAGGGCCTGCGCCGATAATGCCAACGGACTGCGCCCGCTCACGCAAAGGCTTAATCGGCTCAACCCAACCTTCTTCCCATGCATTATCCGTGAGGAAACGCTCAACCGCGCCAATGGTCACTGTGCCGTGGCCCGATTGCTCAATCACGCAAGAGCCTTCGCACAGGCGGTCTTGAGGACAAATACGGCCACAAATTTCGGGCATATTATTCGTCGCCGCTGAAACGCGGTAGGCGTCTTCTAATCGGCCTTCGGCGGTGAGTTTCAACCAATCGGGAATATTGTTTTCAAGGGGACAGTGGTTTTGACAAAACGGCACGCCGCATTGTGAACAGCGCGAGGCTTGCTCTTTGGCCTTGGCGTCAATGAAGTCGCCGTAAATTTCCATGAAATCTTCGCGACGCGCGCCAGAGTTGCGCTTATCGGGCATTTCGCGGTCTGTTTCCACGAATTGTAGCATTTTGCCGGTCTTGGCGGCTTTACCCGCTTTTGTGACTTTCTCTTGCGCCATGATCTTGTCCTGAAATATCGAAAAATTCGCCCAAACCGATGAAGGTGTCCAAAGGTTGAGCGCTTGTAGACTTAAATACAAGCAATAGCAATATGCGACAATTTGTCAGTCGGGGGATAAAATTAAAAAAATATTGCTCTCAAGCTATTGATATTTATGTATATATTTTATTGAGAAGAAATTCGGGAGAAAATAAAAATTCTAAAATTATTCAAATGATTGTTTTCATATTGGTTTTATGCCCTTGGTCTTAGGCCCGGTAAGACCTCATTCATGGTTTGGACTTAAACCAACGTATGACTTGGATACACTTACTCATACTCGCGCTCGTACAGGGCCTGACTGAATTTTTACCGATCTCAAGCTCGGCGCACCTAATTCTGCCCGCGCAAATTTTGGGGTGGGAAGACCAAGGCGCGTTGATTGACCTTATGGCGCATTTTGGCTCGCTTTTTGCCGTGCTGGCCTATTTCCGTAAGGACGTTGCAGGGATTTTGACGGGCTTGGTTGAATTGCTGTCACGAAAACTGACCCAAAATTCCATGCTGGCATTGAATTTGATCTTGGCGACGCCGCCGACACTGATATTCGGCGCGACTTTAAAGTTTACGGGCGTGTACGATATGATCCGCTCTCCGCTTATTATTGCGTTTACGACGATTTTCTTTGGTATCTTGCTTTGGCTGGCCGATCTTTGGGGCAAGCAAGAGAAAACGACAGAAGATTTAACTTGGAAGGGTGCGATTGGTTTGGGCTTGGCTCAGGCAATCGCAATTATTCCCGGAACGTCGCGTTCAGGTATTACAATGACGGCGGCCCGCGCCATGGGTATGACGCGCATTGAATCCGCACGGTTCTCTATGTTAATGAGCTTGCCTGTGATTGGCGCTGGCGGGCTCTTTGCCTTTTTAGAGCTTGCGACGCAAGATGCGGGCACTGGCCCGGCCCATGCGACGCTGAGCGCAGGGCTGACTGTAGCCACGCTGTCATTTCTGGTTGCTTATGCGACAATTTCATTATTCATGAAATACGTGCCTAAAATCGGCATGTTCCCCTTCATGGTGTATCGTCTTGCCCTCGGGGGGGTACTTCTGCTTTGGATAGTTAACGCAGGATAATCCAAGGGTCTTTAACCTCAACGGTCTTAGAATGCGTGATTTTATGTGTCGCATTCTACATTTTTGTACGAATCGACTAGAAAATAGGACGATTCTTACAGAATATGCATCACAGGGTGGACAAGCGCGGTTGGAAAAAATATCTCAAGGCTATGTCCTTTAGAATATGCTTAATGGGAGTCGGGTTCTGCGTGACCGCGCTATGCGTGGCGGCCGTGACTCCAGAGGACGCTGTTTCAAACAGATCTGCTTCAAACGCTCAAATCTCTAATAGCGCGAATGCAGCAACTGCTAATACATTCAACACAACGGCATTCAACGCTCCAAAAACAACGCCGCGTCGCAGTTACCGCACAATTTCAAATGAAGTCTCTCAAACGGGGCTGGCCCAGAACGAAACTTGGGGTGATAATAATGAGAGCGATGTAGACTTTACCAAACCGCAAAGTGCTGTCAGACGCTACCCGCTTGCCAGTGACGATGTATCCTCTTTATCAAATACAGAAATGACGCCGACTTCTTCGGATGTAGGTTCGGATGTAAGAATGGCGGCTTTAACCCCGAAACCGGGATATATACTTCCGCCTGCGCCGACATTAAAAACCCCGTCTGAGCGCATTACCCGTCCTGTAGATTACAACCAAGTGCGCGGACGTATTCACCGACTTATGAAACAAAAGCGCATGGTCGGCTTGTCGATTGCTATTGTTGAAAATGGTCAACTGACCCATGCTGAAGGCTTTGGCGAAACGCTTAATGGCAGTGGTGACCGCGTCACCGAAGATACGATTTTCCGCTGGGCGTCTGTATCCAAGGGCGTCGCAGCCGCGACCTTGCTAAGCCTCGCAGATGAGGGCGCCTTGTCGTTAGATAATCCAGTGAGTGGTTTTGATACGTCCCTAAAACTGCCGCGGAGTAGACATGATATTACGGTTGAGGATTTGCTCTCTCATCGTGTCGGGATTGTGCGCAATGCGTATGATCGCCGGATCGAGGAAGGCCGTGACCCCCAAGACGTTCGCGCCAGTATTCAACATTTGCGTCATGTTTGCGCGCCGGGCACCTGTCATAGCTATCAAAACGTGATTTACGACTCTGCGTCTGAAATCGCGGAGGGTCTGACGGGCATGCCGTATAAATCCGTCGTCTCTGAGCGTTTGTTCAAGCCGCTGGATATGACAACGGCGACGACAACTTATGAAGGTCTGATCCGCTCTAAAAGCTGGGCCAAGCCGCATACACGGGTTGGACGTCCTATTCGTCGCGTAAAGCCAAATTATTACCGTGTCCCAGCGGCGGCGGGTGTGAACTCGTCAATTGTGGATTTGTCCAAATGGATGCTTGCGCAAATGGATGACGATATGTTGGCAGTCTCGGCCTCGGCGCGGGCTGAGATGCAGACACCGCGCGTAAACACGCCGCGCGAATCACGGCTTTTGCGTCGTAAATATTACGGGATGAAGAATGCTAAATACGGTCTGGGGTGGCGCATATATGATTACGGCGGCCACAAAGTTATCGGACATCGCGGCGGCGTTGAGGGCTACCGCGCACTGGTTTTATTTGACCCTGAAATTCAAACAGGCGTCGCGATGATGTGGAACAGCTCTCATTCTGATCCGATTGGATTACAGCTTGAAATCATGGACCAAGTTTACGGCAATCGAACGCGGGATTGGATGCGCCTTAATCGCGGCTAAGATTTCGTATCTCTACACAAAGTCATGACCCATTAAAAAAGCCACCCCGTTAAAACAGGGTGGCTTATATTTTACGTTGAGATGCGTTTACTTTTTTACAAATTTTAGCGTCATGCGGTCGGTTTCGCCAATCGCTGTCATCTGAGTTTTCAGCTCTTCATTTTCGCGGCTTGTGCTCAATGTCGGCGGCAGGCGCCACACACCGTCTGAATTTGCGGGTACATCTTTTGAGTTTGCATTGATTTCGCTTGTACCAACCAATTCAAAGCCAGCCGCTTCGATGGTTTCGATCAAGGCCGATTGCTTAAGATAACCATTTCCGCCCGTGCTTGCCTCGGCGCTATTCCCTTCTGGCGCACGATGTTGGACAATAGCGAGTGTCCCGCCGTCTTTTAACAAAGCCCGCACATCAGACAGCGCATCAGCCATATAATCGCCTTTGTCTGCAAAACGGTTTAAATTATGCAGAGCGCGAATAAACAAGGCCGCGTCGGCTGTGCCGTCTAGTGATTTATCCCGATTACCAAATGCAAATGCCTGAAGCTCGGGACCTGTTTCGCCGCGCCATTCTGTGGCTTGTGTGACCCATTCCGTTGGCCATGACTTTTTCTTTTCAACAAATTCTGGTGTCGCAAATCCACCAAAATGTGGCCACATATCCAGTGAGTAATCAACACCGATCAGGCTGCCTTCATCACCGAGGTAAGGCAGTAATATTTTTGAATACCAACCACCGCCGGGCAGAACTTCCACGACTGTCATGCCAGGTTCGATACCAAAAAACTCTAATGTCGCTTTGGGGTTGCGGTACTGATAGCGCGCTTTAACTTTTGCGGGTTGCGCGGCCAGTATGGTCGAAAGTTTCGCGCTATCCACGCCCGAGCTAACGGTCTCGCCGACAGACTTTGCAGCGTCGCCCATAGTTTCAACAGCTGACTTTGTGGTCGACATGGCCGCGTCTGTTGTTGCTTGGGTAACGTCCTTTGTGGCGCTGGCGACGTCTTTGACGGCGTCTTGTGCACCGTCTTTAACTTGACTACATCCGATGAGTATCAGGCCGAGGGCAACTGAAACTGTGGTCAGTAAAATATGCTTCATAATAAGATATCCTTTCGGGTGAACTAAGCGCTTTTTTCGTGAAATTGGCCGTATTTGCGGTATTTGCCCATATAGGTCGGTAGGACGGATTCAACTGTCTCAAGTGTGATCTCAAGATCTTCAAAGCTTTTTGCATCGTCAGACACAACATTATCAGGCTTTAGGTTTGTGACTTGGTCTCGTGTCAGGAACGGGTCAATAAAGGGCAGAGCGCCTGAAAGCTCCCCGACAAACCCCAAACCATTTGTGACCATCCAAGGTAGCGGCAGAAGTAAGCGTTTGCGACCAATCGTGTCGAGCATAAGTTGCATTAACTCTTTGAACGAATAGATGCGAGGGCCGCCGAGCTCATATGTGTCGCCCGTCGTGCCGCGCCCAATCACTTTCGCAATCGCCTCTGCGACGTCGCCAACATAAACAGGTTGGAATTTCGTATCGCCGCCGCCAATCAAGGGCAGAGCAGGGGCCAATTGTGCCATTTGGGCAAAGCGGTTGAAAAACGCGTCTTCAGGACCAAACACAATCGAGGGCCGCATCACATCAACAGTCGGGACAAGGTCTTGAACAATCGCTTCGGCTTCGGCTTTGGTGCGGGCATAATCTGAATCTGATTCCGCATCTGCGCCAATGGCGGATACTTGGACAACATTCTTAATGCCGCGCGACGCGCAGGCCTCTGCGATATGGGTTGCGCCGTTAATATGCAGCGCATTAAACGATTGCCGACCAGATTCGAACAAAAGCGCGACAAGGTTTATAACCGCGTCAGACCCTTCGACCGCGCGTTCCACAGAGTTTTTAAATCGTAGGTTTGCTTGCACGAG
>Ga0209185_1002167_pt1 | contig 14230 bp, 4 predicted proteins | sample SidtaG_2_FD_187425 | JGI IMG/M metagenome (GOLD analysis project Ga0209185, IMG submission 187425) | Marine algal microbial communities from Sidmouth, United Kingdom - Sidmouth_Asex2 metaG (SPAdes) (version 2) | ecosystem: Host-associated > Algae > Red algae > Unclassified | place: Sidmouth... | reverse complement strand
AGCTTTGCCTCCTCCCGACCTTCTCCAGTTTGGGGGAGGAGCTGTTGCCTCGGTAACGAATTATCAGTCCCCTCCCCAAGCTGGGGAGGGTTAGGGTGGGGCTTTTCGGCGTCAACCACACTAGTTCCTTCGCCCTTAAAACTAATCGGTACCGTAATAATGCGGCCATCAAACTCGGGCAGCGCCACATTCATCGCCACATCCAACGGACGCAAGCCGCGCAGATTCAAGCGCCATTCCTGCTCATCCATCCCGCTGGTGATCGCCTGTAGCATTGGCACATCCAACGCGGTCAGTGCATCCACATTCCAACTTGGCTGCGTCACGCCCTCGCTGTTGATCCCACCCATGGCGAACGAAATCGTCGAGATCACACAGTCGACTAGCCGCGTGCCGTCATCAGCGTAAAAGTAGTCGAAGGCCGCGGGACGAATAGATTGTCCGTCCTCTTTTGCTTCGCCCATATCTTTCAACGAAGTCGTAAAAACCGGAATCGCTTGCCCACCGTTGGCCTCAATCGCATCGACCAGCGCATCGACAAAATCGGTGTTCCCGCTCAAATAATGGCTGCGATAGAAAAGGATCCCAACGGTTCCGCTAGTAGTTACATTAGACGAAGGATCATCGGCCGTCCCTCTTACTCCTACTCTTTCTCGGTCTTCTACTCCGTTTTTAATATCCGACATTTCGGCGTGCTCAATCTTAGGAGAAAGAGCAGGAGAAGGAGTATGAGTAGGAGAATAGATCCCATGCTGCGGCTGTTCCGCTGGCTGCTCGTACCCCCAGCCCCCCGCCAGCAAATGATCAGCTAAAAAGCGCATCATCTGCGCAAAATTATCCACTCCGCCAAAGTGCAAATAGCGGTACACGTCATGGATCACCGTGACGGGAACGGTGCTGTACGCGGTCAACTCTGGATCCAGGCCAACTGTCCCCGGCACGCAGATCAGATCAATGTTTAATTGCTGCGCCGCCTGCACTAGCAGATCGAAGCCATGGGGGAAGCCTTGCCGCCCACCGAGCGTGCGCAACACAATCACCTGCACATCGTCCAGTTCGTTGCGGATCAGCTCGCGCACATGATCCGCGCTGGGGAGGGTCAACAGGCTCTGTCCGTTCAACGTTGGGAAGGCGTCATCCGCGTCGGCGAATTCAGCGGCTAATTGGGTGTTAGCGCGCGCAAACGTCAGCAGATCCGTATCGGCGTGGGAAAGGAAGAGGATCGACGAGCGCAGTCCGGCCACTGCGGTTTCGACTTTTTCTGCATCGGCCACTTCAAGCGAGATCGCATCGATTTCGGGGTTGCGACCTTCGGTACCATCCCATGCAAAGCCGTTGAAGATGTAGGCAGATAACGCGGCAGGCGCAGGCAGATAGCGATCCGCTGCCAGCATGGCGTCGATATAATCGAAGACAGCCAGAATCAGCCGCTCGTCGTTTAACGAGTGGAACCAGATCGGACGGCCATCAAAAATGAGCATTATGACATTAGCCAGAGCGCACGGCCCCAGACAACCGGCGTGGTTCAGATGCACTTTGTTGCGCAACTTGCGTTTGGTCCACTCCTCGTAGTAGAGGTCATGCGGAACCGGTGCGAATCCACGGTCGGTATGGCCACAGCATCAGCCATGCTCGCAGATAAATATTTGGCCGCGCTGTGGCGGCACGTTGATCGGTTTGCCATCGGGCCGAACGACGTAGTTACGTTTTTTCTTTGTCATGAGTTATGTGCTTCTGAGCAATAGAGTTGTTGGGGATTGGTTAAGGGTGTTGTGGGCAGGGGCGCTGATTTGTGGTGGGTGTCGACCTCACCCCCAGCCCCTTTCCTGACCGCTTCGCTAGGAGAAGGGGGCATCCGCGGGATCTACAGTCTTGTTGAATACCGAGCAAGATTATCGCATCCCAGATCAGTCCCTCCCCACGTTTGGGGGAGGTTAGGAGGGAGTGAATAATGTTGCCAACCCTAAAGCTCAGCCATGTCTCTGCAAAAGGTGAGTCTCATGGGATACGGCGGACACGAGAACGAGCTTGATCCCACTTTTTTCCATCGACTTCGTGTCCGTCCTGCGAGATTAATTCATGGTAATCAATAGAGTGAGGTCACAACCCCACGCCCCCTAAATATCTTTCACCGGCGCGTCGACCACATTTTCTAGTTCGATATCATCCTCGGCACCTTGCAGATTGAGGGCGATTGAACCAGCATCGGGCGACGAGAGCGCCTCATCCACTTGCGCTTCGAGTTCGGCCAAGGCGCTGTTGCTTAGTAGCCCATCCGCCGCCAGATCGCTCAATGCAGCGCGCTGCGCACGAAAAGTCTCCATGCGAGCAATGCGCACAATTTGTTCTTCCAATCCAGGATAGCGCTCGAGCATTTGGGCAGCAGATGCCGAGAGCTGCTGTTCGCGTTCTTCGAGCTCCCCTTTTACCGTGCGCCACGCCACCGGGATCAACGCACCTTCATTGTAGAGTCGATCAATGTGACGACGGGCCGCACGGGTTGCCAAGAGTTTCCCCTGCACCAGTTCATAATCAACAGGCGTAGAGCTTTTGTTGGTAAAACCCAATCTACCCAGCAATGTTGGAATGGTTGTCGCCTGAATCAACAACGTGAAGAGCACCACGGCAAAGGTCATTGCCAGCAATTGCGGCTGCTCTTCCATGGTTATCGGTACAAAAAGCACAAGTGCTAGACTAATCGCGCCACGCAACCCACCCCACCACATAACGTGCAGATAGCTTGTGCTCAGATCTGGCTTGAAGAGACGCACGATACCACCCAAGCCATAGACGTTAATAGCACGCGCCACTAACACAACAACCACGGCAAAGAGCGAAACGCCCAAATATTCGACTAGCAACGATGGATCAATATTCATGCCAATTAGAATAAAGACGAAGGAGTTGGCAAGGAAGGCCAAGTACTCCCAGAAGTTGAAGAGCACAATGCGTGTGGTTGGTGACATGCCGCGCGGACCCAGGTTGCCATTGACCAAACCAGCCACAACCACGGCCAGCACACCGCTAAAGTGATAATGTTCCGCTAATAAGAAACTCCCAAAGGCCAGCACCGTGGTAAGCGTAATTTCAATCAAATAGTCATCAATATGGGCAATCATTTTGGCTACAATATAGCCGAGTACAAAGCCAATCACGCCACCACCAACAGCAACGGTGAGAAATTCTATTACCCCGCTAATAATAGAAAAGTCGCCCAGACCATGTGTGACGATTTCAAGCATGATGCCAAAAAGCACAACCGCTGTGCCGTCGTTAAACAAACTTTCGCCTTCCACAAGTGTGGTTAAACGCTTGGGCGCACCAACAGCTCGAAAGGTTGCCACCACCGCCACCGGATCGGTGGCAGAGATTAGCGCACCAAAGAGCAGCGCAATGGGGAATGAAAGACCCACTAAGGTTAAGAGACCACCGATGATAAAGGTGCTCAGCAATACCCCCGGAATGGCCATCGTTATAATCGGAAAGAGATCCGAGCGCAGCTTGCTAAATTCGACATGCAACGCCGCTTCGAAGACAAGGGGCGGGACGAAAAGCGCCAACACGAGCTCGGGCGTCATCTCGATCCGAATTGATTCTTGGAAGGCGACGGCCAAACCGGCAAAAACAAGCGCAACGGTGTAGGGTATGCGGATATAGCGCGTAACAATTGCCACAAGAGAAGCCAAGATCAGCACGGCAACGACCTGAAATTCAACTTTTAATAAAAATGCGTCTTCCACTATTATTCCTTTAACTTTCTATAGTTATACTCCGCAGAAAAGTTCTGTCCCATTTCTGTTCTTTAAGATGTGGTGCGTAACTCTTCTGGAGTAAGTGTATACTTCCAACTATTCAATGTCTTGAATTTGAAATGCCTGTGCGCTGATATAATTCATCAATGCCTCATGTGTACCAATACTCGACTCATCAATATGCTTTAGGCTGTCTTTGTCAGGTTTGCGCTGTTGATAGCGACCGTCGGGCAGCATTTCCCAAGCCTGACGTTCATCTTTTAACAGCGTCTCCAATGTGTATTGGATATATGCTTGCAGTTGTGGATCCTCGATTGGGACAACGGCTTCGACGCGATTGCTCAGGTTGCGGCTCATCCAATCCGAGCTGCCGATGAAATAGCGAGGTTGCCCGTCATTCTCGAAATAGAAGATACGCGGATGCTCTAGAAAGCGACCAATCACGCTAATGACGCGAATGTTTTCGCTGATATTCGGCACACCAGCGCGGATCCGACAATTGCCGCGCACGATCAGGTCACACAAGACGCCTGCCTGACTGGCTTCGTATAATTTTTTCACCAGTACTTCATCGTCTAAGCCATTCATTTGCACCACCACGCGCGCGCGTTTTCCAGCAGAGGCGTTGGCAATCTCGGTATCGATTAGCTCGACAAAGCGTTGCCGCATGTTTACCGGGGCAACGAGCAATTTACGGAACATACGCTGGCGACTATAGCCCGTCAGAAAGTTGAAGAGATCCATAATGTCGCTGCCCAATGCCTGTTCGCACCCAAGCAGTCCGAAATCGGTGTATAGAGTCGCCGTTTTCGCGTTGTAATTTCCTGTGCCGATATGGTAATAAACGCGTACGCCTTCGTCCTCTTCGCGCACAGCCAGCGAAAGTTTAGCATGTGTTTTTAGCCCTACCAGACCATAGGCGACGTGGCACCCTGCATTCTCTAATCTAATTGCGAGGCCGATATTGCGCGCTTCGTCAAAGCGTGCTTTCACCTCGATTAGCACGGCGACCTGCTTGCCTCGTTCGGCAGCGTAGATCAGCGCGTTGATAATGGGTGAATTATCGTCTGTTCGATAGAGCGTCTGTTTGATCGCCATCACGCGTGGGTCACGCGCGGCGGCTTCGATAAAGTGCTGTGTGCTGGCCTGAAAACTGTGATAGGGATGATGTACCAGAATGCTGCCCTGACGCATGGTGGTAAAGATATCAGCAGGCCGTGCTTTACTTGTTAACCCGGCAAGACGGGTAGGCGTTAACGGAGTCCATGGACGAAATTTTAGGGCGGGAAGGTTGATTTCGGCTAAAGCGAAAAGAGCTGAAAAGCCCAGTAACCCTCGAATAAGATAGATATCACGCTGTTCAATCTGAAGCTCATATTGCAGCATGTTGATCACTTCGCTCGACGTTGATGCATCGATCTCGAGTCGTACTACCGGCGCAAAACGACTTTCACGCAGCTCTTCGCCGATCATCTCAAGCAGATCCTCAGCTTCATCTTCATTGCGTGCAATATCTGCGTTTCGCGTCACGCGAAATGGGTAAGAGGCGACAATCTCCATCCCATCAAAGAGCGTATGCAAATTGTGAATAATGATCTCTTCCAAAGAGACAAAGTTAAGCTCTTCGTTTAGCGAAACCCACCTTGGTCGATTGGGTGGCACTTTGAGGCGAGCAAATTGTGTCTCGCCCGTCAGCGGATCTCGCAACAGTACGGCCAAGTTTAGGCTCAAATTGCTAATAAAGGGGAAGGGACGCCCAGAGTCAACGGCAAGCGGTGTCAGAATTGGGTAAACATCATTTAGATAATAGGTGCGCATCTGTTCGCGCTGCGAATCTGACAAATCCTCATATTGCAATATGCGCACACCATATTCTGCCAAGGTTGGCAATACCTCTTGGTAGAGGCATTCGGTCTGCGTATCGATCATTGGCTGCACAGCTTTGGCAATCAACTCAAGCTGGTAGGTGGGTGTCCAACCAGAAAGAATTAAGTTAGCGATACCAGCGGCCTCTTGTCGCTTAAGCCCACCCACGCGCTTCTGGAAAAATTCGTCCAAGTTACTGGCTGTGATTGCCAAAAATTTAAGCCGTTCGAGCAGCGGCGTACGCGGATCAAGTGCCTCTTGCAGGACACGCCAATTAAAGTTGACCCAGCTTAGCTCTCGATTATAGATTTCGGGAGCGCTGCTTAGTGCCTCGATATCATAAGTTCGAATGTCCTCATCTTGCTCGAATACAGGTTGAGTAGGTTGAACGACAAAGGATTCATCGTTGCTGATTTTGCTGCGCCTCTGCTTATTCTTTTTGTCAGTCGACTCTTTATCTGTTGACTCTTTGGCATCGTCAGCAGGATCAAAATCAAACGCAGGGCGAGGCGGCAAAACGGGAGACAGCACTCTGGTACCAAAGTTTGTAAGTGGCGTTATTATTCCATTGCGCGAGCTTTGGAACTTACCCTTATGCTTCTTTTTTGTTGCGGTTTTTTCCTGATTGCTGTCGCTCATTGTTATAGACCCTATCACATAATTGTTTTATTTATCGCGCTTCGCTACACTTTCCGGCAGCAGAATAGTACTCATATCATTTTACGAGAATCGGTAGATAAGTCTGACTGTTGGCACATAAAAAGCCAACAGTTAATTCCCGCCCATACTCAGTGCCTAATCCGAGTGGTTGTACGTATAGCTGAGCCTCCTGATAGGGAACACCCGGCGTTAAACCGGTTGGAGCCAGTTCAACGGTCAAAGTTGTGTTCGTCACATCTTCGGGTGAGCTTAGCGTCAACCATGGAACGCCAGATGGCCAGTCGACAGTTGGGGCGGAGGCTACATTTAGTTTGCGTGGCAGAGAGTGGCCATTTTTAGGCTGCTGTAACAGTGGTGCAGTTCGCGCTAGTGTAGCAAAGGCCTCAAAGTGCGTTGGCTGTGATGCATTGATCTCTATTTCATATGGTTGCACAGTTGCTGTTGGTATTGTTTCAGCAGCACATGGAAAGCTGACAAACGTATAGGCAGAATTAGCATCCAATGCTGGCGCAAAAAGAAGCGTGCCGTTTCGATCAAGATTTGCCAACTTTATGCTGCGGTTGTTTGTGGCAACAAGATCATCTCGGCGTTCAGACCAATTGACAGGATCGGTTGGGTTGTATGCATAGGTACGAATATTGTCTGTGCGCATGGCAACAACTTCGTCGATGCCGTCTCCATCCGTATCACCACCTGCACCTCTCTGCCACAGATTATATAGTTCAACGCTATTGTTTCTGGCAGGGAAATCGTCTAATTCGTCAATATCGTAATAGGTTGCCCAGTGGGTTGTTGTCTCATCACGGGCAATCATTCTACCGTCGCTGAACGTTATTTCTCCAGTATAATTGGTGCTTACATTCAGCACATTTGTCACTGTATACACTGTAGTAACATTATTCAGGGTTGCTCTGGCGCTTAAATTCGGCGTTATATTAAAGGTAAATGTCTCTAAAAAGTCTAACCCAAATAAGCGGATCGGATTTTGATTGTTAATCACGTTTCGTAAAAAGAACGCTTCTTCTTGTCCGTTGCCGTTCACATCAGCGGCAAAGGTCCACTTTGGCGAAGGTGCTAATCGCAACGAGAAAACATCGTCAGGGCAGCTAAGTGATTCATGTGGCTCATCAGGGCAACCATCTCCCAAATCACGGATCGTGCGTCGCTGCATGTCATACTCAAAGATGAATAAGTTGGGCAAAAGGTTAGCCGAGGAACGAGTCGCAATAATCTCAGCACCTGCACGGCCGTTCATCTCAGCAATTTCTGCAAAACGCCAAGAGGTTGCGGCATTCTCACGCTCAAAGAAAGGGGTTCTCGATGCCAGGCCACCATCGTCCACGCGGAAGGCAGCGATCTTGCTACGGATGCCGTCGTCATCTTCGGGCTCGCGTGTGCCGTCAGTCAGAACAATCTCATCCGCCCCCATTTCATCGATCTGGCCGATTTCTATATGTTGCCACACGCGCGGAAAATTACCGCTGGATACAAAAGGCGTCCAGGTACGCGCTGCATTGTTGATTGACTCGGTTGGCAGCGATAGATCGCGCTTAATAATAAATACATTTGAGGCGATTGCACCAATTTGGAGAACATAAACAATCTCATCTCCCGGCGTATCGGGATCGAAGTCGCCAGTTTCGATCAATATCGGCGGTGCGCCAAGCGGTGATCGGTATAGCTCTTCCCAGTGGATACCGTTATCAGTTCGGTCGGTTCCAGTTAGCGTACCGGGTAATATAACTGGATCGTATATTACGATTAATGGGCCACCAGCACCGCCTTTGATCCCCACGATCTCATAGTCGCCATCCGCATTAAAGTCGCCAACGGCAAAATCCGTAAAGCTCACATCAGGGCTCTCCCAATCAACTAGCGTCGGGCCAGTCTGATTGGTATCAATCACGCGGATTCTTCCATCGCCATCAATGTATATTATCTCTTCATCAAGATTGTTGATTGTATTATTGATTTGGGCTTGTACAGCCCGTGGCATACCAAGACAGACTAATAAAATTGTCAATATGATTAGCAGTTTATTCATGCGAATTTGCATCCTGCTGGTCGGACTGCACTGAGAAGGGTATAAGAAATAAATGAGCCTAAAAAAAATTCGTGTGTTTCCATCGCCCCGCCAGCATACCAGGCACTCCCGCGTCACCCAGAACGAGCCGCTTACCGCTGCTGCCTTCCGGCCCTGACGGGATTCACAGAGTTCTGCCGCGCAGGACCCAGTACCTGACGAAGCGATGGAAACACACGAATCATGGACACATCCATTTCGTGCGGTAGATACTAAAGTGCAGTCAATACAAACTTATCGCAATACAAGCGAAGATCTGTACAATAATCAGTTTAGTATCAACCTCTAACTTAATACAAATATGGCCTTGTTACAAAAGGCGGAGAGGGAGGGATTTGAACCCTCGAGAGCTTTCGCTCTACGAGCTTTCCAGGCCCGCGCACTCGGCCAGACTATGCGACCTCTCCAAAATCTAGCTTTCAAATTATACTCTACTCGAGACGAGGAAGCAAGATTTTTACGGCTATAGTCAAAACTTTTATTTTTACCAAATTGCGGATTATTGATCGATTAATGGTAAGAACAAGTTATACGAACTAGAACGATTCAACACAATGGGTCCATACAATATCGTGCCGCCTTTCGTCACCTGAGAGACCCAGTAATAGTAACTCCCCGCTGGCAGCAGCGCATCATCAGTAACAGAATATTCCTTGTTACCTTCTTCAATTTCACGAATCGATCCGACTAAGATAGTGTCCGTCACGTCATCAGACGTTGGTGAAGTGGACCGGTAGACATCAAAACCGCTGGTCTGCTCATCTTTCATAAATAACCAAGAGATCACGCTATTATCTGAATCCACAGCGGAAGTTCGAGTATCTTGTACGGTTAACCGAATAAGCCCAGTAAATGGCGTCGGGGTAATTGTGGCTCTAGTAGTTGGTGTAGATTGTATTGTTCGCATCGACGTCGTGGTTGGCGGAACAGAGGTTGCAGCTGGTGGGATCGATGTATCCGTTGGTGTTAATGTTGCGGTTGGCGGAACGGAAGTGACAGCCGGCGGCACCAGCGTCCTTGTGGGTGCTGATGTCTTTGTTGGCGTCAAATTTATAGCCGCGAAAACAGGTGTGTTTGTCGGCAGGGTAGAGGTATTTGTTACTGGGACAGCCGTATCAGATGGCGTCCATGTTGCACTCATCAAAACGGGTGTACTTGTCGGCGCGAATATTGTCGTTGCTGGCACCACCGTGTTTGTTGCTGCTGCGGTTGGTGTCTCTGTCGATATCGCTGTCGGCGGGACCAACGTTCCTGGCGTAAATGGGATTGGTGTCGCCGTTTCGGTCGGTATCGCCGTCTCTGTTGCAGTCGGAACCACCGTGTTTGTTGCAGTTGATGTTGGTGCTTCTGTCGGTCTTCCTGTTGGTGGGATTAATATTTTTGTTGCAGTTGGTGTAAATAGGATTGGCGTCGCCGTTTCGGTCGGTATTGCCGTCTCTGTTGCAGTTGGAACCAACGTATTGGTTGATGTTGATGTTGGTGTTGACGTTTCGGTTGCGGTTGGCGTCGCAATTGATGTTGGTGTCAGCGGAACCAATGTTTCTGTCGCAGTTGGTGTCGGTGTTGCCGTCTCTGTTGCAGTTGGAACCAACGTATTGGTTGATGTTGATGTTGGTGTTGACGTTTCGGTTGCGGTTGGCGTCGCAATTGATGTTGGTGTCAGCGGAACCAATGTTTCTGTCGCAGTTGGTGTCGGTGTTGCCGTCTCTGTTGCAGTTGGAACCAACGTATTGGTTGATGTTGATGTTGGTGTTGACGTTTCGGTTGCGGTTGGCGTCGCAATTGATGTTGGTGTCAGCGGAACCAATGTTTCTGTCGCAGTTGGTGTCGGTGTTGCCGTCTCTGTTGGCGTTAGCGTCGGCGTATCCGTTGGAGTTGATGTTGATGTTACCGTTTCGGTCGGTATTGCCGTTGGTACCGGTGTTGCAGTTGGTGTCGGTGTTGCCGTTTTTGTTGGCGTTGATATTGCCGTTTCGGTCGGTGTTGTCGTTGGTGCCGGTGTTGCCGTCTCTGTTGGCGTTGATGTCGGCGCTGGGGTTGCAGTCGGCAGCGGCATTGGTGTATTCGTTGGAGTTGGTGGCGCGACGCATTGATACAGATCTACCTCATCGACATACCAGCCCTTCACGCCAGTGCAACCATCTTGCCCCATTTCGAATCGTACCTGCACCGTGTCGCCCACCGCGGCAAAGTTACTCAGATCGATCTGAGATTGCCCCCAACTGCCACCTACACTCCCATCATCCGTACCCGAAAACGCATCCTCGCCAGCTAGTGGCGTGGTGATTTGGCTACTGCCAAAGGTCTCAATTATTGTACTATTGTATGCATTAAACAAAAATGCCGAAGTTGGAACAAGTACCCAGTTACCACCATTTATACTCACTTTAACATTTCCACCATCTATTCCGCCTTCTGTCTCTCCATCGTCTACTGCTTCGGTGGCGAACCAGTGATCAAAAGCAAAGCCTAGCGCGCCTGCCTCAGCCGGAATCGTGATAGGTGGACTCTGTAAAAAGAGGACGCCCGTCTCATCATCATCGGCACAGTTCCCGAAATTTGAATCATTTGGCACAAAGGCCGCGATGCCACTTCGTGCATCCGGTAGGTTACTGTTTAAGCTCCAATTCGGCGTATCGAAAGTACCTGGCCCGGTAATGCCATATGTGCCAATGCTCCAAGGACCGGGTCCACCTTCCCAATCGGTGCCAAAAATCTGCGCATATGTATCGGGAGCTTCACACAAAGCAGGTGGATTTTGCACAAGGTTTGGCGTATAGTTACAGGTCGTCGGCGACAATAACTCTACCGCAGCAATCGCAGCATCTACCGCAGCACAATCTGCTGCACTAATCTGCTCATTCGAAGCCACAATCGCTATGCTATCGGTACTAAGTTCAGAAATCGACGCGCCGATCAAATCTTGGCAAGACTGGGCCAACGCATCTGCATGATCCACAAAATTCGATGTATTCGACTGATAAATGGTCTGTCCGCGCCAGTAGATGTGCGCAGCTTTGGTGAGTCCGATCCCATTTATCGCCTGACCGTTAAATATGCCACCATCCACCAAAAGTGCGTAGGCGTGATTCGGCACACCACTATTAATGTGAACGCCACCAGAATCACCCGTATCGCAAAAGTATAGATCATCCGTAACATTGTCTGGATCACCGAAGCAGCTTGGCAGCCACATATCGCGAATGGCCCCATTAAACGCAGCGCTATCTTCGCCAATCAGCCAGCGAGTAGGGGAATCATTCACCGCACAGAAACCATTCGTCCGCAGCACGCCGTCGGCATCATCGGTTCCAGCACCATTCAGCAGATCGGCCGTCTCGCCCCAAATGTCCGAATACGCTTCGTTCAGTGCGCCAGCCTGCCAAGCATAAATTAGATCGTGGGTTCCCTCCGTATAGGCGTGCGCCCACTCATGCGCCACAATATCATCCGAGGTAACGCCAGGACAAAAGTTTGCGGTTGCGCCATTCCACGTTGCGTTGGGGCAATCGATGTTCGCGTTATAAATCGACCCCATCGCTGTGCCAGAACCGTTCCACGAATCAAACGTACCGCCCGAAAGCGTCCACATTAGATTGTAAATATCCTCAGAAAACTCAATTTGATTATTTACGTCTGCACTGCCCATGCCAGAATAAGGCAGCGAATTCCCTTCTGCCCAAAGAATAGATCCGGACTGACCATCATATACCGTACGATTTAACATCCGATCCACCATATCAATCCGTTCGATAATGGTTCCTTTATGCGCATTCACAACAAGCTGTTCGCGCACAAAAGGCTCGGCCACCACTTCAACGATGTAAGCCAGATAATTTACGCCGGTCTTGCCCCGAGCTAAATTTGTTCGGTATACAAATAGTTCACTCCCGTGTGTATGCAAATCTGTGGGTGTTGCTAAAAGATTGCCCAATGGATTTTGCGCCACCTCGGTTAGTGCGATTGCGGCAGCCGCAGCAGAATTAATCGTCGGGATTGAATCAAGAGAAAGCTCAGGAATAAAAAGTCCATTTACCACCTTAATACGATTGTTGATATCGTAATGTAACATAAGCTGGGCACCGAAAACAGGTACGCGTTTATAGTACTGTTGGTAACGCAGATGGGTCTCGCCTAGCGTGTCAACCGTCTGTGAAAGGAGCGACAATTCAGCAGCAGGATCAGTGATGCCAAAATCGCGCCCAAATTCCTGCCAAAATTGCAGAGCATAGGCTTGCTGTGCTGCGTCAACCGCTTGGGGCAGCGCAGAAGGAGGAAGCAATCCATTCTCGACAAGCCCACTATCTTGCACCTGCGCAAAACGGATGCGACCTGTAGATACGTGACTCTTCTTTTCAGACAGTACAATCGTTTCGGTTGACGAATTTAGCGCAGCAGAAAAAGTATGTTCGTCAGAAATTTCTACCGCTTGACTAGCCTGAATTGCAGAAATAACAAACGCTAATCCAAAGATTAGCGCAGTGAAAAGCTGCAATCGAATTTGATTAATTTTAATAGGAATCTTCCTGATAAATAGATTAAATTTCAATACTTAATATAACCGTATCAAAATTCAGGAAAGATTTCGTTGTCCATTTGACGTACGTTGCTCGTGCATAGGTGTAAACTTAAGCCGTCCAGTAAGCATGCCCCGTGCGGGTTCATGGCTGAAAAGAGCCGCACGAGGCGTGCTCACTGGAGTTGAGTTAACTATGTTTGTTTTTAAATTTACATTATGGTTGCTCGTGTTCATGTTGGCTACAGCAAATAACTTATAGAACTATTTAAATCCACCCATCGCGGAAGATACTGCCTTAACCGTCATATCAATCTCACTATCCGTATGCGCGCTGCTCACAAAGCCAGCCTCGAACTGACTCGGCGCAAAATAGACCCCCGCATCCAACATCGCGTGGAAAAATCGACCGTAGCGATCCGTGTCGGCAAACTCTTTTGCACTTGCATAATCTGTAATCACGCCACCATCAGTTTTTGAATCAGCCTCTTTTAAGAAATAGGCTCCAAACATCGTGCCCGCGCAGCCAGCCTGAACCGCTAGTCCTGCCTCTGCCGCCGCAGCTTCCATCCCGTTGACCAATTGCTGCGTCTTAGCCGCAATCCCTTCAAAGACGCCAGGCTCAATCAGCGTACGGATCGTTGCCAGCCCCGCCGTCATCGCCAGCGGATTGCCCGACAATGTCCCCGCCTGATACATCGGTCCAATCGGTGCAACTGAGTGCATAATCTCGGCCTTGCCCGCATACGCCCCCACCGGCAAACCACCACCGATCACCTTACCTAAGCAGGTAATATCTGGATCTAAGTTCCAGTGCGCCTGCGCGCCACCCGGCGCAACGCGGAACCCCGTCATCACCTCGTCCAACACAAAGAGCGCGCCAAACTCGTGGCAAAGATCGCACAGCCCCTGCAAGTAGCCATCCTGCGGCAACACAAAGCCCATATTGGCCGCAATCGGCTCCACTATCACACCCGCAATCTCATCCGGATATTCCTCAAAGAGCGCTCGCACCGCAGCCAAATCATTAAAGGGAGCAGTCAGCGTATCCGACGTGGTTGCGCTTGGCACACCGGGCGAATCGGGCAAGCCCAGCGTCGCCACACCGCTGCCCGCCTGCACCAGCAGCATATCCGCATGGCCGTGATAGCAGCCCGCAAACTTCACAATCTTGGCACGGCCCGTATGTGCTCGCGCCAGTCGCAGCGCGCTCATGCACGCCTCGGTGCCGCTGTTCACAAAGCGCACCATTTCCACCGACGGCACCACATCGATCACAAGTTGAGCGAGCTCATTTTCTAGCGCGGTCGGCGTGCCGTAACTCGTGCCGCGCGTCACCGCGTCTTGCAGCGC
>Ga0209185_1002166_pt1 | contig 14230 bp, 12 predicted proteins | sample SidtaG_2_FD_187425 | JGI IMG/M metagenome (GOLD analysis project Ga0209185, IMG submission 187425) | Marine algal microbial communities from Sidmouth, United Kingdom - Sidmouth_Asex2 metaG (SPAdes) (version 2) | ecosystem: Host-associated > Algae > Red algae > Unclassified | place: Sidmouth... | reverse complement strand
TGACGGGTGACGGGTGACGGGTGACGGGTGAAAATACTAATTCCTAATTCCCTAATTCCCTAATACACTAACTCCTAACTCCCAATCAACGAGTAAGGTGGTCTGCGTCGATGAGTTCGTTTTTGTTGTCTTGATAACGGGCGTAGTTGAAGCCTGGATGGATGGCATAAGCACCGTATTCTCCTTTTTTGTTGATGGCTAAGTAGCCGACTTGGAGGTCTTTGATTTTTTGTTTTCTGGCGATGCGTTCTACGGCTTCTTTACACGCTTTTTGTGGATTCATTCCTTGACGCATGAGTTCGACCACTAAGAAAGAGCCGACTGTTTTCATGACGGCTTCGCCTACGCCTGTTGCTGCGGCTGCCCCCACTTCATTGTCTACAAATAATCCTGCGCCGATGATGGGCGAATCTCCTACCCTACCATGTAATTTGAAAGCCATGCCGCTTGTGGTGCATGAGCCTGATAAGTTGCCGTTTTGGTCTAAGGCTAACATGCTGATGGTGTCGTGTCTTTCGGAATTTATTTTGGTTTTGTATTGGGCTTCTTTTTTCCATGTCTCCCATCTTTCTCTGGCTTTTTCTGTCAGTAAATCTTCTTTTTGAAAGCCTTGTTCGAGGGCAAATTGGAGTGCGCCTGCTCCGCTTAACATGACGTGTGGGGTTGCTTCCATGACTTTTCTGGCGACGGAAATGGGGTGTTTGATGTGTTGGAGGAAGGAGACGGAACCGCAATTGCCTGTTTCGTCCATGATGCATGCGTCTAAGGTGACGTTGCCGTCTCTGTCGGGTAAACCGCCGTAGCCTACTGATCCGACTTCTGGGTCTGCTTCTGATACTTTTACGCCTTGTTCCACAGCATCTAAGGCTCGTCCGCCTTCTTGTATGATTTTCCATGCGACTTCGTTGGCAGGTATGCCGTGTTTCCAAGTAGAAATGATGATGGGGTTGTGCGTTTGTGTCATGGGTATTTTTTGATTTTTGGTATTGCCCAATACGGTGATTCCGATGGAACTGAGTAGGCTGCTGAGGAGGAACTTTCTTCTGGTAAACATTTTCTTTTTTGTTTGAGTCGCTTAAATCGTTTAAGTAGTTTGAGTCGTTTTTGTAGAGACTGATTCATTAACCCACTAATTTCCTAATCCACCAATACACTAATTTCCTAATTACTCTAAGACCAAAAGTACTTGGTTTTTTTCGACGGCTTCTCCTTTTTTGATTTGGATGGATTTGATGATTCCGTCGCCTGGAGATTTTAGGCTATTTTCCATTTTCATGGCTTCTAAGATGAGGATGCTTTCCCCTTTTTTAATTTCGTCCCCAATGGCTACTTTGATTTCTAAAACGAGTCCTGGCATGGGGGCTTTGATGTCTTTGATTTTTTTGCTTGCTTGGTTGCTCATGCCCATTTTCTCTAAAAGTAAATCCATTTTGTCTTTAACTTCTATGTTGTAGGTATTTCCATTTACTTTGACCGTTATCGTTTTTTCTTCGATGTCTGCATTGACGATTTCAGCTTTGTAGGATTTGTTGTTTTGTAGTATGTGGAAGCTGTTTTCCTTTATTTCAAATATGTCCCAATCTTTTGTTGGATTTGGGGCTATTTCAATTTCTTTTTTTTGATTTATTTTGGCTTTGTACATTTTTTTATGATTGGTGACGAAGGGACGCTTTAGAGGGGCGAAGGGGCGCAAGTATGGAACGTTTTAGCTTCCTATTTTCGACTCATTAGCGTATTAATCGTCTTATTTAGCATATATATTATTTTATCCAAAACTATAATTCTTTCTTCTATTATACTAACATTTAGTAAGAATTTTGATTTTTGATACCATCCCTTACTCTCTCTTGCTGAACCCCGTGCTATTCTAAGAAAGTGGGGATATTCTTTTCCAAAACCTCTACCGTATCCTTCTGAAATATTAGCAGAAATTGAACCGACAGAACGAATCATTTGTTTTGCTATCTCTTTTCCCCTTACATCATTTATTAAAATATTTGTATCTTTCCAACAATCATCCCACAAAGTTAAAGACATCTGATAGAATACAACATTATCTAAACTATCTTTCATAAACTCTTAATTTTTAATTGAATAAATATATCCTCTTTATATACAACTAAAAAAAGTCTTTTTGCAAGTTATTCAATTCAAAACCTGTTATTCAAAACGTCCCTTCGCCCCTAAAATCGCCCCTTTCGTCCCTCTACCCTATCATCTCCAAAAACGCCGCTTCCGTCAATATCTCTACTGAACCCAACTCTTGCGCTTTTTTCAGCTTTGATCCTGCGTTTTCACCTGCGACCAAGTAGTTTAATTTTTTGCTGACGCTGCTGATTACTTTACCGCCATTGTCTTCCACCATTGCTTTCGCTTCGTTGCGAGTGAATTGTTGTAGGCTACCTGTGAATAGAAAGGTTTTATCGGCTAAGATGGTACTGGATGGGGCTAAGGCTGCAAGGTCTTGCGTCATGTTTAAACCTTGTTCTTCCAGCGTTTGTAGCATTTCTAAATTCGCTGTTTCGTTGAAGAAGTCATGAACGCTTTTGGCGACGATAGGGCCGATGTCTTCAATAGCTTCTAAGGATTCTGTTGTGTAGGTTTTGAGGTCTTGTAAATGCGCTAATTTTTTGGTTAAACGTTTGGCGGTTCCTTTTCCGACGTGGCGGATGCCTAAGCCATACAATAAACGTGGGATGGGTTGTTTCTTTGATTTTTCGATGGCGATTTTTAATTTATCGACTGACTTTTCTCCCAAGCCTTCTAAGGTTTTGAGTTCGTCGTAGGGTAAATCAAAGATGGCTGGAATACTTTTGAGAAAGCCTAATTCGTAGAAACGTTTTACTTGACTTTTGCCTAATCCCTCTATGTCCATCGCATCACGAGAGACAAAATGTATGAGCGTCTCTTTCATTTTTGACGGACAATTTTCGATGGGACTTGGACATCGCCAAGCGGCTTCTCCTTCGGCTTGTTCTAAAGGCGTATTGCAGTCGGGGCAGTTTTTTGGAAAAATAACGGGCGTTTCGTCTCCTGTTCTTGCGCCTGGTAAAGCTCGTACAATTTGGGGAATTACGTCTCCAGAGCGTTCTATCACGACAGTATCGCCGATATGGATGTCTTTTTCTTGGATGTATTCTTCATTGTGAATGGAGATGGATGAAACGGTAACACCGCCTAAATGCACAGGTTCTAATTTTGCGACGGGTGTGATTGCGCCTGTTCTGCCAATCTGAAATTCTACGTTTAATAATTTTGTGGTTGCTTCTTTTGCTTTGAATTTATAGGCGATTGCCCAGCGTGGATGATGGGCAGTATAGCCACACATTTCTTGTTGTGAAAGGTCGTTTACTTTGATAACCATTCCATCTATTTCATAAGGATAGTCGTCTCTTTTTTCTTCCCATTCTTTACATGCATTTATGGCTTCCTCAATATTTTGACAAACTGTAATTTCTTGCATTGGGGCTTTAAATCCTAATTTATACAACAAATCTAAGGTCTGGTGATGGGAAGTTATTTTTTTCATCAGTACACTTTTATCGGCTGAATCAACGGCGTATCCTACATAATAAACAAAGGCTTCTAATCCTCTTTTAGCGACTTCTTGTGGGTCTTGCATGCGCATTGCTCCCGATGCCGTATTTCGAGCGTTGGCAAAGAGTTTTTCATTGTTCACTCGACGGGCTTCGTTCATCTTTTCAAAGGTCGTTTTTCTGATTAAAACTTCTCCTCTGATTTCTATTTTTTCAATATCGTTGGTCTTAAAATCTGCGGATAATGGAATGGATTTTAAGACTCTGGCGTTATTGGTAATTTCTTCCCCACTGACACCATCGCCTCTGGTGGCTGCTCGAACCAGTTGATTGTTTTCATAGACTAAGGAAATTCCTGTGCCGTCAAATTTGGGTTCTACGGTATAAACGATATTGTCATTATCGACTAATTTCTTGACGCTTTTATCGAAATCTTTGAGGTCATCCGCATTGTACGAATTTCCTAATGACAGCATGGGAGCGATGTGGGCGACTGTCGGAAAATCTTTGGTGAGCGCAAAGGCGACTCGTTGTGAGGGCGAATCGGCTGTACGAAATTCTGGGTTGGCTGCTTCCAAATCTTTGAGCCTTTTAAACAACATATCGTAATCATAATCTGTAATGACGGGTTCCGCTAAAACATAGTATCGCCAATCGTGAAAATTGATAATGCTTTTTAGGTTATTGATTTGTGTTTCAGGCACATCTATTGCCAACTCCGTTTTTAAGCGTTGCGTTAAATCTAAGAGTGCTTTCGTCTGTTTTTTATCGTACATTGTTGTCTAAGGTTAATCTGTTTTTATTGATATTTTGATAAGGAGAGAACGGTTTGTCTTTCATCGTGACGCAGGGTCCCGCTGTTCGTTCTTATGGCTTTTACGGGTAATCAAAGAGAGTTCGGATACAACCACAAAAACCACATAAACTACAAAAACCACATAAACCAAAAAGCCATACCACTACCATCGGGTCTATTTTGCATGGACAGTCTCTCTATCGTATATTTTAAATCCCTCAAATTTACGCAATCTTTTTAAACTTTTAAGCGTTTGATTGGTTGTAGTTCGTGAGATTATTCGTTAAAGTAAATATATAAAATGGAACAGGTTGTATTGGTCGATAATGATGGGAATGCTGTCGGTATCGCTGAAAAAATAGAGGCACATCAGAAAGGATGGTTGCACAAGGCTTTTAGTGTCCTCATTTTTAACAGTAAGAACGAAATACTGCTACAACAACGGGCTTTAACCAAATACCATACGCCTGGTCTATGGAGTAATAGTTGTTGTAGCCATCCTCGACCTGATGAAGCTTTGGAAGATGCGGTACATCGCCGATTGCAAGAGGAATTGGGCTTTGATACGAAGGTCGAAAAAAGTCTTGATTTTGTCTATAAATTTTTAGATGAACCCACACAGCTTTGGGAACATGAACACGACACCGTTTTTGTGGGTTATTATGATGGAGAAGTTCCGTTTAATAAAGAGGAAGTCGAAGCTGTACAGTGGATTTCCTTCGCTGATTTGATGGCTTGGATGCAGCGTTCTCCCAAAGAATTTACCTACTGGTTTAGGGTATTTTTACCTAAGGTCATGAGTCAGCTTGAAACAAAGGTTTGATTCCTTTAATCGCTGTTGAGACCATGCAAAATAGACCTGATAGTAGCGTTATAGCCAACTTCGTTTAAGTGGTTTAATTCGTTGGGACAAGGCATGCCTTGTCCGTACAGTAATCATTTGCTTCATTCTTAATAAATAGGTTGATTGGCTATAGTAGCGGATAGCAGGACTGAACGTCACGACGAAGCACACCCCGTTCTCTCCAAATTTTTAGAATTTAGAAATTAAGTGGGTGGACAAAATAAAACGCACATTAAAAAAATCGTAAAGAATTGATAATAAGGAAATTACTACGTCCCTTTCGTCCCACTAAAATCGTCCCCTTACTTATCATTTTGAATTTAACAATTAGGTTGCTTTATTAGAAACCTTTTTGTACTTAGTTTGGCAAACAGGGCATGCTTGATACTGTCCTTCCTGTTTTAAGCGAATTCCTGTCACATTTGTCTCGACAAATTGCTGAATAAACGCTTTTTGATGTTGCTTATCATGGTTGATATTATCTTTTGTTTGGTCTTTTACATATTCAATATATTGGTCATCATACTCCTGTTTTCCCCAACAATTAGGGCAAATATTGGCTTCTCCTAATTCCTCATTTGTAAAGATCTCCGAATTATTTACACTCCCAAATAATTTTTCAAAAATTCCCATATTTTATTTTTTATGTGTGAATTAATTTATAGCTTATTCATTTAGAGTCCAATCGTAATCTAAATAATTGATATTGGCATCTGTATTTATTTTTATTTTTGAATATTGATTTAAAAATTCAATCAGGGTTTTATTTTTTGTAAAATCACCGTTAAACCATTTAAATAATTTTGACAAATCTGCATTTTCACTGCTAATTTTATTTCTTGTAGGATCATTAATAAAATCTGTTGCTACTGCACTTAATTGTTCTTCTATTTTATTAGCGACATAGGCTTCATTTAGCAATTTGGGACAAGAAAAAGAGGCGCAATTAATCGCAAAATGAATGCGGGGTTCGTTAAAGTCTTTTCTCAAAATATTGTGTTCGATGTCATTTAAATCGTAATCATTTCCTTCAATATTGATAAAGCGAATATCCCAAGTTGAATTAACAAAAGGAATACTTCCCGCAATATCTTTGATACTCTTCACAGGATAATTTTTTATAATTATTTTAACAGTAAAAGCATTATAAGCATTTATCCAATACGCCAATTGTTCATTTTTTGTCCAATTAGAATCTGTTGGATGATTCCTTTCTATTAAACTTAGGTATTGGTTCAGTTTTACGGAATCTTGAATAAAGCCTTTATAATTGACATTGCCTTGCTCAGAAACATACACTTGTAAGAGATCATTCCAAATAGTATGTTCGATGGGTTGTGAAGTGGATTTTACAGATTTGTGCTTAGTAGAACAGCCCATAAAAGAAATCCACATCACAAAGATACAGGATAAATAAGAAGCTTTTGTATTAGTCATTTAAATCATTTTTTGCCACAAAAATAGCGTTTTTGTAGAATCAAAGTATCTTGGAAGCGACAAAAATTATTTATCTATATTTCAATATGTAATTTAAAAAATTGATTATATATTTATCAATGTGTTGATTAAATAAATTCATTTATTCAATTACAATTTTATGGCTCTTCTGAAATTGTCCATCAGAAACCTTTAAAATATAAATAGCTGCTTGAAGAGATTGAACATCAATAGATAACGTTGTTTCTCCTTGTTTTAAAGTTTGTTTTTGTACTTGCTTTCCTGTCAAATCATAAAGCTCACAATCAATGGCTACTTGAGCAATCTGGTTCAATTGAATGTTTAAGGTTCTGTTACTTGTATTTTGCATTATTTGTACCTGATACGGAAATGCTGTGGGAAGTCCTGAATCAATCCAGTCTGTCACACTTACGGTTTCTTGTGTTGCGTGGCGCATTTCCCCCAAAGAAGCTGCTGTTGCAATAGTTGCTTTTACCACATCCGCCATAAATTCAAAATCAATTGTTCCTATTGTATCATTGGCAGTATGGTAATTCAGATTTCTAAAATTAGCACCATCGGTTAACATCAACGCAGGAATGCCTGCATCCCAAAATTTAGCATGGTCGCTTCTACGCAAATCGGGCGCAATACTTCCTGTACCTGGCACAGCCAATGAAATGACTTTTAAAGTGGGCACATAGTCTGCGGCACAGTTTTCGTATTTCTCCATCAAATCAGTAGAGGCTTCGTTGGCTACATTGGTAATAAAATCCCCTCGATATTCATTGGCAACTGTTAGTTCATAGGCTTCTGGAAATAATAGGTTAAAACCAGCAGGCAAGGTCTGTGTATTTGGATTTTCGTCATAATACCCGATCATCTCAAAATTGAGTACGCCAATAATTTCTTCAAGACTATCTACAACTTCTGCCACATAACGGGTACTCCCAACCAATCCCAATTCCTCTAAATCAAAACCGATAAAGTCAATATTGTGTTTGAAACAGTGCTCATTCAAAATACGAGCCGCTTCTATCACGCCTGCTACCGCAGAACCATTATCGTCTGCACCAGGCGAAATATTAACTGTATCGAAATGTCCGTCAATGATGATTGTGGTATCTGTAATGCCCACTTTTCGCCCAATAATATTTTCGGCTAAATATTCATTTGTGACAGAGTCTAATTCATGTCTATAAGTTTCTAAACAAGCTTGCTCAAATCGCTGTTCTATCCAATCCTTCACATTCTCTAAATGCTCTAAACCTGTATCAAAATGACGTACGCCCACAATAGCGGACAAATGTGCTTCTAAGCTGTCTGCTTGTACACCATCAACCAATGCTTGAATATCGGGAGCTTCTAAATCATCAGCAATAACTTTAAAAAAGGTAGGTCGTTCTATCTCCAAAGTAATTTCTTGGGCTTCTCCAACATTCAGTAACATTGTACTGAGTTCCTGCCATGCACAAGTTTCTTCACTTGTATAAAGGCTAATGCTCACGACATCATTATCAATATCTTGAATTGTAAAGTTTACTTTTAGGTGATTTTCGCTCTCTACCCATTGAGCTTGTAGATTTTCAATGACAGGCAATTCGTTTTGGGCAAAAACAGATAGACTGAATAACAGACATAAGTAAGATAATTTTTTCATAAAGGCATCAAATTAAATAATTCAGAATCAAGTCGCTTAAAGTTAGGATATTATTAGTAATGAAAAAAAGAACTTATACAAGAAAAGCAAATAAATGACTCAAACGATATAGAAAATTTTATATATCAAATAATTACAAGGTAGTATTTTTTCATAAAAATTTGAAAATCAATTACTTAAACAGCAAAGTAAATATAAAAATGTCTTTTTAAAATCTAATTTTCAGGCTTTTTTTTGTTTTCATAAAAATGTTAAAAAAATAAAATGATGAATTATCTTTGCAATAAAAACAGCTACTTACTTTCCTATGTTAATCCCAAATAAAAGTGTTCCCAGCACTTTTCCTGCCGCCCTATCCCAGGGGCGGTTTTTTTTTAACGATACACTCCTTTACTGCATTTTTGACATTCACCACATACATTTTGTCTCAATATCTGTCATTATGGCGTCGTTTCTTCGCTTGGTATGTTCATTGTATGGATTATAATACTATTTATAACAAAATTTAAACCAAACTGTATTCAAGCATATGAAAACACAAACAGGTACTATCAGAACAGATGTCGAAAACATCTTTCCTATTATCAAAAAATATCTTTACTCTGACCAAGAAATCTTTTTAAGAGAATTGGTATCTAATGCAGTTGATGCAACTCAAAAACTAAAAACGCTTTCTTCTAAAGGCGAAGTTAAAGGCGAATTAGGCGATATTAAAATCGAAGTTCGGGTCGATAAAGAAGCCAAAACGCTTACAATCAGCGATAAAGGTATCGGAATGACGGTAGAGGAATTGGATAAATATATCAATCAAATCGCTTTTTCAAGTGCGCAAGAATTCGTCGAAAAGTATAAAGATGAAAGCAGCATCATTGGACACTTTGGATTGGGTTTCTATTCGGCTTTTATGGTCGCTGACAAAGTAGAAATTCAAACACTTTCGCACAAAGAAAACAGTGAAGCGGTACAATGGTCTTCCACGGGTACGACTTCCTATGAAATTGGGCCTGGTACTCGCACAGAAAGAGGTACAGACATTATTTTACATATCGAAGAAGAAGCCAATGAATACTTAGAAGAATCTCGTATTCAAGAATTATTGGATAAATACTGCAAGTTTTTACCTATTGAAATCAAATTTGGCGAAGAAGAAATTACCAACAAAGAGGAAGATGGTACAGAAACAACAGAAATTAAAGAAGTCATCATCAACAATACAAAACCTGCTTGGACGCAAAAACCAGCAGATTTAACGGATGAGGATTACTTGGCTTTCTACAAAGAATTGCACCCTTACCTACCTGAACCACTTTTCTGGATTCACCTCAATGTCGATTATCCTTTCAACCTAACAGGAATTTTATACTTCCCTAAATTGGGCAATAATTTCGATGTTAAGAAAAATAAAATCGGCTTATACTCTAACCAAGTTTTCGTTACAGACCATGTTCAAGACATTGTACCTGAGTACTTGACGTTGCTTCATGGTGTTTTGGATTCACCAGACATTCCTTTAAACGTTTCTCGTAGTTACCTACAAAGTGACCTCAATGTAAAACGCATCAACGGACACATCTCTAAAAAAGTAGCGGCAAAATTAGAGGAGATTTTCAAAAACAAACGAGAGGAATACGAACAAAAATGGGATGACATTGCCATCTTTATCAAATACGGTATGTTGAGTGATGAAAAATTTGCAGAACGTGCAAAGAAATTCTTATTGCTCAAAAACTTAGATGGAAAATACGCTACCATTGAGGAATACACCGAAAAGGTAAAAGCCTTACAAACAGACAAAAATGGTGTCGTTACGTGGTTGTACACCAACAATCCTGAAGCACATGACGCTTACATTACAGGCGCAAAAGAGAAAGGATACGATGTTTTGGTCTTGGATCATCCTTTGGACCAACACTTCATCAGCCATTTAGAAAATACGCTCGAAAATACGGGCTTAAAAAGAGTAGATTCTGGAACACCAGATACTTTAGTGGAAAAAGAAGAAGTGTTAGAGTCTGTTTTGACGGAAGCACAACAAGAGACGCTCAAGCAATTATTTACTGATACTGTAACAACACCTGGCGTTGATGTCCAATACCAAGCCATGTCACCAGACGATTTGCCTGCCCTTATCACCAAACCCGAAATGATGCGTCGTTTCAAAGAAATGGCGGAGTACAACGGCATGCAAAATCCGATGGCACAAATGACGGAGATGTACTCGTTGGTCATCAATACCAATCACCCAACCGTCTCGACTTTATTAGAAGAAAAAGAAGCCGACAAACAACAAGATTTGATTAAGCAGTTACACGATTTAGCCCTGCTTTCTCAAAACATGTTAAAAGGAAGCGACTTAACCAACTTCATCAAACGCAGCGCATCGCTTATCAAATAAGCCTCACCGCATTTATACAAAAAACAAATCCCAATACGTCAATAATGATGTATTGGGATTTTCTATTTTTAGGAGAGAACGGTAAATTCCTCCGTCGTCACGTCTGGGCCTGCTATCCGTTCCCATCGTTTTGCCATCCTCACACTTGCCCTACAAAAAACGATTCCCACTACTATCAGGTCTATCTTACACGGTCTCAACCACAAAAAAACTGGTCATTAAACAGAACTACAAAAACCACATAAACTAACTCCTACTTAACAAACTGATACGCTTTACCAGGATAATACGCCATACTTCCCAAATCCTCCTCAATACGCAACAACTGGTTGTACTTCGCCACACGATCCGAACGAGACGCAGAACCCGTCTTAATTTGCCCCGTATTCAACGCCACAGCCAAATCCGCAATAAACGTATCTTCCGTTTCACCAGAACGATGACTAACCACACTATTGTACTTATTGCGAGTCGCCATATTCACTGCATCGATTGTCTCCGTCAACGTACCAATTTGATTGACTTTTACCAAAATAGAATTTGCCACTTTCGACTTAATTCCTTTCGCCAAACGCTCTACATTTGTAACAAATAAGTCATCACCGACCAACTGAACTTTTTTGCCCAATTTCGTTGTCAATTTTTTCCATCCTTTCCAGTCATCTTCTCCCAAACCATCTTCGATTGAAATGATAGGGAATTTGTCACATAAAGTTTGATAGTAAGCAATCATTTCTTCAGACGACCATTCTACTTTTTTGTTTTTAGAAGTCATGACATACAAGCCTTTTTCTTCTGAATAAAACTCCGCCGAGGCAACATCCAAAGCAATTTTAATGTCTTCCCCAAATACGTAACCTGCTTTTTTCACAGCCATCTCAATGATTTGCAATGCTTCCTGATTCGATTTCAAATTTGGCGCAAAACCGCCTTCATCGCCTACATTGGTTGAATACTTTTTGCTTTGTAATACTTTTTTGAGGTGATGAAAAGTTTCTACGCCCATACGCAATGCATCAGAAAAAGTATCTGCCCCTACAGGCACAATCATAAATTCTTGAAAGTCGATGCTATTGTCCGCATGTGATCCACCATTGATGATATTCATCATAGGAATTGGCAAGGTATTGGCATTGACACCACCGATATAGCGATACAAAGGTTGAGCCGAAGCTTGCGCCCCTGCTCTAGCACAAGCCAAAGAAACAGCCAACATTGCATTAGCTCCTAAATTGCTTTTATTGGGCGTATCATCCAATTCCAACATTAAACCATCTATCAAATTTTGGTCACAAACGTCCACATCTTCTAAAACATCAAAGATGTCTTCATTGACATGGCTTACTGCTTGTAAAACACCTTTTCCCAAATATTTGCTTGGGTCCTCGTCTCTCAATTCAACAGCTTCGTGTACACCTGTAGATGCTCCAGAAGGAACGGCAGCACGCCCTGTAAACGCACTTTCTGTAGTTACTTCTACTTCTAATGTTGGATTGCCCCTTGAATCCAGAATTTGACGGGCATGAATATCAATAATTAAACTCATCCTTTTATTTTATTTAAGATTTTTAGTGATTGATTTAACACCTGTAAAGGTCGCTTTTTTTTATCAATAAACCGTAAAATAACGTTATATTCCTTCCATAATAGACCCGATAGTAGCGTTATAGCCTTCTTTTCGTTTAAGTCGTTTTAGTAGTTTGAGTTGTTTAAGTCGTTGCGGTTCTTTCCTTAATATATTGTGAGGCTATAGTAGCGGATAGCGGGCCCATGCTGCACGACGAAGCAACTGTCCGTTCTCTCCTATTTATCCAAAACGTAAAATCACTTATCTCGATCCTTAAAAGCTCTCAACAAAAACAAGTATCGTAACGTAATCGCATTGTTAAATTGGCCCGTTTCAAAACCTCGATTCGCACTGTAGCGTTGTTGATAAGGAAACAAAGAAAGTGTTGCTCGAAGATTAACTTGCGAATACGTATTTAGGCGATAAGCCAAATTCAAAATTCCACCAAAATCCCACAAGCTAATTGGATTATTAGGGGACTCCAAAACTTCTGATACATCTACTCCGCCCTCTACATAACGACTGTTAATGTGCCGACTTGGTGCCAGTCCAACCCCAAAATTCATCCCATTTTTATCTTGAAAATTAAGCACAATTGGCACTTCTACATAATCGTGTTTTATTTTAAAATCATCAAGAAAATTCTGTCTTCCTGCAAATCCACTCGCACTTCCTTTTTGCGCATACAAAATCTCCATACTAAGCTCTAAATGTTCATTCAAATCCACAGCGACCATCACCCCTGCATTAAAACCCAATTTGTTGTAACCTGCCACGTCATCCCCTTCTATTTGGGCAAAGCTAACGCCCCCTACAAGTCCGCCCTTAAATAGCTGCGCTTGCGTGATTAAAGGCAATAAAAGCAACAAACAAAGCGTCCAAATCTTGCACTTTGCATTTTTATTAAATAAGAAATCACCTACATATTTCATATAAAACTATTTTTATTTTTTTGGAGCGAAAGGTCAATTGCTCCGTCGTTACGTCCTGTCCTGCTATCCGTTAATGGATGGCATCTCTAAGATGCCTTTCATTTTTTCACGTATTGTAGGGTATTGGAAGGCATCTTCAAGATGCCTTTCATTTCCACAAATGAACCGAGAAGGCAGCCAACGCAAATCATCCAACCACTTCTATCAGGGCTATTCTAAATGGTCTCTCCCACTATCAAATATTGATTTTCAAGCATATCATCCATTAAAAACAGCTTTTTATCACAAAAAACCAAAGATCAACGTTTTTTTTAACATTCCTATGGCAAAATATGCGCCAATGCTCTATTTTTGGCAGAAAATACGCATACTATGTCGAAATCAAAGAAAGAACAACTACAAGAACTTAAAAAACTAGAAACGCTTTTAAAAGAAGTAAATTATAAAGTCCGTTATGGCAAAGGAAACTTCCACGCAGGTCATTGCCTTTTAGAAGAACAAAGAAACATTGTCATTAACAAACTGTATTCTGTGGAAGCCAAAACGGGCATCCTCCTACAAATTATCCCTTCTCTTAATATAAATGCCGCCACCCTCTCCAACAAAAGTAAAGAACTCCTACAAGAAATTTATCCCGATATGATCACAAAAGAAGAAGAACTCCCCGAAACGGTAGATACTGACGATACCAACAAGGAAACAGAACCCGAAAACGAAACTAAAGAAACTCCAATCGAAAACAAGGAATTAAAAACGCCAGAAACCGAAATAACTAAAGAATCAGAACCAGAGAATTAAATCATCTTATTATCAGAAATCAAATTTGAAGCACTTAAATGTTCTTACAAAAACTTAAATTTCTTATATGGTTGCAAAACCAATTCGCTAAGAAAACAAAAAATTAAGAGAAAACATGCCCACCCAAAACTAAGCACCAAAGCACCAAAGCACTAAGAACTACAGCACCAAGAACTAAGAAAACCGCTCCTTCATAATCTGTTCCAAAGCAAACATTTCATCTCTCAAGCGAGCTGCTTCCATAAAATCCTCCTTCTTAGCTGCC
>Ga0209185_1002149_pt1 | contig 14349 bp, 11 predicted proteins | sample SidtaG_2_FD_187425 | JGI IMG/M metagenome (GOLD analysis project Ga0209185, IMG submission 187425) | Marine algal microbial communities from Sidmouth, United Kingdom - Sidmouth_Asex2 metaG (SPAdes) (version 2) | ecosystem: Host-associated > Algae > Red algae > Unclassified | place: Sidmouth... | reverse complement strand
GTCGTGGTCGCCATCTCAAAACATATAATAAATGCTTTATCTAGTCCAAATTTTACCTTGTGAAAAAGAGTGTGTGCCGAAGGGGATTCTGTATAACTGCATTTGTTACAAGTTCGATCATAATTAGTGCGAATCTGACAACCAACGTGGTGACATTTTACACACTTAAAACCATTAGTCCACTTAATTTTGGATAAATATTCCTTGCAGGAATCCACTGTGTTGAACCGAGCATAAAACTCCTGAGCATTTTGTCCTTCAAAATAAATCATAATATAAACTATATAGTGACTTAAAGATAAAACAATCTATGAAACTAACTAGCGATCTCTATTAATCCATTTACTTTTTTTAATATTGGCTTCGTGTTTACGTGTCATAATAATAATTTTTATAGGTTAGTATTATCTTCACAAAAAAACAGGCGCCTTGTTTTTTACAAAAGGTGTTTTGAGAAAATATCAATTAACGTGCCTAAAAAATAAGTTTATAATTATGTAATACTATTTTAATTATGAATATGACACACAATTAACTTTTTTAGGAGTGATTTAAAATATATTATAGTAAGGAAGTATTATGAAGGAGAACAAGTTATGTGCAAAAAGTTGTGGTAATCTTTTTAACATTATTATTTTCATTTGAAAACTAGTATTAATACTATCTTTGTGTTATAATTTTTTTAGAATGAATACAATTACGGATACTAATTATCAGTTTGCAGGTCAAAAATCAATTTATAAAGGAAAAGTACGCGAAGTATATGGTTTAGCTAACAATACTTTGGTAATGGTAGCTACGGATAGGCTTTCGGCTTTTGATGTAGTAATGCCTAAAGGAATCCCTTATAAAGGGCAAATCCTAAACCAAATTGCAACCAAAATGATGAAGGAAACCGAAGATATAGTTCCCAATTGGTTAATTGCAACTCCAGATCCTAATGTAGCTATAGGGCATTTATGTGAACCTTTTAAAGTGGAAATGGTAATTCGTGGTTATTTGTCAGGACACGCTGCTCGTGAATACAAAGCGGGTAGACGCTTAATTTGCGGAATGCCCATGTTGGAGGGAATGAAGGAGAATGATAAATTTCCTGAACCCCTAATTACACCATCTACAAAAGCAGAGAATGGTGCGCATGATGAGGATATTACTCGTGAAGAAATTTTAAGTAAAGGGATTGTTAGCGAAGCCGATTATATTGTATTGGAAAAATACACTAAAGCTTTATTCCAAAGAGGAACTGAAATAGCCGCAAAACGCGGACTTATTTTAGTGGATACCAAATATGAATTTGGAAAAACTACAGACGGAAAAATTTTATTAATTGATGAAATTCATACTCCGGATTCCTCTCGTTATTTTTATGCTGATGATTACCAAGAGCGTCAGGATAAAGGAGAAGAGCAACGTCAGCTATCAAAGGAGTTTGTGCGTCAATGGCTAATCCAAAATGGTTTCCAAGGAAAAGAAGGACAACAAATTCCAGAAATGAATGAAGCGTATATTAATTCTGTATCGGAACGTTACATTGAATTATATGAAAAAATTACTGGAGAAGCTTTTGTAAAAGCTGATCTTACGAATATTAAAGCACGTATTCAAGATAATATATCTACATATTTAGCAAAGTAATTTTTAAATTATTCAAAATAGAATATAGAGTTAAGAGCATAAAAAGTTAATTTTTTATGCTCTTTTTTTTACTAAAGATTACCTATATTACTTTTTAATTTTATAAAATTTGGAAGAAAATAAAAATAAGTTTGGAGCTTTTAGTGGTGTTTTTACACCTTCAATCTTAACTATTTTAGGAGTAATAATGTATATGCGTTTAGGCTGGGTGGTTGGTAACGCAGGTTTAATTGGTGCTATAGCCATTATTGTTATTGCACATGTAATTGCTGTTACTACGGGTTTAAGCTTGTCTTCGGTTGCTACCGATAAAAAAATTGGAGCAGGAGGGGTTTATTACATATTATCTCGAAGTATGGGAGTTCCGATCGGAGGCTCTATTGGAATTGCACTTTATGTTGGTACAGCTTTTTCAATAGCTTTATATTTAATTGGTTTTTCAGAAAGTTTTAATTCTTATTTTGGACTAGGAATAACGACCAACGACTTTAGAATTACAGCAACTATTGCATTAATTATTTTGACAGCGCTAGCATTAATTAGTACTTCCACAGCATTAAAAACACAATTTTTTATTTTAGGAGCAATAATAATCTCCTTAATCTCAATCTTTTTAGGTACCTCTGAATTTGCTCCTGAAACAGCTCAGTTATTTTCTACAGAAGGGTCCGTATCATTAGAAGTGGTTTTTGCTATATTTTTTCCAGCAGTGACTGGTTTTACAGCAGGTATAGCTATGAGTGGAGACCTAAAAGATCCCAAAAAATCTATTCCAATAGGAACTTTAATTGCAATAGGAGTAGGGTTGATTGTATATATTGGTTTGGCTATTTTGTTTGCTTTTAAAGTTAATCCGGAAATGTTGAGAACGGATTATAATTTTTTAATTAAAATAGCACTGTTTTCACCTGCGGTAGTCGCAGGAGTATGGGGGGCTACACTTTCTTCTTCTTTGGGAGGAATCCTTGGAGGCCCTAGGATTTTACAAGCTATGTCAATGGATAAAGTAACTCCTGTGATTTTTGCTAAAGGTAAAGGAGCGGGTAATGAACCTGTAAATGCACTATTTTTAGCATTTATTATTGCCGAAGCAGGTATTTTAATTGGGGAATTAGATATTATAGCACGTGTAGTATCAATGTTTTATTTAACGGCATATGGCTTTATTAATATTTCTTACTTTTTAGAAAGTTGGGCAAATCCAGACTTTCAGCCTACATTTAAAATCAAACGTTGGATTGGCTTATTGGGTTTTGTGGCTTGCTTTTGTGTAATGTTAAAATTAGACATGTTGGCAATGTTCGGAGCATTTGAAGTGATTGGACTTTTATATTTTGGCTTGCAACGTAAAGAAGTTAAAATACAGTCTAATGATGTATGGCGAAGTGTATGGGAAAATATTGTAAATAAGGGTTTAAAAAAAATAGATGCAAAAGTAAAGGAAAGTAGTAACTGGAATCCAAATGTGATTCTTTTTAGTGGACGAAGTGAACATCAATCATACTTATTAGAGCTTAGTAAAACTATTTCTGGACGTACAGGTGTTGTAACTAACTTTAAGCTTATTGTAGATACTACCAATGATAAACCTTTACGAAAATCAGAACAAATTGTAAGAGACGAGTTTTGCAATGAGCTTGGGATTTTTTTAAGGCAAATTAAAGTTGATAATATTTATGATGGAATAACAAATATTGCCACCACTTTTGGTTTTTCGGGAGTAGAGCCCAATACGGTTATGATGGGGTGGCCAAAGGGTTTAGAAAATTCTGCGGAATATCAGAAAATGACTAAAACACTGTTGCATTTAGATTATAACTTATTATATCTAGATTTTGATAGAGCAGCAAAATTTTGAAAATATAAAACTGTAGATTTATGGTGGAGGGAGACAGATAGCAAAAATGCAGAAATGATGTTGAATATCGCTCGATTTATCATTGCATCACCTCGTTGGAACAACACGAATATTCAGGTTTTATTTGTAAATAATAACAATAAAAATAGTAAACTAATAGAAACAAAAATATCTGAATTGGTAGCCGATTTACGTGTAGTTGTAGCTATTAAAATTATTAATAATGCTATTGAACAAAAACCATTTTACAATATTATAGAAGAAGAATCCAAAAGAACAGATTTAACTTTAGTAGGTATTCCTAATTTTGATATTGAAAAACAAACAGAATTTGTACTCAAAACTAATCATTTGTTTGCAGCAATAGGTTCTACCTTGTTAGTTAAAGCAGCAAATAATTTTAATGAGTTAGATTTAGATTTAATTCAAAATAAAGAAGAAGATGTTTTAGATACTAGTATTAAAAACACAATTTTGAATTAAAAAAACAGCTCAAATAATTATAATTATCTAAACTGTTTTTTATTATTGGTTTATTCATATGCAATATTTTACATTGCAATAAGCATATTAAAATATTAAAGAAAATTAAAATGACGATTTTAAAAATTATTTTGGGTCCAAAACTACAAAAGGAATAATCATTTCTTCCATCGAAACGCCTCCGTGTTGGTAACTATCCCGGTAATAACTTACATAATGATTATAATTATTAGGATACGCAAAAAAGTAGTCTTCACGGGCAAAAATAAAGGAACTACTCATGTTAATTGAGGGTAAATGTATTGATTTGGGATTTTTAAAAGCAACCACTTCTTTATCTTGATAAGTCAAACTTTTTCCAGTTTTATAGCGTAAGTTTAAACTGGTGTTTTTATCGCCAATTACTTTTGAAGGCTTGTTAACATTAATAGTGCCATGATCGGTAGTAATAATCAATTTAAACCCTAATTCTTGAGCCGTTTGTATAATATCGTATAAAGGAGAATTTTTAAACCAGCTTAGCGTTAATGAGCGGTAAGCTTTATCGTCAGAGGCTAAATCTTTAATTACTTCCATCTCTGTTTTAGAATGCGAAAGCATATCTACAAAGTTATAAACCAATACAGTTAAGTCATTATTTTTACAGCCTCTAAAATTATTAGCTAAAGTACGCCCTGCTTTTTCTGAGGTAATTTTATAATATTCGTGTTTAATTTTTAAACCTAAGCGTTTGATTTGGGCGGTAAGAAATTCGTTTTCATACATATTTTTACCACCTTCATCGGTATCGTTTAGCCATAAATCTGGATGTTTTTTTTCCATTTCCAAAGGCATTAAACCAGAAAAAATAGAATTACGAGCATATTGTGTAGCGGTTGGTAGAATACTAAAATATGGTTTTTCGTCCTTAACTTTATAATGTTTATTTATAATAGGCTCAAAAGTTTTCCACTGATCATAACGTAAATTATCGACAACTACTAAAAGCGTTGGTTGATCTTTGCTTAGTTCGGGTGCAATGGCATCTTTAAATAAACGATGCGATAAAAGAGGTCCATCAGGAGTACCATCAAACCAATCCTCATAATTCTTATTTATAAACTTCCCAAACTGATTATTAGCTTCAGTTTTTTGAGTTTCTAAAATTTCAAACATACTAGAGTCCTCAATTTCTTCCAACTGTAGCTCCCAATAGATTAAACGTTGATGCATTTCGGCCCATTCCTCATAAGAATTTACCATAGCCATATCCATAGCAATTTTTCTAAACTCTTGCTGATAGTTAGAGGTTGTTTTTTCTGAAACTAAACGAGAATGATCTAAACTCTTTTTTAAACTTAATAGGATCTGATTTGGATTTACAGGTTTTATTAAATAATCTGCAATTTTACTTCCAATAGCTTCTTCCATGATTTCTTCTTCTTCACTTTTAGTAATCATTACTACAGGAAGGTTAGCTTGCTTTTCTTTAATTTCAGCCAAAGTATCAATCCCCGTTAGACCAGGCATATTTTCGTCTAAAAAAACAATATCATACTTTGTTTCATCAATCATTTCCAAAGCTTCAGTACCACTTTGGCATTTAGAAACGATATAATTTTTTTTCTCTAAAAATAAGATATGAGGCTTTAATAAATCAATTTCATCGTCAACCCAAAGTATATGTATGTTATTCATGTAATTTTTATTTTTTTTATAGTGAAGGGAAAGCACCCAACTTGCTACGCTACTAATATCGGATAATGTATATTTGTTTCAATCTTTAAAAGTGTATTTTTTTGAATAAAAGAAACAAACTTAAAATATTAAACGACCCAATTTATGGGTTTATTACAATTCCTAACGAATTCATTTTCGATTTAATTGAACATAAGTATTTTCAACGACTGCGTAGAATTACTCAAATGGGATTATCTTACATGGTTTACCCTGGAGCGCATCATACTCGTTTTCATCATGCATTAGGCTGTATGCACTTAATGCAACAAGCAGTACGTGTGCTTAAGTTTAAAGGAGTAGAAATTTCTGAAGACGAAGAAACAGCCGTTCTTGTAGCTATTCTTTTACATGATATTGGACATGGACCTTTTTCTCATGCTATGGAACATTCAATTGTGCATGGAGTAAGTCATGAGGATATATCGTTGCATTTTATGGAAGCGATTAATGAAGAATTTGATGGAAAGCTAAGTTTAGCTATTGAAATTTTTAAGGGAGATTATCCACGTAAATTTTTACATCAGTTAATATCTGGGCAATTAGATATGGATCGTTTAGATTACTTAAAACGGGATAGTTTTTATACTGGTGTAGCTGAAGGAAATGTGAATAGTGAGCGCTTGATTACCATGCTTAGTGTGGTAGATGATGAGTTGGTAGTAGAGGAAAAAGGAATTTACTCAGTAGAAAAATTCTTGCTTTCACGGCGTTTGATGTATTGGCAAGTGTATTTACATAAAACTAGTTTGGTCGCTGAAAATTTATTGATTCGTACCTTACAACGAGCTAATTATTTAGTAACTCAAGGACAAAAATTACCTGCAAGTACTGTACTTTCATTTTTTATGACTCAAAAAATTGATGCTACTTCTTTTACTAAAAATGTACTCAATCAATTTTCGAAATTAGACGATTATGATATTGTTTCTGCAATAAAAGAATGGATTAGCTACGATGATAAAATACTTAGTATACTCTCGCAAATGCTTATTAATCGAGACTTACTAAAAATTGAGATAGGACTTGAAGCCTACACAGAAGATACGGTTAATAGGCGCATTGATCAGTTAGCGAGCAAAGAAACATTAACTAGGGAAGAGGCAGCGTATTTTATTTTTTCAGGAGATATTTCAAACCAAGCCTACAATACTACAAAACAACATATTAAGTTACTTTTAAAAAATGGCGAAATTGCAGATATTGTTAAGGAAAGTGATCAATATAATTTAGAAGCTTTATCCAAAAAAGTTACTAAATATTTTATTTGTTATCCAAAATCAAATTTTAGTGTTAATTAAAAATCTACTCTAGCTGATATTTCTGATTTACAAAAAATATTTGTAAAAACGGTTATTGTCATAAATTCAAAAGATTATACAACGGGAGCAAGTTATGGATTGGTCAAATTGTAAAAAAAATAAAGTTCCTCATGCAAGCATACGAGGTATTTGTTCGAGTTCTAATTTCCTTGATGATTAAGCTTTCATGGTTTTACTTCGATGAATTTTGAAGGAGATATACACTCGGTGTTTGTATCTAAAGATTTTCAGCGGATAGGAAGCTTAGCTTTTATTGGACTATCTTATCAGTAATTGGGAATATTTAAATTATTACATGTATTTTTCTTTTAACTTTTCAATTAATGAATTTTTAGAAAAAGTAGTGTTTTTATCAAAACCTGGTTCATTTCTAGACATTTCATTCCATAAATGCAATGCATAAGAATCTTTAAAATAATCGCTATTTATTTTTAGATCGGAATAATAAATAAGTTTCCAATCAGAATAGTGGATTGGAAAAAAGAACTCTTTTGGTTTTGAATCTTTAAAAATATCAAAGTGAACAAGAGCTTTAGTCATTCCTTTGGGTTCAGAAATCTCTCCCCATTCAGTTTCTGCTAGTCCATGGCCTTTTATGCGTCTAATAATTTTTATTTTTTTATACTCTACATTGTCATAAGGTAAAATCTTATTAGGGTTTAAGTTAATATCAATCATATATTTTACAAATTTATGATTTTGAGAAAAACCTAAAACAGCATTGCAAATAACCTCTGAAGTTTCTAAGCCAAAAATAGCGTCATCATTGTTAAATTTGAAAGGCTTTAAACATATTACATCCATATCAACCCAAAAGCCGCCTTTTTTATTTAACATTTCTAATCGAAACCAATCGGCAAACCCGCTAACTCGACCATTACAATATGTAAAAACTTTTGAATTGTCTAAAATTTCATTGGCATCCTTAACAGTAGTTCCAGATGGGACATTTAAAATATTGTCATATGTATATAAATGGAATTCATGACCATGATATAAGAAGGAGTTTATACACAATTGTTCTATTGTTGTAAGGGACTCTCCAATCCATAAGGATTGAATTATAGGTAAATTCATGTTAACTTAATATTTAAATTCAAAAATAATTAAAGATTCTGCTTTAATAGTTAATAATCAAGTTTTAAATTTTTACAATCATCAAAATAGTTAAATATGGTGTAGGTGTAGACATCGGTTGTAGAATGTGTTTGACTATTTATCCAATGAAGGTTCCTTATAATATTGGTTAGCGATGAATTTAGCAGGAGATTATACGCAAGCATGTCATGATGATATTTATGCCCGCTTAGGAAAATTGCTAGGAGGGATGGGTAGACGAAGCCTATCAGAATATATCTGGGTCGTTGTAAAAGTGCTTAAAGCTTTTATTCAATTGTTGATGTAAAACTCCTTTAAAATACAGTAGATCACACATCAAAATAAAAAATTAGCGATCCAACGTTTACAACAAAAAGTTGAAGTATATAATCAATCAGTATTACAAAAATTAGTACAAAGTACTTGGGGAAATCATTTAGATTTAGAACGTGGAAATCCTATAAAAATCTTTAAAGGAACCGATTTTAAGGTTACTAAAAAAGAAAAAAAGTATACCTCAAAATGACAAGAATTAAAAACCAATTCAAAAAATAAATTATGGAATTAACAGTAGCTGGTAATTATTACTTAAAAGCAAAAGGAGCTACACAAGGTTTTTGTAGAGATCGGGAAGAGGCGTGCGAATCATTAAACTACGCATTATCATACGATCAAACCAATGTGCCTCCTTATGTATTTTAGGGAAAATTTATTTAGAACAATTATCGAATTACGAAGAAGCTTCTCGATATTTTGATAAGGTAATAGCCATGTGATATTCATTATTTAAAAGTATATCAAATGTATATAAAACACCTACTTTGGTTGGATAAAATTGAGAAGCTCATAAATTAGTAGCTTTTACTTTTACCATCCATCAATGGCTTAGATAAGGCAGAAATATATAGTTTAGTCGCATACGCATTATAGAAATACAAGGTAAATATAAGTGGCTCTAAAAATGCTTAAGAAAGTAAAATTGGAGGCATACAACGATAATTTTATTTATTTGATGAATTAAAGTAGGTTAAATGGAAGGTTAAAGTGATATACAATGAGCATTTTAAGTACAAAAGTAAGTGACAAAATACTGTTTTGATCAATAATTATAATTTTTGAAAATTATAAAGTATACTTGAGATATAAAAACGAGTAAATCTTAACCATATTAAATGTCAGTTAATATTGAATTAAAAAATCATTAATGATAAGTATGTTAAATTTAATTAATTAAGTTTATAGTCTAAAACAGAATATGCCTTTTAATAAATCAGTAGTTTATTTGTGTCTAATAATTGCTTTTAGTATTCAGGGTTGCGCTCAAAACAATTCAAAGAAAAAGACTTTAGACGCAGCTAAAAGCGAAAGCTTTATGATTTACTTGGTTAGGCACGCAGAGAAAGCAAGTTCTAGTAGTGATCCTTTACTAACAGATTGCGGTGAACAAAGAGCAAAACACCTAAGTAATTATTTGAAAGATAAAAATATAACAAAGATCTACAGTACTGATTTTAAAAGAACCCAAGCCACAGCGCAACCAACTGCTCAACAGCTAGAATTATCTGTAAAACTTTACAATCCAACACGATTAAGATCATTAGCCAAATTGTTAAAAAAACAAAAGCAAAATATATTAGTGGTAGGCCACAGTAATACTACTGGAAAATTGGCTGGTATTTTAAGTAATAATAGTTTAATTGAATTTCAAAATATTCTATTTTACATAATATAAATTATAGTTCAAATATATCATATTCGGTCTTAGCCTTGATAATACAGTTTGTAAGCTATAATTCTATATTATATAAAATATCTCACAATGTTCTCGTTTCTATAGAATCCTTAGTACTTGGGTCATTAAACATTATTGTTTTAATTCCTCGTTTAATTTTGATATTACGAACAATGGTTCAAGATTTTTTAAATACGTGATTCTCAGGAAACATTCTAACACACATTTGTAACTATAATTAGCCATTATGTAAAATTGCCGCTGCCTATGCGCTCGATTGCTTTTTATAAATTAAAGGCTTACTGGCGTTTATTTCTAAACACAATTTACAACCGCATAGCCACCGCCATAAAAAAGCTAACCTTTTAGATTCATTTAAAAATTGCGTATTTGATAATAATCCTGCAATATTTTTTTCTACGGCATTCTCGTAAAGGTTTCCGCAAGAGCATAAAGGAACTTATTAAGATTGCTTTGAAATCTCTTGTATAATTGAAACTCTTAAGAAACTGTATTACTAAACCCCTAAAATATGGACGCTCTTTTCGCCTATTGTTTTAACCAAAATTTTATGAGGCCAAGGTTAACATCGAAATTCTATTTTACATAATAATTAAAGATTCTAATAACTCTTTTACCTAATCTTTGAATTCATTAAATAACGAACTGGCCGAGTCTTTTTTAACATTACTTTATCCTTAACTGCATCTTTTAACCAATCATCTATTTGCTTTGGAGTTAATTTAAAAAGCTTCAAAAGTTCTTCTTTATTAAATTCTTTATCTTTAAAATGAGATGATGATTTATAAATAAACAAGTCAAAAAATGATGTATCTTCGATACTTACTTTTTCATTATTAGAACTTAAAGTTGTTGTATCCTCTACTCCTATTGATTTAACTTCAAGTTCTTGAATTTTATTTGATACTTCAAATTCATTTCCTATATTATAATTAAATAATGAGCCTTGGTCTTTTGTCGATTTAGATTTGGAATTAATAATATTTGGAACATTAAAATCTTTAGGTAAAAAACGTCCTCCTTTTTTTACTATTTCAAAATTTCCTCTAGTGGTTTTATTCTCAATAGGGCCAACAACCCATAATGGAGTCCAATTATTCTTTAGATTTTCATTTGCACCTTCCCAAGTTCCTCCTTTAGTTTCAGATTTCACTACAATAGTTGCTTGAGATAATACATAAATAAGTTTATTTCTACCCATAGCGTTACCAACATTAAAACCCACTTCTGGATTAAATGGAGAAATTAAAACTAATTTATTATCGATAATATAATCTCTATAAATTGAAGATGAAGATTTTTTTATTAAACTATCCGCAAGAACGCCTATTGCATAACCATTACATTGAAGAATATCAGTCATAGAATGTTCATCTATACCTCTTGCTCCACCAGATACTACTCCATAATTTTGTGTATATAGTTGTTTAACTATTTCTTTTGTCGTTGTAATCTCAGTTTCAGAAATATGCCTTGAACCAACAATTCCTATATAATTTTTATTTAATAATTTTTTGTCACCAATACCAAACAATATTGGAGGAACTCTATCTTTTAATTTATTTTTTAAACTGTTAGGATAAAATTCATCACTTCTATTAATAATCCAAATTCCTGCTTTTAACCATTTTTCTAATTTAATAGCTAATGCCATTTTACGTTCTAATAACTCAATAATTCTATTTTTTGAGATTGAAGTATCATTCCAATTCATTAGAAGCTTTTTTAAATCAAGATTTAAAAGGTCTTCTGGTTTAAGTTCTTTAGTTTGTAACCATCTAACCATTCTATTCCATTCTAATAAAGATAAAGGCTTATTTTTTTTATCTAAATCCTTAAAAAAATAGGATGTTAAGAGTAATATGGCTTTAGTTCTTTCTGAAATCATTTTAGTTACTTACTGATGTTGAAGTTAAGGCAATTGGATAAACCAAACCTACTTCAGATTTTTTTAATAATGTTGCTGCAATTGTAAACGTCCACTTAGAATCAACCGCATCATCAACCAAAAATACAGGTTTATTTTCAACTTCCCCATCAATTTTAAAAACGCCATCTAAATTATGACATTGATGAAAACTATTTTCTTGATCTTTTTGAGGTTTGGTATCTTTAGCTTTTATAATAATCGATCTAAATGGTATTCCTAATTTTTCTGCTAATCGTTCTGCGAAATTAGGCACTAATTCTGGATGTCTTAATGAAGGAATACAAGTTAACCATTCAGGAAAAGGGTATGGTTTCCATCTATCAACAATCATTTCATACATAGCATCTACCAAATCATCTCTGAAATGTCCAGCACGTTTATCGTCAGCGACCATTTTCCCCCAACCAGCATCTCCCCAACGAGAAAGCGATTTACCTGTTTCTGCTTGTAAATCTTTGGGTATTCTATATGGCCAATCATATTCTGGTAAAGCATTACTAATAGTTTGCTTTCTTGGCAAAATATCAAATTCAGAATGTTTTAAATAAATAGAAGCTTCTACTATATTATCATGAGAAACAGAATCTGGTACTATTGAATTACCAATACAATTTGCACATTTTCCACAGTTAGTAATATTTGGGTCATCTAATTCATTTTGCAGGAAAGTCATTAAACATTCCTTTGTATTAACATATTCTTGAACAGTTTCCCATTCTAATTCACGTTGGTTGGTTAAATGTTCTATTTTTTCTGTATCCATCGTAAAAGATACAGCTGAGCGTTTCCATTTTGGTTTTTCATAAATAATTGGCGATGATTCTTCAACACTTAAATATTTAAGTGTCTTCTCTATTACTCCTTTTTTTATATTTAAAACTTCTTGAAGTGCATTAATTGACAATCCATCATAGTCTATTAGTGCTTGTAATATAGTCTGTACTGCGTATTCTGGTGGAAAAGCAGATTCTCTAAAATAATTATGAACTTCTGCATCTTCTTGACCAGATAATAAAATACCATAAGCACTATCAATAGCTCTTCCTGCACGACCTACTTGTTGATAATAACTAATTATAGAATCTGGTGCTTGAAAATGTATTACAAAGCTAAGGTCTGGTTTATCATAACCCATTGCTAAGGCTGTAGTTGCAACTAAAACTTTTACATCATTGTTATGCAAAGCATCTTCTAAATGTTCTCGATACTTTGCTGTATTTTCAAAATTATCATCCATAACTCCCGAATAGTAAGCAGCTGCATCAATATCACATTCAACTAACCAATCGGTTACTGCTATTACATCTCTAATAGTTAAAGCATATATAATTCCACTACCATCAATATTTGGAATGTTTTCTTTTAACCAAGCTAAACGCGAAGCTTGATCTATTAAAACAATATTTTGGAGTTTTAAACTGTCTCTTGTTAATTCACCTCTCAAAACATTAATACCTCCTAATTGTTCTTCAATATCTGTAACCACTCTATCATTAGCAGTTGCTGTAGTACCCAAAACTGGCATTCCTTTTGGCATGACTTTTAAAATGCCAACGATACGCCTGTAATCTGGTCTAAAATCGTGACCCCAATCTGAAATACAATGTGCTTCATCCACTACAAACAAACCTATTTTACCTGCTATAGGAAATAGGACATCATCCATAAAACGTTCATTAGCCAATTTTTCTGGAGAAATTAAAAGTGCATCTACTTCATCTCTTAATACCTGGTTTTTAATTTCTTTCCAGTCCTCAAAGTTATTTGAATTTATAGTCACTGCATTAATACCTAAACGCTTTGCAGCTTCAATTTGATTACGCATTAATGCCAATAACGGTGATATAATTATAGTTGGTCCTTTACCTTGATCTCTTAGAATTCTACTACTAATAAAATAGACTGAACTTTTTCCCCAACCAGTACGTTGGATTACTAGTAGTTTTTCTTTATTGACCGTTAGTTTTTCAATAGCTTCCCATTGTCCATCTCTAAACTCTGCGTCTGGTATGTCTAGCGCTTCTCTTAAAAGTTTAACTGCTCCTAGCCTATTCATAAATTTTTATTTTAAAACTCAAACATTAATTTCAATTTTTATTAAATCAAATAAGTTGGCTAAAATAATTTATTGAGTCCAAAGACAACACAATAAACCATCATGACCAATTCTAAAATTATGCTCAAATAATTCGGTCTCTAAATGTTCTTCAATATAGAAATCTTCTGGAAACCAATCTAATGCATCAACTAAAACAGCAGGGCAAAATCACACTTTTAAGACTTTAAAAAATCATGTTATTCACCTGTTTTTTAGTTGTTTAAGTTATTGATTATTTGTATGTTATACTGGTAATCAACATAATAATTCTTTGAAAACAAGTAATAATTTAAAAGGTATTTTTGGTAAAATAGAAGACCCTAGAAGCGATGTAAACCAACTTCATAATTTAATCGACATCCTTCTCATTAGCATAATTTCGGTAATTTGTGGAGCAGAAACATGGAAACAAATGAGTGAGTTTGGTCACTCAAAAGAAGATTTTCTTAAAACTTT
>Ga0209185_1002148_pt1 | contig 14350 bp, 10 predicted proteins | sample SidtaG_2_FD_187425 | JGI IMG/M metagenome (GOLD analysis project Ga0209185, IMG submission 187425) | Marine algal microbial communities from Sidmouth, United Kingdom - Sidmouth_Asex2 metaG (SPAdes) (version 2) | ecosystem: Host-associated > Algae > Red algae > Unclassified | place: Sidmouth... | reverse complement strand
TAGATTCTTGCAGTAGATTCTTGCAGTAGATTCAGCACTTAATCTATGGGTGAGATCTACTGATAAACATAAAAGCGGAGGGGATAAGAATTGATGATTCTTATCCCCTCCGCTTTTATGTTAAAAATAGTCAATTCTAACTAGTTTCAGGCTGCTAGATGAGTTCGTGATATAATTCACTCAATTCATTTGTTGTAACGATTTAGAATCAGTGGGAGTAGAAAACTTTGCTACGTAAATTATTCGGAAAAGACGAAGAAAAGAGCGTCGACGAGGTAAAGCTAGAAACCAGTTTGGAAAAAACTCGCTCGGGCTTACTCGGTCGGGTCAGCACTATTTTTCAGGCCAACGAGATCAGTGAAGAGCTATGGGAAGAGCTGGAAGAGACGCTGATTATGGGCGATGCGGGCATGGATGTGACGATGGATTTGGTCAGCGCAACACGCCAGCGTGTGCAGGATGAAGGCATTAAATCCACGGATGATGCGTATATTGTCTTAAAGCAAGAGATGGTAAAATTGCTCGAATCAGACGAACCGCTGCCCATTGATGAAGCGCGCATGTTAACGGTGGTTCTGGTAGTTGGTGTCAATGGGTCGGGCAAGACGACAACGTTGGGCAAGCTTGCCAACTGGTACAAAAAGAATGGCCGCACGGTGGTGCTTGGTGCAGCGGATACATTTCGTGCGGCGGCGATTGATCAGCTAAAGGTATGGGGCGAGCGCGCAGACGTGGATGTAATTGCCCATGCGCCTGGCTCTGACCCAAGTGCGGTGGTCTTTGATGCGATTCGGGCTAGCCAAGAGAGCCGCAACGCCGATCTGCTGTTGATCGATACGGCTGGACGCTTACAAACGAAGTATAATTTAATGCAAGAGTTAGAGAAGATCAAGCGGGTTGCGGGCAAGCAGGTTCACCGCGCGCCGCACGAGGTGTTGCTTGTGCTCGATGGGTCGACTGGACAGAACGCGATTTCGCAGGCCAAGAGCTTTAAAGAAGCGGCGGGCGTAACTGGTATTGTGCTGACGAAGCTGGATGGGACGGCCAAGGGTGGTGCGGCATTAAGTATCAAGCGCGAGATTGGTGTGCCGGTGCGCTTTGTTGGTACGGGCGAGCAGATCGATGATTTGGTTGCGTTTGATGCAGTTGCATTTGTAGAAGGGTTGTTAGGCGAGTAAAAGCTAATCAACGGTAGATGCTAGTGAATGGAAAGAGACGCAAAACAAAACGGCCAATTGATAATCACAAAATTGCGCTACGCAAGGCATACGACGGCAAAGCTCAAGAACGAGAGTTAACAGATCCTGCACCATGGAAGGCTGCGCTGCGCCAGTCATTTCTGGATCGCTTACAGCAAACGGGAGCCAAAACGCTGCTTGAGTTGGGTGCAGGTTCAGGCAAGGATAGCAAGTTCTTTCAGGATCAAGGGCTTGACGTTACCTGCGTAGATCTCTCGCCCGAATTAGTGAAACTTTGTCAACAAAAGGGCTTAAATGCACAAGTTTGTGACTTTACAGAGCTGGATTACGCGCCCAATTCATTTGATGCGGTCTATGCATTGAACAGTCTGTTACATATATCGAAAGCTGAATTGCCCGCAATTTTAGAGAATATACGCACGATTTTGTCACCAAGTGGATTGTTCTATATGGGGGTATGGGGTGGACCATCTAGCGAGAAAATTTGGGCACAGGATAGTTATGACCCGCCTAGATTTTTCTCATTCTATCCAGATGATAAAATTCAAGCGCTTCTTTCAAGCTATTTTAAAATCCATACTTTCGAGCGGCTCGAAAATTTGCAGCCAGATGATCGTATCCATATGCAGTCGATTGTTATGGGTCAACGTTAAAGAATTTCCCGTAAGACAAATAAATTAGAATTCTCAAAAATAAGGATCTGAATTAATGAGTAATGAATCAGCCGATAGCCTCGCCGCTTTGCTCGCACGCATCGACACAATTCGGGGGCGTCTTTGACTTTCCGGCCAAAGAGAAGCAAATAACCACTTTAGAAAAAGCGTCAACCGCACCTGACTTTTGGGATGATCAGAAAAAAGCGCAGAGGAAGATGCAAGAGTTAAGTGGCCTGCGCGAGACTGTCGACAGGTGGAACGAACTCTATCAGCGCGCGTCCGATGCGTTAGAGCTTGTCGAGATGGCCGAAGATGATCCGACAATGCTAACGGAGCTTGCCGCAGAGGCAGAGGCGCTGGATGCAGAATATGAGAAGCATGAGTTTGCACTAGCGTTGGGCGGCGTCCATGATCGGGATGCGGCCATCTTTAGCATTCACGCTGGCGCGGGTGGCACCGAGGCACAAGATTGGGCCGAGATGTTGCTGCGAATGTATCTGCGGTGGACGGAAAAACAAGGGTTCCAGACGACGATTACGGATATGACGCAGGGGGAAGAAGCGGGCATTAAGAGTGTAACGGTCGAGGTGCAGGGCGACTATGCCTATGGCTATTTGAAAGCCGAAAAAGGGACGCATCGACTGGTGCGGATCAGCCCGTACGATTCGGGTGCGCGACGACATACAAGTTTTGCCAAGGTTGAGACTATGCCAGTGCTCGATGAAGATATCGACATCGAGATCAACCCAAAAGATATTGACATTGAGGTCTATTTGAGCGGTGGGGCTGGCGGTCAAAGCGTGCAGAAAAACGCGACAGCAGTACGCATTCGCCACCATCCATCAGGGCTCATTGTTACCTGCCAAAATGAACGAAGTCAGGTTCAGAATAAAGAGAGCGCAATGAAGGTATTGCGCGGTCGGCTCTATGAGCTTGAGCAAGAGAAGCTGGCTGCCGAGAAAGCGAAGTTAAAGGGCACTAATGTGGATGCCGACTTTGGGACGCAGATTCGAAACTACGTGCTGCATCCGTACCAGCTTGTAAAGGATGTGCGCACAGATATGGAAACAGGCAATACAGCCGCGGTTTTGGATGGGGATATCCAACCTTTTATTGAGGCTTGGCTGAAAGCGCAAGTTGGAGAGTTGGAGTAGGGGTTGAAGAGGTGACAAGGTGAAGCAATCGATCTGGTTACTTCGGCCCTGTTTTGTTCATTTTCCACCATATTGTACAGACCATATTATGAAGTGACCTCGTTAGGTGCAAATTTGGCACTTAACGAGATCACCCTTCACACTATTACCTCTTCACACTCTACATCTCGAACTGACCATTCTTGTAAAACAATTCCCCATCCACAAAAATCTCGCTCTCCTCGCGCATGTCGCAAATAAAGTCCCAATGCACCTGTGATTGATTCTTGCTGCCCGTATCGGGATAGCCTGCCCCCACCGCCATATGCAGCGTGCCGCCGATCTTCTCATCGTAGAGGATGCTCTTGGTAAAGCGCTGGATCTGATAGTTGGTACCAACTGCAAACTCACCTAGATAACGTGCGCCTGCATCGCTATCTAGCTGGCTAAGCAGATACTCCTCGTTCTTCTGTGCTTTTGCACTTACAACCTTACCCTCTTTAAATTGAAGCTCTACTCCTTCCACTTCGCGCCCCTCGCGGATGGCTGGATAGGTAAACTTGACCCACCCCTCCGCCGAGTTTTCGACTGGACCAGTGTAGATCTCGCCGCTGGGCATATTGCGCTTGCCGTCACTGTTGATCCAAATGCGATCTTTCATTGAAAGCGTCATATCGATGTTTGGGCCACGCACCTCTATTTTGTCTTTTCCCTTGAGCCAATCGACCAGTTTCTGCTGCATATCGTGAATCTCATTCCAGCAGGCAACGGGATCCTCCTGATCGGCAAAGGTTGCGGCGTAAACAAAATCTTCGTACTCCCGCAGGCTCATATCCGCATCTTGCGCATATGCCTCGCACGGAAATTGTGTCAGCGTCCAGCGGAAATCGCCCGCGGCGGCACGCTCCATAATGCGCTGCCGAATCGGGCTAACTGCTTGACTAGCAAGCCGCTGCGTTTGCGGATCGATGCCCGTGAGCGCGCGCGTATTTCTGCTCGCGCGCAGGTTGATATTTACGTCGGACTTTTCCACAGTCAGCTCATCCGCTGGGGATATCCACGTGAGTTGTTCTTCATTAGCGTGGCGCAAAAAACTTTCGCGAAAGAGGTCAGAATCAAATTTAAGCGTGGGATGCCCGCCCGCAATGGTTACATGTTTAACGACTTCGGTCACAAGCGGGATGGCTAACACATCAGCCATAATCATCACCCAATCTCCAGGCTGAACTTTGACCGAGTAATTAACCAAAATATCGGCCAGTTTGTCTATTCGTGGATCTACCATCTTGAGTTTTATAGTCCTTTAGATTTTTATTTATTCTGTTTTAATAGGCCGAAATTCGGATGGATAGTTGACAATTTTGTCCCATTCGTCGGCAGCGGATCGCGCCACAAATGCAATTAATGGTCCGTCGCCGATATTGAAGACTTCGTGCGGGACGCCGGGTTTGATGTAGATAAAATCGCCTGCTTCGTTGTCGACGAATTCTTTGAGCCCTTCGCCAAATGTGTGCCGAACTTTGCCTTGCATAATAAAGAGCATTACCTCGAAGCCATCGTGAATGTGGGCGTAAGCAATCGCGCCGGCTGGCACGGTTGCCACGTTGATCGACAGATCGGTTGAGCCAACATTTTTGGCCGACATTCCTTGCATGTAACGGATGCCGTTCCAGCCGCGCTCGTCGCCACCGCGGATGGTCGTAATTCCATCGAGCTCTTCCACAACTTGCGCGTTAATCTCTCCGGTGCCTGCTGTTTTGTTTGTCATAAGTTTGCCTCTTTCTGTTGTTTTGTTTTGTGCGCTACATAACAGAATAGTATCATTAATTTAGTAAAGTGAATAGTAAATTTGTCCCGTTGTTAACTTGCACCAGACTCACTAAAACTGCAAGTCTCTTGATTTTTGCGTGCATTTTGTTTATAGTTATTTTATTAATCCGCTGTAGTTTTGCTATACAAACATGGCTCTACTGCAAAAATGCTCAAACAAAATTCGCACAAACTATGAAATCGAGCGAGCTAGCAAAATTAGGCATTCATGATCACGAAGCGCAGCGACTGGCCAGCATGGCGATTGCGGCGGTGATGAAGCGCGGCGTAAAAAAGAAGAACGTTGCTAAGACGGTACGGGGTGTGGCAGCTAGCCCAAAAGCACATTTGGCTCATGCCGATTTTGGCGCGCTGGCGGCATACCTGCTGCAAGAGCAACCGAAAGAAACTTTCAATACAGAAAAATATGAGCGCGACATTCCGGCACCGTTCCAAGTTTGGGGCGCTGACATTGACGAGGCATCGCTGGATCAAATGCGTAATGCTTGTATGCTGCCGGTGGCGGCGCGCGGCGCGGTGATGCCAGATGCGCACGTTGGGTATGGGTTGCCGATCGGCGGCGTGCTCGCTACGCGCAATGCGGTGATCCCGTATGCGGTGGGGGTCGACATTGCCTGCCGCATGAAGCTAACCATGTTGGATTTGCCTGTGCAGATGCTTAAAGGTGAAAGCGAAAAGCTGCTTAAGACTTTACGCGAAGAGACACATTTTGGGCCAAAGGCATTCGGTCAGCAGCGCGAACATGATGTGATGGATGAAGATTGGTCAATCACATCGTTGACCAGCCACTATAAAGATAAAGCGTATGTGCAGCTTGGCACGAGCGGTGGTGGCAATCACTTTGTCGAATTTGGCGAGCTGATTGTAGAAGATGAGTCACTAGAGATTCCGGCTGGCACCTATCTGGCATTGCTGAGCCACAGCGGCAGCCGCGGCACGGGTGCAATGCTTGCGGATCATTACAGCAAATTGGCGATGGCGCAGCATGAAGGATTACCTAAACAGCTTAAGCACCTTGCATGGCTCGATCTCGACAGCGCCGAAGGGCAAGAGTATTGGGCCTGTATGCAGCTAATGGGTAAATATGCGGCGGCCAATCATGCCTGTATCCACAGCGCTATCACAAAGACACTTGGCGCAGAATCGCTGGTTAGCATCGAGAATCATCATAACTTTGCATGGCTCGAGGAGCACGAAACCGAGCCGGGTAAGCGAGAGAAGTTAATCGTTCATCGCAAGGGCGCAACGCCCGCTGGCGAAAACGTGCTGGGCGTGATCCCAGGTTCGATGGCGACGCCCGCTTTTGTGGTATGCGGTAAAGGAAATGGCGATTCGCTCAACTCTGCCTCGCACGGCGCGGGTCGGCTTTTCAGTCGACGTGTGGCAAAGGAGTCGATCACGCGTTCGGCGGTTAAGCGTTTTTTAGCCGATCAGGGCGTCACGCTGCTTTCGGGTGGTCTAGACGAGGCCCCCATGGCCTATAAAAACATTCACACCGTTATGGCGGCGCAGCGCGATCTGGTCGAGCCGCTGGCACAATTTAACCCAAAGCTAGTTCGAATGGCGTCGGACTAATAGCAGGGCTGTTTAATATAACTGCGTCCATATTTACTGCGCCTTTTTTGTTACACGTTGAAGTATGGTATATATGATGTGATTCCAGCTTCACCCAAAGTCATTTGGGTCATTCAAAAAATCTACTTCTATCAGATCTGGTGGGATAGCAGTTGGCTCGAAAAAAGAGGGAGCAAACTCGTAAGGGCATGATATATCGTGCCCAAGATTGGTAATCCGTCAATTATATTGGGCACGATATATCATGCCCTTACGAACTCATTCACTAACTATTGAACTCCCCACTAAATCCGACATAAGTAGCAAAAAGTAAATGCACATAAAAGGAGAAACCCGCATGACAACCTTAGCCCGAACCGCAACATCATCGCTAGACCACTCATTTGCCCGCTTCTTACGGATGGCTATTACTGGCTCAATCGGCGCGGCAATTCTCAATCTATTAACTTGGTGGATAGCTGAAGGGTTCAACAATGTGTCGCTGCTCGTTCAGCCACCAGGCGAGACAGCACCAATCGGGATGAACATTGTCATACTATTAATGGCTGGCATTGTGCCTGCAATTGGCGCAGCGTTACTTTACTGGATCCTGGATAGCGTGACGAACTCACCTAGAATGTGGTTTATCATTCTTTCTATAATCGTATTGGTTGTCATGTACTTTCCAGCAGCCAGCTTGCCCATCAGCGCAGAGTCGATCATGTGGCTACAAATTATGCATGTCACCACCGCTGTGGGCATTATTTGGGCAGTCGTTTACGTCTCCGGCTGGTTTCCAGCTCGCAACCGCTTATAGGTAATTAGTACTATTCAACTATATAGAACTGTATATATCCGCTATTTCAGGCGGATACATACAGTTTTTTTAGATTTTTGCCATAATTTTCACCGCTCGATTTATCTTAATCAGCCGTTCATAAGGTATATTTAACTGCCTATGAACTTCGAACATTTCGCCTGGTGGGGCAAGCGCCCGCATCGTATCTATACAATAGTCGTCTTCCTCATTCTTGCATCGCTCGATAATGCAGCACGAGCCGTTCTGCCACCTCTTTATGCCGTAATTGCACAAGATCTAAATGTAACCGAAGCGTCGCTTGGCCTCGTCACCGCATTAAGCATTTTAGTGGTCGCAGTCACAGCACTTCTATGGGGCTACTGGGGAGATAGAGGTAATCGTAAACAGCTTCTGCTTTGGGGTACATTGATCTGGAGCGTGGCAATGTACATGACAAGCATCGCCACAAGCTACCAACAGTTGCTGATTTATCACTTAATTACGGCGGTTGGCATTGGCTGTATTGCATCAGTTGGTTTTAGCATTGTAACCGATCTGATCCCGCCTCATCAACGAGGCTTACTCATGAGCTTTTGGGGGCTCTCTCAAGCTGGTGGAGGAGGATTCGGTTCACTGCTAGGCAGCATGTTAGGCGCATCAAATTGGCGCATTCCGTTTCTTTATACTGCCGGAGCTGGATTTCTCTTTGCTGCACTCTACTTTTGGTCCTACGAGCCACGGCGGGGGCAATCCGAGCCAGAGTTAAACAAAGTCTTCGAATCGGGTGAGCGCTATGGGCGACGCATTCGCAAGTCTGATCTGCGCGAGATTCTAGCCAACCGCTCAAATATTTGGCTTTTCTTGCAGGGGTTCATGTCCACAATTGCATTTGGCGCGCTAGTATGGATGCCAAGGCTCTATATCGGTCGACTACAATCCATGGGGTACGATTTAGAAACAGCAACTGTTGCCGGAAATCTACTTTCGCTAATTTTTCAGATGGGTCTTTATGCAGCAATTTTGAGTGGAATAGTAGGAGATCGCTGGCAGCGCACAAACTTAGCCGCACGGTCATGGCTCTGCACGATCGGAAGCATTGGGTCAGTGCCATTCCTAATTCTCTTGTTTCTATTACCGATTCCAGAATTTTTCATACCCGCAGACGCTACCAGAATCGAAATCGCTTGGGCAACTATTACAAATGTGCTAGGTAATGGCTGGGTGCTGGTCTCGTTTCTAGTTTCGTTGATTGGCTTTGGCCTAATGGCAATGGACGTACCTAATCGATCCGCCCTCTTAAGTGAACTCAATCAGCCCGAGCATCGTGGCACTGTTGCCGGAATGAGCACGCTGTTAGCAGGAGTTGGATTAGCAGTTGGCAATGGACTTACGGGCATTGTACTTGCATGGCTTTCACTTTGGGCTGCACCGCCCGCAAATTACGCATATGGGTTAATCATTTTCCAGCTTTTCTTCTTACCTGCCGGTTACTTCTACTATCGAACAACTCAAAGTACACCCGCTAATATCGCGCATGCCAGAAGAATTTTAGTAAAACGAGGAAAGCAGACAACCATTGAACGGATTGCAGACAACGAGCATTAGGCAAGATTCTGTGAAAGCCATTCCATATAGGTCAAAAATGCAGGTCGAAAAGCAAGTAATTAGGAGCGATTGTTTACTGAAATTTAAGGAAAGCGTTCTATTTTCCAACAAAGTCTATTCAAATAAAGGGAATTTGTTCATAATTGTGTATAATATTTATGCGGATGATATTTGCAATATATCATTTCGATTCAAATAAAGAATGTCGCTTGCGCCCTTCTAGATTGAATAGTAAGTTGCATCGAGTAAAAATTGCTTAGTGCGATTTAGAAGTATTTAACGAGTTATCGTAGTATCTTCTTGATATTTTAGAGGCAGACAGCACAGGTTGAGCTTTGCAGTAAGTACTTCGCCAAAGTGAAGCCGAAACAGTCACGACTACTTATTCTACTTATCGAGAAGATTCTTATCGTAGTCCTAAATTTGAAAAGTATATTGAACATAGCTATAGACTAAAAAAACTCGGTCTCTAGTCCCGTTGCAATTAATTTGTATAATAAGGGTGCTTATGTCAACTATAAGCATGTTCAATATAGACAATTAAAGCTTGTTGTTATTAAAGTTTCTTACAAGTTAGGCTCACCACAATAAGTGATTATAAACTTGGCTACACTTTTCTTTTAGGTAATTACCAAAAATATGTGCTTGCCGCAGTGCATGCGGTTCAACTCAAAAATTATTTATATCAATACGTATTGAATTAACAAGGAGATATAACAGTAAATGGAAAATTTGTGGTTCCCTATCGAGAAGGTCGCTGAATTTCTTGGTGTCGATTTGTCTATTGTTCGTAGCCTAATCGGTGCTGGCAAATTAGCATCCAAAAAAGATGATGGTGTTCAACTAATTTCTGGAGAATCGCTTAGTAAGCTTGTTTCTTCAGACTCAAAATATGCTCATCTTCAAGGTAAGCTAGGTGATTTTGCTGGAGCAGACATCAACCTCAAAGGTGCAGGATTGGCCGCAGGTGCAGCAGGCTTAACTGGTGCAGCAGCAAGCAGACTTTCTGGCGCAGCTGACGATGTCTCTGGTAACGTTTCTGGTACGGCAGGCAAAGTTGGCGGCAAAATAGACAACGCTGCCGGTAATGTTGCTGACAGCATGTCCAGTGCCGCTCGTAAGGCTGGCGACAAAATTGATGACGCCGCCGACAGCATGTCTGGTGCGGCTGGCAAAGTTGGCGGTAAGATAGACAACGTTGCTAGCACAACAGGAAAGAAAATTGATGGCGCAGTCAGCGCCACAGGTAAAAAGATTGATGGTGCTGTTGATACAACTGTCAAGGCTGGCGGCAAAGTAAAAGCAGACGTGAAAGCCGCAGGCAAAAACGTTGGCGGTAAAGTCGATGCCACAGGCAAGAAAGTCGGCGGGAAAGCAAAAGTCGCAACAGGTGGTTCCGGTAGCGGCAAAGTCGCAACAGCAAATAGTGGCGGTTGGGGACGTTGGTGGTGGTTACTTCCACTTCTTGGGCTTATCCTCTTGCTGTTGTTGCTCCAAAACTGTATGAGTCGTGGCGGTGATGCCACAGACGGTGATGCTGGCATTGTTGCTACCACAGAACCAGCCGCTGTTGATGCCGACGCTGAAGCCGCTGCTGCTGAAGAAACTGCCGACGCCGAAGCTGCTGCTGTCGAAGTAGATCCTACTGCCGAGGCTGATGTTGAAGAAGACGCTGAGATCGGTGCGACTGGCGTCATGACTGATGGTGCAGAGATGGATGCCACCGACGTTATGACTGACGGTGCTGAGATGGATGCCACTGACGTTATGACTGACGGTGCTGAGATGGATGCCACTGACGTTATGACTGACGGTGCTGAGATGGATGCCACCGACGTTATGACTGATGGTGCAGAAATGGATGCGACCGACGTTATGACTGATGGTGCAGAAATGGATGCCACCGACGTTATGACTGACGGTGCAGAAATGGATGCCACTGACGTTATGACTGACGGTGCTGAGACAGAAAGCGACGATGCAATGGCTACAGGCACATTGATCGAAACTGCACAAGCTGCTGGGAACTTCAGCACATTGCTTGCCGCTGTTGACGCTGCTGGTCTAACCGAAACATTGAATGGTGAAGGTCCATTCACGCTATTGGCTCCAACCGACGATGCATTTGCTGCATTGCCAGAAGGAACAGTTGATGCACTCTTGGCAGATCCAGGTGGCGACCTAACCACTATCTTGCTTTCACATGTTGTCCCAGGGACTGCAATGGCTGCTGATGTTGTTGGCTTAGCTGGTACGTCTGTTGCAACGCTTGGTGATACAGAAATCGGTATTGAGATGGATGGTGAGAATGTAGTTATCGGTGGTGCCACGGTAACGATGCCAGACATTGCAACCTCTAATGGTGTTATCCACGCGATTGACTCTGTAATCCTTCCTGCTGCTGGTGAGCAAGGTGAAGGTACTGACGAAGAAGCTGCTGGCGAAGGTGAAGATGCTGGCGAAGGTGAAGATGCTGCTGGTAGCGCAATGCCTGCTGCTGGAACGCTCAGCCGTGAGTTTGCTCTCGGCATGGCTGCTGCCTCGGCAGACGGCGGTGCGGATCAGTACGAGCTTGGTTACAACAATGGTGTAGCTGCTGCTGCTCGTGCAACCGATCTTGGCTTTACAGAAGGTAAAATTATGGTTGTTACCTGCTGTGCCGATGATGAAAACATGGAAGCACGTGTCGAAGGAACAATTGCTGGTGTTACGGAAACCTCTGATTTTGAGACTCAGGTTCTCGACGGTGGTGAAGATGCTGCAAAATACTTCGATCTAGCAGACATTAAGTACCTTGTGGAGTCTGACATTATCGTTGGCTTTGCTGGCGTTTCTGCTTATAGCGAACTGCTTGGTGGCCTTGATGGTGACACCATCGCAGTTGGTGGTATTGAAGTGTCTGAAGGTAGTGACGGTGATGGCCTAAGCTGGATCGTTACACAGATGGAATAAGTACACGGTATGCCTTATCTGGTAGACAATTCCAGATAGAAACAGATGTGTAGAAAAAAATCCCGCAGAGCGCAAAACTCTGCGGGATTTTTGTTTTTATAGTTCTATCAGATTTAGTGGAAATGTCTAATTGGTAGCGAGTAGGTTCACAGGGGTGTAATATGCGGCGGTAAATCTGGTAGCACGGATTACTTTGCTACCGTAATGACATGAAGTCGAGTCTATTGATCCACGACCGAGTTTTGTGTGAGAAAGCGATCATCAAACAAGATGGGGACGCCTGTACCCGAGAGTATTCCGCCTGAATCGGCTGCGACCGCGTGAATATGCAGATGTGGTTCGGATGTATTGCCCGAATTACCGACTTGTGCCAGCGGCTGCCCGTCACGCACGGAATCGCCCGACTGCACCAGCAGGCTACCTTGCTTTAAATGGGGCAGCACAACTCGTATATTGTTACAATCGATAACCAGATGGTTGCCTGCCAAATTTTGGGTATCCCGCCTTGGTGGGGTTAAATCCACCGATCCGTCGACTGCATCTACAACTGTTCCGGTACACGGGCTTGTGACTGGCGCGCCATAGATCACATACTTTTCTAGTTCGGTGGGGTAGATCCACTGCGCGCGTACGCCAAATTGATTGACGGCAAGAACATCCCCACCAGCGGATCGTAGTAGCGCGCGTTCATGTAGACCAGCCCGCTGCCATCCAGCCGTTGACCGGTGTAGTTGATCGTCGTGGGCAACGTGCCGCCAGCGTGCTTTTTACCGTAGGCGAAGTAGCTCTGGTTGGTGGAATAAACCCCCGCGCTGTCAGTTACCGCGGCCACGCCACCGAGATGATCCGTGTGCAGATATTGCAGCGTGGACCCAGTGCGCATGGCGACCGTCATGCCGCCAAAGGTGTAATACTTCTTGACGGTGGTGCCGCTCACTTCGTAGAAGGTGGTAGTTGCACCAACGGTCTTCTTAATGCGAATGCTAGCCTGCCCTGAGCGAAGCCGAATGGGTCGTAGAGATAGGTCTCGCACGCAACGCTGTGGAGGCGGTTTCTACGTTCCAGGCGAGGGTTTGTAATTAAGCCTTTCTTTGAAAAAATTGGATAAGGAATAATGCAATAACAGCTATGATGAGACCAATGCCCAACAAGTATTTATAAGCAAATAGCACGGGATTCTCTATATGAAACCCATATCCTGCAACAAGAGCACCAACCATAGTGGTTATCGCAACGATCTGAAGAAGCGTACCACGAATATTAGTTGATACTGTCCCTAAACCTGGTTTAAGTAGCAGGCTAATAATATAATTGGCAACCCCATACTTTGGGGCATTAATAGTTTGCATACTCCAATGAACCAGCCATCCTGCAAACCATATTAAACTGCACAGAATCAGTAGTGATAAGTATTGTTGAATTTCATTCATAGTCATTCCTGTGAAAGGCCAGTAGGTTGCATAAAAAAATCGTGCAGCCTACCGACCTTTCAGCTATCTTTTACTTGTTCGATAAACTTTTTGAGCTTCGTTTTTTTTATCTCTATTCTGCCAACATTGTTGAGAATACATCGATTCCGACATTACGAATAATTGGTCTTACAACATTATGAGTTTGTTCATTTACAGCTTGCTGTATGCCTCTACTATTCAGGGATAAATCTAGAAACACAGTGGGAACAAAATCGCGGACGGTCTGCGGATTGCGCAGTATAAGTGGTGAAGGAGATGTAAACCCACCGGCAAATAAATCTCCTGCAAAACCACTAAAAGCTGCTACTCCTCCGGCAGAAACCATTTCGCCAGCAGATATCTCTTGCCCATTTACCATTTGCATAAGCCCATATTCCCCTACGCCAAATCCGCCCGATAACGCCGACCTAGTTAGACCTGGTACTAGCCCAGAACCCGGAATTGTGGCCGCAGCAGCACCTTCTAATCCTCCAGCGGCAGTTGTAATGACGAAATCACTTCTATCAAAGGTGTTGCTTGTTACAGAATTTGCGATCATGTATGATTCAGAAGAAATTAGAGCTCCTGCACCACCAGCTACTGCTGCAGAAGTTGCTAGTGTCATAGCCGCTGACATAGATGCAGTGCCTGCCGTAATTCCAATGCCAGTACCAATCAGAGCACCTCCAACTGCACCTGCACCCGTAACAACCCCGAAATCTGTTAGATTCCATTGAGCATAAGAAGTCGTGGCAAGATAAGTTCCACTAGTTAGTAAGCCTCCTGCAAATCCTCCAATAAAGCAGGTTGGACAATGCCCACTCGGATCATTGTACTTAAGGCTATTACCCCTAGCATAAGCAAACCGATTATAGTCGATCAACACGCTCGCATCCGGCACAATCGTATCGGGGCTGATGAACATCCCCACCAGCGGATCGTAGTAGCGCGCGTTCATGTAGACCAGCCCGCTGCCATCCAGCCGTTGACCGGTGTAGTTGATCGTCGTGGGCAACGTTCCGCCAGCACGCTTTTTCCCGTAGGCGAAGTAGCTCTGGTTGGTGGAGTAGGCTCCGGCACTAGTGGTTACCGCGGCCACGCCACCGAGATGATCCGTGTGCAGATATTGCAGCGTGGACCCAGTGCGCATGGCGATGGTCATGCCGCCAAA
>Ga0209185_1002146_pt1 | contig 14364 bp, 13 predicted proteins | sample SidtaG_2_FD_187425 | JGI IMG/M metagenome (GOLD analysis project Ga0209185, IMG submission 187425) | Marine algal microbial communities from Sidmouth, United Kingdom - Sidmouth_Asex2 metaG (SPAdes) (version 2) | ecosystem: Host-associated > Algae > Red algae > Unclassified | place: Sidmouth... | reverse complement strand
CCGCCTCGGCTCGGCGCGGCGTCTGCGTAATATTTGAAAAAGACCAATAGGGTTTAATATCTGCGTCTGCATTTGCCGCATTAAAGACGGCAATTGTGCCCGGCGTTAGTTTGGATATACCCTTAAAAATGCTAATGGGTTGCGGCACATAAGATCGGTCAAGATAGAGCGAGATCGCGTCTGGGTTTAACTCAGGTGTAAAGTCGGGAAACTTTTGCAAGGCTTTCAATTCTGATGCAAAAAGCAAGGCCTTCCCAACATAACCATAATAAAGCGGCTTCTCACCAATTCTGTCTCTGGCTAGTGATAAAGTGCGGTCTTTTCTATCCCACAATGCCAAAGCAAACATACCTTTGGATTTTTCCAAAGCCTGCTTTAATCCCCAATGCTCAATCGCGGCAAGCAGGCTCTCTGTGTCTGAATGCCCGCGCCATTTGGGGGCGACGCCAAGCGTCTCTAGCTCCGCGCGTATCGTTTCGTGGTTATAAATTTCACCGTTAAAAGTCAGGCAATAGCGTTCTGATTTTGAATGCATGGGCTGACGCCCAGCCTCGGATAAATCTAAGATCGCCAGACGTGCTTGGGTTAGGGCGATACCGCTTGCGGGGTCTTGCCACGCCCCCTGCCCGTCTGGGCCGCGGTGATGAATGGCCTGCGCCATATCCGCAAGGATTTGTAAGGCAATCTCAGGCGCGCGGTAGCGATCCCCTTCTGCCCAATACCCTGCTATGCCGCACATTTAATATTTACCGCTCAACGTTTGTATGAATGCCTGCACCATACCTCAAAACTTAGAGATAATCTTGGTAATAATCAGCTAGATATTCTTCGAGGCAAACACGCCAATCCCGCATCACATTTACACCGCGAAGATCAAGTTTTTTCGTAATTAAACGCTCTGATGGTGGACGCGCGGCAAAATACTCCTTTGCAAAATAATCTGATCCTACAGGCGTGACTTTGATATCGTCAGACTTGCCGATTTGCTTGACCAGTTCCTGCGCGACTTCCAAGCGGCCGGTAATACCGCCGCAGACCATATTATAAATACCCCACAACTCACCTTCCATAAGGACGGCCGTATTTCGGGCAAAATCATGTGTATAGGTCGGCGTACCCAATTTATCGTCGACAACAAAGAGTTCGTCTTTTCCTGACTTAATTTGAGCCATAAGTTTTTGGATAAATTTCTTATCTTTGCTTGGACCGCCGCCCATCATCCAACCCGCGCGACACACAAGGTGTTTGCGGCAATTTTGAGAGACGAATTTCTCGCCCATATATTTTGACCGTGCGTAGTGTCCCAACGGGTTTGGCATATCCCAATCATCATATGTATCTTGAAGGCCATCAAAAATGCCCGCCGTCGAAATATATAAAAGCGGTATATCCAGCGCGTTTGCGATATGTACTGCGGTTTCAACAGGTAATGTATTCGTCGCATAGGCGTCGTCGACTTCAGTCTCGCAATATTCCAAACTTGTATGCGCGCCCAAGTGAAATAAATAATCCGGCGCAAAATCTTTGACGTCTTTCCAATAGGCGTCCGCATCTCTAAAATCCAAAAAACTCAACCACGTATCATTTACGTCTTTATCCGTACATTTAAGCGTATTAGTCTCGCCATATACCTTATGGAACGCTTCGCCCAACATACCGCCAGACCCTGCAATATATATTTTTTTTCCACTTAACACTGATCACTCTCCACAAGCTGATTGAGTATATTTGTATATTTTTGACCTATCGCGTGCAGTGAATATCGGTCAACGGCATTCTGCCTCGCGGTTTCTCCAAGCTTACGACGCAGGTTTTCATCTTTTACAAGCGCTTCTAGGGCGTCCACCCATTGGTCTTCTGTTTTAACCAAAAGTCCGTTCTCGCCGTCTGAAATAATTAAAGGCGTGGTGCCAACATTGGTAGAAACAGACGGTAGACCAAAGGCCATATATTGGATCACTTTAAGCCCACTTTTCCCTAACACCCAATCATCGATTGGTAACGGGTATACCCCGATGTCAAAAGTTTGCAAATCCGCGACTTCTTTTTCACGGCTCCAGCGAATGACATTCAAATCCACCCCCGGCAATTCATAATCAAAGTTTCCAATGACCGTCAGCTTATAAGGCACACGCTCTGCCAAGCGCACAAAGACGTCCCGCAAAAGGTCCAAGAACACCATTGAAGAATAAGTGCCCGTCCAACCAATCGTAACGGGCGTGTCATTTGAATAAGGTGTCTTTGGCAAAAACGTATCTGTATCAATGGACGAGGAAATATAAGTACAGCATTTTTTCGCATTAATTTCGAGGCAAAACTCATTTAAGAAGGGTGATGACGTAATCACGTGATCAGCCGTTTTAAGCAGATACCGCGTTTTTCCAGGCCCTTTCAAATATCGCATAATCGGATTGGGGTTTTGGTCTTTGGGTAAATTTTGTTCGACTAAAATATTGTCTTCAACATCATAAACCAGACGCGGTGCCAGTTTACGGATAAGGCGCTCCATGAAGGACGTCCCAAACGGCGTCACATACATAAAGACATAAACAAGATCATAGTTTGAGACACGAAAGAGATCGCGGATGCGGCGCGCTGTACCGCGCAAAACGCCCAAAACCTTCCCGACGTAATTGCCCTTTTCATACACAACAGACCACATATCTGTATCCATGAAAGACGAAACGTCTATCTCCCAGCCCTGGGCTTTCCAAACATCAAAATACTGTTCGTATTTCAAACGTTGGCCTGCCGCCACGCCTTGCGGGAAGGGGCAGATAACAAGCATGCGTTTGGAGGTCATTGCAGCTATTTCCGAAAAACTAGGCTTTGATACCGTAAGCAACCCAATAGGGTTCAGAGTCTGAAAACTTGATATCTTTCAAACCAGATTGCGTCATCATTTCCGTAATTTCAGCTTTCGAGAATCTTTGCTCAAGCGGCGTTCCGAAACGATCACGACTATCTGTGCGCATCGTATAAAAGCTTTTATCTCTGTAATAAGACACAGGTATCGCGCTTGGATTTATACCGATTTTTTCAACACACCATGCAAAGCGCGCAAGTGGCCAATAGATCAAAGCGGCAAGAATATCTGTTGCAATCGACTTCACGCCTGCGGGCAAGACCTTAATCCCAGCTCGGAAAAGTTCACTCATTTTCCAAACGCCTCGAAACCATGCAGGGCGATTATCAAAGCTATAATAAAGGTAGAGCAAAAACGGTGCACCCGGTTTCAAAAGCTTTGTACTCGACGCGAGCGCAGCTTGCGTATCAGGAATATGGTGCAAAACACCCAGAGAATAGCCAAAATCTTGACTGGCTTCAGCTAGAGGGGCGGCATCGACACTGGCTTCAAAAAAAACAATATTTGAATACTCAGACAAATTACGGCGCGCAACATTCAAAGCCGCACTAGACGGGTCAATGCAATTTAATTTACCAACACGTCCCGCGACACCCTTAGCCCAGCGCCCTGATCCACACCCCATATCAAAACCTTCGGAGGTTTCATTGACCATATCCCAAGGAAATATTCCAAAATAGGTTTGGAACATGGTTTCCCATTCTTGGTTTATAAGTTCAGATTGATCAAATTGAGCCCACTCATCGCCAAATGAGTTTACAGTGGTTCTATCGATATTCCCTTGCTCAATAGACATTCTCACACTCCACACTCATAGGCTTAGTTTTTGTAATGGATAAGTTTAATAACGCGCGAATAACGCGTTTCATTTCCATTCTTAGGTTGTTGTCAGCCTTTTATAGATGCGGCGATATTCCGCAACCCCGCTCTCCAGTGAAAATAACTCCGTCGCAATATTTCTACATCTGGTAGAAGTTTCAGGATTTCGCGCTAATTTTACAAGCATATCAGCCGCAGACGCTAAACTGTCTTCGGAAAAATCCTTAAGCGCAATCCCGCCGCCCTTATGTTCCAATGTATCTTCCATATCGCCGACGCCTATATTTCCGAGGCACGGTACGCCGCATCCCAAATATTCCGCAAGCTTGGTCGGCGCACTTGAAAGCTTCGAAAAACAGGGCCGAATAAGCGCGGCCGCCGCGTGCATTTGAGACACTTTAGCTGGGACGTCTTTATGCTCTGCACCGCCAACGGTCAGGCGGCTATGAGCAATACCATGCTTATCCGCAAGCTCATAAATCAAAGCGTGCTCATGGCGGTTTACAATAAGGAAATGCGCATCAGGCTCGACTTTCAATAAAGCTTTGAAAAACGCCAGAGTTTCGTCAAATAAATACCAAGTCCCGATTGAGCCGACATACCCAAATGTGAACGGACGATCAGGATCCACCGTGTGACGTTGGAACCGCTCAAGATCGGCGCACGTCGGAATAACACTCATGGGCGGCGGCGCGTCTTTTAGATAGTCAAATTCACGTATGATTTTTTCTGAAGCATGCGTCAAAGTTACGACATAATCCGCCGCTTTAAAGAACCGTCGTTCGAGCGATTTGGTGACTTTATAAACACGGCTGTCACGCGGCCAAATTCCGCCATCCACACGTTCATCCGCCCAAAACCCGCGAATATCAAACAGGAATTTTGCCCGCGTCAATTTCTTAGATAAAAGCACCATAAGCGCGGGTACATATGACCGTGCATGCAAAATGACAGCCCGTTCTGTCAGCGTAAACCATAAGACGACAAGCGTACCGATTAGGATATCCCATGCGGTAGCCAAGGAAGACGGCTTCTTATGATAGGTAAGCGGCGTCCATTTAACGCCAGACTGCGACAAGCGGTCTTTTAGAGATCTAATTTTATCACCGTCCCGACGGTCTTCGGGCTTTTCAAAAGAGATAATCCTGATCTGGTAATCATCTGTCATATTTTCCAAATATGACAGGACTTGGCTTTGCCCTAAGGGCTCGAGCATACCGTCATAAGAGACATAGAGAACAGAGGGCATCGTCTAAACTTTACGGAGAAAGACGCAAAGCTGCATGCCTGTATTTGTCCGCTCCATCCACCACCTAAGAGGTTTATGCAGAAAGCCTGGAATGTTATATATCGTCGCAACATCGACCCAGTGATGGGCGACTTCATACCCAAGGTTCTTACCATTTAGGTGAAACGAATCGAGTGAGAATTCATAAAGGTGATACGGAACATGCATAGGCGATGTGTTTGTGACAAAAGATGTCCCGACCATGCGGAAATAAGTGTTTAGAATTTTCGTCACAAAATGACGTGAATTAGGTATCTCGGCATGAATGACCCCGCCCGGTTTTAACCATTTGAGGGCTCTGTCTATGGCTTCATTTGGGTCATATAAATGTTCTAACACCGCACCAAATGTAATAAAGTCATACTCATTTTCGTCAAACTCTGCATCTTCAATAGACGAGTGTTGGAATTGATTACCCTCATTTCCCAAAAGCTCGATCGCTTTATTATAAAACGGCTCGGACGGCTCAATACCAGAAACATCAAAACCATGCTTACGCATGACAGAGGCTGATTTCCCCAATCCCAAGCCTATATCAATTGACTTCATGCCTGCCTCAAACCCTAAGAGGTCTTTCACAACTTTTAATTCACGCTCAATATAGCCTGGCACAGGTTCAAAACTAACAGAGTTCCAATACGCCTCTGGTGGCAGCCCGTAATGGTCATCAATAGATTCAGGAATCGGTTGAGGGTTTGCGTAAATAAGATCGCACTTATTACATTTAGAAATACTCACTGCTATGCCGCGCTTACTCCGCGGGCGACGCCCTTGCGAGGTATCGAGACGTAGGCCCATATTCTTTGAATCCGACGCTGCCGCCCCGCACATATTACATGTATCGTGTTGCAGGAAACTATATGTCCGACTTTTACGATCGCCGTCCTTATTCGTTGCTTGAATTTCCATATTCGTTCATTTCCACATAAAGGCCGCTCGAAAAATCTCGCTTACTTAAACTCAAAACCTAAATCGGTTTTTTTAATATACCGACATATTTGCCGTCACTTTCAGTGACAGAAAAATTCAGCTTCTTGTCTTCAACAAATTCTGCAAACGCCATATTGTCTTGAATATCGTCTGAAATAAAAATGCCGCCGGGCTTTAGCGCCTCCCAAAGCCATTTGAAACCATATTGGCGTCCCCACCAAGATTTATCAGAATCGTAGTGACACAAATCAATTTCGTTTGAAAATATCTGTACCGCTTTTTCAATACCTTGACGGTCAGGTTCCCGCACAAGCGTCCAAGCATTACGAAAACGCTCAGATACAACGATCCCGACGAACGCCTCATTATTCATTTTAGGGTAAGGCATATCGACACTTACAAGGCGCGCGCCTTCATTGCCCTCAAGCGCGGATAAGATAGCTAGGCTTGACCAACCATAGGCCACACCTGTTTCAATAATGCGCTTTGGCTTAGAGCCACTCACAATGGCATGTAACAAGTTTAAATCACCTGGGCCGCCCATCTTAATTTCAGACTTTTCTGCAAGCGCCGTGGCTTCTTCTAGAAGACTATTTGGCATGACTTTAGCAGAAATGCCTGCATCTATAATTCCAAGATTAACAAGCGCCTCATCAACGGAAACGGCACGCGCGGCAGCCCAAGCCGTCGCCTCTGCACGCAAAGCTTCCGTATCTTTGTTTTCACGGAACTTCCGTTTAAAAAGCTCTACGGCATGATTCCAATGCTTGGGTCGACCCGCAAACCAAAACGCGGTTTTTACTTTTTCAATCATTCATCTCATCCTACTCTTGGCCCGCATTGTTTGAGTTTCAAAAACACGGAACGCGGCATATTGTCGGAGGCTATACAACATAAAATCAATTATTAAAGAAGATATCATTGTATTTCTGCAGACTGTCTGCACCTGAAATTTCTATTGCCCGTCTCTTTTGCCCCGCAATATCAGGGCTACGTTTTAACGCGCGACGCATCGCATCTGCTAATTCAGCCGCATTGCCAATGGTCGCAAGCTCCCCGTATTCCCCTTTATTTAAGATTTCAGACGGCCCCGCTGGACAATCGGTTGATGCAATTGGCAAGCCAAAAGACATGGCTTCAACAATGACATTACCAAACCCCTCATAATCAGAGGACAGAACAAACACATCTGCACATTCATAATATTCAGCCGGAGACGAGACATGCCCGGGCATGATCACACTGGCCTCAAGACCTTGTTCTACAGCGTAGGCTTTGGTTTGGTCTTCCAAAGGCCCCGTCCCCAAAATCATCAGCTTGGCCTCTGTATTTTCGAGAAATATCTTAAACGCGTCGAGTAGGAGTTTATGATTTTTTTGCGCTTTGCATCGCCCAAGTGTCAGCAAGCGCGGCCCCGTCCAGCCGTCCCAAAGTTTTTCTGCGACGGCTCGCCCCTTGGCTGTCGAAACAGGGAGCGCGATTGGGTTATAAATCACCTCCATATGCGACACGGGCAGACCAGCAAGCTGAGACACATTATTCGCCACGCCTTCTGATACACAAATGCGCCCATCCGCAAATCGGTAGGACAGCCAAATTGAAAGCTTTAGAAACATACGTGTTACAAAGCCCCAATCCTTATATTGAATTGAGAGCGGGTTATGATCGCTTACGATGATCCGCGTTTTAGAGCGTCCAAAAGCCTTCGCCAGAATTGATAAAACGGTTAAAGGCCAAATGAAGGCAATGCCAACATTTGGTTGTTCCGTTTTCAAATATTTGGAAAGTGGATTTAAAGCATTGCGCAGTCGCGGAGCGTTTAAATTAAAAACACGAACGCCTTCTGGGACATCACCCGAAACATCCTTAGGCTCATTCATTAAAACAAGGTCGACCTTATGGCCGCGATCAATTTGGTCTTGCGCCAAAGTCATAGCCAGCCGCTCTGCCCCGCCAAATGGCAAAAGAGTCGGTAGAATGATGCACATATGGGCCAAAGTGAGCTCTTTTATATATTAGTTTGGAAAGTTCTTATTCGAATGCGCAATGGCCACGAATACTAATCTTTAGTGACAGTCTCTATTGGGTTGCGCGGGATTGGATCGCGCGGGCGTAAAACACGACAAGGCGCACCTACTGCTATAACGTTTTCAGGAATGTCGCGCGTCACAACTGAGTTTGCCCCGATAACAGAATTTGACCCGATCGTAACACCTTGCGTGATCGTGGATTTGGCGCCGATCCAGACGTTTTCACCAATAACAATGGGCGACGACGTCATGCCCGCTTGGTTAATTAAGCCTCCGCTGTGGATATTATGATCTTGATCACGAATGGTGACATGTTCTGCGATTAGGGCATTGTCACCGATCGTGACAGAGTCCAATGCCGTTATGACGCTGCAAACGCCAATATAACTATTTTTTCCAATCAAGACCTGCCCCGTCCTCGCCACAATAAATGCCCCGAAATCGACATGTGTCCCTTCAGAAAACTTTATCGTCCCGCCATCTGTGCACCGAATACGGGTCTTATCGCTCAGCCTGACGCTCTTGTGAAAATCAATCCCCTCGCATTTTAACGCATAAGAAAACTTTAAATATTGCGACCTTAAGTGTACCGCAATTTGGGACAAGCTATTGGCAAAGCTATTTAACATGTAAACTCATCCCCCCTTTATCGTCGCACACATTCAAACAGTTAAAAATAAATTTACGGCAGCAAATCTGCATGCAGACGTGAGCCTTCAAATCCAAAGCGCTCTATGACGTCTGATGTACAAATTAGGTAATTCAGAGGTTTTGTCCCCAAAGTTTCCGTTGGAAATACGCCAATACCGTCTTCAATCCTAAAAAATGTATAGCCCATATCGACAAAAAACTTCGACACATCCTGCCCTAATTGTTCGTTGAGAACCTCCATAAGAAAGGCAGGTTTATCGCGTTTGATCAAATCTCCAAATCCCTCAAGGACCTCGGCTTCAAATTTTTCAGCATCGACTTTTACCAGATCAATCTTGGTGATTGCCTGTGTGTTGACAAAGTCATCGACGCGAATGACATCAATTTTTGAACTGATAACGTTATCGACCCCCACAAGCATATCGGGACTGAGGGACGCAGAGTAGGCATGCTCGGTCGCGGTTTCGTAAATCTCAGTCTGCTTACTCTCATATGACGCGCCCGCGACGACAACTTCGATGTCATAGCCATTCATCTCGACATTATGCGCCAGTTTATCAGCGATCCTGTGAATGGGTTCAAAGGCGTAGACTTTTGCATCTGGATTCATGGCAGAGGCCGCCAAGGCGTAAATACCCGTATTCGCCCCAATATCAAAAACCGTCTTACAGTCCTTGGATAGAAGCGCCCATAAATTTAAGGACGTGCTTTCAAAGCCATTACCATATCCAGCCCAATATAAATCATTTTCGATTTGATACCCGTAATGACGTATTTTGAAAGCGTTCGATTTTCCAACTTTGACCTTAATGTCGCCGTGAAAATGCAAATGCTGGTAGACTGATTTTGAGGGCTTATATACGAGCTTAATCAGATCAAAGAGATTTTTCTTAAATGGGATAACGCGGTAAATAGCGTGTAGCATGATCTCTCTCACAATAATTTCATGTGATGTACATCACGGATACAGTCTATTCAATAATTGCTATGATAAAACCTAGCTATAATCGTGAGAATATACAGTTCGTATTTAAGCGCAGCATACGATTTAAAGCCTTAAATAGCAATTACTTACAAAGCCTAGGCATAAAACTAGCCGTCAAAGTCTGCCAATATGTTGGATAATTTTACATTATCCGCTTTAAAATATTCAATAATATCTGATTTCACCGCGTCCGCTGTTGTCCCCGCATAGCCTTTGACATGGTTCATATCCCTTAGCCGACTTGCTAAACCCAAGTTTTCGCGCCCCAAAATCTTTTTGATAATTGTAGACATTGAAAGCATCCACGCAGGCGGGCGTTGTGTGATTTTTGCAAGACGGCCAAATCTATGCTGCTTGGCCTCGTTTACGGGCAAGAAACTCGTTCTGCCGTCATCTTCTAAATCTAAAAAATCCATGAGACTTAAATAGGTCTCGCGGGACTCCCGCACCCAAGCTTCAAAACGAATGACCTTTATATTTTCTCTCGGGAACAGGTCCGTATAACGTTGCACTTGTTCTGAGAATGTCCCGACAGAACGGTAATCTAAAAGCTTAGGCTCTCGGCAGGTTTTAGAGACTTTAGATAATTGAAAATCCTTACTCTCCGTCCAAGCTTTATCAAAATCAGAAATAGTTTGGTCCTGATTATAAATTAATTGCTGATGATAGGAGGGTAGAAAAGTGTCCTGATTGCGAAGAAAAATTACAATTTTAGCATTGGGGTTGTATTTATAAATCTCTGAGGCCGCGTCTTTGGAGTATAAATATTGGACCGAAGCTTCACCAATGACTTTCTCATTTGCGGATTTACTAAAAACCTCAAGGTAGTCTTCCAAGGTTTTAGACCACTGAAATCCAGGTAAATCTTTATTGAAATAATGGGGTTCTTTTTCGTCTGGAAAAAAAATATCCTGATGGGACGATAAATATTTGACCCAAGCCGTTGTGCCGCATTTCGGTGCACCGACTATAAAGAGGTTTGGATATATTTTCGTCATATGAATTTACTTACAAAAGTCTAAATATCGAATTTTAGAGATCACGCCTTAATCTTAAAGTGCTTATCTAAAATATGATTTGAAATAGATTTAGGCAAAACTGTGAGCCCCAACACACCTAGAATTTTAGGCTTTAAAATTAAACTCGGTTTAAATTTTAAGGCTTGAAGTAAACATTTACGACCCGCCTTAAATTTACGCCGTTCGCCGACCAATTTCATGCCTGACACGCGGTAAGCCCGCTCCATACGAACATGTCTCAAACCCTTAAGGTAGCTTGGCAAGTCGTCCCTTTTGAAAAAAGCTTCCCAATATTTTACGACTTCATCGTGCATCACTTCGACGTCTTTGCCTATATTATAGGTATGATCTCGCATGACCGCGAGGATTTCGTCCACATATTCAAATCGGTAATGCATCGCGATATTTATATATACGGCTTCGCCTTCAGCTTTGTATATCTCGTTAAGTTGGGCTTTTTCAAAAGCCTCGCGTTTGAACAAGGGCGTCACAGGATAAACAAACGGGCCCCATGTGATAAATTTTTCTGCAACCCATCCTGTAAAGACAGGGAGGGTTACATCTTTATACGCGCCCGTATCATCGAAATATCTCTTGCCCCGACAATAAACTACTCCGACGCCAGGGTCACAGGTTTCAAATTTCGCGACTTGTTTTTTGGTTTTCTCAGGTAAGTACCAATCATCCGACGGCAAAAAACACACATATTTGCCCGAAGAGTTTCTCAAGCCTTGTTTAAAAGCGGCGCTTTGGCCGCTGTTTTCTGTGTTCAGAAACGCGGTGACATTGGGATGATGCAGATATTTTTTGATAACCTCATGGCTGTTATCTTTTGACCCGTCATCAACAATCACCAACTCAATATTGGGATATGTTTGATCAAGAACGCTCTGAATAGCCTGCTCAATATACTGCGCGTGATTATATGAGGGAATAATAATAGTGACGAGCGGTTGCATAACCATTTAAAAAATCCCCTTACCCCACTCTGGCTAGCGCTTCAATTTACTAATTATCCCTAGAGACTTCTGGATAGCTTGACGCACTAATCTCATAAATTCAGCATCAGTTAAACTTAACACAAACCAAACACCAAGTATGAAAGCCGATACCGCAAACGAAACCAGATATCCATCATAAAACCAAAGAAACACAGCGGTTAGAAAGACAGCAAGAGCGCCTCTGAGGATTGAAAAAGCAGCGCCTTTAGATATGCGGTAGCCAATTGAGCCCCGAATTGCGATCGCCAGAAAAACAGCATTGCAAATCTGCGACAATAGATAAGCCAGAGCCAATCCTGCTATCCCGTAAATCGGAAGAAGTGTTGCTCCAAAAAATAAGTACAAACCCGCCCAGATTGTGTAAAGCGAGGAGACAATAATCAGCCGTTTTTCAACAATAAGCGGTAGGCCCAAAAGCTCCGCAATCAATCTGAAAAGATCGGCAGGTAGTAGAAACAAGAGCAAAACAGCTGCGGGAATAAATTCTTTGCTGAATAAAACTTGCATCATTATCTCGCCGCCACTCATCAAACCAATCATGATCGGCGGCATTAGATAGAAGTAAAATGAAAGCGTTGAATTGATGCAATCAGTGCGCTCCTCTGTATTTTTCGCCGCCGCAAGTGTTGGAAAATAATAGCCGCCGGCGGCGGCTGTAAATCCTGCAAGGTAGACCGTGCCGACCTTAACAGCCATAGAATAAATACCGTTCTCTTCTGCGCCGAAGTCTTTAATCACCCACCTAGAGACAATAATGGCCGTAATAATTCCGACAGAAACCATAACCAGACCATTGAGGCCAAAGCCCAAATTACTCCGAATATGTTTCCAATCAAAAAGCTTTGGCTTTGGCAATAAAATATCTGACCCGATAATTTTTCGCGTTTGTAAGACTGAAAAAAGAAGGAATAATGCGTGTAGCGCGATATAAGCCAAAATAGCGCCCTGCAGGCCCAATGGCCAAATCAATATTGCGAGTACGGCCACACTTGCAATATCTGCCGCCATTCGGGACTTCACCATGCCAGACGTCGAGCGCGTTGCATTCAAAATCGCTTTGTAGATTTGCGCCATAATGAATATGGGAACAGACAATAATATCAGCGCGACGTAATCTGCGCGTTGTCCGCCATCTGCAAAAATTGCATTGGAAATAAGGCCGCTGTTTAAACATCCTAAAAATGTCAGAATGAGTGAAAAGCCCATTAAAAAAAACGTAGAGGTCGATATGTGGGCGCGGAACGCCGCCTTATCGTCTTCGCCCCAAAACCCACTGAGGTTTCGTACCATGCCATTGTAAAACCCAAGTCCCGACACAGTTGAAAACAGGCCCCAAAAACTGGTCAGTTGATTTAGGATTCCGACGCCGTAAGTACCGAGAAAAACAGCGGTGAGTTTTCCTTTTATAACTTGCGTTAAAACACCAACAAGCCCGCCTCCTGTAAAGAAAGCTAAAGCGCGCACAAGCCCGCTTTGTTTGCTCTCTTTAGAGGTCATTCAGGGCGATGTTTAATGTACCGCGCAGGTATACCTGCAACGATGGTATAGGGCTCGACATCACGCGTCACCACACTATTGGCACCGATGATTGCCCCTTCGCCAATTGTCACGCCCTTTGTAATGACAACACCCGCGCCGACCCAAACCCCGTCTCCGATTTTGACGGGCTTGACCGTATAGCCTTGTTTTGAGATCGGCACGTCTCGTGTTTCAAAACAATGATCGACATCCAAGACGTAAACACGCGGCGCAAACATCACATCGTCGCCGATTTCAACGCGTTCCTGCGCCGTTATAATCGACTCTGAATTGATACTCGTTCGGGCGCCAATTTTAATAAATCCATGCCCTGCCAGTCTTACGTTTTCGCGCAAGGCAGACCCTTCCCCAAGTTCAAACTTTACACTCCCAAGAATTTTTACGTTTCGACCAATCATGCCGCCACGATTATGTTTAACCAAACGTCCGCGCGCCACGTTCCAACGACTCCACACTTCAAATTTTAACCGACCAAAATATTTGGAAGGGTGTCGTATGATGTTAAATAATTTTTTCATGGGCTTTGATTACGGACGTTACGCAGGCTTTTGTTTTAAAATATCGATCATTTTAGATTTAACCTGTTGGGCATCCGCCTGCGACATTTGAGGGCCGATCGGAAGGCTCAAGACTTCTTCTGCAAGCGTTTTTGCAAGTGGGAACGCCTTTGGCTTATATCCCAAATCTTTATAAGCACCTTGCAAATGGGGCGGGAGAGGATAGTGAATGAGAGAGCCTATCCCAGCCTCTGTCATTTTCTCTTGAACCTGCGTCCTCAACTGTGTCCGAATAACAAATAAATGCCAAACAGGGTCTGCCCATTGCGGCACATAGGGTAGGATACAATTCGTGTCGCGAAGGTGATGCATATACTCGCCTGCAATATCTTTACGGCGGGTATTCCACTCATCTAAATATTTCAATTTAACACGCAATATCGCTGCTTGCAGCGGGTCGAGTCGGCTATTCACCCCCTTGACTTCATTCACGTATTTTTCACGAGATCCGTAATTTCTTAAAACTCGCACTTTATCCGCGAGGTCTGGATTGTTTGTTGTCACAGCGCCGCCGTCGCCTAACGCACCGAGGTTCTTACCTGGATAAAAACTCCACGTAACAAAATCACTATGCCCGCCCAAACGTTGACCTTTATAGCGCGCGCCGTGGGCTTGCGCACCGTCCTCGATTACATAGAGGCCTTTTTCTTTGGCCACATCTAAAATAGCGTCAATATCT
>Ga0209185_1002129_pt1:12500-14468 | contig 14468 bp, 8 predicted proteins | sample SidtaG_2_FD_187425 | JGI IMG/M metagenome (GOLD analysis project Ga0209185, IMG submission 187425) | Marine algal microbial communities from Sidmouth, United Kingdom - Sidmouth_Asex2 metaG (SPAdes) (version 2) | ecosystem: Host-associated > Algae > Red algae > Unclassified | place... | reverse complement strand
ACCGAGCTCGTGGCTGAGACAGTGCCCAGATCGTTACACCATTCGTGCAGGTCGGAACTTACCCGACAAGGAATTTCGCTACCTTAGGACCGTTATAGTTACGGCCGCCGTTTACTGGGGCTTCAGTTAAATGCTTCGTCCGAAGACTAACATCCTTCCTTAACCTTCCAGCACCGGGCAGGTGTCAGACCCTATACATCATCTTACGACTTAGCAGAGTCCTGTGTTTTTGCTAAACAGTCGCCTGGGCCTTTTCACTGCGGCTCCATAGTTAAATAGAGCGCCCCTTCTCCCGAAGTTACGGGGCGATTTTGCCTAGTTCCTTAGCCACGGATCACTCGAGCGCCTTAGGATACTCTCCTCGACTACCTGTGTCGGTTTACGGTACGGGCTGCTTCACTCGCTATTTCTTGGAATCTAATTCAGCACATTATCACCTTGCCCCGTAAGGCTTGGTGTACTATCGACCGAAGTCTTCAACGCACTATTCCGTCAGTGCGCAATGCCTACATAGATCCGTCACTTTTGTTGTGAGCAGGTACTGGAATATTAACCAGTTTGCCATCGACTACCCCTTTCGGGTTTGCCTTAGGACCCGACTAACCCTGTTCTGATTAACATCGAACGAGGAAACCTTAGTCTTACGGCGAATAGGTTTCTCACCTATTTTATCGTTACTCATGCCTACATTTTCTTTTCTGGCTGCTCCACCATAACTCACGTTACAGCTTCAGCGCGTCCAGAATGCTCCCCTACCACTCTACGTAGTAGAATCCATAGTTTCGGTAATGAACTTGATGCCCGATTATTTTCCGCGCGGGAACGCTCGACTAGTGAGCTGTTACGCACTCTTTAAATGAATGGCTGCTTCCAAGCCAACATCCTAGCTGTTATAGCATTCCCACCTCGTTCATACAACTTAGTTCATATTTAGGGACCTTAACTGATGGTCTGGGTTGTTTCCCTTTCGGACAAGGACCTTAGCACCCATGCCCTCACTGCTGGTATAATATCATGGCATTCGGAGTTCGTCAGGGGTTGGTAGGCGGTGAAGCCCCCTAGCCCTATCGGTAGCTCTACCTCCATGACATCTTAATCCAACGCTGCACCTAAATGCATTTCGGGGAGTACGAGATATCTCCGAGTTTGATTGGCCTTTCACCCCTATCCACAAGTCATCCAAACATTTTTCAACATGTACTGGTTCGGTCCTCCATTTAGAGATTATCTAAACTTCAACCTGCTCATGGATAGATCACTCGGTTTCGCGTCTACCCCCACTAGCTTTTCGCCCTATTCAGACTTGCTTTCGCTACGCATACGTATCTAAAATACTTAAACTTGCTAGAGAGGAGTAACTCGTAGGCTCATTATGCAAAAGGCACGCCGTCATCCCGAAGGACTCCGACCGCTTGTAAGCGTATGGTTTCAGGTTCTTTTCACTCCCCTTCTTGGGGTTCTTTTCACCTTTCCCTTACGGTACTTGTACACTATCGATCTCACAGGAGTATTTAGCCTTAGCAGATGGTGCTGCTATATTCAGACAGAGTTTCACCGGCTCCGCCATACTCGTATAACACTATAGAAATATACATTTACGGGACTATCACCCTCTATGGTTCTGTTTTCCAAACATATTCTACTTATTACTATAGCGCTTTAGGGCTAATCCGCGTTCGCTCGCCACTACTTGCGGAATCATTATTATTCTCTTTTCCTCCGGGTACTTAGATGTTTCAGTTCTCCGGGTTACCGCCTTTCGGCAATATTGCTTCACAATATTGGGTTCCCCCATTCGGACATCTACGGATCAAAGGTTGTTTGCACCTCCCCGCAGCTTATCGCAGCTTACCACGTCCTTCGTCGTCTCTGTGAGTCAAGGCATCCTCCATACGCTCTTATTTGCTTCCTAATCTTTAGTTAATCGATCGTCAAAATACCACACAAGTGCAACATAAAACTTTCGAA
>Ga0209185_1002129_pt1:0-10000 | contig 14468 bp, 8 predicted proteins | sample SidtaG_2_FD_187425 | JGI IMG/M metagenome (GOLD analysis project Ga0209185, IMG submission 187425) | Marine algal microbial communities from Sidmouth, United Kingdom - Sidmouth_Asex2 metaG (SPAdes) (version 2) | ecosystem: Host-associated > Algae > Red algae > Unclassified | place... | reverse complement strand
TGAATTATTTTTATTCTTTTCCCAGCCTATCGACTCAACATATTCATTCTATGCCGTAAAGTTGATTTTGCCAGTAATATCACCTTCAGCCTATTAGGAACTCGGATACGCTCTTCCTTCACTAAAGCGACCGGGCTATAGCTAATTTTACTAAATAATTTGTGATAGTACCTGTATGCCAAGTAGACACCAAGACGAGCAGATTCTGGTAATCTGACAATCCCAGCGTAAGCAGCATCAAAATCTTCTTCAATATCTTGCTCTATAAGGCGCTTCTGCTCTTCTGTAAAGTGCTCAAATTCTATATCAGGAAAATACACTCTCCCTCTTTCCAAATAATCGCTTTTCATATCTCTCAGAAAATTGACCTTCTGAAAGGCGGCTCCTAATCGCTTAGCTGGATCTTTCAAGTCATGATATAGCTCCTCATCATTCTCGACGAATACTCTTAAGCACATCAGCCCGATAACTTCAGCAGATCCATATATGTACTCATCTAAGCGTTCTGGCGTGTAGCTCGTAAAATCTAAGTCCAGATACATGCTGTCCAAAAATGCGTCTATTAACTCCCTCTCTATATGATATTCATGAACTACTTGCTGGAAAGAATGCAGCACTGGATTGAGACTGATGCCCTCATCTAAGGCTTTATAAGTGTCTGATTTAAATCGATCTAACAATTCTTTCTTATCAAAATCATGAAAGGTATCGACTATCTCATCAGCGAATCTGACGAAACCATATATACCGCATATAGGTTTTCTGAGCACTTTAGCAAACATCCGTATGCCTAATGAAAATGAGGTGCTGTATCGCTTGGTGATCAACTCACTGCATTCCAGACATGTATTATTATAGAGGAAGTCCATATGTTACGTTAAGTCAGTGATGATTTGATTAGCGACGACTCTTCCTGATATAATTGAGGGTGGCACACCTGGTCCTGGAACTGTGAGCTGACCAGTATAATATAGATTTTTTAGCTTTTTATTTTTAATCCTCGGTTTCAATATTGCAGTTTGTGTTAAGGTATTGGCTAAACCATATGCATTACCTTTAAAGGCATTATAATCTTCTTTGAAGTTATCAATACAAAATGACTTTTTGAAAATTATGTGTGGCTTAATCTTCTGACCTGTTCTTTTTTCTAAGCGATCCATTATCAAATCAAAATATTGAGAGCGTAATGCATCATTATCTTCTATACCTGGGGCTAGGGGCATCAACATAAAGATATTCTCATATCCTTCGGGTGCCACAGTATTGTCAGTCTGCGACGGGCAACATACATAGAATAAGGGATCAGACGGCCATTGAGGATCTTCATAGATCTCGCGAGCGTGGACACCGAAGTTTTTATCAAAGAACAAGTTATGATGCTTTATATTTTTAAGCTTCTTATCAATACCCAAATAAAAGAGTAGTGAGGAGGGAGCCATCACTCTTTTGTTCCAGTACCTCAGACTGTAGTTTCTTTGAGTATCTGAGTGGATGAGTTGCTGCTCTGTATGATGGTAGTCAGCCGAGCTAATAGTAATGTCCGATGCGTAGCTATTTCCGTTCACCTGAAGGGATTCCGCTTTTGTAGCAGTGGTGTTGATCTGTTCTACCTTAGCATTTAGGTGTATCTTGACTCCTTGCTTCTCAGCCACCTTTGTCATTGCTCTAACAATCTCATACATACCACCCATGGGGTACCATGTCCCAAGGATAAGATCCGCATAATTCATTAAACTATAGAGCGCAGGTATCTTCTGAGGTGTCGCTCCTAGGAATAGGACAGGAAATTCCAAGAGCTCTATCAGCTTAGGATTCTTAAATGAAGCGCGTACCTCTTTTGATAAAGAGCTAAACATGTTAAGCTTCATAGCGCTAGACAAAATTCTTATATCCAGAAATTCTGTGGCCGATAGCGAGGGCTTCTCCACAAATTCGCTGATCCCAACGTCATATTTGTATTTGGCGCTTTTGAGAAAGCTTCTGAGCTTATCGGCGCTGCCCGGCTCCAGTCGCTCAAACATGGCATAAAGTTCTTCTGGATGAGCGGGGATATCCTCTTGGCTATCCTCAAAGAATACTCGATAAGAAGGCTCCAAGCGCCTCAAATCATAGAAATCAGAGGCTTGATAACCGAAGTCACTGAAGAATCGCTCAAAAATATCAGGCATCCAATACCAACTTGGCCCCATATCAAATGTGAAACCTTCAGCCTTAAATTGTCTGGCCCTGCCACCAGTCATTTCATGCATCTCGTAGATGTGGACGTCATGTCCTTCCTTAGCCAAGTAGGCTGCCGCAGATAATCCCGAGAATCCGGAACCTATAATGTTAATTGTCTTCAACGAAGTATGTTATGATTCACTCTAAACGTCAAGATAGTTTTAAGGTTTAAGATAACAACATGCGTGGACAAACTTTGCTGCGTGTCTATTATTGTGTACTTCTATTAGGCTCTCCTACGCTGTGCTATCGCTTATATCATCGCATCTTGTATAATGAATGGGAAAATAGCTTGTGCTGAGCGTCCATATAAGCAATACATAAAAAGCCCCATCAATAAAATTGATGAGGCCTTTATCTTCAAATTAAGCTGACAGGACTGATTATGCCTTGCCACCTTTCAGATTGTCTTGTAGTGTGGTCAGCTCATCCCACTTACCTTCCGCAGCAAGCTTTGCTTGATCAGGCCAGGTCGTCGGATCGTGCATTTGGTACCTACTACCCGCTTCAGTCAAAATCTCTTTGAGTTTCTCAGGTGCAGCTGCCGCCATATCAGCGAAGGTAGCTATACCACCTTTAGTCATCAACTCAGCGATCTTCGGTCCGATGCCTTCAATTTTTTTGAGATCATCAGGCTTGGCCGGCTTCGCCTCTTCGTTGACAAGCGCAGCTTCTTCCTTTTTCTCTGCAGTGGCTTCAGCTTTTGATAATGCGTCAGACACGACTTCAGCTTTATCTTTTAGAAGCGGTATCTCTGCTCCTACGACTACATCACCTGTCTCAATAACATTCTCCTCCTTCGCTTTGGGAGCTTCCTTATCTACCTTGGGAGCTTCCTTTTCTTTTTCAGACGCTGCCGCTGCGACTCTTGCTGCCTCCGCATTACCTGCAGCGAGCTGATCCTTGAGTTGTGAAAACACATCTAACTCTCCAAGTGTCGTTTTTTCGACTTTGCCCTGCTGTGATTTGACTTTCTCTCTGACCTCTCTTCTCTCGGTTTGCTTTACCTGTCGCTCAGTATTATCAGCATCTCGCTTCGAGTCATCTATATGCCTGGTGTGAGAGACTAAGATTCTTTTGTCATCACGATTGAACTCGATCACTTTAAACGTAAGTGTCTCGTCAAGGCCAGCTGAAGTGCCGTCTTCTTTCTTTAGATGTTTTGCTGGTGCGTAGGCTTCAAGTCCATAAGGTAAAGATACGATGGCTCCTCTATCTTCTTTCTTCACAATCGTGGCCTCATGTAGTGATCCGATTGGGAAAACATTTTCGAATGTATCCCACGGATTTTCTTCAAGCTGTTTATGTCCAAGAGACAGTTTTCTCTGGTCTTCATCAATATCCAAAATCTGAATATCAATATTCTCACCTACTTTTGTAAATTCTGACGGGTGTGAGTACCGCTTAGTCCAAGACAAGTCAGATATGTGCACCATACCTCCGATGCCTTCTTCCAGCTCTACAAATACGCCATATGGAGTCAGATTCTTCACCACACCTGTATGATTTGATGTCACAGGAAATTTCTGAGTGACCTTATTCCAAGGATCTTCCGAGAGCTGCTTGATACTCAGCGACATCTTTCTATCTTCCCTATCTATGGTTACTACTTTAGCTTCAAACTCTTGTCCAAGATTAAAGAATTCCCGAGCATTTACAGGCTGATTGCTCCATGATACTTCTGAGACGTGTACCAGCCCTTCGACGCCTGGTGTGATCTCCAGAAAAGCGCCATAATCTTCGATATTAACAATCTTACCTTTTACAACAGACTCCTTAACTAAGGCCTGATCTAATATATCCCATGGATGAGGTTGTAGTTGCTTCATACCCAATGAGATACGCTTCTTGTTCTCATCGAAATCTAACACGACCACATTCACCTTCTGATTCAATTCTAATATTTCGTTCGGGTGATTTATTCTACCCCATGAAATATCAGTGATGTATAGTAATCCATCAAGACCTCCAAGATCCATAAAGGCACCAAAGTCAGTGATATTTTTCACGATGCCTTCTAATACTTGTCCTTTTTCAAGACCTGCAATGATCTGCTCTCTCTGCTCTGCAAGATCTGATTCGATCAGCGCTTTATGAGATACGACAGCATTCTTAATGACTTCATTGATTTTTACAACTTTGAACTCCATCGTCTTTCCGACGTATGAATCATAGTCTATTATAGGTTTGATATCTATCTGAGACCCAGGTAAGAAAGTCTCCAAACCTCCAGCGTCTACAATCAATCCACCTTTGGTTTTACTCACCACAGTACCTTTAATAATAGTACCATTATGATAGGAGTCTACCAGTGCTTCCCAAGCTTTCAATAGCTTGGCCTTCCTTCTTGAAAGAATCAGCTGGCCCTTTTCGTCTTCCTGCGTTTCTACGTATACATCTACCATATCCCCGACTGCTAAGTCTGGCATATCTCTAAATTCTGATAATGAGACCAGACCATCGGATTTGAAGTTAATGTCTAAGATGACATCACCCGCTGCAATAGCACTCACCTTACCTTGTACTATATCATTAGCTGATAAGGAGCTGAGAGATTTTTCATAATCTTTCAGATAAGCATCGATCTCCTCTTGAGTGTACTTAAGCTCATTTTTATTACCCAAAGACCAATCAAAATCGTCATGGGGTGTTTCTGGTTCTACTTCCTCTGGATTGAGGATGTCTTCAAGATCGCCATCTTCTTCGGCGTCTTCTGCATTCTCTATCTTTTTTGCTGGGACTTCTAATGTTTGCACCTCAACTTCTGGAGTAACAGGAGGAGTTTCTACTTTTGGTTGTTCTTGAGCTGTCTGTTGGGCAGCCTCTTTTGATAATTCTAAATCCTTCTCGTCGGACATATTATCTGAAATTTGTATTCTGATGGCTTTTCATCAGAAGGGTTAATAAATAATTTTAGGGCCGCAAAGATACTATTATCTTTTGAGTATGCAATTAATATGATTGTCAAGCCTCTCTCCCCTAAATGATTGATCATTTGACATCTTTCTGTTCAACTATATCATTAATGAGATCATAAAGGATGTATCAGGCGCCCACTCAGCTTAGCCAGTCGATTATTATGCTCCCTTATTTTACCTATGTAATCTCTCACCACAGGGTTTTAATAGAAGCCGTAAATTCTTTCGCTATGCAGCACATAGTAAGAAATGGCTTTAGGCTAAAATTTTGCTTCTTGGGACTATCAGAGATGATAAAGTCCTTGAGGATCATGATAATTATATTAATTTGCTTTTCTGAAGACAAATAACGATAGATTATGAGTGCGACCAGACCTTGGCTAAATATATACCCTAGTGGGGTACCTGCTAACATTAATCCCGATGAATATAGCAGTATCATAGATTTTATGACTAAGAAGTGCCAGACATATGGGAAGAAGAGTGCATTCTCACTCATGGGTAAAGAAATGAGTTATAAAGATGTAGATAAGTACAGCACCCAGTTCGGTGCATATCTACAATCTAGAGGCTTAGAAGCTGGAGATAAAATTGCGCTAATGATGCCCAATCTGCTACAGTATCCCATTGCACTTTTTGGAGCATTAAAGGCTGGGATGATCGTGGTCAATACTAATCCGCTGTACACGCCCAGGGAGATGAAACACCAATTCAACGACAGCGAAGTCAAAGCAATTGTTATCGCAGAAAATTTTGCGGCTAACTTAGAAAAGATATTAGATGAGACCTCAATAAAGGTTATCATCACTACAACTATAGGCGAGATGCTCGGGATTAAGGGTAGTATGGTCGACTTCGCCGTGAAAAATGTCAAGAGGATGGTACCCAAATATGAAATTGCCAATACCACCACATTTAAAGATGCATTAAAGGCTGGCAAGTCATTTGATCTGCAACCCGCGGTTACGGGGCCTGAAGATGTAATTATCCACCAATATACTGGAGGCACCACAGGCGTAAGTAAAGGAGCCATGCTAACGAATCGCAATCTTATTGCCAACCTGATGCAGATCAGAGCCTTTCTAAATCACACCATGGATGAGAGTAAAGATAACATCGTCCTTTGCCCTTTACCATTGTACCATATTTTTGCTTTTACTTGTAACTGCCTCGCAATGATGGATGCAGGAGCATTAAGTGTGCTGGTCGTCAATCCAAGAGATCTCAAGACCGTTATAAAAGAATTCGAACGCTATAAGATCACAGGTATGACTGGGGTAAATACCTTATATAATGCATTAGCCAATGAAAAGGATTTTGAAGGTGTAGATCTATCGGAGTTTGACTTTGCCTCTGCCGGGGGTACAGCCTTACAGCAAGCAGTCGCTGAAAAATGGACTAACGTCACCAAGTCTGAAATTGGTGAGGGATATGGTATGACCGAGGCCTCACCCGTAATCACATCTAGTCCTAAAGGCCTTGCTAGAGTAGGATACGTAGGCATCCCAGTCCCATCCACAGATATCAGAATTGTCAATGAGCAAGGCGAACCTCAAGAAATCGGCGAAACTGGCGAAATACAAGTTAAGGGTCCTCAAGTCATGAAGGGATATTATAAAAGGCCAGAAGCTACCGCTGAGACCATCACCTCAGAGGGCTGGCTGAATACGGGAGACATCGGCGTCCTGAATGAAGATGGATATCTCAAAATAGTGGATCGTAAAAAGGATATGATTCTTGTATCTGGATTCAATGTATATCCAAATGAAATAGAAGATATCATCGCCAATATTCCTAAAGTGCTCGAAGTCGCAGCCATCGGGGTACCCTGCGAGAAGTCAGGAGAAAAGGTTAAAGTATTCATAGTCAAAAATGATAAATCACTCTCTGAACAAGAAGTCATAGATCACTGCAGAGAAAATCTGACTGGATATAAAGTGCCTAAGGTTGTCGTCTTCAAAGATGAATTACCAAAATCAACTGTAGGGAAAATTTTACGTCGAGAGCTGCGGGATGCTTAATGTAGTCGTAGAATTCTTTTTAAGCAGTCAGATGAGGATACAGGAAAATTTTGACACAAGTCGCTGAACACGAGTCTCGTCTAAATGCTGTAATCGGTCCTCGAAAATTATTCTAAAATTCTATACTACACATCAATATAGACCGTGAGTGGCTTCTAAATAGTACCTTATCAAAAATTCACGCGTCTTATATTGTACAGGAAGGAACTGCTGAAGTATAATGGTCAATGGCTTCTTCACCTGGTAGAGAGATTAACTTCGATCGTAATTATTATTCATTTCTATTTAAATTTTAAGAATGTTAGATCAATTAAAGAGATTAGCCATGCAGCAATTAGCAAGCAAAATGGCTGGCAACAGCTTAGGCGCTTCTGAAACTCAAAATGCAGCTGAAGCTGGTGCCAATGGCATGATGGAGACTATCAAAGGTGCACTAACCGGTGGTGGTGGAATCGAGCAGATAAAAAATCTTCTAAGCGGAGAGTCTGGTGAAGGAAGCGGTGAATTAGCAGAAAATATTAAAAGTAAGATTCAAAATTCTCTGCAGGAGCAGGGAATGTCGCCAGAGGAGGCAGCTGCCGAAGCTGAGAGCACGACACCAGATCTTATCAACGGTCTAAAAGAGAAATTTAACTCTGATGCAGAAGAAGATTCTGCCTTTAGTCTAGATGCGCTGACTAGCTTAGTCGGCGGAGGCAGCATGGGTGATTTATTAGGCAAAGCTGGTGGAATCATGAACGCTGGCAAAAGCTTATTCGGGAAATAATAACTTTAGATTGACCCTTTTAACTGTGAGGTCGTTTCTGCATTATGCGAAACGGCCTCTTTTTTTTGGATAAAGCCAACATGGTAATTTCAGCCAGGATAAAAGACGAAACTACGCGTAATTGAATTTCTTTAATAATTCATCAGCACTTTATTATCATGACGTCACTTCATGTAGAATTTATATCAGATTACATCTGCCCATGGTGTTATATTGGAAAAGTAAGGCTCGATAAAATTAAGCAAAGATTAGCTGGAGAAATAGAAATCCACATCCAAATAAGCCCTTATGTACTCTACCCTCATATCTCTGAATTGGGCGAACCAAAATCTAGCTTCGCTAATAGAACTAAACCAGGCATGGGCAGAAGCTTAAAGTCCGAAGCCGCTCTCGAAAACATATCTTTTAATTATAAGCTTATTGAGAGTATACCATATAGTCTTCTTGCACATCGGTTAACCTGGCTGATCAAAGATAATGAAGAGAAGTATGCATTGTCAAAGCAGATATTTTACACCTACTTTGAGGAGGGCCAAAATATTGGTAATTTAGGGGTACTTGAAGCGGTTGTCATATCCTTAGGCTTATCTAAAAAGTTGATCACTTATATAAACGATGAACATACGATACAAGCAGTGGACAATTACCTTGCACAGTTAAAATCCTCATACATTTCTGTAGTCCCTACTTTGAGGCTAAATCGCACAGTGGTCATCAATGGCCTGCAGTCAGAGGATATCTGGGAGCGATATTTCATAAGGGCGTCAAAGATGTAGGCAGTATTAATCAATGCTTTGTCTACATCAAATAGTGCCTTCATAATATATTTCACATCCTCCATGAAATTCCTGCTTAATCAATGCTGCTTTAAGATTTTCTCCATTCGGATGTTGTGATTCAGCATATTCTCGATCTTAATAAAATATAGACCCATTGGAAGTGTTTCAAGACTTAGCTCTATGCGATCATCAGAGGTACTGAGAGTCTGATATACCTGTCCTGACGAATTCAAAATCACTATATCGTACTGGCCGATTAAACCTTGAATTTCAAATACATCAGCTGTGGGATTAGGCATCAGCGTCAGCCCATCACTTTCTAACTGCACATCCACGGCTGTCGTTACCCTTGCACAGCTTTTGGGATATCGAATGACTGTCTCCCAAGCCATCTCTTGAAACTTAAGCGCCAAGGCAGGGCTCGGTGCGCTATAATTGTTTTGCCACCTATTTTTTAGCTGGTGGGTCAAACCCACGGGACTGGTCTCGTGAATCATAGCAAAGTGAATGCATGCAATATAATATTTGCCAACCTCTGTGAGATGAATATCGTCAGTGAAGATATCACTGATCTGAGACAGACCTGGCACAGCTCCCACCTGAATGGAGTCGTACAGTGTGGCGAGGCCTTGAGCTGCTGGAATCATACAAACAGGAGGGTCTGGGTGGAATCGAGCATTGAGCGTATCTACAACGCTCTCCCACATAGCTAAGTCATCTTCGAGTCGCTGTCGCCAAGGATTACTATCAACATCATAGGCACATCCTGTTGGCGTTCCACTCTGCAAACAATGCCAGTCTTCATATAGGTAAACTCTGAGGTCAGGATTATAAGTCGTCGCGTACCGATAGAAACTATCAGCATATGCGTAGGTCTCATCTATATAGGCGATCTGCCGGGGTACCGACTCGGTCAGGACCAACACATCAAAATTACCTGCAGGAAGTCCATGATTCTCATCATAAAACCCATAAATATGTAGTGGCGTAGCCGTATAGTCCATCGCAGCTTTACGATCCCACTGCCAGCGGAGAGGTGCGCCTGGTATAGATTGATACACCCAAGAAAAATCAACTATCGTATGATCATCTGACAATGACTGCACCATGTCCGGAATGTCATCTGAAAGACTATGACCTACGTAAAATGTTTTAGGTGACTGGCCATAAGTAGAACTTGATATGTAGCTTAAAAATAGCGTAACGATTATACGTACGGAGATGTGCATAAGTGGAAGCTTTTGCTGAATTCTAATAAAATAAGGTTACAAAAATAAACTAATCTGAATATTCTAC
>Ga0209185_1002124_pt1 | contig 14491 bp, 13 predicted proteins | sample SidtaG_2_FD_187425 | JGI IMG/M metagenome (GOLD analysis project Ga0209185, IMG submission 187425) | Marine algal microbial communities from Sidmouth, United Kingdom - Sidmouth_Asex2 metaG (SPAdes) (version 2) | ecosystem: Host-associated > Algae > Red algae > Unclassified | place: Sidmouth... | reverse complement strand
CCAGCGAAACAGGAAAGAACTTCAAGATATTACATACTATGATTCATCAAGTCAAGTCTTGGATTAGAACAACTTACTCATATGTTAGTCCTTTCCATATAAATGGATATTTTGACGAATTTTGCTATCGCTTGAATAGATCAAAAGCTAAGAAAACGATATTTCACAACTTAATTTCGAGAATGATGGACAAACCAAAAATGTATCATACTCAATTAGTATGTGCTTAAATAGCGATCTCTAAAATTGAATTTTAGTTTTCGATTTGTAGCACTATTAGAGTTTCGGTCAAATAGATAAATTTCAGTTGAAACGAATACAAAAAAAGGAAAGCATGGTATTTGTAAAATTCGTATTTTTCGCCCCATGATAAAAGCGACTAAAATTCATAAACATTACGGAGAATTAGAGGTTCTTAAAGGGGTAGATTTACATATTAAAAAAGGAGAAGTAGTTGCTATTGTAGGTCCCTCGGGAGCAGGAAAAACAACACTACTTCAAATTTTAGGAACTTTAGATACTAAGGATAAGCTTAATCAAAGTCAATTGACAATTAATGGTGTGGAAAGCGATTGCCTTTCTGAAAAAGAATTAGCAAAGTTTAGAAATCAAACTTTGGGATTTATTTTTCAATTTCATCAATTATTACCAGAGTTTACAGCTTTAGAAAATGTGTGCATTCCTGCTTTTATAAAAGGAACTCCAAAAAAAGAAGCAGAAGCCAAAGCCAAAGAACTATTAGATTTTTTAGGATTATCGCACCGAATTACACATAAACCAGACAGCCTTTCGGGTGGAGAGCAACAGCGTGTAGCAGTAGCTCGTGCTTTGATAAATAGTCCGAAAGTTATTTATGCAGATGAACCCTCAGGAAACTTAGATAGTGAATCCGCAGAAAATTTACATCAATTATTTTTTACATTGCGTGAAAAATTTGGACAAACCTTCGTAATTGTTACGCATAATAATAAGTTTGCAAATATGGCAGACAGAAAATTAGTAATGCGCGACGGTAATTTGGTTTTATAAAATAGAATCCAAATAACAGGTGAATTTTCAAAAACCAACTATTTTGAAGTAAATTTATTTTTTATGACTAAAGAAGAGCGTTTTAAGAATTCTAAGACTACTATTTTTAAAGCAGTATTTCCCAATACGACCAATCATTACGATACCCTTTTTGGAGGAACGGCAATGCAATTAATGGATGAGGTTGCTTTTATAACCGCTACTCGTTTTAGTCGACAGCAAATGGTTACGGTTTCAAGCAATCAAATAGATTTTAATAAACCCATTCCTGCAGGAACAATTATTGAACTAAGTGGTTTTGTAATTCATTTAGGGAATACCAGCCTAAAAGTACAAGTAGATATTTTTGTTGAAGAAATGTATTCTGATTCTCGTCTAAAAGCAGTTACAGGAGTGTTTTCTTTTGTGGCTATAGGTAAGGATAAAAAGCCGACACCTATAATTTAATAATGAGTGCAAAGTATTAAGTTTAAAGACTGTTGTATTTGTTAACTTTGTACGGATTATTAAATCCTGTTATACTTAATTTGAAAAAACTTTCGCAAAAAGACTTAAAAGCTTTCCTAAATGAAAAGGCCGCATTATATGAAAAGCCAGACTTTTTAAACACTGATCCAATTCATATTCCTGCTCAATTTTTTTTAAAGCAAGATATTGAAATAGCAGGTTTTTTAACAGCTACAATTGCTTGGGGAAATCGCAAAAGTATTATTACCAATGCACATCGTTTAATGGATATTATGGGGAATACTCCTTATGATTTTGTGCGGAATTTTGATGAAGAAATACATTTAGACTTATTTGAAGGTTTTGTGCACCGTACATTTAATAGTATTGATGCTGTTTTTTTTATGAAAGGTCTTCAAAGCTTATATGGGAAGTACAATAGTATGGAAGATTTTTTTGTACAGTATAAAAATTACCCTCGGATAAATGATGCAATCCATCATTTTAAAAATGAATTTTTCTCAATTCCGCATCCAGAGCGTACCAAAAAACACATAGGTGACCCACTTAAAAACTCTTCCTGTAAGCGGATTAACATGTTTTTTAGGTGGATGACACGTTCCAATAAACAAGGAGTAGATTTTGGAGTTTGGAAACAAATTAGTCCCTCTCAATTGTCATGTCCTTTAGATGTGCATTCTGGGAATGTAGCTCGTAAATTAGGGTTGCTTAAACGAAAACAAAACGATGCTAAGGCTTTACTTGAATTAGACACTGCTTTGCGTAAATTTAATTCTAAAGACCCTGTGAAATATGATTTTGCTTTATTTGGCTTAGGAGTATTCGAAAGTTTTTAGGAATGGATAGCCTTAGTGTGCATTATAATTTTTTCAGTACTTAAGGGTTTGTTTTCATAGGAGTGAATCATGCCTTTAAATTCTTCTTTTAATTGGGGATCTACAAAATCGGCTGTTGAAAGCATAATGATATGAATTTTTTTTGGAAAGTTTATTTTTCTAAATTCCTCTAAAAATTTCCAGCCAGTAAAGGCAGGCATATTAATATCCAAAAAAATCATACAGGGTAGCAAGTCTATATTATTTTTATTACACTTAAGGTAGTCAAGTGCGGCTTCGCTTAAATTAAAAATTTTGATGTGTTTAAATAATTTGGAACGCTTTGCTAATCGTTCATTAATGACTGTAGTAGGTTTGTCATCATCAATGAAAAAAACATTTTGCAACATAAGTAAGTGTTAATTGTATTTATTAAAAATACCCAAGTAAAAGGGAACCAGAAAATTTTTCGGTATTACTTTTGTGTAATATCTTAAATCAAATGCATAATTTAGCGTCATCTTAATCATATGTTTAAAGCGTTATATTCTTTTAATATCACACTGCTATTATTACTTAGTGGTCTTAATTGTTTAGTGGCACAAGTGGAAGATCCAAATAAAGAAGTAACTATAAATTTTGGAGCCATAAAAAATCAACCAAAACAAGAAGAAAATACCCCTCCATCTGATTATAAGATTAAGAATAAAAATTTTGATATTTCAATCCCAGAATTAGAGCTTCCAGAGAAGCATTCAACTTTATTATCTCCTAAAGCTAAAAGCGGATTAGGATTTAAAAGCAATTTGGATACCGAAGGATTTGGAGAGCTCAAGCCCAAAGAAATTGAATTTGGTAAAAAAGCAGACACACATAAATATATTACCAGTCAAAAACCACGCTTTTTAAAAGAATACGAAGGAGGTAAAGGTGGTGTGTTTACGGATCAAGACCTTGGCGATGTGGTTACCAGGAGTAATTATGCACTTATAAGATTTAAGGATTACGGACAAGTAGATGGAGATATTATTCAATTAATAGTTAATGATCAAATCAAGCTCCATCGAATTTCTCTACAAGGGTCTTTTTCTGAAATAAAATTACAACTCCAAGACGGGTTTAATAAAATTGATTTTTTAGCTTTAAACGAGGGATTATTTGCCCCCAATACAGCCCAATTAAAAATCATTGATGATAATGGGGCGATCCTTTCTAACAATCAATGGGCTTTGAGTACGGGTTTTAAAGCGACTTTGATTTTGATTAAGGAATAGAGAGTTATTATAAATTAAAAAGTATAACTATTGTGCAGTTATGTGTTAATCTTACAAAATGAGACTAAAGTACTTTTAAGTTTATAGAACTCGTTTAAACTTTTTTGATTAAAGCGAAAAATAGAGATTTTTTGCTGAATTGAAATTATTTTATGGTTGCATAGCATCGCTACGGAACAAAAAATGATAAAAAGTGAGTGAAAAAGATCATTTTGCAGCCAATTGAAAAAGTTTAAATGAGTTCACAGCCTTTAACCTTTTTTTTCCTTCTTTTTGATTCAAATTCTACTTCGTCACCTTGCCTAATCTTATTGATTGAACCTTAAATGTGGACTAAATAATTTGGTTTTGTAATTTCATCAATTACAAAACCAAAGCCTTTGGAGTCATTAAAAAAATTTGTTACTTTTTTATGAATTTTTAAAAATAAAAAAGTAACAAACTTAAATAAGCGTTTGGCTAATAATCTTTTAAACCTAGAAAAGAGTTTGTGAATGCTCGTCAACCCATTTTATAGTTTGTTTATTATATTTTTTTAAATAAGAATTACAATTACTAAAATGATTATTGTTAAACCAAAAACCTCGATTAGCACTTAAAGGAGAAGGGTGACCTGTTTCTAAAACTAAATGTTTTGAGTTATTAATTTTTGCTCCCTTAATGCGTGCATATCCTCCCCAAAGCATAAAAACAACATTTTCTTTTTGATCGGATATTAGCTTTATAATTTGGTCGGTAAATTTTTCCCAACCTTTTTTTTGATGTGACCCAGCCTTATGTATTTGAACAGTTAAAGTAGCATTTAACAGTAAAACACCTTGTTTTGCCCAAGCGGTTAAATCACCGTGATTTGGAGCGCTTACTTTTAAGTCGTTTTCAATTTCTTTATAAATGTTTTTTAACGAAGCAGGTATAGCCATTGCGGAGTTAACCGAAAAGCATAAGCCGTTTGCTAAATTGGGTTTATGGTATGGGTCTTGTCCCAAGATAACTACTTTTATATTCTTAAAATCACACTGGTTAAGCGCATTAAATATTTTTTCTTTTTCAGGAAAGCATTGGTGAGTAGCATATTGCTCTTCCACAAAAGACACCAACTCATTAAAATAAGGCTTTTCCATTTCAGGGGCTAATAATTTTTTCCAATCCGTATGTAAAGGTGCGATCATGTGATAAAATAAGTTTTTGATTTTGGTAAAATCAAAAATAGGATAGTATATTCTTTTAGAGTACTTATTTTTGTAATTATATGTTTCAAAAACGTTTTTACTATATAATTGAACTCCAATATTTGGGTTTTCGTTATCATGGTTGGCAAAAACAACCCGAAGTTAATACTGTGCAACGCATGGTAGAGCGAACTTTAGCTTATGTTCTCCAGCATAAAAATTTCAAAACACTTTCGGTTGGACGAACAGATGCAATGGTATCTGCTAGGCAAACGTATATAGAGTTATTTGTGAATGATGAAGCGTTGGATTTAGAGAATTTTTTTCCGCTTTTCAATTTGAATTTACCTCCTGATATTAGGGGTTTGTGTATTAAGGAAACGGATGATAAATTTAATATTATTCAACACCCTAAAGTAAAAGAGTATCAATATTTATTTGCCACAAAAGAAAAATTTCACCCCTTTTGTGCTCCCTTTATGGTAAATATCCAAGAAGACTTAGATATTGAAATTATGAAAAAAGGGGCATTGCTATTTGAAGGGCAATATGATTTTTGGTCTTATGCACACAGAGCTAATGAAAAGACACAGACTGAAGGAGAAATCTTAAAATGCGTATTAAAAGAAAATACAGAATATCAGGCTAATTTTTTTCCAGAAATTAGTTATTTGTTAACCGTTAGAGGGGTAGGCTTTAAGAGGAATCAGATCCGTTTAATGATGGGGGTGTTGATTGATTTAGGAAGAGGGAAAATAGATTTAGAATTTATTAAAAAAACACTGAAGCCCAAAGAATATAAAATTAAATTAGAACATATAGCACAGGCTTCAGGCTTGTTTTTAAATTCAGTAACTTTTCAATAATAAGCTGTTTTAAAAACGATGTGATTTTGTAGTACATTATTAAAAAAGTATACTTATGCAAGTTGTTTCTACAAACGTTGGGAAAGTAAAAGTGATTAATTATCAAGGAAAATTAGTGAAAACAGGAATTTATAAATATCCTGTTACTAAGGGTATTTATTTGGAAGCTGTTGATGTTAAAGGTGATGCTGTGGTAGACAGATGTTTGCATGGAGGAATTGATAAAGCTTGTTATTTATATAGCTATGATGTATACGATTATTGGAAAAAGTTACACCCTGATTTAGATTGGGATTATGGAATGTTTGGAGAAAATCTTACTGTAAAGGGCTTGGATGAAAAGCAAATACATATTGGAGCACAATATAAAATAGGAGAGGCTATAATAGAGGTTTCTCAACCGCGGCAGCCTTGCTTTAAGTTCGGAATAAGAATGGGAACACAAACTATTTTAAAGCAGTTTGTTAACACAACATATTCTGGATTTTACATTAGAGTATTACAAAGGGGATTTGTAAAATCAGGAGATTTATTGGAGTGTGTGAAGCCTGAACAAAATGCCCCGACGATTGCGGATGCTTTTTATTGTCTGTATCAACCACAAATAAAGCGTTTGATGTTGAATGAATTACTCCATTGCGAAACTTTAGCAGATAGTTGTAAACAAGATATTGAGAGACGTTTAGGATAGACCTTTTGGCTAGGTCGTTTAAATAATGAGTTGCTTAAACATTTAGTAGAAACTAAAAATTAGGTATTTGCCACCAACAAAAAATAATATAGTTTGTTTAGACTTACTTTTTACTATTAAAGCAAGGCTTATTGGGACGATCGTCCAAACCAATGTTGCAAAGGTATTTATTGGTTCATACCAATATTTTGTGAAATAGTCATTAACAAGCTTAGGTAAAATAGAACAAAATAAACGAGATGTAAGCATCTAAATTACCATGGACTTGTTTAAACTTTTTTGATTGAAGCGAAAAATAGAGATTTTCTGCTCAATTGAAATCATTTTATGGTTGCATAGCATCGCTACGGAACAAAAAAATGATAAAAAGTGAGTGAAAAAGATCATTTTTGCAGCCAATTGACAAAAGTTTAAACGAGTTCTATTAATAAGATTATAGCATCTTTCGTAGATTTATCCAATAAAAAGTCTGCTTCCGATTACCCTTTGGGATTTTGTCCATATTGAATTTCCTAAGGATAACTATCACTTATTAGAAAAACAAATAACCAAATAGTTCCTATTATTGGAATTAATGATACAAGCAAGATCAAACCATTTTTTCCAACATCATGTAACCGTCTAACAAACAGAACTATACCAGGAGTTAAAATGATTAATGAATATACTCCTTAAATTGGCACCAAACCTAACACTCTAACCTCAATTCCCAAAATAGTATCAAGAACTATCGCAGTAAAAACAAGAATGGCGTTAAATAATGTAAAAATCCAATATTCTTTTCATTTAGCTCTTCCATCAAAATTGGCATAATTATTTATTACTTTCCAATACCACTTCATAGTTGCTTTATAGTATTAAGTTATAATAATTGTTTGATTTTAGCATTTTCATTTATGCGGTATTTTATTCTTAGAAAAAACAAATTTAAATTAGGAGATCAAAATTAAATAGATAATTAGTTTTTTTGATTGAGCTTGAATTTAGAAGTACAAAAATCGTTAGTAAAAAGATTTTTGTACTTCTAGGTAAAAATCATATTCTATCTATATAATTACGAAATAGATCTTTAAATTTAACTCCATTATCTAATTGTTGTTTACTTAACTTTTTAAATTCTACTAATCCCCAAAGTAAAAATTCTTTTAAAAAAAAGCGATCTTCGGGTTTGGTATCTGGTTGAGAATCATCAATAAGCTTATCTAAAGAGGGGATCATTTCCAATTGTTGCTCATAATCCTTAGTTTCCATGTCATAAGGGAGTTCAAAACCTGTACCGTCAAAAAACCATAATAAAATCTCATCGTATGGGCTTTCGGCGTCTTTTTGTTCCAGTTTTTCAATTTTCGGAAAATACTCAGGAAATAAAGTTTTAATTGAATTTTGAATTAAAAGTTGAGCTACAGAAGCTGCTCCTTCCTGTTCGCCTTCATAAACAAGTTCTACCTTACCATTTATTGCAGGAATAACTCCCATAAAATCGCCAAGTCGAATACTTGTTTTTTCTTCTCCAGTTTTTAACATTCGGAGTTCTGCCGTACTTAAAAGATTTTCAAAAGCAGTAATACTAAAACGTGCGCTTACGCCACTTTTTACATCTACGTATTCGCTTTCTCGAGCTTCAAAAGCAATTTGTTCAATAACATCTCTAGCTAGCTCAGGAACGTAAATATTTTGTTGCTGTTCCTCTCCAAGTTTGGCTTCTTGTTTAGTAATTGTTTTAGCAATTTCAACAGTTTGAGGATAGTGTGTTAAAATTTGTGATCCTATACGATCTTTTAAAGGAGTAATAATACTTCCACGATTAGTATAATCTTCCGGGTTTGCAGTAAATAAAAATTGAATATCTAAATTCATTCGTAATTTAAATCCGCGAATTTGGATATCTCCTTCTTGTAAAATATTAAACAGTGCTACTTGTATCCGTGCCTGTAAATCAGGTAATTCATTAATTACAAAAATACAGCGATTGGCACGTGGAATCATTCCGTAATGAATCACTCGATCATCTGCGTATGACAATTTTAAATTAGCGGCTTTAATAGGATCTACATCACCAATAATATCAGCTACTGTAACATCTGGTGTTGCTAATTTTTCAGAAAAACGTTCAGATCTATGCAACCAAATAATAGGAGTGAGGTCACTTTTTTCTTCAATCAATTCCTTAGCATATCTAGAAATTGGGTTTAAAGGGTCGTCATTAATTTCAGAACCTTCAACTACAGGGATAAATTCATCTAAAAGATTTAACATCAAACGTGCTAAACGTGTTTTGGCCTGTCCACGTAAACCTAATAAATTAATGTTGTGCTTGGAAAGGATTGCTCTTTCGAGTTGTGGTATTACAGTTTGTTCGTATCCATGTACGCCTTCAAAAGTTGGAATTTTATTTTTAATTTTAAAAGATAAATTATCTCGTAATTCATCTTTAATACTTTTTGAAATATATCCAGCAGATTTTAGGTCTCCTAAAGTTTTTAATTGCGTGTAATTCATATTTTTTTAGTAATAAAGGTTCTTAACTTCGAATTCTTTTTTTTCTGTTTTGTTCGTAGTCTTCAAAAATCATTTCACCTAAACCTTTTAAGCCCGTATAAAATGCTTTTCCTTGGTTAGCTCGTGTAAAATTTTCTATAAATTCCATTAAATAATGATCTTGTGCAATCATAAAAGTTGTGATTGGAATATGTAGTTTTCTGGCTTGTTGTGCCATGTCATAACATTTATTTACTATGTGGCTATCCAACCCGTTACTGTTTTTATAATACCTTCCGTCGGGTAAACGAAGGCAACTGGGCTTACCGTCGGTAATCATAAATATCTGTTTGTTAGTATTTCTTTTACGTCGTAATAAGTCCATAGCAAGTTGCAAACCAGCAACAGTATTTGTGTGATAAGGTCCTACATTTAAGTACGGTAAATCTTGAATTGATATACGCCAAGAATCATTTCCAAATACAATAATATCTAAAGTGTCTTTAGGATAACGTGTGGTAATTAATTCGGCCAATGCCATAGCTACCTTTTTAGCTGGTGTTATCCGATCTTCGCCATATAAAATCATACTGTGGCTAATATCAATCATTAATACTGTAGACATTTGGGATTGATGATTTGTCTCATGTACCACTAAGTCATCTTCAGTTAATTTAAAGTCATTAATACCATGATTTACTTGGGCATTCCTAAGGCTCTCAGTTATCGATACACTTTCGATACTCTCTCCAAATTGGTAATTTCTGAATTCTCCTGTATTTTCATTACCAGTACCAATTTTGGAAGATTTATGATTTCCTGAACCTGACTTTTTTAGGTTCCCAAAAATTTGGTTTAAAGCCCTTTGTCGAATTTCGCGTTCAGTTTTAGCAGTAATAGATAAATTTCCTTTACCATCGGGCTTAATTTCCTCGAGGAGATATCCTTTTTCTTTAAGTTCTTCAATAAAATTTTTAAAGGTATATTCTGGGGTAGTTATACCATATTCATTATCCAATTGCTCTAGCCATTCTAGAGCTTCATCTACATCTCCAGATGTATGGGTTATTAATTCTTTAAAGATTTCCAATAATTGATCAAAAATACGTTGTTCGGGAGCTTCGTATTTTTTGAAAACAAAGCCCGTGTTTACATTTAATCGCTTCTTCATTATTAAATATACATAATTTAGAGAATTAACCTACTGGTGTTGATGTTTACGAGCGATAATGTTTTGTTAAACTTAAACACAAAAAAAAGGGACTATTTTAAATAGCCCCTTTAATTAATAATTTTTAAAATTTTCTAATCAATAATTGATCTATAACTTTTTAAATACTTTCTAAAATGCTATTTAGTGTTGCACTTGGGCGCATAGCTTTAGCTACTTTATCTTCATTAGGGAAATAGTATCCAGCTAACTCAACATGATTTCCTTGCGCGTCGTTTAATTCAGAAATAATTTTAACTTCATTTGTAATTAACTGTTCCGCAATTGGAGAAAATTTAGCTTTTAAAACAGTATTTTTATTTTGATTAGCCAATGCTTCAGCCCAATATGTTGTTAAATAAAAATGGCTACCACGGTTATCTAGTTCGTTTACATTACGCGAAGGAGATTTTCTATTTGTTAGAAATTTTTCTGTAGCTAAATCTAAGGCTTCAGCTAAAACTAAGGCTTCCTTATTATTAGTTGTTTCCGCAGTGTGCTCTAGAGAAACAGCTAAAGCTAAAAATTCGCCTAAGGAATCCCAACGCAAATGTCCTTCTTCTACAAATTGTTGTACGTGTTTTGGAGCAGATCCACCTGCACCAGTTTCAAATAAACCACCACCATTCATTAACGGAACAATAGATAACATCTTAGCACTAGTTCCCAATTCCAAAATAGGAAATAAGTCTGTATTGTAATCACGTAATACGTTTCCTGTTACCGAGATAGTGTCTTCTCCATTTTTTATTCTTTCTAATGAAAAACGAGTTGCTTGTTCAGGAGATAAAATTTGAATATCTAGACCGCTAGTATCGTGTTGTGGTAGATACGTATTTACTTTTTTAATTAACTCAGCATCATGAGCTCTATTTTTGTCTAACCAAAAAATTGTTGGGATATTTGTAGCACGTGCTCTGTTAACGGCAAGTTTTACCCAATCTTGTATAGGTAAGTCTTTAGTTTGGCACATTCTCCAAATATCACCTTCTTCTACATTATGAGAAATTAAAATAGATCCGTTAGTATCAATAACTTCTACAATACCGTCATGAGCGATTTCAAAGGTTTTGTCATGAGAACCGTATTCTTCAGCTTTTTGAGCCATTAAACCTACGTTGGGAACTGTTCCCATCGTTGTAGGGTCAAAGGCACCATTCTTTTTACAAAAATCTATAGTTTCTTGATAAATTCCTGCATAACTACTATCGGGAATTACGGCTTTTGTATCCTGTAGTTTTCCTGCTGCGTTCCACATTTGCCCGGAGGTACGTATCATTGCAGGCATTGAGGCATCAATAATTATATCGCTTGGTACGTGTAAGTTTGTAATTCCTTTGTCAGAATTTACCATCGCTAAATCAGGGCCATTTTCTAAAGCAGCTTTAATATCAGCCTCTATAATAGCCTTTTTGTCTGCGGGTAAGCTCTCTATTTTAGAAATTAAATTTCCAAATCCATTATTTTCTTCAACACCTAATTTTTCCAAAGTAGTACTATGCTTAGCATACACGTCCTTAAAGAAAACCTTTACGGCATGACCAAAAATAATAGGGTCAGAAACTTTCATCATTGTTGCTTTCATATGTAATGAAAATAACACTCCAGTTTCTTTTGCATCAGCTATCTGTTCTTCAATAAAAGTAAGTAATGCTTTTTTACTCATTACTGTAGCATCAATGACTTCGTTATCTAAAAGACTTAAAGCTTCTTTTAGTACCGTTTTTGTACCATTTTTTGCTGTGTGTACTATATTTATTGAAGTAGCTTTGTTTACAGTAATAGATTTTTCGTTTGATCTAAAATCTCCACTAGTCATTGTAGCTACATGTGATTTAGAATTTGACGACCAACAACCCATTGAATGTGGATTATTTTTAGCGTACTGTTTTACTGGTTTAGGCGCTCTTCTATCAGAGTTTCCTTCTCTTAAAACAGGATTAACAGCACTTCCTAAGATTTTAGCATAGCGCACTCTAGTTTCTTTTTCTTCCGAAGTTTGCGGATCTTCAGGGAAATTAGGAATTTGATATCCAGCTTTTTGTAATTCTGTTATAGCTGCTATTAGTTGAGGTATTGAAGCACTAATATTTGGTAATTTGATGATATTGGCTTCTGGAGTTTTGGCCAACGCTCCAAGTTCTGCCAACGCATCTTCTTTCTTTTGATTTGCGGTTAAATTTTCGGGAAAGTTGGCAATAATCCTACCTGCTAAAGAAATATCTTTGGTTTCAATATCAATATAAGCTGTTTTAGCAAAGCTTTGGACTATTGGTAGAAAGGAATATGTTGCTAAAGCAGGAGCTTCGTCTGTTTTAGTATAAATAATGGTTGATTTATTGGCCATAATATAGTTTGAAGTAAATTAAATACATTTTACTTAATCATTTTTTGAATCAAGATAAAATTGCATGCAAATATATTAAATAATGTTTGTTTGTTAATACTTGTTTAAGCTTTTCATATTCTGATATTTTGAATGATGTAAAAGGTGTTTTTTCTTAATAAATAATAGTAATAGGTGTAAAATTTTAAGAAGTTAATAATCTGGAGTGCATTAAAAATAAAATTCTTTAATTTTTTGATGAATTGCGGATATAAAAAAACCCCGTAAAAACGAGGTTTTATAAATATTGGTGGATTAAAATTATCCTCTTTTTTCTTTAATACGAGCTTTCTTACCAGTAAGTTCTCTAAAGTAAAAAATACGAGCTCTACGAACCTTACCTCTTTTATTGATTTCAATTTTTTGAATAGCAGGTAGATTAACAGGGAAGATACGTTCTACACCTACAGTACCTGACATTTTACGAATTGTAAATGTTTCAGAAGAACCAGAGCCTCTTCTTTGAAGAACTACACCTCTAAAAAACTGAGTACGTGATTTTTCTCCCTCTTTAATTTCGTAATACACGGTAATAGTATCACCAGCTGAAAATTCAGGTAAATCATTTGTAGTTACAAATTCGTCCTGAACAAATTTTATTAAGTTTTCCATTTTGGATATTAAAATAATTGTATCAAAACAACATTCACGTTTATCGTCAGAGGTTGGATTAATAGTTTGCAAAAGTATACTTTTTTATTGGAATTAAAAATATTTATATAATTAGAATAAAAAAGGGATATTCAATTAAGAATATCCCTTTATAAAGTAGGATTTGTCTTTTAATAAAGGCGGGAAATTTTTATGTCTTTAATTACAATAGGTTCACCAATTTGTTTTGTCCAATCGTTTTTAGCACCTTCGTACATATAAAGGTTATAATTATAACCCGAACTTGGAATTATTTTTTCAAACGTTGTTATATTAAGTTTTAAGTTTTGAGGCTTTTTTGACTTTACTGTTTTAATAGCATTTCCTAAAATTTTACTACCATTTCTTAATTCCAAATAAATAGTAACTTCTTTTTTAGATTTATATTCAACAAAAAAATCAGTTGTAGATATATCATCTTTAATTAATTTGCTTGGTGGTTTTTGTGTAAATTTTACATAAGCTTTTTGTTTTTGAGCCAATACATTAGTAAAGCTAAATAAGGTGGCTAAAACAAAAAGTGTAGATAATATTTTTTTCATGATGCTTAATTTTGAGGTTCTTATTTGTTGTACAATTTTAAATATTTATAATGATTAAACCAAGAATCGTTCCGAAATTTTTTACAGACCTATTATGATCTATAAATTTTTACACAAGCTTCTTATTTTTGAACAATTCCATTAGAAAAATTAAATAGTAACTAAAACAAACAATGTTGTTACTGTTTTTTTTATTTAGTTGATTTTCAATAGTTAGTTTAATAATAAGCTGCTACTCTTGTCAACAATATATTTAAAAGAGTGTTCTTGGAATTTAATTTAAAGTATTTTCATTTGAAATAATTTAAAAACCTTGGCAATCAAGATTACAAGGGTTTAAGGAAAATTACTGTGATATATGTATAATGATTTAAAAATTCACGGCATTTTCATAAAAAATTAATTTTCTGAAAAAAGGGTTCAGCATTGGTAAGATAGCAAGCAATTTCTTCGAGTTCAGCTTTGATATTTTTCACTTTTTTGTTTTGTAACAAGTTGTTAACTATAGATATTATAACACTTAAGGTTTTAATACGGTTATTCTCGAAACATTTGATCTTATCCTCTCTAAAAGAAGTATCTCGAAGGTAGTTATTACTTTCAATTTGCCAATGATTTCTAATAGCGTTGAAAAAATTATTGGTTTGCATTTCATATTTGGATTTATTAGAAACATAGAAACTTCGTTCTTTTGTTATTTTTCCTGTCTTTAATTGGGTACTTTCTCTATCAATGACAATTAAGGTAGATAATTTACAAGGTTTCCTTCTTTGATCAAATTCAATACCAGAAATATCATAAAAAGTACCTTTCCTTTGATCGAACCTACCATGAGATTTATCCAACAAACCAAGATGGTCAAATGGCTTTGAAATAACCAAATGATCTTCTAAATCTTCTAGTAGTTCTTTC
>Ga0209185_1002113_pt1 | contig 14587 bp, 1 predicted proteins | sample SidtaG_2_FD_187425 | JGI IMG/M metagenome (GOLD analysis project Ga0209185, IMG submission 187425) | Marine algal microbial communities from Sidmouth, United Kingdom - Sidmouth_Asex2 metaG (SPAdes) (version 2) | ecosystem: Host-associated > Algae > Red algae > Unclassified | place: Sidmouth... | reverse complement strand
GGTTCTGAATGAGAAATCATTTTCATCGAAATATAATTTTGTCACAAGTCCCAACGGGACGACATATTATAACAATGGGTGTCAGCCCATTGCTCGGAATAAATCTACTTCGCCAGCCCTGAAAGGACGATATAACTTGAAATTTTGCCCTTTCAGGGCTAAGTGATACCTCGAATTTCTATCTTGGGGCTGACACCCCAAGTTAATGAAGTTCACCCCTTCGGGGCTATCAAACAAAATAAAATTTGTGCGAAATTCAGAACCAATCACCCCCTGCTTTGGAGGGGGCTGGAGGGAGGATTTTCGGCTGTTTTTCCTCTCCCCAACCCCCTCCAAAGGAGGAGATAGTTCGTGCTTTCTCTTTAAATTTCGTCGTAAATAACTAATAATCAATAAAATACAGTTTAAATAAAATTGTTGTTCAGTAAAATACATTTGGGGTAGATTATTTTCTTCGCCTTCCCTAAAAAAACAAGGTTCTTTGACAAATCCAGTGATTGTTCGTTTTTCTGCCTCGCGATTGTTCGTCCCTTGCGTAAGGGATAGTAGGTGTTGTTTGAACGTAACATAGCGATAGCGGAGTGGAGAGAGTGCCGGATAGCCCGACCCCCGACTGATAAGGAGGGGGATACGCCCAAATTTTCATTCACTTCATTGGATTTGTCAAAGAACCATAAACAAGAACCATATAACAATTCGGAATTGACCAATAAGTGAAAGAAAATAAATAGCTTGCCCCATTATGCTTGTTCTTTTCCCTTCTAAAAAACACAAAAAACAGTTCCATAGCTATGGCTATGCAACGATTTTTTGAATTCTTAGAAGAAAAAATTACGGCACATTATGGAACAATTTATTTAATTTCTTTTACTTATTGGTTCGAGTAACATTATTAATTAAATTTATCTTCATATTTACCTGATAACGAAACCTATAAGGTTTTAAAAACCTTATAGGTTCGATACAGTCCAATAAATAATAAATAATCAATTCCCTAACCATTTAACAATGCAGCAATTCAACAATCAATTTAAGGTTTCACTACAACGAGTTTCATGCCATTGGTACGCCATTTTTGGGTGTGCAGTTGTACAAAATATACGCCTGCGGTGAGTTGGTTGGTACTCAATTTGTGCATCGTAATGTCGTTCGTCAATTCAATGTTTTCGGTACTAATGGTTCTGCCCAGTGCATCTATGAGTATAAGTTGTGCATTGCCGCGTGTTTCGGTGTCAATTTCGATGGTGACATCGTTGGCGTAAACTGGATTTGGGTAGAGGTTGATGTTGGCATTGAATGCTTCTTCCTCTCGCAATTCGGGGCAGATACCTTCGCAGATTTCTGTGATAAATCCATAGTTTTTACCAATCGTGATGTTGCCGACAAGCGGATCTTGTATGGACATATCCGAGCCTGTGCCATACACAATCGTGATATTGTCGATGCATTCCGAAAATTGAACCAGTATACTTTCAGGCTGACCGGAATCGAGGGAGTTCACGGTAGCTTCTGCACAATTTCCGTTGATGGCTACGCTACCGTTGAGCGAAGTGATGGTCGGCATGATCTGCGTCGGGTCGTCCCCAAGTGTGGCATAGATACAAACCGCTTCTTGCTGCATCGAAGCAGTATAATCCAAATCAATAATATCAAAAGTGACATTACTGGCGACTTGAGAAAGTCCGTAAGTAATCACGATTTCTTCATCTGCATTGGATGCGTCGGTGACTATCGCAAGCCCTGCGCCGTTGTCATAACTACTTTCGAGAATATCATTTCCATCTGTAATTAATATGTCAAAAGTCTGATTTTCAACGATATAAGATTCTACTTCTTGATGTCCTGACCAATTATAACCGGGTATGCTGAAGTCTAAAGTGTACTCATCGCATTGAATTTCGCAATCATCGGGCGTGCCGTCGCCGTTGATGTCTATCAGGTCATTTCCGCCAGGGCAAATATCTTCGTCATTACAAACACCGTCATTATCATCATCTTCGAGACATTCGCAACCGCCTTCGCATTGTTCTACGGTAAAAATGCTGTCGCCTATGACGATTTTTCCATTATCAGGATTGGGCGTAGGCGAATTGATACTTGAACCGTAAACAATCGTGATTTTGTCGATACAGTCCGTAAATTCTACTAAAATACTTTCATCCTTACCAGAAACGATAGAATTCGCTCCCCCTTCGGCACAATTTCCGTTGACCATTACATTACCATTTAATGGCGTAATTGTCGGTAAAATCTCTGTCGGATTATCGCCAAGTGTACCATAAATACAAACTTCCTCTTGTTGTCCTGTAATACTATTTTTAAGATCTATATCAGTGATATCAAATGTAATATTAGTAGATGATTTGGATAATTCGTAGTATATAATCACTTCATCATCAATAGTATTTGGGTCGCTACGCACCAATAATCCAGTACCGCTGACTTGCGTGTTCTGCAAAACATTACTTGCATCTGTAACATTGATATTGATGATATCATTACCCAATTCTAAGGTGCCGGATAGGTCGCCTTCATTCCAAGCCGCACCACAGCTACCGTGATTGATATTATAATCATAACAAACAAGGGGTTCTATACCACAATTTGCACCCGGAGTGTTGTCTTTGCAATAGGTAAATCCTGTGACACCACCAGCGCAGTCCAAATCAACAATCATGGTGTATACACCGCTGATATTGACCTCAAATTCATTGAAACTATTGACGCCGTATTCGAGAATCGAAAGGTCGGCTATCAGGTTTCCACTTTTATTATATAATTTAATTTCGCTATCCGGACAGTCTATATCCAATAAATCTACAGTCTTAATCGTAACGCCACATTCAAATGCAAATATCAATTGACCGATTGTTTCGTTCGTTGCATTGCAATCGTTGGAAACAATTAAGGCGTTGCCTTGAAACTCCGTGTTGCTCGTTCCTCCTGCACCGATACCCGGTCCGTCGTAGGCTTCGTTGGGCGTTCCTAAGCCTGGATTATTGCCGGGATTGCCCGTATCGAATAGCACCGCACAAGTTGCCGGGCTATTTGTAGTGAGGGTGAAGCCCTCGTATTGGTCGAATATTTCTGTACCCGGTGCTAATGGGTTTCCTGTATTATCAAAGTCAAAATCAATGTTTTGACAGTCATTAATGATGGTGAATACCTGTTCGCAAACCGCCATTCTGCCACAAACATCTGTGACAGTATGCGTGTAGGTGTATGTCGTGCCATCAACGCCCGGTGCGCCATCAATCGCCGGACCGCTTAGGTTGAGTACGCCGCCCAATCCGCAACTTGTCGTAAATTCAGGCGTATCGACTTGTATCTCCGAAGGACAGGTTACCGAATAGCCTTCAACGCAAGTTATCGTTGGTCCGACATTTTCTATGGTAAATATTTGTTCGCAAGAAGCCGTTCGACCGCAGCCATCTCCTATCGTGTAGGTGTAAGTGTAAGTCGTCCCGGGACAATCTGCTTCGCCATTTATAAGTGGACTACTGACACTTAGAATCGCTCCCAATTCGCAATTTTCGGAAAAAGTCGCATCATTGGCATCCACTACAATTTCTGCCGAGCATTCTACCGTTATATCAGCAGGGCAACTTATCGTCAAGGGCGTATCTGCAATCGTAAATACCTGTTCGCAAAGGGCTGTTCTACCACAAGCATCTTTTACGATATAGGTGTAGGTATAAGTCGTACCGGGGCAATCGGTATCGCCATTGATGATTGGTTCTTCTATACTCACATCTACCTCCAAATCATCACAATCTACTGTAAATGAAACATTTGCAATGTCTACAATAATATCCGCCGCACAAGTTACCGTCTTGTCCGCAGGACAAATTATGGTTGGCGGTGCATTTTCTATTGTAAAAATCTGTTCGCAAGATGCCGTTCTATCGCATTCATCTCTTATAATATAAGTGTAGGTATAAGTCGTTTCCGAACAATCGGCAGTACCATTGATAATTGGTCCTTCTACGAATACATTTTCGCCTAAATCACAGGTTGTTGTAAATGAAGCATTCGCAGCATCTACTATAATATCTGTTGCACAGGTCACCGTTTCGTCCGAAGGACAAGTGATAGTTGGTGGTGTATTATCAATCGTAAATACCTGTTCGCAAGAAGCCGTTCTACCACAGGCATCTTCTACGGTATAAGTGTAGGTGTAAGTCGTACCCGGATTTTCGGGTTCCCCTTCTATAACCGGACCGCTGAGGCTTACCGTAGCTTCAGCACCGCAACTTGTCGTAAATGAAACATTCGCAGTATCTACCATAATATCTATCTCGTCAAATATCGTAATATCGGCAGGACAGGTTATTGTTGGCGCATCATTTTCTATCGTAAACACTTGATTACAAGAAACTTGTCTACCGCAAGCATCTGCTGCCGTGAACGTATAAGTGTAAGTCGTGCCAGGGCAATCGGCTTCACCATCTATCACCGGACCTGATGTAAATACAGAATCATTCAAACCACAACTCGATTCAAGTTCTGCTGTACCCAATACTATTTCTGCCGCACAAGTTGCCGTGGTATCGGCGGGGCAGCTTATGGCGGGTTCGGCATTTTCTATGGTAAATATTTGTTCGCAGGAAGCCATTCGACCGCAAGCATCTTCGACGGTGTAAGTGTAGGTATAAGTCGTGCCAGGGCAATCGGCATCACCATTTATCACCGGTTCGCTTAGGCTGACATTCGCGCCTAATTCGCAGCTTGTGGTGTAGGTCGCGTCATTGGCATTTACTAAAACATCAGCCGCACATACGACCGTTTCGTCCGTAGGACAACTAATTATAGGTAGTGCATTTTCTATCGTAAAAACCTGTTCGCAAGAAGCCGTTCTGCCGCAGACGTCTTCGACTGTATACGTGTAAGTATACGTTGTGCCGGGGCAATCCGCTTCGCCATCTATTACTGGTTCACTAAGGCTGACATTCGCGCCTAATTCGCAAGCGGTTGTGAAAGTCGCATTATTTGCATCTATTGAAATATCACTCGCACATGCTACCGTTTCGTCCGCAGGGCAGGTGATGGTTGGTAGTACATTTGCTATCGTAAATATTTGTTCGCAGAAAGCCGTTCTACCGCAAGCGTCTTCGACTGTATAGGTATACGTATAAGTTGTACCGGGGCAATCAGGTTCGCCATTTATTAGGGCATCGCTTACGCTGATATTCGCGCCTAATTCGCAAGCGGTTGTGAAAGTCGCATTATTTGCATCTACTGAAATATCACTCGCACATGCTGCCGTTTCGTCCGCAGGACAGGTGATTGTAGGTAGTTCATTTTCTATCGTAAATATCTGTTCGCAAGACGCTGTTCTACCGCAAACATCTTCTACCGTATAAGTGTAGGTGTAGGTCGTGCCAGAGCAATCTGCTTCGCCATTTATTACGGCATCGCTTATGCTGACATTCGCTCCTAATTCGCAGCTTGTGGTGAAAATTGCGTCATTGGCATCTACTAAAATATCAGTCGCACATGCCACCGTTTCGTCCGTAGGACAAGTGATTATAGGGATTTCGCTTTCTATCGTAAATATTTGTTCGCAAGATATTGTTCTGCCGCAATCGTCTATGCCTGTGAAGGTGTAAGTGTAAGTCGTGCCGGGGCAATCAGGTTCGCCATCGAGTACAGGACCATTGATAGATACATCGCCGCCTAAGCCACAACTGGTGCTAAAAGTAGGTATCGCCACCGCGATTTCTGCGGAGCAAGTCACTACCATATCAGCTGGACAAAGGATTTCAGGTGCTTCACTTTCTATCGTAAATACCTGATTACAAGAAGCTTGTCTTCCACAAGCGTCTACTACAGTAAACATATAAGTATAGGTCGTGCCGGGGCAATCAGGTTCACCATCTATTATCGGTCCTGATGTAAATACAGAGTTATTAAGTCCGCAACTTGTTCCAAACTCTGCCGTGCCGACAACAATATCGCCTGCACACGCCACAATCACATCGTCAGGACAAGTTATCGTGGGTTCAGGGTTTTCTATGGTAAATACTTGGTTGCAAGAAGCTGCCCTTCCGCAAGCATCTAAGACGGTGTAGGTGTAAGTATAGGTCGTGCCGGGGCAATTCGTTGCGCCATCTATAATGGTATTGAGTACCGTTACATTAGCTCCTAAACCACAGCTCGTTGTGAAAATCGCATCATTGGCGTCCACCTCAATGTTTTCCAAACATTGTACCATTGCATCTGGCGGGCAAGTTATTGTTGGTGCTTCGTTTTCTATCGTAAATATTTGTTCGCAAGAAGCGGTTCTGCCGCAAGCGTCTTCGACAGTGTAGGTGTAAGTATAAGTCGTGCCGGGGCAATCGGCTATACCGCTTATTACAGGTTCGCTGACGCTGATATTCGCGCCTAATTCGCAAGCGGTTGTGAAAGTCGCATTATTTGCATTTACTGAAATATCACTCGCACATGCTACTGTTTCGTCTACAGGGCAGGCGATGGTTGGTAGTGCATTTGCTATCGTAAATATTTGTTCGCAGAAAGCCGTTCTACCGCAAGCGTCTTCAACTGTATAGGTATAAGTGTAAGTCGTGCCGGGGCAATCTGGTTCGCCATTTATTAGGGCATCGCTTACGCTGATATTCGCGCCTAATTCGCAAGCGGTTGTGAAGGTTGCGTCATTTGCATTTACTAAAATATCGCTTGCACATGCTACCGTTTCGTCCGCAGGACAGGTGATTGTGGGAGCTGCATTTTCTATTGTAAATATTTGTTCGCAGGAAGCGGTTCTGCCGCAGGCGTCTTGTACGGTGTACGTATACGTATAAGTCGTGCTGGGGCAATCGGCTTCGCCATTTATTACGGCGTCGCTTACGCTGATATTCGCGTCTAATTCGCAAGCGGTTGTGAAGGTTGCGTTATTCGCATCTACTAAAATATCGCTTGCACAGGACACCGTTTCGTCCGCAGGACAAGTGATGGTTGGAGCTTCGTTTTCTATCGTAAACACTTGGTTGCAAGAAGCGATTCTACCGCAATCGTCTATGCCTGTGAAGGTATAAGTGTAAGTCGTGCCGGGGCAATCTACTTCTCCATCAAGAACAGGGCCGTCAACAGATACGTTGCCGCCTAAGCCACAAGTTGTATTGAAAACTGGTATTGTTATCGCGATTTCTGAGGCGCAAGTCACCGTCATATCAGCGGGGCAAGCTATCGTTGGTTCTTCGTTTTCTATCGTAAATACTTGCTCGCAGGAAATTTGTCTACCACAAGCGTCTACCGCTGTAAATGTGTAAGTGTAGGTCGTGCCGGGGCAATCTGGCGCACCATCTATCGTGGGACCAGACGTAAACACCGAGCCATTGAGTCCGCAACTTGTCTCAAAATCTGCTGCACCTACAATGATGTCATCTGAACATTCTACCGTCATATCGGCAGGGCAAGTTATGGTCGGGGCTTCGTTTTCTATTGTGAATACTTGTTCGCAAGAAGCCGTTCTTCCACAAACATCTTCGACCGTGTAAGTGTAGGTATAAGTTGTGCCGGGGCAATCGGCTTCGCCATTTATTACGGCATCGCTGACGCTGACATTCGCGCCTAATTCGCAAGCGGTTGTGAAAGTCGCATTCGTAGCATCCACCATAATATCCGCTGAACAGGCTATTGTTTCGTCTACAGGACAAATGATTGTGGGGGCTTCATTTTCTATCGTAAATACTTGTTCGCAGGATGCCGTTCTACCGCAGACGTCTTGTACGGTGTACGTATACGTGTAAGTCGTGCCGGGGCAATCGGCTATACCGCTTATTACAGGTTCGCTGACGCTGATATTCGCGCCTAATTCGCAAGCGGTTGTGAAAGTCGCATTATTTGCATTTACTGAAATATCACTCGCACATGCTACTGTTTCGTCTACAGGGCAGGCGATGGTTGGTAGTGCATTTGCTATCGTAAATATTTGTTCGCAGAAAGCCGTTCTACCGCAAGCGTCTTCAACTGTATAGGTATAAGTGTAAGTCGTGCCGGGGCAATCTGGTTCGCCATTTATTAGGGCATCGCTTACGCTGATATTCGCGCCTAATTCGCAAGCGGTTGTGAAGGTTGCGTCATTTGCATTTACTAAAATATCGCTTGCACATGCTACCGTTTCGTCCGCAGGACAGGTGATTGTGGGAGCTGCATTTTCTATTGTAAATATTTGTTCGCAGGAAGCGGTTCTGCCGCAGGCGTCTTGTACGGTGTACGTATACGTATAAGTCGTGCTGGGGCAATCGGCTTCGCCATTTATTACGGCGTCGCTTACGCTGATATTCGCGTCTAATTCGCAAGCGGTTGTGAAGGTTGCGTTATTCGCATCTACTAAAATATCGCTTGCACAGGACACCGTTTCGTCCGCAGGACAAGTGATGGTTGGAGCTTCGTTTTCTATCGTAAACACTTGGTTGCAAGAAGCGATTCTACCGCAATCGTCTATGCCTGTGAAGGTATAAGTGTAAGTCGTGCCGGGGCAATCTACTTCTCCATCAAGAACAGGGCCGTCAACAGATACGTTGCCGCCTAAGCCACAAGTTGTATTGAAAACTGGTATTGTTATCGCGATTTCTGAGGCGCAAGTCACCGTCATATCAGCGGGGCAAGCTATCGTTGGTTCTTCGTTTTCTATCGTAAATACTTGCTCGCAGGAAATTTGTCTACCACAAGCGTCTACCGCTGTAAATGTGTAAGTGTAGGTCGTGCCGGGGCAATCTGGCGCACCATCTATCGTGGGACCAGACGTAAACACCGAGCCATTGAGTCCGCAACTTGTCTCAAAATCTGCTGCACCTACAATGATGTCATCTGAACATTCTACCGTCATATCGGCAGGGCAAGTTATGGTCGGGGCTTCGTTTTCTATTGTGAATACTTGTTCGCAAGAAGCCGTTCTTCCACAAACATCTTCGACCGTGTAAGTGTAGGTATAAGTTGTGCCGGGGCAATCGGCTTCGCCATTTATTACGGCATCGCTGACGCTGACATTCGCGCCTAATTCGCAAGCGGTTGTGAAAGTCGCATTCGTAGCATCCACCATAATATCCGCTGAACAGGCTATTGTTTCGTCTACAGGACAAATGATTGTGGGGGCTTCATTTTCTATCGTAAATACTTGTTCGCAGGATGCCGTTCTACCGCAGACGTCTTGTACGGTGTACGTATACGTGTAAGTCGTGCCGGGGCAATCGGCTTCGCCATTTATTACGGCGTCGCTTACGCTGATATTCGCGCCTAATTCGCAAGCGGTTGTGAAAGTCGCATTATTTGCATTTACTGAAATATCACTCGCACATGCTACCGTTTCGTCCGCAGGGCAGGTGATGGTTGGTAGTGCATTTGCTATCGTAAATATTTGTTCGCAGAAAGCCGTTCTACCGCAAGCGTCTTCAACTGTATAGATATAAGTGTAAGTCGTGCCGGGGCAATCAGGTTCGCCATCTATTAGGGCATCGCTGACGCTGATATTCGCGCCTAATTCGCAAGCGGTTGTGAAGGTTGCGTCATTTGCATTTACTAAAATATCGCTTGCACAGGACACCGTTTCGTCCGCAGGACAGGTGATTGTGGGAGCTGCATTTTCTATTGTAAATATTTGTTCGCAGGAAGCGGTTCTGCCGCAGGCGTCTTGTACGGTGTACGTATACGTATAAGTCGTGCCGGGGCAATCTGGTTCGCCATTTATTAGGGTGTCGCTTACGCTGATATTCGCGCCTAATTCGCAAGCGGTTGTGAAGGTTGCGTTATTCGCATCTACTAAAATATCGCTTGCACATGCCACCGTTTCGTCCGCAGGACAAATGATGGTTGGAGCTTCGTTTTCTATCGTAAATATTTGTTCGCAAGATATTGTTCTACCGCAATCGTCTATGCCTGTGAAGGTATAAGTGTAAGTCGTTCCGGGGCAATCTACTTCTCCATCAAGAACAGGACCGTCAACAGATACGTTGCCGCCTAGGCCACAAGTTGTATTGAAAACTGGTATTGTTATCGCGATTTCTGAGGCGCAAGTCACCGTCATATCATCGGGGCAAGCTATCGTTGGTATTTGGTTTTCTATTGTAAATACTTGATTGCATTCAACTTGTCTTCCGCAAGCATCTATACCTGTAAATGTGTAGGTGTAAGTGGTGCCGGGGCAATCAGGTTCGCCATCTATTACAGGTCCTGATGTGAATACCGAGCCGTTTAGTGCGCAACTTGTTTCAAAATCGACTGTGCCTACGACGATATCCGCTGCACATACGACTGTTTCGTCCGCAGGACAAGTAATCGTAGGTTCGGTGTTTCCTATGGTGAATACTTGGTTGCAGGATGCCGTTCTGCCGCAAGCATCTAATACGGTGTAAGTGTAGGTGTAGGTCGTGCCGGGGCAATTCGTCGCACCATCTACAATAGTGTTGAGTACCGTTACGTTAGCTCCTAAATCGCAGCTTGTTGTATAAATTGCATCATTGGCATCTACCTCAATTTCTTCAAAACATGCTACCGTCGCATCTGACGGGCAACTAATCATTGGGGCGGCATTTTCTATGGTAAATATTTGTTCGCAAGAAGCAGTTCTACCGCAGGCGTCTTCGATGGTATAGGTGTAGGTATAAGTCGTGCCGGGGCAATCTGTATTGCCGTTTATTGTAGGTTCGCTTATAGTTATGTTTACACCTAATTCGCAAGCGGTTGTGAAAGTCGCATTATTTGCATTTGCTGAAATATCACTCGCACATGCTACCGTTTCGTCCGCAGGACAGGTGATGGTGGGTAGTACATTTTCTATGGTAAATACTTGTTCGCAAGAAGCTGTTCTGCCGCAGGCGTCTTCGACTGTATAGATGTAGGTATAAGTTGTGCCGGGACAATCGGCTTCGCCATTTATTAGGGCATCGCTGACGCTGATATTCGCGCCTAATTCGCAGGCGGTTGTGATGGTTGCGTCATTTGCATTTATTAAAATATCACTTGCACATGCTACCGTTTCGTCCGCAGGACAGGTGATCGTAAGTTCGTTATTTTCTATTGTAAATATTTGTTCGCAGGAAGCCGTTCTGCCGCAGGCGTCTTCGACAGTATAGGTGTAGGTGTAGGTCGCGCCGGGGCAATCTGCATCGCCATCAATCACAGGTTCGCTTATGCTTATATCTGTATCTAAACTGCAATTTGTTGTAAAGGTCGCGTCATTGGTACTTATTGAAATATCTGCCGCACATGCTACCGTTTCGCCCGCAGGGCAAGTAATTGTAGGTGCTGCATTTTCTATCGTAAACACTTGGTTGCAAGAAGCGATTCTACCGCAATCGTCTGTACCTGAAAAGGTGTAAGTGTAGGTCGTACCCTCGCAATTCGGTGTGCCATCAACGATAGGACCTTCGACAGATACGCCGCCGTCTAAGCCACAAGTTGTATTGAAAACTGGTATTGTTATCGCGATTTCTGAGGCGCAAGTCACCGTCATATCAGCGAGGCAAGTTATCGTTGGTTCATCATTTTGAATGGTAAATACTTGATTACAAAAGACCTGGCTACCGCAAGCATCCACTGCCGTAAATGTGTAGGTATAAGTAGTGCCGGGGCAATTCGGTTCGCCATCTATTCCGGGACCGGACGTAAATATTGAGCCATTCAAGCCGCAACTTGTCTCAAAATCTGCCGTTCCTACTACGATTTCATCTGCACAAACGACTGTTTCGTCCGCAGGACAAGTAATCGTAGGTTCGGTGCTTCCTATGGTGAATACTTGGTTGCAGGATGCCGTTCTGCCGCAGGCGTCTTCTGCAGTGTAGGTATATGTATGCGTTGTACCCGAACAATTGGCATCGCCATTTATAACGGCATCACTAATACTTATTGTTCCGTCTGCATCACAAGTTGTTGAAAAAGAAGCATTTGAAGCGTCTACTATAATATCTGCCGCGCAAGTTACTACGGCATCCGCAGGGCAAGTTATTATTAGTGGTGTATCGTTTATTGTAAAAATTTGTTCGCAAGAAATAATATCTCCATTGGAAGCGGTGGCTTCGTAGGTGTAGGTGTATTCGGTGCCAGGACAATTGGGTTCGCCACTGATGGCAGGTCCGGTGGATGATATTTGTTCGGTTTTTTCTGTGAAATATCGAATCGCTGAATATCGCAGTGAATATTCTGTACCAGGAGGCGCGAAAATAGCAGGCGAACCTTCTGACACAGTGTTTTGGTCGTTGCTGTCTTTCATTTGTACTACCCAATCACCGAAACTATCTTGTCCTAATCCGGCGGCATCAATCGGTATGGAAGCCAAATATAATGTATTGTTATCATTGCCTATACAACCCGAAATTGGGCTGATAAATTCGGAGACACTTCCTATAGGATTGGTTACCCTGATGTCTATATCTTCTTCGCAAGAGTTGCCAAATACTAATAAATATAAGGTCATTTCTCCGCCTGTAACGGTCGTTCCCTCTGGAACTATCGGTTCTGGAAATGTTAAGGACGGATTATCGTTATAGCTTTCAGTCCCCATTATGCCGTAATAGATATCGCTATCCAATCCGACTTCTATGGTGTCTTTTTGTGTAAAAATAGCCGTCCCCGGAGCCAAGTCAGCTTCGCAATTGATATTTTCATTGAGCGGACATTCTATCGTATATGGAACATTCGTAGGACAATCGCTTGGACTGTCATTTTCGATTGTAAATACTTGCTCGCACGATGCCATTCCACCACATTCGTCTTGCACTGTATAGGTGTAAGTATAGGTCGCGCCAGGGCTATTTGCACTACCATTGAGCACAGGACCGCTAAGGTTTACTGTTCCATCTATACCACAAGCTACTGAAAAAGAAGCATTTGTAATATCGACCGAAATATCTTCCGAACAGTTTACGATTGCATCCGCAGGGCAGCTTATTGTTGGCGTATTGTTTAGTGTGAATGTTTTTTCGCAGGATAAAACATCTCCGTTTGGTGCGGTCGTTTCGTAGGTGTAGGTGTATTCGGTTCCCGAACAATTGGGTTCGCCATTGATGGTCGGTTCGGTGGGGAATATTTGTTCGGTTTTTTCTGTAAAATATTGAATTGATGCAAATCGCAATGAATATTCTGTTCCCGGCGGTACAAAAAAGACTGGCGAACCGGCTGAAACCGGATTTTGGTCGTCGCTGTCTTTCATTTGTATCACCCAATCGCCAAAATTGCCTTGCCCCAATTCGGTGGCATCAATCGCTTGTGAAAAGAGGTATAATGAGTTGTTATTATTGCCTAAACAACCCGGAATCGGGCTGATAAATTCGGTGACATTTCCCATAGGGTCGGTCACTCTGATGTCTATATCTTCTTCGCAAGAATTGCCGACGACCAAGAGCGATAAATTGATTTCTACGCCTGTAATCGTTGCTCCTTGCGCAATGATAGGAGGCGACAACATTAAGGATGGGTTATCGGCATAGTTTTCTGTATCCATCGTGCCGTAAAAAATATTATCATCCGACTCAACTTTTATTGTATCTCTCTCGACAAAAGTAGCCGTTCCCGGTGTGAGGTCAGCCTCACAATTAATAATTTCATCTGCCGGGCATTCAATCGTATATCCAGTTTGAGCGTTCGTAGTATTCATAGCGACTATCAAAAATAGCCCTAAAAGGTAGCATGTCATTCTATTTTTTGGAAGAATGAAGTGGGGACAAAGCAAGGTTTCTCCTTCGGCAGAGGCTGCTCCTATCAGCATTTTGACACTAAGCGCGAAAGCGCATGTGTCTATCTTAGTAATTCTCATAGTAGTAAATTAGATTCGTTAATATTCACAATCATTCAGGTGATTTCGTTTCCCTTTTAACTAATCACAAATTAAATAGAACAAATAATAATATTTAGTTATATACGCTTTTAAACGCATTATTAATATTATTCATTCTAATAAAAAATATACATAAAGAAATATCGGAAATTGCGCTGCCAATAAGACATGTAGCCTTATTTTCAACTCTAATCAATTGTGCATCATATACCGGAGAGGGTATAATCTGCTGTGGAAGTGAATAGCAGAATTTTGTTTTTGGAAAGCAGCAAGGATGTACTCACATTAAAAATAATGTAAGTTTAGACGTAAAGGCTATTGATTATCAAACATTTAAATAATTAATAATCTCTTTTATATAAAAAAATTTTACAAAAGTATTATTTGTTACTAAAATTCTTTGACAAAAATAGGGGTGAACTATTTATTTCAAATAGCCCTTATTTCTAATTTGGCTTAAAAATATTAATAAAATATTGATTGGCAAAATCTAAAATTATTTTTTTACAAAAATCATACAAAATTTTTATAAGAGCTTATTGTCGTATACATATACGTATTAATAAATATAATCTTATTTCTATGAAATTGTATAAAAAATGAATGTGTTTAACTGCCCTGTATGGCAAAATAGTTTTAGTGAAAGAAAATAAATAACTTGCCCCATTATGCGCCGTAATTTTTTCTTCTAAGGATTTTTTGAAAGCCGCACATAGCCTTAGCTACAGCCTGTCCCGAACCCCGATTCGGGATAAGGATTTCAAAGGATTCTTAGACGGAAAAAAGACGAGTATAATGGCACATGTTATTTAA
>Ga0209185_1002109_pt1 | contig 14607 bp, 11 predicted proteins | sample SidtaG_2_FD_187425 | JGI IMG/M metagenome (GOLD analysis project Ga0209185, IMG submission 187425) | Marine algal microbial communities from Sidmouth, United Kingdom - Sidmouth_Asex2 metaG (SPAdes) (version 2) | ecosystem: Host-associated > Algae > Red algae > Unclassified | place: Sidmouth... | reverse complement strand
TATCAAATACAAATCTTATCGAAAAAATAAACTAAATTTGACAGAAATTGAAATTTAAACTAAAAACAGTCCATAATATTTTTTGCCTTCTAAACGTCTAAAAAATAAGCTGAACGGTATAAAAAAACAAAAAAAGGTCAACCTATATCAGTATAATACATAATTTAAATTCCTGTTTTATGAGTTTTGTAAATTGCTGAATTTCTTTAAAACGCTTATCTGGTTTGGATGTGAACCAACGATAATAATAATAATAATAACTTCTGCTTATTTTTAATACTTTACACATTCTTTCGATAGAGTATAACTATTTGTGACTAACTACCAAACATAGTTTTGGAGTTTTATAAAGGTAAATATATTTGTACTTTATTCATTTGTTAGAATAGCAATAGGAAAGTAGTCTATTTATAAACCAAAATAAATAGGATTACTCTAAAACAGAAAATTAATTACGTCTTTTTATTCCGTTTCTAGATAGTATATTTGTAATGATTATTATAAATAATATGTGTGTCCGTTCAGAATCATGAAGTTCATGCTATCCATGATTCTGAACTTATTTTGTAATATATAATACTACTGGATCAATATCATTGATGTGAGACCCTGATATAAATTTAGAGTAAAATATAGCGTATAGTTTATAACGAATATTCAACAAATAATACATTAAACAGTTATCTTTCTAATTTTATGCCTTTTAAAAAATTACATTCCGATATACAAGAAAAGCTAGAATTTCTTGAAATAACAACTCCTACCCTTTTTCAGAGTAAAAGTATTCCTATAATAAAAAGTGGTGCTAATGTATTTTGTACAGGCTCAGAAGGTAGTGGAAAAACAACAACGCTAATACTTACTACCTTGCAAAAACTAAAATGTGAAGCAGTTGGGAATGCGCCAAGAGCTGTAGTACTGGTAGAAAATAAAGAAAGAGCCTTGGAATTGTATAATCTTTTTTTAAAATACACCAAGCACAATTCGTTACGTGTTTATGTAGGTTATGAGCAACTCCATATTGATGTACAAAAATCAGAAATATTTATGGGTACCGATATTCTTATTTCTACTCCCAAAACAATGAATAAATTGTTTTTATTAAATGGAGTTAGTACTTCACAATTAAAAATTTTTAGTATTGATGATGCTGAATTTTTAGGTCAAAACTCCATCCATACTGCTCTTATTTCGATTACCCAAAGTATAAAAAAGTGTCAGTATGTGCTATATTCAGAAAAAATGTCTCCTAAATTAGAACGTTTTAAGTCTTTTTTTATGGAATATTCTAAAGTAATTTCGGTTTAGTTTTTTTTAAATAACTATTTGTAAATTATTGTTATTTAGTATTCTATATCTATTTTAGAATAGTTTATTAAGAAGTTAGTAGTGTTGATTAATTAGATTTAGCAATAAAATACTTGTTTTAAATCTAGCTCATAGTATATCAATCAATAAAAAAAATGAGAATATGATTATACCTAAACTCCATTATATTTCACAAGGAAGCACTCCACGTGAGCATTTGGAAAACATACAAAAAGCATGTTCGTATGGAGCTGAATTAGTACAGTTGCGTTTGAAAAATGTTTCAGAAAAAAAGATTTTAAATTTAGCTCAGGAAGTGCGAGACATCACAGCACATTTTCAAACTAGATTAATAATTAATGATCATTATAAAATAGCAAAGGAGGTGAAAGCAGATGGTGTACATTTAGGAAAAACAGACTCCTGTCCTACTATAGCAAGAAAGCATTTATACACTTGGCAAATTATTGGGTGTACAGCAAATACCTTAGAAGATTGTAAAATGTTAATTACTAAAGAAATTGATTATGTAGGCTTAGGTCCTTTTAAATTTACAACCACAAAAGAAAACTTAAGTACCGTTTTAGGCTTAAAGGGGTTTACAGCAATTATTGAAGCCTTAAACACTGAAACACCAATTATTGGTGTAGGATAGGAGGTATAACTACAAAAGATGTGAAAAGCATATTAGAAACAGGTATTTCCGGAATTGCTGCATCAGGAGAAATTACCCATAATTTTAATGTTATAAAAACATTTAATCAACTACTAAACGCATCTTCAACTGAGGAGCAACGTTATGTATTTAAGTAAGATAGTTTTACTCTAGCAATTCTACAAAGTATTATCTACTAAATTTTAACAATTAACCACCTATTTTTTACAAAATTATCTTGGACTGACAAATTAATTGTAATGTTTTGTTAGCACTAGTTGATGAACAAATTTCATTTTTTCAATGACTTTAGGTGTATTTACAAATGGGTAAACATCTGAGATTCCCATAGCTCGGTTAATACTATTTACAGCAAATGACAAAGGCAAACAAGTTTCTATAATATCTCCAAAATCATAAGTATTATAAGGGTCAAAAGTAGCCTTAGCTTTCATTTCGTTATTATTTCCTATCGGGTTTACTTGCAGCCCAAAAAAAATAGGCTGTTTCCACCATATCTATAATATGTAAATAATGTGCCCATGTTTCCGCCCAATCTTCCCAAGGGTGTGAAGAGGCATACTTGCTAATAAATGACTGTTGCCAATTGTTTGGTGGGCCTACTTTGTAATGATTTTGTAAAGCATCACTATAACTGTGTTGCTCGTCTCCAAAAATTGCTCTAAACTCATATAATACCTGTGGGTTTGTGTAAACTAATTTATCCCAAAAGTAATGTCCTACTTCATGCCTAAGGTGTCCTATTAATGTGCGATATGGCTCTAACATTTGTTTCCGCATTTGTTCCCTTTGTACCGAATCAGCCTCCCTTAAAAGTATAGTTACTACACCATTTGCATGACCTGTCATTAAATCAGGATTATTCTGCTGAGCTACAAAATCAAAACACAACCCCTTAGGATCAATCATTTTATTAGGAAATGATAATCCTATTTTTTGTAGTTGATAAATCAATCTATGCTTAGCAACTTCTAAATATTTCCATTTTTCAAAATTTTCTGAATCGGATAAATCAGGGATTGTTCGGTTAAGTTGGCAATTATTACAATAATCATTTGGATTTTTTTTCTCAATAATCCAATTACAAACATCAAAATTTTTGTTTTTGCAATATTTATATTCAATATGATCTCTATCAGAAATAAGATAACTATTACACGGGTCAAAAGTGAGCATTTTCTGATCAAAATCCCTAAAACCTGATAGATGACCGCAATTACCACAAGTGTGATTTTCAAAATATAAAGAGTGATTGCAATTGCCGCATTGAAATATTTTCATAGTAATAAAATTACAATAAAACCAGAACTACCTGATAGTATTAGCGATTATATTTTTGATTTTAATATTATCTCTATTTTTAAAACAGTAAGGCTTTGACCCAAATTAAACCTTAAAAATCGGTTTTATCTAATGTTAATTAAATTAATAAAGTTCCTCGATGCAAGCATACGAGGTATTTGTTTGAATTATATTTTCCTTGATGAAAACCTAAGGTTTTCAAGCTTTCTTCTTCTTACGATGCAAGCATCGGGGAATTAAAGCCTAAGAAATTAAAAGGGTTTTATAACCATTAGAAGAAAATACAGCTGATAAATAAAATGAATTTTAGGTTGTTCATATCCTATTATTTCTTTTTTTCCCTTTTGATGTTATCGTTTTAGTTGTAGCTGTTTGGTTCTGATAATTAGCAATAATCTTTTCAATTAATTCATCTTTAGTTAAATGATGAAATATCGTTTTAATATCTGTTTTACAAGAGTCAGAAATATCTTTGGTTGGTTTTGTTTTAAATATTTTTCTAGCCCAAAGGATGGCATTATTTTCTTCAATGGCAAATGCTTCTACTTTTGGCATTTTAGTAAGCGTAATACCCAATTCATTTTCTAAATCAGGAATATCTTTTACTTCGTCCTCCTGTATTACACTTAAGGAAAGTCCTTTTACTCCAGCCCTTGCTGTACGTCCACTTCTATGCACGTAAGCGCTATAAGTATCGGGTAAGTGATATTGCACCACATATTCAATTTCTTTTACATCAATACCACGGGCTGCTAAATCGGTAGCAACCAAAATATCAATATGTCCTTCACGAAATTGTCCCATAACTCTATCCCGAATTCCTTGGGTTAAACTACCGTGTAAAGCCCCAGATGAAAATTTATTAATAGCTAAGTTTTTAGCTAATTTATTAACAGCTGCTTTTGTTTTACAAAATATAATTCCTCGTTTGCCTTCCTTAGTGTTTAAGAAGTGCATAAGTACTTCTAATTTTTCTTCTGGCTGTACTACTACATATTGATGATCTATACCTTTATGTCCAACAGTTTCCATATCTGCTTCGATATGTACAACGTGCTTGGACATATAATTTTGAACAAGTTGCTTTACAGTACCTGGCATGGTTGCCGTAAATAATAAAGTTCTTCTACTTTTTGGAATTTCTTCGATAATAATATCTAATCCTTCTTTCAAAACAGTAACCATTTCATCAGCTTCATCAAGAACTAAATATGAGGTGCTTTTTATAAAGATCGCTTCCCGCTGTAGTAAATCAATCAAACGACCAGGTGTGGCAACCACAATGTGAGTGTTTTCTTTTAAGCGCTCTATTTGAGGTTTTATAGGAATACCTCCACAAATTGAAGCTATTGAAATTTTTGGGATCTGAATTGCAAAATCACTTAAATTCTTGAAAATTTGTTGCCCTAATTCCCTTGTAGGTGCTAAAATAACTACCTGTATTACTGCTTTATCTACTTCAATAAGTTGTAATAAAGGCAAACCAAATGCTGCAGTTTTACCAGTACCTGTTTTGGCCAAGGCTACTACATCTTCTTTTTGATTTAAAATAACAGGTATTACTTTTTCTTGAATATTTGTAGGCTTCTTGATATCTATTATATCTAAAGCTTTTACTAAAAAAGTATCTATGCCTAAATCTATAAATGTAATAGTCATAATTTTAAAAAAAATTTAGTTCTATTTGTAATGCTGAAGAATTTGTATTTTTAATTTGCTTCTTGAGCTATACGTTTGGACTTTCGGTACATATATTTTGGATAAATATTACGTTTTGCAAAACGATTTAAATTTCCTGCGTTTATCATTTTAATATAAACAGGCTTAGTTACTCCAAAGTATTCGTAGGTAGAACCATCAGTAAAAACAATTTCTAATAATAATCCTTTATGCTGATAATCTGCAATTGCAGACTTTGTAATGGTTTCTGTGTAAGCAGGTAAGTTTTTTTCTTTAGTTTCAGGAGCTATACTAACTAAAAAATGATAACCATCTATAATTCTTCGACTTTGTATTTCAGCTTCAATTTGTAATGCATCTCCGTCCTGAAATTTATCAGGATGCCACTCTTTTACTAAGTTTCGGTAGCTTTTTTTAAGTTCTCTAAGGTCTATATCCTTTTCTACACCAAATAATTTCTTGTATTCATTTATACGCTTCATAATCAGGGATTATATTTGGCGCAAAATTACTTCTTTTTAATGAATCTGATTTATTTATTATACAAAAAAAGCCCATCTGTTAAGATGAGCTTTTTTTAAAATATCGGTATATATTTAGTTCACTTTTACGTTCACTGCGTTTAATCCTTTATTTCCTTCTTGAAGATCAAATGTTACTTCGTCACCTTCTCTAATTTCATCAACTAATCCTGAAATGTGTACAAAATGATCTTTGTCTACTCCTTCTTCTGTGATAAATCCGAAACCTTTAGTTTCATTGAAAAATTTTACTGTTCCTTTACTCATTGTAATATAATTTATTTATTCTTGTAATATTTACAAAGATGCTACTATTAAATTAATAAATAGCTAATTATTTTCCTTTTTATTAATAATTTTATAATTTGATAAAAATTGACATCAAATAAGAGTAAATAAACACTATTTTTTTTAATCACTAACAATTGTAACCGTACGTTTTAACTCGTTTCCAAAAGAATCAACGGCTGTAATTATGTGTTTTCCTGTAGTGTTAGGTAAAACTTCGATTTCATGAAATATTTCAGTAGTTTTTATATATTTTTCGTTCAAATACCAAAAAATTTTTGTTTTTGAATTGGAATGTGCTAGTTTAAAAACCACTTTATTAAATTCTCCTGAAAAGTTTTTAGGTAAAATTATAGTTGAATTTGCCTTTGGAAATATAAATGCCATATTAGATATCGTCTCACCTTTACAATCATTTCGTAATGGAGGTAGTGTTTTATAAGTTGGATCGGATTTTTTGTAATACCATTCCATTAATGGTGGCAATACAAACCAAGGTTCTGAATATATTTCATCTAAGGATTCGCATACTGTATGAATCCTGTATTGTTTTTTTTTATCCAAATGTACTAATTTATGAAAGGGACATACTCTAGTACGTTGTCCAATTTTAGGAACCCATTTTTTTATTTTAGTACATAATAAGCTGGCAATATATCCACTTTTAGCACAGACTGACAATTCTACTAAATCATCATAGGGCTTTTCAAACCAATTTGATTTTGGTAGTAAATTAATTAAATCAAATAATATAGGTCCAGCACTTGAAACGCCTGTTAATCCAGGTCTTCCTTCTCCATCGGCATTTCCTAACCACACACCTACTACATAATCCGTAGTTACCCCTATTGCCCAAGCATCTCTACCCCCAAAACTAGTTCCTGTTTTCCAAGCAATATCTTGGGATGAATTGTATAACTCCCAAGCCATATCATCGTCAGGTCTTTTTACTTCCTTCATGGCTTCAAAAGCAAAATAAATACTCCCTGCACCATAATTAGTTTTCTGTCTAGTTAGCCTCCCTAATTGGGGTACATTTGTATTGTAATATGAAAAGGGTGAAAATTCTTTCGTATAATATTGGCTAGAATGTTCTAAATAATTATTTACAGTACCTGCTAACGAACCGTAAGCGCTACACATATCCCACAATGAGCTTTCAGCTCCTCCCAAAATAATAGAAAGTCCGTAATGGCTTGTTCCTTTATTTATTTGTTTTAAGTTCAATTGCTGTAATTCTTCATAAAAACGCTCTACTCCGTAATTATTTAACATTCTAACTGCTGGAATATTTAATGATCTTGCTAACGCCTTATTGGCTGGAATTGCTCCTGAATATTTCAAATCAAAATTTTTGGGTTCGTAATCTGAAATTGTTGTAGGTACATCTGCAATTAAAGTATGTGGTAATATTTTTCCTTTATCCAACATGCCCATGTATAAAAAAGGCTTTAAAACACTACCTGTACTCCGCGGAGCATTAATTACATTAACATCTTTTTGGTGCTCGGTTGTTGTTGGTGTATTTCCTATATAGCTGAGCACTTTTTTAGTTTTTACATCTAAAATTAAAGCCCCCATGTTATGAACTTCATTTTGCTTTTGATTTGCATAATGTTGACTTATAATTCTATTAGCATTCAATTGTAATTGATATTTTATAGCTGTTTTTATTCGTTTCCCTTTATTATGCTTTGCTATATCTTGTAATAAATGGGGTGCTACTTGTGGTAGTGGAAATGGTTTTTGTGGTAAGGTTTCTTGCAATGCTAACTGATAGGTAATCTCATCTATTAATTTATTATTTAATAGCTTTTTTAATAGTCTATTCCGTTTATTTAATAGTTTTTGTTGGTTTTTCCCCGGATAAATTAGACTTGGAGCATTAGGTAAAACTGCTAAAGTAGCGCTTTCTGCCCATGTTAGTTGTTCTGGGTTTATTCCAAAATACCGCCAAGATGCAGCATCTAAACCTACAACATTTCCTCCAAATGGTGCATTGCCCAAATAAAATTTTAAAATATTATTTTTTGAAGTGCCAAGTTCTAATCGAGTAGCTAGAGTTAATTCTATTAACTTTTCAAAATAAGTTCTTTTTTTTCCATTTCGGGATAATCTAATTACTTGTTGTGTAATTGTACTTCCTCCACGAACAACTTTACCTTTTGAGGTATTTACCTGTATTGCTTTAAAAATAGAAACAGGATTAAATCCAGGATGTTTGTAAAAGTACTCGTCTTCAAAAAGTATAGCACATTGTTTTATTTTATTTGGGATAGTATCGTTAATAGGAAATCGCCATTGTCCATCATTTGCAATTAGGGCCCCCAATAATACTCCTTCGCTACTTTCAATAATTGTAGACGTAGGCGTATTAAATAATTTTGAAGGTAAGCAGTTTGCATATAAAACAAATAAAACCAGTATAAGTACTGATTTTATTTTGTGTTTTTTTATGAAATTCAGAATATTATTTGATAACTTCAATCCACTGTCCTTTTGTTCGGGTCATATAATTTTCATCATACATAGCTTCACATTGAATTCCTGGTAAATAATATTTTCCAAGATAAGAAGCATTTAACAATACTCTTAACTTTTTACTTTGGTTTGCCTTTAAATCAAAGTAAAAATTAATTCTGTCATCCCTTATGTCTTCATGAGTAACTTTATTTTCTGCGAACGAACCAAAATCAGTAAAACGTGTATTTACAATTTCCCAACCTGAAGGAAAAATGGAACTTAAAGCTATATCTTTAACACTATTTGCTTTAGCGTTTTTGATTGTAATTTCGGCTACAAAATCAGTTCCTTGTTGAATTGTTGTGGGATCAACTTTAATTCCTTTTTCATTTTTAAAATCAACAGATGTAATTAAGTTTTTTTTAATTACTTTTTCTTCACCAATAGGTAAAATTCCAGTATTTAATAATCTAACATAAATAATATTATTCTTGTCGTTTTCTAAGCGAATTGTATTTGTTCCTTCTTCAACCAATAATTCTCTTGATGCAAGTGTTTTATCTGTTTTAATAGTTACATTTTTAGTACTATTAACATTGTAATTTGCTTTTATTCCCTTTCCTCCTACTAGTTTCGCATATTTTGACATGGCTAACAAACAATATGAGGTGGTTTGAGTGCTCATGTAAGATTTACTGGCTAATTCTACTGCTAAAATATCTGCAATTTCTTTAGAGGCTGTATAATCTTCTAACAACACGTAGGTTTCTAAGGACATTGCTCTATTCCTATTGTTAGAACCATACGTATTTGCATGATTTGTAGTATCAACTTCTACAGTCTCAGTTATGGATGCTAAAATGGTAGTGGCAACCGATTTTTGATTCCCGGCAAGTGCGTAAGTTGCTGCCAATCTAAATTTGGCTTGGTTTGATAAATTTTCAGATTCCCTTAAGCGATTCATGGAAGCCATATCCGATTGATTTGCCAATGCCAAGCTATACAATCGATATGCTTGAGCCAAATCCGTATGCTGGGTGTTTTTTCTCCAGTTTTTAGCTATATTTTTTTGATATGAAATCCATTTACTTTTTAAATTAATAGGTAAAAGGTATCCTTTTTTTTCTGCTTCCAATAAAAAATGTCCCACATAACTTGTTGCCCAATCGTCAACCGAATTTCCTCCTTGCCAGTAAGAAAAACCTCCATTAGATTTTTGGAATTTTGCTAATTTATTTATGGCGATTTGCACGTTTTTTTGAATTTCATCTTTCCTATCTTTATTTAAATCAAAAACATCACTTAAATACAATTGCGGAAATACACTTGATGTAGTTTGCTCGACACAACCATGAGGGTACCTGATTAGGTACTGCATACGCTCACTAAAGTTAATTGACTGTAGTGATGATACCTCAAGGTGCGCTCTATTTGTACCAATAACCCCAAAAGTATTTAGCTCAATTTTTTGAGAACTATTAGGCTGAAGTACAACATCAATAACCTCCGTAGTAACTGGATTTGGATTAACAGCATCTACTTCGATACTATACGTTGCTTTTTCTCCATGTCCTGATACGACAACATCAATTGTCCCAATCCCATTTTTAATGACTTCAACATCAAAATAAGCCATTTTTTCTTCAGGAGAAGAAAAATTAATTGATTGTGATGAATTTCCGATTACTTTGAAAATGTCATTATTTTTTATAGTTACAGTTACCTTTTTTATTTTATCCTCTAATGAAAATATTGTAACAGGTAATCGTAATTTTTCACCTTGTGTTACTTTTCTTGGTAACGAAGCTAATACCATTAAAGGCGTTCGAACAGGTGTAGCTTTTGTAGCATAACCATAAGCCTCTTCTTCTGGATTATGAGCGACTACCATGGTACGAACTGCACCAATATATTTAGGCATTTTAAATGTATGTGTACTGGTTTTATTTTTTTCTAATTCAAAGGGCCCCAAATAAGTAACTACAGGTTTAAATCTGTTGGCTTTTTTATTTTTTCCGGATCCTCCTGCTTCATCCCCACCAATACTAAACACTTGATTAATTTTCCCTCCAAATGCTCCAATAACGGCATCATAAATATCCCATGTTTTTACTCCTAAAGCTTCCTTTTCAAAGAATGTTTTCCATGGATCTGGTGTTTTGTAGCGTGTTAGGTCCAATAAACCTTCATCTACAATAGCAATAGTATATGTCATTGCTTTTCCATTTTTTTCATTTACTTTAATGGTAACATCGCTCTCAGGTCTTAAAACATCAGACATTGCAATTTGTGGAACCAATTTAGTTTCTGGATTTTCTACATTTATAGCTGTTAAACCATACATCCTAATCGGCAAATCATTTTTTGTGTTGTTGTGTGGCTGTAATAAACTAATATGGATATACACATTAGGAGTCATATCCGCAGTTATTGGTAATTCAAATTTTGTGTCTCCCTTTTTAGCTTTTACCCAAAAACCTCGCAATACTTTGGATCCGTTTTCAATTGTTACCAAAGCCCTTCCGGAGGCACTTGATGGAAATGTAACTATAGCTTTATCTCCAACATTATATGTTTTTTTATCAGTTGAAAAAGAAAGCATTGTTGCTGCGGACGGATCTCCTTTTCTGGCTTTTCCTGCCCAACCTGGCCAATCTATAAATACAGATTTCCCAGTAGCATGACCACTCTTTTTATTAATAACATATACTAAAAATCGCCCCCAATCAGGATATTTTAATTCAAATGTAAAACTCCCTTTTCCGCTGGCATCAGTAGCTATGTGCTTTGTGATAATTTTCTTTTTATTGGAGCTAGTATTAAATGATGACAAATTACTGTCAGACTCATTCCACCACCAATTTTGATTTATTTTATAAACCCTTACCTCAATATCTGATACGGCGATTGGGTTTCCTTGTTCATTTACTGTAGCCACATCAAAGCGATGTTGAATATCTGTTAATAACATTCCTTTTGCTGCGTCTCCTTTAGGCACCGATAATCCAACGTAAGATTCGTATGGAGAATAATTAACACTAAATACATCAGTACTAAAATCACCTCCGTTTTCGTAAACTTTAGTGATTAAAGAAGCTCGAAGCATTCCTGGTGAAGAGTTTTTTAAAGTTGGTTTAAATGAAAATTTAGCTTTCCCTTTATCATCCGTTTTACCATCAAAAACAAGTTGCTGTTCTTGACTAAATACTTGTGTTGGATCATTAAACTCAAAACTTGGAAACGCTTTAAAACTAGTCTGCTTTTGAGATAACTTTATATGAGTATCTGCTTGTAGCTTTTTAGCGATTGCCCCATGTAACCAAGCAACATCTAATTCTCCTTTTATAGCTTCTTTTGAGGTTATTAATTTGCTATTTATTTGCGCTTTAATTTTTAACCTATTTGGCTTAATTGTTTCGATTTTTATAGCCTTTGAAAAAGATGCTCCACCTACTCTTATTTTAGCCATCCAATCACCTGTCTGGTCATCTTCTTCTGTTGGAATTTTAAAACTATACAAGTTATTTACGCCTTTAGTTTTAATTTCTCTATAAGCTATAGATCCATATGGATCTAATAATTCTAATTTTACAGGATGCTCTTTAGGTAATTTGTTTGCTTTATCATTTAGCATAAACGATAAAAAGAGTGTATCCCCAGGGCGCCACACTCCTCTCTCTCCATAAATAAATCCTTTTAAGCCTCGTTTTAGTTTTGTTCCTGAAACATCAAACTTACTTACAGAAAGTACATTTCCGTCTTTCAATTTTACGTATGTAGATTGTTTATCCTTTGTTGCTACTACAAAATACACACTGCTGTTAGCGCTAAATGTTAGTTGCCCTTCATCGTCTGTTTTTTGTTTTCCTATTATTTGCTGTTGGTAATTATAAAAAATAACGGAAGTGTTTTCTACAGGACTGGTAGTAATAATATTACTTACTGCTACAAAATAAGAGCCATTACTCCCTTTTTTTACAGTAACCCCTAAGTTACTTGCTAAAATATTAGCGCTTACAGCCTTATCCCTATAATAGGAACTACTGCATGGATTGTCTCGATCTCTCCATGAATAATCCTCATTATAATAACTAGAATCCCAATAACTTGTTTCTGCATCTTCTGCGTCGTAATTACTTTCCTGCTCTTCCACTACGTCATCCGATGACTCTTCACAATCAAATAATGAATATTGCTTTTTAAATGAAATATAAACCCTGTAAATAGCTCCCGGATTTGGATTTATAATTGTTTTTAAATCCACCGAATAAGCTTGCCAATTTGTTAATTTAGAAGAATGTTCTTCTAAATTAATTGTTTTTTTAGCAATGGGTCTTGCTACTTTTTTAAGATCTTTATCTCCATTTAACTCATTGTCTTGTAAAAACTGTAGTACATTATTTTCATAAATTTTAATAACGGTAATATCTACAGATTTTAAACTTACGGCTTCAAAATTAAACTTTAAATCTTCCGATGTCGGCAAAATAGTTCCATTTTGTAATAGTCTTACTTGTGGCTTGTAGGATTCAAAAGAGACTTCCTTAGTAACCGTCGTTTTTAATTTGTATCCATTAGTACTGGAAATTCCTCTATGGATTGATAATTTTCGAACTCCTCCAAGATTTTTGTTTAAAAACAGCTTCAACACATTACCGTCAATCGTATGGTTTACTGACGATGAGCCTTTAATAGTAACTAAACCTCTAATATCTTGATTCTTTTTTAAAGGATTAGAAAAGTTAATTTCTACATATTTTTGAGAACCATCCAATACATTTATGGATAGTACTTTAAAATTATTTTTGCCTGGAATTTCGAAATTATAATCTCCTTTTGATTCTATTTGAAAAGGTTCCCCATTCCATTTAATTTCTATTTCGCTATTTTTTTCAAAACGTCGAATACTATCAATAACAAATTTAAAATACTGTCCTTGCGGATTATCAGAAGTTATTTTTACTTTTAAAGGATTGTCCTTTTGTATAGCCGTAACTAATTTTTGAGCGGTAACCGCTGAAAGTGCATCACTTGACTTTATTGTACCTTCTATATATTGCCAATCTTCATTATACGATTGTAAATAATTGGTAGTTACGCTTACCTCCTGTTTAATCGTTTTTACATCAAATTCGAATGTATTAAACTCTTTTGGGACGTCTTGTAGCTCGCCTAGATTTAATTTAAGTGTATAACGCGTATCTTGTTTTAATCTTTCGTTAGGAATAAAGGCTAATGTTCTATTATTTAATACAGTAAATTTTCCTTTTACTTTTGGACTTATTTTTAAAATAGAGGCATCTAAGTCTATATTATTACTCCATTCAGCAACAGGATTCATTAATATAATTTTGATTTCTGATTTTGTGGAGATAACTCCTGAAGTAACTTCAGATACATAATCTTTAAACTTATAAACATTATTGGCTGTAACACTTGGGGCTTCTTTTTTACAAGAAGTAATTACTAGTACTAGCAAAAAAGGAATGAAGAATTTTTTTAATATCATGGATATTTTTTAATAGTTCTAATCAATAGAAATTCAATAAAATTATAGTAAGTATGCAGTTAAAGATATATATTTTTATGGTATCTGTAGAAAAATTTTTTTTAAAATTGAATTTAATTTATACACAATACGCTAGTAAAGCCTTGTATGTAATATCAGATCGTAAATAGAGCTATTTCTAATTAGAGGATTAGGTGAGATTTAAAATTAAAATGGCCTTAAAATACATATGCTTATTAGATATATTTTAAGGCTATTTTAAGTTGTGCCCATTATTCTATTAAATACCTATCTATTCGATAATATCAAGTGCTTTTTATATAAGTACTTCTCCTTGTAAAATTTCGAAAGTTGCATTGTAAGCAGTATCGTCGTGTAAGGACCTCACTAGCGTTTGTGCTACATCATCACGTGTAATTTCGCCTTTTTGAGACCGTTGCGAAAGAGTTAAATTTTCCACTTCACTTTTTTAGTTTTATTTTTTTACTCCCAAATACCATTTATTTTGCTTTTTTTCAAGTTTTTCAGGTCTATAAGTCTCTTTTTTAAGTCCATTATTCCTTAATTTTCACAATTAGACGCAATTATCCCTGGACTTCGATATAGATTATAACTTATCGCCTCCATAAGGTTTTGAGTATGCATTTTATGTATTCCTTTATATCTTGCAGTTCCTCCATTAAACCATCGTTTTATACCCCCAAATGTACGTTCTACTTTAAAACGTGTTTTGCCTATGAGTTTGTTAAACTTCTTTTCCCAATGAGTTAATGGTTTGTTTTTATAAGCTTTCTTTAGAATATGATTTTTTAATTTTCGTTTTTCAAGAAGTTCTGCATTCTTCTTTGATTGATAGCCTT
>Ga0209185_1002101_pt1 | contig 14667 bp, 16 predicted proteins | sample SidtaG_2_FD_187425 | JGI IMG/M metagenome (GOLD analysis project Ga0209185, IMG submission 187425) | Marine algal microbial communities from Sidmouth, United Kingdom - Sidmouth_Asex2 metaG (SPAdes) (version 2) | ecosystem: Host-associated > Algae > Red algae > Unclassified | place: Sidmouth... | reverse complement strand
CCTACACCAAAAAAAAGAGGAAGAGGAAGTGAAAGACAGGCTAAAGTGTTAGTCATGGTGGAATCAGAGCCAAGTATTAAAGCACCAAAAAAAGGAAAACCGGATAGAAAGGTTGGTTATCTGAAAATGGTGGTAATGGAGGATCTCAAAGCAAAAAGCATCAACACAGAGGTTGAGAAATCGGTAAACAAAACAGCATCAGCTTTGACAGACGGTTATAAGGGCTATGCTAAATTAAAAGAAAAGATAGCAAGTCATCATATAGTAGTAGCGCCTAATAAAACAAAATCTGCTAAAGTATTCCCTTGGGTAAATAGAACTATTAGCAATGCTAAAAAAATACTTTTAGGAACTCATCATAATTGTGTAAACCAGCAATATGTCCAAAACTATTTAGACGAATTCTGTTATAAATTTAACAGAAGATATTTTGGAGATAAATTATCTGATAGACTTATGGTTGCGGCTTTAGAAACAACTTGGTACTAGTAGCGGATAGTCATATAATATTTTCTAATTTGCTTTTTTTAGCTGTCATAAGCCTGTTATTTTTAAATGTTTTTCAACTCAAAAATAAAAAAAATCTTATGATAGTTTTTTTATGAAAATGCCGTGTATATTGTTATAAAAAGTCAGTATTCTAAAGGAAAAACCATGAGTATTGATTTAGAAGACACTTCTAAAGACTATGAATACAATGGCAAGTATATGAGAGATGATATTATTACAGGCATAGTAATTAATGGAGAACTTACAAAAGTGAAAGTAAAAGCAATAGAAGAACAAAAAAATAATTATGGCAATAGCATATTTAGACGATTATCCCGATAAAGTATTAACTATTCAACTTCCAACAGTAGTTAATAATACGGAGTATATTTATTACCTAAACGATGGTACTTGCCTTGGAGGTAAAGAAAGCAGTGAAAGGGTTTATTTTACAGATAAAAATAGTTTTGACACTGCAAAAAAGAATAAAAAATGGAGTAGGATTAACATAGAATCAAAAGCAGTAAAATTATTTTCTAATCATTTATCTCATAAAGATTTACTTGACTATGGAGGCATAGTTCATGGCGAGGCTACCCAAGCAGCGGCAGAAAGAGTAGGGGTCTCTAAACATGAATTAAAGAAAGAACGATATGCCTTTGCTAATACTATATATAATTTTATGAAAAGTAGGAGTAAAATAAAAAAAGTTAGCGATATTCCTCTTCATTTTGCTTATGCTAGAAAAGATAAAACTGCGCCTTATAAAAAAATAGCGAATTCTACTGGTGAAACTAGAACTAATGAATGGATAAAAACAGCAATTTATGCAGTTTTTAATGCTGTAACAGGAGGTAAAGACTATTCTAACGGCGCAACGCAATGGGATGGTGGAGATGTTTTTACAGGAAATTATCATTCAGGTTACAAACCTATGCTTCATTTTAGGCAACAACCCTCTCATTATGAAAGAAGATTAAAAGGAATTTACGATAAGAATAATTTATCTAAAGATGCCTATGATAATTTGAAAAAATATTATTCACAAATTGATACACATAGAGCTAAACATTTAAAACCGCTAACCGTTTATAAGTCTAGAACAAATTGGGATATTTTATATTATGAAGAAAAATCTTATATGCAATATACCAAAGGTAAATTATCTTATGATAAAGTAAAATTGGTTGATAGCAACGGGAAACCTCCTAAATACAACACCAATACAGTACCTTTAGTGAGCAGTGGTTCTACTAGAACATGGTTATTTGCTGGTTTAAATTGTCTTTGGGAAGTGACTGCTCAACATGCGTGTACTCTTTTTTATAAAGAGATAAAGAAATATGATAAATCTATAATTAATGCAAATGAAGCTCCTTTTATTTGAAATATTAATTTTTATAGTTTTTTTTAGTTGCTCCAGCAAAAATAGTAATACAAAGAAAAATACTAACCCTACAAAGTCAACTAAGGTTAAAATGACACAGAACGTCTCTTTAAAAAATAATGTTCCCAGTGTAGATAATTCTTTAACAAGTCAAGATAGTAGTATTGTAAAAAAAGTAGAAGATCTAGCGGAATTAAGTTTTATAAAAGATACTGTTTTCTTTCCAAAAAATGAATTATACTTTGTTGATATGAAACAAAAAAAAGGCTTTTTAAGAACATATTATTGTGGAAAAAAGCCTTTGACTAACGTTCAAATAAAAGAAAACAAAATAATTAGTGGCCTTTTTATTGATGCAGCAGTTGTCAATAATGTAGTTGAGAAAGGATTTGAATTAGTTACTTATGTTAATGGAGAAAAAGAAGGAACTTATGCCTATATAGAATATTTGCCCACAGAATTTGGACATTATAAAAAAGGTAAAAAATCAGGAGAATGGATGACATATTATCTTGGCGGAAGATGGTCAGGAACCGTTTATAAAGAAATATTTAAAAATGATAAACAAATATCAAAAAGTAGTGGTTATTCTGATTGGAATGCAGAGGCTACAAGATTTCTGAATAAAAAAGAATCAAAAGCTATAAGAGAATTTATCTATTGTTTATTTGGTAATGATTTTTATAAAGATGATTAATTTATGAAATGAATTAGACTCGTTTATTAATATAAACAAAAACAATAAACTCATTCGTCTTAAAAAGTTGGAATTTTTAACTACAGCTCAAAAAATAAAACGGTTTAGAACAATGTATAAAAAACATAGGGCTTTTGTGATAATTCCAAAGGTCTGTGCTTAATAACAAAGTTCGCTAAATATAAAATTTGACGATTTCGTAAAAAAAAGATAAATAGTAAAGTTTAAAAATCTAGCTTGTGCTTATACCATTTCGCATATAATTTGATTTTTTGTATTTTTAGCATCTATGGGAAAAATATTACAGACAAAAATATCAGAATCGATAGAAATATTAAAAAGCCACAAAAGTAAAGTAGATAATTACAAATCGTCGAAACGTCTAGATAGTCTACTTTTATTAAAGAGAAATGATTATTCTCGTTTAGAAGATTTAGCTATTGAATTAGAAATAAGTGTAACTACACTGCGTAGATGGTTAAATCGCTATAAATCTGTAAGCCTTACTACTTTCCTAAAAAAAGAAACACGTAATCGTCCTTACAGTATTACTACACCAGAAATCCATGAAGGATTAAAAAAACGTATTTCTGATCCTGATAATCCTTTTAATGGCTTTTGGGATGCCCAAAATTGGATCAAAGAAACTTATGGAGTTGAAGTAAACTACAAATCACTATGGAAACATATTACTACTAAATTAGACGGGAGATTAAAAATTCCATGGAAGTCACATATTAAAAAAGACCCACAAGCTAAAGAAGCTTTTTTAAAACTTCCTACTACGCTAGCCCAGGTTAGAGATAGTCTAAATAAAGACAACTATGATTCTATTAATTTGTATTTTCAAGACGAAAGTAGATTTGGCTTAATGACATTAGTAGGTTCTTGTTTGTCGGCCATTGGAGTACGCCCTAAAGTTCATTATCAACATAAATTTGCAAATACCTATTTATGGGGGAAGCTATTCTCCTATCAATGGAGATAGTTTTGTTTGGGAAATAAATGGCGTGGACACTACTATTTTTAAGCACTATTTAGAGGAATTTTCTAAACAAAACCCTAGAGAATATAAAATAATAGTTATTGATAACGCTGGATTTCATGCCTGTCTAAATATAGAAATTCCTGATAATATCTATTTACTAAGAATTCCGCCATATACCCCTGAACTAAATCCCTACGAACAAGTATGGCAATACATAAAACAACGATTCAAGAATAAAAGGTTTGAAAGTATTGATAATCTGAAGGATTGGCTACATAAAATGGTTCAGAATATGGATAGTCATTTGATCAAATCTATTGTTGGAATCCACCATTATGATGATAATCTTGATAAAATCGTTTTATAGTAGAAATGGTATTAAGCGGCTTCCACACTTTTTACATTGAAACTTTAAATCTGTTTTGCGAAAGTAATGCGCTGTATGTTGGCATTTTTTGCAAACTATTCCCATTTCCAATCGCTTGGATTTGAAACCTTCAATACAAGAAAATTCATCAGGATACTTTTCAAAAAACTTGCGAAGATTCATAGTTGTAAATTTGTGTATTAATCTTCTAAAGATAGCTTTTTTTAGATTTGGTACCAGTTACGGGTAGTCATATATAAGTAAGTAAAATGTTGTCGAACTTTAAAGCTGTTACGCCAGTTTCTTAGAGCGCCAATAAATGGAAGGCAAATTAATATTAATAAAACGTCGCAAAGGAGTTCCTCAGGGCTCCCCTTTGAGTTCCTTCCTATCCAATATTCTACTCAACGAGTTGGATAAAGAACTGAAAATTAGAGGACATCGTTACGTTCGCTATACAGATGATTTTAGTTATTATATACAAAGTAAAATTGCCGCAAAACGCATAAGAAATAGTATTTACAAGTTCCTCAATAATACCCTTTTATTACCTATTAACGAGACGAAAAGCGGCATCCGTCGTCCTGTTACTTTTTATTTGTTTAGGTTGTGAATTTGCATTCACTTACAAGAAAGGGTAAAAGGAACGTTGCTAATTCCAGTTGGCAGCGCTTAAAGAGTAAACCCCAAAGACAATCCCTCTAATAGCTTACAGGAAAGGCTAATGCGTTTTAATAGGCTGATACGGGGATAGTTAAATTACTTTAAACTAGTATCTATTCAATCCAAACTTAAAAAATTGGATGAATGGCTAAGAAACCGCTTACGTTATTGCCTTTGGCATCATTGGAAAAAGCCAGAACAAAAGAGGGAAAATCTAATACGTTTGGCCATACAACCAGATCAAGCTTATGCTTGAAGTCGCACTAATATGGGAGGTTGGGCTGTGGCTCAAAGTCCCATATTAGGAACAACAATAACGCTAAATCGACTGAAACAAAAGGATTACCTTAGTTTGCAAGAATACTAACAAACTATCAGACATCATTAACGAACCAGCAAGTATGCGATCCGTAGGCTTGGTAGTGTTAGAGGCGCACTCTCCTCAATTCTGGGGAGAGCCGTCTACTCGATTGTAGCACGTTTATTTTACCATTGTTAGTAGTTCAATTTGCTTTACGTCAACTTTTTTAATTCTTGCAAAACGTTCATTCGGATTATCAATAACAACCCATTTATGAAGTGTTTTGGCTTTCATTTTTTGTCCATTTTTGGTAATACCATACCAATCAAAAGTCACAGATACTTTATAAGTTGTATCATTAATTGTATCTATCTTTAGGTTTTCAGGATGATGACTACTTTGCGATAATTGTTTTGGAGTACCATTTAACCAAGTTTCAAATTCTAGAATTGATTTTATTGGAGCTGTAGAAAAATTTAGTTCAAAATCTGGAGTAAGTAGTTCTTCAAAAGGTTTAACATTACCATCTAATTGTTCCATATTCGATAACCAGTAATGCATTAGAGAATTAACTCTATTATTAGCATAGGCATCTTCGTATACATCTGTAGTTTCTCCAGTTGGCTTAATAATAACCTTAGATAATTTTGGAAGTGTATTTGAAAAGTCTTCAAATTCCATTATATAATCTAAAGTATAACTCGCTTTTTTGCCATCTGGTTGAATGTTTTGATATCTAATATCAGCAATTATTTGACTTTTTCCACTTTCGTTTTTAACTAAAGAAACATTTTGAACGTGATGTGCGTTTTTCCAACCTTCATATACGCCTAGTCTTTCTGGGTAGTTTTCCTTTCCTTTCATGGTACCAGCAGCACTTTGAATAGTGATATCATCTATAAATAAATCCATTTGGTTATCAATTCTTTTTTTATTCATAGGTCTTTCATATAATTGATACCATCTATAATATTGTGTTTTTGCAAGATGAGATGCAAGTGTTATTTCATTTTTAAATACTTGTTTCGTTTCTTTAGTTTCCATAGTTTCTTTAGTTTCTAAGTTTTCATCATTCGACTTGCAGCTGTTGAAAGAAAATGTTAAAATTAAAATTATAACAGAAAATAAATTTCTTTTTGCAGATTTCATAGTTTATTGTATTAATAGTTTCTTAAATGTGATACAATGTTGTTGTATATGTTTTGTTGCATCGTTAAGCAGTAAAGTTAGCAAAAAAACAGAATTAAAGTCCTATAATACTTTTATAAATAACTCAAAAACAAACAATTAATTACACATGGTGCATGTGCCTTGAATGGTAAATATAGTTCTTTAATAAGAATGTCCCAATGGGTGAAAGTCCCAGATCCAAGGAGGTAATGTTTCTAAGTAAAGCAAGCGGTAAGGTTGCTTGGAGTGATCTAAGTTGAAGTAAGCCAGACTGCGAGGTTGATTCTGAGCAGCACGAATTGGATATGAGGCTGTGGTTGGATGAGTAGGTACATAACTGCAACGTCTAAAACGTTTTTTAAAGCGATAACCGAGAAGCAGTAGATTTAGCAGAAATTGACCAAAGAGTATTTGCCTTACTAGGGGAGGGAGGTCTCTACTGCTACGAGTTTATAAAGTAGAGTAACTATCATTGCGGATGATCGAGTAGGAATTATGGATTTGTAGACCATAACGTGGCACCTTTGAGCATTGCTCTTCTTGGTAGCTTTAAGCCTGCAAGAATTAATTGTGCAAAATCTTCTGGTTGCAAAACACTATTCTGAGAATCTTTGTTTGCAATACCTAATTCAATTGTCATATCAGATTCTATAGTACTTGGTGTTAGCGTACAAACTCTAATATTATTTTTACGAACTTCCTTCATCAAAGATTCAGACAATCCTATAACTGCGAATTTTGATGCAGAATAGGCAGATATGTTTGCATTTCCATTTAATCCGGCAGTTGAAGAGATATTAATAATATCACCTTCATTCTTGCTTAATAGATGCGGTAGAACTTCTTTAGTCACGTAATACATCCCCATTAAATTGGTTTGGATAATTTGACTCCATTGGCTAACTTCCATATCATTAAAAGACCCGACTGCTGCGATTCCAGCATTATTAACTAAAATATCAACTGTTCCTAAAGTGTCTAAAATACTTTTGATACTATTTTTTACTTCTTCATAATTACCAACATCGAATACAGAATAAATAGCCTTAACTCCAAACGTCTCTAATTCAGAAATGGTTTCTTTTAATTTTTTTTCATTTCTACCCGTTATTGCAACATCAATGCCTTCTTTGGCAAATGCAAGTGCAGTTGCTTTTCCGAGACCTCTACTGCCACCAGTTATTATGGCTTTCTTATTTTTTAAAGTGCTCATTTTTTTCTTCTTTTAAATAAATTTTATTAAAATATTTGTTACTCTTTTGTCCAATAGTCTATTACTACTGCATCAGCAAAAAATGGACCAAATTTATTTAATAAAGAAATATGTGCCTCATGAAATAGATACGTTTCCCTTGCCTGTTCATCATTAAATGTTATCACAAAAGTATGAGTAAGACCTTTGGTGTGACCTTCAGTACTATCATTTAAACCCCATTCAAATGCTGCCACACTAGGAATTTTATTTTTAAGGTCCACAAAGGTTTTAACGGCCTCATCTACTTGTGCTTTAGTAGCATCTTCTTTATATTTTAGATGAACGATATGTTTAATAACTTTACCTTTTCTGTCAATTTTTGGTGCAATTTTGTAGCTAACTATTTTTTGTAAATCGAACCTAAAAGAACCAGCAATTAAAAAGTCCTCTTTACCTATTTTATGAGATTTTAAACCATAATAGATAGAATAACCAGTTTCTAAATAATTTATCGGACTCAAAACCCCTTCTTTATTTAGTTTAAGCAATTGTATGCTGGCATCGTCTCTTGTACCAACGGCTAATAAAGCTTTGTTATTGTCTGCTGAAACAACTTCAATTCTTGTTTGTCCTTGTAGTTTTGTAGTTTCATCATCTTTTAAAACAAAATGCGGTACTAAAGCCCCTTTTTTATTCACTTTAAAAATACTGACACCATCACCATGATACACAAAATCTTTCTTTTTGATAAAGTTTCCTCTTTTGTAATATTTATGATGTCTGTGACCTACAATTACATATTTATTTTCACCTAAAGTAACACCAGTTACAGGATATGCACCTGTTAAATACCTGTTTGAAGTATTGTCGCTAATATTGTTTACATTTTTGAATTTTCCGTTTTCGTATACTCTAAAACTACTAACGCCATTATCTTGAAATCCGCCTGTGTATAAAAAAGTTTTTCCTTTAACTGTATGTGTAAACATTCCAATAATTCCATCTGTATGAATTTTGTTATCGTCTTTCATAGATTGAATATGGGTAAGTTTTCCGTCATTTTCTATATTGAAAGAACTTAAACCAGGATTTTCTTCTAAACCACCTACAAATAAATATGATGCTTTTTTCATGTGAATTATTTGCAATGTAATAGCAGTACCAAGGTGCATTTTATCAGTATCTTCAATTAAAGACACACGTACTAATGAGCCATTGTCTAGTATTTTAAAAGTCTCTATAACATTACCGTGCTTGTTTGCCACAAATAAAAAGTCAGTGCCATTAATATTATCAGCAACCATACCTCTTGCTGGTCCTTTTTGCATGTGTAATTCGTGATTGCTAATTGATGTAAGTGAACCATCTTTATCTAGACTGTATACATCTACGTTACCCACACCACCAGCATAAACATAATGAGAAGCATTTTTTTGATAACTAGTAACAGAAACCGTGTTTTTTCCAGAAATATTTTTGAAGTCTTTTCTATATAGCATTAAATCATCAGCAATTTGAGCGAAACCAATTTGTGATAAGAATAAAAGTGTAATTAATATGTGATTTTTTATGATCTTCATAACCTTAGTTCTTTTTTGATAAATTATTCAATAATTGATGCTGCTCCTGCAATAGCAATGGCTCTGTCTTGTTCTATAGTACCACCACTAACACCAATGGCGCCAATAATTTTACCCTCTTTATTTTTGAGAGGAATTCCGCCAGGAAATGTTATTAAGCCTCCATTAGAATGTTCTATATTGTAAATAATTCCTCCAGGTTGCGTTAATTCTCCCAATTTACCAGTATCAATATTAAAATAACGAGCTGTTTTGGCTTTTTTGATAGCCACATCAATACTCCCTAAAAAAGATTCGTCCATTCTTATAAATGCTTTTAAATTAGCACCAGCATCTACAATCGCAATATTAACTAATACGTTAGAATCTTCCGCATTTTTCTTAGTGGCTAAAAGAGCTTTAAATGCTTCATCATGCGAAATGTCATTTGTTATTTGGGCTTGAACTGAATTTGATATTACAATAAATACGATTGCAATAAGATAAAATTTTACTGGTTTGAGAAACTTCATAATGCTATTTATAATTAATTTTACAAAAATTATAAATTATAATGATAAAATAGTTAAACAAGTTCAACTTGATTCTTTTTTATTCTTGAAATTATGACTGTTTTTTAATTTTACTCAAAAATTCATGTGTAATACCCAAATAACTAGCCGTTTGTCTATCGGTAATTTTAGAAGCAATTTCTGGGTAATTTTCAACGAAATCGAAATACCGTTCTTTTGCCGTTAAACTATGGTTTCGAACAAGCCTACGCTGCCAAGCAACTATAGACTTTTGAAACATAATACGAAAGAGTTTTTCTGTAGCTGGAATTGAATTGTAAAGGGTGGATTTGTTTTTTTGAGAAATAATGAGAACTTCGCTATCTTCTAGGGCCTGTATGTTTAAATCGGATGGTTTTTGGTTAATAAAACTATCTATATCCATTAACCACCAATTTTGAGTTGCAAAGTATAATGTATTCTCGTTTCCTTTTTTATCAATCATGAAGATTCTGAAACAACCTTCTACTACGAATCCTTCAAATTTACAGACTTGACCTTGTTTTAACAGAAATGCCTTTTTTTTAATAGATTTAAGATAAAAAAAATTGCAGAACTCTTCTTGTTCTATTCTAGAAAATTGGGCGTTTTTATCTATATTTTTTATTAATAAATCGTTTATCATTAATTGTCCCTTTTTTAATGTTTTGTAACGTTTATCATGTGAAACGTAGCGTATAAATATACAATAAATTTCGGGTTTATTACTTAGCCAAATCTGCGATTTGGCAATTACACTTTTCTATTCATTATTGCTAAATCGCATATTTGGCGGACTTTCTAAATAATCACATACCTTTGGTTTAGCACTTACTAGCTATGTTTTATATACATTGTTACAAAACGTTTTTTACCAGTCAGGGTTTCCAGTTAAACCTTTAACTCTAATTTTTTGATAACCTACAATGCTATCTCCAATTATTTTTGATTCAGTTTTATAATAATCACCACAATTATGAGCGGTTACTAAAAAGTGTTCATATAATATCTTATTACCTTGTATTTCATAGTAGCCAATAACACCTGATTTTATATTATTATAATCATTTATTGATAACTTTGAATTTTTGGTTGTTCCATCTATAAATTGTCCATTGTCAAAAAAACGAAGAAAAGAGTAAATGATGTGAAGTTTTTCTTTTTTTGTTTTTACACTTTTAATATACACAGAATCGGTTTTTATAAAAACAGTATTCTCTGATAATCGCTTATTTAAGATTAAGTTGGGTTTGCTTTTAGCTAGTTTAAATCTATTCCTTGTAGGTCTATCACTACCATATTTTGTTGTATAGAATTTTTTTTGAAGTATAGGTATACAACAACTACTTAAAATTGCAAATAAACAGATGCATATTAAAATTTGAAACCGCCCCATCCTTGTATGTTTTTATGTTCGTATTCAAATTTAAAATCCTTTATTTTTTTATGAATTAAATTTTGTAACCAAGCATCACCAATAACATCTATGGTTGCATTATATCCGTTTTGTTGATTAAAACGTATATAGGTAGATGCTTTGTTTAATCGTTTTTGAGAATCTGTTTGTCTGTGATAACCTAATGAAGAATCAATGTTGTTTTTTCTATTATAACTTCTTAAGAAATCATCATCATTGTCTCTACTTTTTTTTGCTCTTTTATTTTTAACTCTACGATAATCTCCTGAAAAATCTTGAAAACCAACTTCAATTAATGGGGTAACAATTGAAAGACCTCCTGTCCATCCCATATCAGTTCCACCACCAAAATATGCTTTCTTAGTATCATTATTAGAACTTACATTTACGTTGCCCAAACGAAAACCAATCATTCCTTCACGTTGCAAGTCGTCTAAAGAAAACTGATTATCGTGTAGAGCAGAATTCCAAGTGTACAGTTGTCCATAGCGAAATGAATTTTTAAAATCATTTAACATTGGAATAGGTGAGTTGTAGTTTAATGAATAAGATTGTAAAGGAGTTCCGTGTCCACCACCAACAATAATATTTGCGGCAGCAGTTACATCTACTACTAAATTACTTTTATCTACACCGACTCCTAAACCACTATTATAAGCAGAAACATGTAGAGATGTTGTTGCTCCAAAATCCCCAAATCGTTGACCATAGCCAGCATTTAGATTAGCTTTAAATCTTACTTTATAACCTAATTGAATTTGAATACCAAAAGTAACTTTAAAACCGCTTCCAGGCGGGTCACTAGAGTGACAACATCCGTCTTGACCTCCAGTCATAAAGTTTTGGCTATATCCTCGCATACTTTGTTCAATATTTCTTCTTAAATCTGTTTCAGCCCAAAACTTAGCATCTCCAACAGAATTTTTAAAACTGAACATACTTGATGTAATTGCAGATTGTAAATCTGTTTCTATTCCTTGAAAATTAAAAAGTGGATGGTTTGTCATATTCACGATTTTTTTTAATGTTTTGTAACGTCTCGTATAAATAACGTAGGGCAGCAAATAAGCACTATCGTTTTGATTTTACAACTTAGCTAAATATAAAAATTTTGCTTTTATTTTTTCTTTAAATGCCAAATTTTATATTTAGCGGACTTTGTTAATAAGCACTGACCTTTGGAATTATCACAAAAGCCCTATGTTTTTTATACATTGTTACAAAACGTTTTATTTAGTTCCAAAGAAAAAAAATAGTCTATACCTTGTTTTCAATTGATAAGCTTATTCATTAAACTTATACCCTTTGTGATATTGATTAGAGTTATCTCTTATAGTTAATGAGTCAATAATTTTAAAATTATCTCTATTTAAATTTAATTCAATAAAAACAGGCCATCTAGCAGCATCATCACTATGTGAATACACTCTGTTTTTATCTATGAAATAAATATTAGTCCCTTTACATTTTACAAAGGTTTTTTTATCTAAAATGCTATCTGTTTTAATAATAGTATTGTCTATTAAGAGCATTTCATCAATAAAATAGTATAATTCCTTTTTTTCTTTGGTGTCAGTATTAGTCTTTTTCAAGAATAATCTACCTCTACTATCCCTAAACAATAAATTATTACTTGTTGATTTATATTTATCTACATGAATTAGATTTTTGTCTGTTGATTTACAACTAAATAAAAATAATGCTAAAATTAAAAGTTGAATTAGTGTTTTATTTTCCATAGTAAAATGTATTTAGCGTTTTTATTTTTTGAAGCCCAAAATTCTTGGGTATAGCCTAAAAAAACATTATCAATTTCTTTTAAATCAATGTTGATTTCTTGTTTATAGCCCTGATCCAAAATACTAAATTTAGGTTTTTCTGGATCTGTGTAATTTACAAATAAAAGCATAACATGATATTGACCGTGCATAGTAAAATAGTATACATGATTTCCTATTCTGTTATCAATATCATTTAGTATCATTTTTTTAATACTTCCACTTAATTTAGTAGGTCTTTTTGAACTAAGGTAATTATCTGTTGTTAATGAATGAATCCCTTTTTCATAATTAGGATAGGGGTCTTCTCTACTAGCTTTAACAGAATTTAATATTGTGCCTTTAGAATATACGTATCCTTTTTTGATTAATTGGTTTGCGCGAAGATGTGCTTTAACTAAACCCATTCTTTTACCAGGTATTTCTTGATAAAAATCGTCTTCTTTTTCTAAAAGAGCCCCCATTGTTCTATCAGCAGCAATAATACAATAACCATTACCAGGCACATCGTTATTAGCGTTATAATCTTGAGAAGCTTTATTTTCTAGAAATGCTGTTTCTATTTCTTCATTTGAAAAGATATCTTCAGGTAAAACGGTAAATTTTAGTTCACCAGATTCTACTATAACTTCTGATGGCTCTATGTTTTCGGCATAAGAATCTATTTCATCATCTTTTCCTTTTATTTGTATACAAAACGTTTCACCCCTATTAAGTTTATGAGAAACTTTTAAAATTATTTTATCTCCATAAGAAACTTGTTTTTCATTCTTATTGGTACTACCTTCGATTTCTAGAAAGACTTTTTCATTAGTACAACGAAATTCAATAACACCATCTTCATCTTGTTTTAAAAGAGTATTAAACCCTTTTTCTATTATTAGTGGAATTTCACTATCATGTTTTTTTGAAATGGTAATTTCAGGTATTACATATTCTCTTAGACCTTCATCAAATAGCTCACTTAAAGTAAGTTTTTCTTTTTTTGATTCGCTAGAATCTAAGGTAGACCACATTGCATTCCGCCCAGTTTCATCTTCGTCTATCCTAACAATTGGTGCAAAATCATTAATATCAAAAGATGTTTCTGCAATTATTTTTCCGTTTTCAATAAGCTGAAGTGTGTTTTTTCCCATTTAGGTTGGTTTTAATGTTTTGTAACGGTTGTGTATATGGCTCGTAGCGTGCAAAATAGCGATAACTATTCGGTTGAGCACAAGCCAGATTTTTAAATTTTACTATTTATCTTTTTTTATTGGAAATCGTCAAATTTAAAAATTTGGCGACTTTCCAAATATGCCTTAACTTCGATTAAGCAACTGCCAAGCTATGAGCTATATATGTTGTTGTAAAACGTTTTTATTCAGGCGGTTTTACCATTTCCCAAGTCGGATAATCAATAGTGTCATTTATTTTGATTAGCTTTTTTTCACATATTATTTTTCCGACAAATTTGAATAGATTTAAGTCCGCTTGATTCCATTGAATTTTAAAATCAACTAAAGAATCAAGCACTTTTCCGTTTTCCTTAATAATTAAAGCTGTCATTCCAGTTGTTGGATTTATTTCTTTTTCTATTCTGTTTTTCGGATTTAATTTAATTATTATTTCGTCTAAAATTTTTAATTCGGTTTTATTTAAGTTTCCTTGATAATTCCCAAATTCATTGTTAAGCTTGCCGTCAACATACAACGTATTATTTCTAATTAATATGTTGTAATAAACATCAGATTTACAATTCAAGTGACTGAAGAAGGTTTTATGTAGCACATCTGATATTCCTATATCGTATTGCTTTTCAGGTTTTTTACAACTCACAATTAAAATTGATATAAAAAGTATAAACAATATCAAATTTTTCATTTTTTGGTCAAATGTTTTACAACGTTAAGTATAAGAAACGTAGGGCAGCAAATAAGCACTATATTTCAGGTTTAACACTTATGTATTATACTGATATAGGTTGACCTTTTTTTGTTTTTTTTATACCGTTCAGCTTATTTTTTAGACGTTTAGAAGGCAAAAAATATTATGGACTGTTTTTAGTTTAAATTTCAATTTCTGTCAAATTTAGTTTATTTTTTCGATAAGATTTGTATTTGATA
>Ga0209185_1002088_pt1 | contig 14814 bp, 9 predicted proteins | sample SidtaG_2_FD_187425 | JGI IMG/M metagenome (GOLD analysis project Ga0209185, IMG submission 187425) | Marine algal microbial communities from Sidmouth, United Kingdom - Sidmouth_Asex2 metaG (SPAdes) (version 2) | ecosystem: Host-associated > Algae > Red algae > Unclassified | place: Sidmouth... | reverse complement strand
TAGTAAGATTACTCAGATTTGAATTTAGGGAATTGGTAAATTAGTCTTGCCAAAAAAACCACAGCACAAAAAAAACATGCCCAACTACAAAAACCACATAAACTACAAAAACCACATAAACTACAAAAACTACATAAACTACAAAAACCACATAAACTACTTAAATGCCAGAAAAGGCATCACCCGCCGCCAATGCAACGGAAATGGCGCAAAAATATCCACCTTCTCCCCCGAAAAAGGCTGTTCAAAACGCAAAGAGAACGCATGCAACAACATAAAAGGACAAGCTAAACGCTCCTTAAACATACGATTATGATGTCGTTCCCCATGACGTTTGTCCCCAATAATATAATGTCGTAAATGCGCAAAATGCCGACGAAGCTGATGCATCCGCCCCGTCAAAGGTTGCGCCTCTACTAAAGTATATCGCACCGAATCATAGCGACTCACCGCAATTGGCAATTCCGTTTGAGCGAGTGGTTTGTAGTACGTTTGTGCCTCCTGCATCCGCCCCGTTTCCTGCTTCTTCAAAGGATAATCCAAAACACCCTCTGAATGAACATGCCCACGCACCACCGCCCAATACTTCTTTTCAACCACCTTCTCCATCATCAATTTTTGCAACGCTCCAGCCGCAGCCTCATGCAACCCAAAAATCAACACGCCCGAAGTAGGACGGTCTAAACGATGCACAGGATACACCCACTGCCCCAACTGATCCCGCAACAACTGCAATGCAAAAAATTGCTGCTCCTCCGCAATCCTCGTCCGATGTACCAACAACCCACAAGGCTTATTGATCGCCACAAAATCCGCATCCCGATAAATAATCTCTAACTCCATAATAAAACATATATTACAAAGACAAACCAAGCCAAAGCAAAAAAACATGCCCACTCTCAACGACTCAAACAATTAAAATGCATTGTTGAACGGCAGTTTTAGAAAGCGGTACATATCATCTTAAACGCAAGGTTCGCAAAGGTCACGCAAGGAGCGCAAAGTCTATCTACGTTCTAATTCGTTGCGAACCTTGCGAAAAATCTTTGCGTCTTTGCGTTGAAAGGAACAATGTAGAGAAAAAATGCTTCTTCAATAATCGTATCAGCCAACAACCACAAAAACAACAAAAACCACATAAACTAAAAACCCCGCACCTCCCGAAACAAATCCAAAATATCCTTACCAGGCATCTGTCCCTCATTTTTATGCTGAAAATACTCCACAAATAAACTCTCCAAATCCTTACTCAAATCAATCTGATAAGCAGCCTCTTCTTCCGTCATAGATTCTTCTCGCAACTTCGGCAAAATCGCTACAATCCCCTGATGCGTCTCATGCAACGCCTTCCGTTCCTTCCCAGACAAATAATCATCCGTAAACATCGTCAGTTCCACCAACGCATGTTGGTTTTCTTTTAACCAATCGACCGCTTCTTCGACATTATTACAAGTTTGGCGCAACAAAGGCTTCCCCTTTTCCAAAGCAATAGGCGTATAATCTACTACTTTACCCTTTTCCGCCTCCACAATTACCACGTATTTCTTTTGGTTCGCTTCTGCAAAACTGTACGCCAATGGACTGCTACTATACACAATAGGACAAGACTTTTCGCCCAAACGTTGGTAACGATGGAGATGCCCCAATGCGACATACTGTACTTGTTTAGGGATATTTTCCGTATGAATTGCGGTTGCTCCTCCGATGTTGATGACCTTCTCCCCTTCTGGTTCTTTTTGGGCTTCTGTTCCCTTCACCATGAAAAATAGGTGCGCCACTAATAAATTGACGCCTTTTTTATCACAGTATTTCTCTGCCAATTCAGCCCATTTTGCTTGTAATAGCTCTCGTAAAGCTTTTGATTCCTCTTTTCCTTTATCGGTTAAATACTTTTTTAAGCGAAATTCATTGGCATAGGGCGTCAAAAGTAAACGTAAGGGCGTTTTTTGGTTGGGGAGTGATAATTCGACGAAGCCTTCTTCTGATTGTAGGACTTTTAAGCCCGAATCTAAAGACATGTCTGCCACTTTTGAGTCGGGAAAGCCTACCAATAAAATACCGCAAGCCCTCGCCAAAGGATTAGGGGCTTCTATTCGTTCAGGAGAATCGTGGTTTCCTGCAATGGCGATGACGGCTCGTTTGCCATCTTTACTCAATCGTTTGAGCGTTTTATAAAACAACTCTTCTGCTTCGTTGGAAGGATTAAAATGGTCGTATAAGTCTCCTGCAATAATAACGGCATCAACTTCCTGTTCGTCAGCGATTTCACAAATTTCTTCCAAAACTTCCCTTTGCTCTGCAATTCTGGAGAAATTTCCAAGCCTTTTTCCTATATGCCAATCGGCAGTATGTAATATTTTCATGTATAATATGTACTTTTGACTACTTTTTGCGTAAAAACAAATTACCTACTAAGTTTATTAACGTCTACAATTCGGTTTATTACGGACTTTTTGACAAAGTATTAGACAGTCAAAAATAGACTCGATAGCAGTGGTATGGTGGCAGAAGCGTAGGGGCAGACCTATGTGTCTGCCCGCAGCGTATGGCCAGCCACCATAAGAACGAATAGCGAGACCCTGCGTTGCGACGAAGCAATAAACCGTTCTCTCCTAAAAAATTATAATTTTAAAAGATAATATATAGACGACTTAACAAGGTATAAAATTAAAATAAAAAGTAAGATAAACATAGATTACTCGTTATCAAATGATACGACCAAGCTAAACACTTTAATATAACGTAATAAAATGAAAAACTTACCCTTGTTTATTTTGACAATAGTACTGATAAATTTTACAGATTTTATGAAGACAAAAGATGAAATACGCTCGTACGACAACAACAAACTCACCAAAACTGCCGAAGTTGCCAAAGATGTAACCATTAGTTATACGTTAGGCATGCCCGAACCTCATACGCATTATGTAGAGGTAACCATGCAAATTAATAATCTCAATCAAGAGGAGACTGATTTGAAAATGCCTGTATGGACACCTGGCTCTTATTTGGTGCGTGAATTTCCCAAAAGTGTGGAAGATTTTACGGCAAGTAATGGCAGAAAAGCTACTGATTTTAAGAAAATTGCGAAACATACTTGGAGAATCAACACAAAAGATATAAGTGATCTAACCATTAAATATAAGGTTTATGCTTACGAATTGTCAGTACGAACGAGCTATGTTACTTCTGATAAAGCATACCTCAATGGTACGAGCATCTTTATGTATGTGGATGATCGGGTAGATCTTCCTTGTACCATCAATGTTGAGCCTTTTACCAAGTGGAAGCAAATTTCGACGGGACTTTCTATGGATAATGGACACAAATGGACGCTTAAAGCACCTAATTATGATGTCTTGGTCGATAGTCCTATCTTAATTGGTAATCACGATATATACGAATTTACCGCAGTTGGTATTCCTCATTATATTGCGATTGATGGCGAAGGAAACTATGATGTAGAACAAATGAAAAAGGATTTTATTAAAATTGCAGAGGTTGAAACAGCCCTGTTTGATGAAAATCCTTGTGAAACATACACCTACATTATTCTCAATACAGAAAGCTCTTATGGTGGTTTGGAACATTTAAATTCGACAAGCCTTATTTTTCCTCGTTGGAAGTATCAGCCAGAAAGCTCTTATATGCGCTTTGTCAGTTTAGCGGCACACGAATATTTCCACCTTTGGAATGTCAAAAGAATTCGTGCAAAAGAATTAGGTCCTTTCGACTATCAAAATGAAAACTATACACAACTTCTATGGGTCATGGAAGGTTTTACAAGCTACTATGATGAATACTTATTGAGACGAGGGGAGTGGATTGGTTCGGAACAATATCTTAACAATATGCTTACAAGTGTATTTGAATATTGTGACAATACGCCTGGGGCAGAAGTTCAGTCATTGACGGCTGCAAGTTTTGACGCTTGGATTAAGTACTATCGCAAAAACGAAAATACCAACAACTGTTGTGTTTCTTATTACCAAAAAGGCGCAGCCGTTACCGCTTTATTAGATTTAACGATTCGCCACGAAACCAAAGGCGAAAAAAGCTTGGATGATGTCATTCACTATTTGTACCATCACTACTATAAAGAGTTGAACAGAGGATTTACAGATGCAGAAATGCAGGAAACCCTTGAAACAATTGCAGGGACTTCTTTACAAGAATTCTTTGATGACTACATCTACGGCACAGAACCATTGGACTACAACAAATACCTCAACTATGTAGGTTTGGAAATTACCAATAGCAATGCGGGCAATGAATCGCCCTACTTAGGCGCAAGTACAAAAGAAGAGGACGGCAAATTAATAGTTACCTCTATCACTCGAAATTCAGCCGCTTGGCATGGAGATTTGAATGTACATGACGAGATCATTGCCATCAATGGCTACCGCACCAATGAGAAATGGTCTCGACACATCAAAACTCAAAATGTAGGGGATGAAGTCGAATTGATTATCAATAGAGATGGCAAATTGCGTACTTTAAAAATCACTTTGGGCAACAATCCAAAAGTCAATTTCAACATCACTAAAAAAGAGAATGCGACTTCAGATCAAAAGAAATTATACGAGGATTGGATGAACGAAAAGTTCTAAAAATCAATCAATAGATTCTACTAAAAAGCCCTTGTACATAAATAAATTGTACAAGGGCTTTTTATGTAAGACATTTAGAAATGTCTTTATAACATTCTGTGCCACAAGAAAAAACCTTCTATTTTCAAAGCCATAAATATAAGGAGAGAACGGTCAATTGCTTCGTAGCCAAGCATGCTCCTGCTATCCGTTACTACACCAAAAGCCTTTCTTACAACTGCCCTTCTATTTTGGTATAACACTACTATCAGGTCTATTTTGCAAGGTCGGAACCTCATATGAACGACTTACATGGACTTAAATAAATTATATGGTTAAAACAAAAAACCCCACAAAGCCATAGCCTTGCAGGGTTTCATTTATCTTATATAGTAAAATTAAGTTCCAAGAAACAAGCAACAATCACTCGCCACCTGTCACTCGTCACTAAATTCCTACTTATTATTCGTTTCCAAGATATACAATAAGTGTGCTAAATAAGCAAAGATCGGTCCGGCAATCGCTACACCAATCATATCTGGTAAGAAGATACCGCCATACATTGCAAAGCAAATCGCAAATCCAATCAACGATAATATCGCTGTAATGTGGAAAGCTTTACGTAAGATAGCCATATTAAAAGGCAATTTGAAAGAAGCGTTGAAAGGCATTGGAACGTTTTTCGTACCAACTCCTGCCAAAGCAACACTACCAACAGCCATCTTAACAGCCCCTAAAGTCATTAACAATAAAGCCAATGTCATTAATCCCCACTCACTTAAAGTTGGAATGTCACTTATAGGTGCACAAACATCATTTTCAGTTACTGTAATATCTTGCATAAAGGTAATATCACATCCAGGTATTGCTGGAGTTGTACCTCCATCAGGAGATATTCCTGCATTGCCATCATCTCCTGTTGAAACCGTATAAGTTACACTATAAACTCCTGCTCCTTGATTTGGGTCAAATGGATCAGGTGTATTCACTTGTGAAGTAATAGGACTCGTAGAAGTTGCTACTACAGGAACAGTTGCTGCTGGAGGAGGAACGATTGAACCATCCGAACAAACATCAACAATGTAAGTATCTGCTATCAAAGAAAAAGATGGATAAGTACAAACATTTGAAATACTACCAATTGGAAAAACAACACCAGGATTATTTACTGGATCTTCCCCAAATAGATTAGCAGTATAACCTGTATTAGTTGTATGGTTAAACATCGGAGAAGTATAGACACCAGCAGGACTTTCTACAAATGTCAAACTAGCAGCACCACCAGTAGAAGCAGCATCTGTTGTAATTACAAATCCAGCAGGACCCATAACTTCGATAACTTCACTAAAAGTACCAACACCGTCAGGAGCAGCAGTAGTGCCACCAACTGTATAAGTTTCATCTGCATTACAACTACAAGGATCTATAATAACAAAGTCAAACATTGGAGGTACAGGACAAACCGCTTCGATAGAGTAATCTCCACTTGCTGCTCCAAAACCATCCAGAATCACATAGTAAGTATCTCCGAGAACAGTTGCAGGAACAAGCAATAAAGAAGTAAATCCTCCTGCTGGACTACTATCATCATCACTACCCACACAAGAAGCAGCATCTCCACAAGTACCTTGATAAACATTAATCTGTGTATCAAATCCACTGCCACCCAAATCAAAGGTTACATCATCACCTGTACCAATAAACTCAAATGCAATAGCTGGGCTTCCACCTAAAGGCAATCCACAATCAGCATTGCCAGAAAAGTCGCTTCCATCTGTACTAACACCAGTAAGTACATCGCCACAAGCAATCGCAATAGGTGTATCACAAGGGTTTGCAGGAGGAGGCACACAAGTAACTTCCATTGAAAAAGCTCCATTAGCCGTACCAAATCCATCAATAGCAAAATAGTAAGTACTACCTGGCGTAGAAATAAAAGTAAACAAAGAGGTAAATCCACCTGATGGACTACTATCGTCATCACTACCCACACAAGAAGCACCATCGCCACAAGTACCTTCATATACATTAAGTTGTGTATCAAATCCACTACCACCCAAATCAACAGTCACTTCATCACCTGTACCTAAAAATTCAAAAACCACCGTTTCAGAAGTTAAAGCCAATCCACAATCTTGTCCCACCAAAGTAGGATCAATGACACCATCGGTAGAAGTGTCTCCTGTTACTACATCACCACAAGCAACTACTGCTGGTGCATCACAAGCTCCTGCTGGAAGAACACAGCCCATACAAGTAACAGTAGCCGTCAAATCTGGTAACTGACAAGCCAATGCAGCTGGTGCAGCTGTTAATAAAGTAGCTCCATCCAATGTCTCCATATCTCCATCAGCAGCACAAGCAGTACCATCTACGGTACCACAAGAAGTATTATCTGCTGAGAAAACTTCAATTTGAGGCGTTCCACAAGTAGCACCATCATCATTCGTCGTCACTGTAAAGCCAGCATTAGGGAAAGTTGTAAACATTGCTGCCATAACACCCGCCACAGGCATCTGGTCCAATGTACAAACAACATCAGGTGTATCCATTTGCTCCAATGGTTGGCAGCCCATATTTGCTGCTGTAACATCATAACAAATTTGTGTATCTCCTGCTACTGCTGGTCCAACACCATTTACTGTAACATCATCAGCAGCTGCATCAAATGTTACACACACTGTTACCATATCACCATCACATACTTCTGTTGCACTTACTGTCGTTGCGACATAACTAGGACAAGCAGCACAAGTCACAGCACAATTTACAGTAATATTATCCATTGTTCCAACAAAACAACCAATAGGATCGCTAAAAGCCGTAAAATCATAAACCAATTCTGCATCTACATCTGTCATATCTGGACATACATTGTTCATACCAGCAACTGCTGAATCTTCTGTTGCACAAACAGTACCATCCTCTGCTGTCAAAGTAGCAGAACCTGCCGTTCCACATACAGGGTCAACCACCACCTCTTCAGGTACAGGATATACTGTAATAGGGTCTAATGCAATTGGAAAGAATCCTAATCCTGCTGCATCAAGACAAAAATTAGGGTTAAGACAAGCCTCAACAAGCTCGCCACTAGCACAAGTAATATTATTAATAGTCACTACCGCTACTTGTGGATCACAAGTCATATTACTTGGCGTAACACCTATACAAATCTCTGTTGCACTAGGTTGTGTAATCGCTATTGAAACATTAACATTTGGATTGTCTATCGCAAAGTCAGGAGCAATATCTGCTCCATTTGCATTAAGTACCGTTAAGCATATTAATTGTTCTGAACCAGAACAAACCTCTGTGGGCAGCACGAAGGTTGGTATATTATTAGCATCAATTTGTAAACATTGGGCAGTTGCGCCAACAACGTAAAACAAACTAAATAATATAAAAAATAGATTTTTTTTCATAACACTGAAATTTTAGGGATTTTTAATTGTTGTCAATAATGGCAATAACTTTTGTTCTTATTGCTGCTTTCATCATTTGATTATCAGAAAGACTTGTAAGGTTGTTTAAACTTACTTGGGTTTCATTATTGAAAATCCCTATTAGTTCAGGTAGTTCCATTTGCTGTACTTCTTGTACTGTTACTATTTGCTCAATACCATATGCAGCAAATAGTTTTTCCCGATACACATCGGCTTCTTCTGTCAGTCCCTTATTGTCATAAACTTCAATAAGTTCTTGAATGTCCTCAATCTCTTGAGCGGACTGTGCCTGTACTCCATCAGTCATAGCACAAAAGCTAAACAGACCAATAAGGAGTAGGCTTAGTAATTTTTTTCTCATAACGAAAAAAGATTTTAGTTTATATAAGATGTATTTTCTTAAAAAAATATATGTTATTTTTTAAGAAGTACACGTGAAAATATTTATAGTATAAAGGTAATTTTTCTTTTGAAACATTTTATACAAATTGCGTTAAAATATGTGATACTGTGTATCATTCTTGACAAAAACAGACAACTTCTACAAACAACAAGCCCAATCAATAATCTAAATAACAACATGAAACACATATGCAATATGTTAATATTTATTTTTACCTTAATACCTTATACTCCTGTTCCTACTCAAACAGACGTTTCTATCCAAAAAACACTTAATTATATACAACCCTAAATCACCCCTATAATCTCATTAAAAAAGTAACAATATTGACAATTAATTCTTTTTTTTTAGGAGAGAAAGGCTTATCTTTCATCGTCACGTTTGGTCCCGCTATCCGCTAAAGGTCGGAACAGATGTAAGGCATTTTAAAAATGCCTTACATCTCCCCCGCCCTACCGCTACTATCGGGTCTAGCTTTCACAGCCGTTCCCTCTATCAAAAGTCGAAAACTACGGAAACTTTTTTATAAAAATAAAGGTTCTTCTTATGTATCTAATTGAGGCTTTTTTCATTCTAATTTTGTTGGACATGTTTAAAAGGATAATCTCGCTTGGCACTCGAATTTAACAGTAGTACAAGCAGTCCAACATAGACTCGATGGTAGTGGTATGGCTTTTTTTTTTAGTGCTGTAGTTCTTAGTGCTGTAGTGCTTGGTTCGGTTCTTCTGTTATTTTTGGTTCTTTCCTAAAAGCCATAAGAACGGACAGCGAGACCATGAGTGACTACGAAGCAATAAACCGTTCTCTCCAAAAAAATTTAAAAATACAAATTATGACAAAGAAAAAATTGGTAATATTGACAGGTGCAGGGATTAGTGCCGAAAGTGGAATTCAAACTTTTAGGGGGTCTGATGGACTTTGGGAAGGACATGATATTATGGAAGTGGCGTCTCCTGAAGGATTTGAAAAAAACCCTGAATTGGTGCTGGATTTCTACAACCAACGTCGTCGCCAACTCAAAACAGTAAAACCCAACGCTGCACATATAGGCTTGAAGGCGTTAGAGGAAGATTTTGATGTAACAATTATTACGCAAAATGTGGATGATTTGCACGAAAGAGGTAAATCTACCAATATTTTGCACCTACATGGACTACTTACACAAGCTCGTAGTACTTTTGATCCTGAATTAATTACAGATATTGGTTATAAGGATATTAATTGGGGAGATATGTGTAGCAAAAATTCGCAGCTAAGACCACATATTGTGTGGTTTGGAGAAGAGGTGCCTGCCATATTTGAAGCTGTTCCTATTTGTAAAAGAGCTGATATATTTGCTGTTATTGGTACGTCTATGATTGTGTATCCTGCTGCATCCTTAATTAATTATGTACCTATAAGAAGTCCTAAGTTCATTATTGACCCCAATATTCCAGATTTAGACTACAATATTACTTGTATTCCTGAAAAAGCAACTGTGGGTATTGAAGTGCTGCAAAGAAAGTTGAAGGATTTGAGATAAGTGGGAAAAACAGTGTGTGTTTTTAAGTGAACCTCTATAAAAGCCGAAATCCCGACCTTTTGGGCCGGGATTCGGAATTCACTAAACCAAAACTATTATGAAAAAAACTTACATTATTTAATACGTAAAATTTGACTTTTTAGTTTCTTTTTTAACATTTTTTTTGTTTTTTCCAAAAAGTTTTTTATGTATTCCTACTTTTTGCTTCAGTGTTTAAACAGCAAAAGTGCCTTTTTAGTTCAAGTTACGCCTTTTAGACGTTGGTTTTTTAAGAAAGATTACAGTCTTTAAAGTTTTTTAACGATTATTTTTGGTCATCTATAAAAATTCTTTTATAACTTCATTAAATACTATTTATAACGTACTGTAAACTTGCTAAATACCTATCTATAACGCAAAAAAAAAAGCTGAACAGTATGTCCAGCTTTGAGAAAGAGTATTTCTTTATCATCATTAACTCTCGACTTTCCAGTCAAAAACATCACATTTAGACAATAAAAACGAATTTAGGGACATTAGTCCTCTAAAATTATTTTTGTCTAAATAAGCTTCTAAGCAAGTCATCACAGCTTCGTCGCTGTCAATTCTTACTAAATCAGGATTATTATCATTATGAAAACGATCATAATATGATCCTTCAAAAGAAGCCTTTTCCTTAGCCATTGTTTCACCTGCAAAAACTTTTTCCGTTTTATAAACAGGTAGCAACATGGCTTCTTTGGTGATTCCTCTTAAACCGATGGATTGTTTTAGGTGTAAAACAAGCTCATTACGCTCAATAAAACTGAGGTCGATAAACTCATCAAAGCCGATTTCTTCGCCAATGATGTACTCATACAAGCTCCACCCTGTTCCTGTCTTATCAATATTCAAGTCATCTCCAAAATTTCGGATAGGAATGACAGTGCCAAAAGACTCTGGAATATCCTCTCCACAAACTTGTAGAAAATCTTCGATTTTAGGGTGATTGCGTAAAAGCTCTGGGTAGCATTTCGTCAAATCATTGTAGTAGTCATGCCATTTTTGATTTATAATGCAGCGTTTTCCCTCAGACAAGTGCCCAAAACTACTTTTGAGTTTGTCGTCTTTTTGTTTTTGAACAATAAATGGGATGCTGGCATTAATAAAGGCATTTTTCTCATTTTCTGACAGGTAATTTTTCAAATTAACCGCCTCGCGATGGACGCAGAAATAAAATGGATTCAGCATTATTACTTTTTTTTCCTCGTTACTTGGTGCATAATAATACTATTTTTTTTGCATAAATGTTTCAATAAGCCATTCATTTTTCAAGACTTAGCAAGTGTCATAAATAAATTCTAACCTTGATAAAAAAAGATTATAGCTATTCCATTTAAAAACAATTTCATACAAAATAAATTATTATATAATTTGTATTTATTTTTATATATAAAAATTAAATAATTTAATTTTATAAATACATTGTTTTACCCATATAAACGGGTGATTTTTGCATAAAATCTTTGCGAACCTTGTAGTTAAGAAATCTTGTAGAACGCATGGCATAAAAAAGGGCAGTATTTCTTGTTGAAATACTGCCCTTTTGAAAAAATATTATTTTGTTGTTTACTTATGCTACTGCGCTATGATTTTTTGTGTGAGTAACTGTCCATCTATATTGAGTTGCACAAAGTAGACACCTGATGCTTGATTCGATAAATCAATAGGGATTGTATAAACGCCTGCATCTTGCGTATTTTCAAGCACTGTTTGGATTTTTTGCCCTTTGATGTCGTACACTTCTATGATAACGTTGGCATTGTCTTTTAGGCTGTATTCTACCGTTGTTTTGCCTTCAAATGGGTTTGGATAGATAGCGATACTTTCTAAATTTTTGATTTGTTCAAGGGCTGTATTTATGCTTGCCATCACCGTTATTGAAGTACTGCTACATCCTGCTGAATTACCAATTGTCAAACTGTAATCTCCACTTTCCATTGCATCGTAAGTCGCTGATGTTGCGCCTGTTATGGCTTCGCCATTGAGATTCCACTGATAGGTAAAATCTCCTTCAATGGTGGTAGATAATACATTTTCTTGTAAGTCAATTTCAGGTGTTTCAAGACCAGGAACAACCTCAATCATTATCTCTGTCATAGTCGCTTCATCACAACAATCTACCACCAACATATGTGAGCCAATTCCTGCTTGGTCGGGGTAAAAATAGTTGCCAATAACACCACTTCCAATCACACCACTTTCAAAATTTGCGAGCAGTTCTATCGGTCCATCTGTGATGCAATAACTGCTTGCCAATTCATTGAGTTGTGTGGGTTCTTGGTGCGTATCTCCAACCGTATATTGTACGATAGCAATCATCATCTCGTCATTGGTTGTTACCCCAAAACTTACTGGGCTTTCTCCATCATTGTTGAAAACAGTTTCTTGGGTTAAACTTGTATTATTGGGTAATTCTAAGAAGTTATCAAAATACCGTACAGGTGGGTGTGCATAGTCGTATTCCCCTGTATAAGCCGTATAAGCTGTATTATAAAAGCCTTCAAAGAGTTGCAAACCTGTATTATCATCCCCTAAATAAATATCAAAGTCTTTTCCGTATTGATGTGTGTGCGATGACAACATCCAAAGATTGATATTTCCATTGATGTTAAAATTATCTGTTATGGTATAATCTGTATTATCATTTGGAATCACAAAATTATAATTAATGACAAGATCAGAAATCATTTCTTTGACGGCTGTTCCTGCGGGTTGGGTATATACATTGAAGTAAACATCTCCTGCCAAGACACTGGTACTACTATAATTTCGGATATGGTAGTTGAGGTCTAACACTTCGTTGTTGTCCCAAAAATAGGCTGTGCCTTCTGGTAGGCGATAATCTTGGTTATCTTGCCAAATAGAAACAAAGTCTTCATTGCCCATCGTAAAAATACTTCTCAAGCCTTCTTGAGCATTATTTGCTGAATTGATATTGGGGAATTTGTACAAAATGAAATGATGTGAGAAATCGTTCATAAAACACTCAATTCGATTGACTTCTACATCATCATCTAATTGTAAAGCGTATTTTTTAAGGTATTCGACTTCATCACCTGCGGGTAAAAATACGGGGCCTAAATGTACTTGAAAACCTTCTTCTGGTGCAGGAACAGGTGGTTGTTCAATCACCCCAATACCGCCGTCAGTGTGGTATTCTTCCATCGCTGCAAATCGGTCTGCCCCCATGGCATTGCCTGTTTCTTTCGCTCCATAATAAATCCATTGGCGAATGACTTCTTTGTCTCGATTGGAAATTTCAGTACCACTAGGTGGCATTGAGTTGCCTTCGTTCTCGGTTAATTCCGAATCGTGGTACAACCCTTGATTGATTTTACGGTATAAAAAACTTCTTTCTGGATAGCCTGGATCAACCAAAAGGTTATTTTTTGCAAGAGCTGTTTCATTTTGTGGGCTAATGCCTACGAGATTGTCATAAATTTCGCTTGCAGAACCTGAAAGGTCCAATCCTCCTGCATTTCCACCATGACAGTAACCATTGGTACAACCATTGTTTTCTAAGACAGAGATGACTTCATCAAATAAGGCTTGTGCTTGCATATTATAGGTCAATAACATGAGACAGTAGCATAGTAAACTTTTTTTCATTGAGCTTTTTTTGAGTAAAAATAACGATTATTTGTAATAAATAAAAGGGACTTGTGACAAGTAACAGGTGATTTTTGCCCTGTCTTTACAAATAGCTTTACTAAAAAGACGACAATGATGGGGGAAAGGTTGTGAAATCAACCAATTTCCTATAAAATATGCTACTACTTATTTACGCTACAGATTTATTTTCACGTTTTTTAAATTAATATTTTGTTGATTTGGAGCGAAAGGTAAGCTGCTTCGTCGTCACAGAAAGTCCCGCTATCCATTACAATACCAAGCCGTCTTTAGTTTTTGTAGTTTCAGTGGTTTCAGTGGTTTTTGCCTTGCGCTTTGGTATTTTCATTACTATCGGGGCTAGCTCGTTATGGTCTGTACCCTTCCTGCGTTTTCTGTACAGTTTCCTTTCAACGCAAAGGCGCAAAGGTCACGCAAAGTTCGCAAAGAAGTAGAACGAAATCTAACCTTGCGAACCTTGCGGTTAAGGAAATAAAAACCATATGATCCTACAACTACAAAAACCACAAAAACGACTTAAACCACAAAAACTAATAACCAAAGCTACCTATTTCGGTAAATGAAAGCCATTTTTTAGAGGTCGTCCATTAGCTTACCTATTTTTCAATGGTTTACTAGCTTTAGGAAGGTTTGTTAAATAGGTATACTTAAATGCTATTTAATTTCAGATTCTTGAAATTTTATTTAGCTGATAATCAATAACTTGTGATTTTGCAAATCTAAAAATAATTCACCGTTAGGTATAAATGAACTATAAAAACCATATCATCCTACAACCACAAAAACCACAAAAACGACTTAAACCACAAAAACTAATAACCAAAGCTACCTATTTCGGTAAATGAAAGCCATCTTTTAGAGGTCGTCCATTAGCTTACCTATTTTTGAGTGGTTTACTAGCTTTAGTAAGGTTTGTTAAATAGGTAAATGAACTATAAAAACCATATCATCCTACAACTACAAAAACTACAAAAACCACAAAAACTAATAACCAAAGCTACCTATTTCGGTAAATGAAAGCCATCTTTTAGAGGTCGTCCATTAGCTTACCTATTTTTGAGTGATTTACTAGCTTTAGGAAGGTTTGTTAAATAGGTAAATGAACTATAAAAACCATATCATCCTACAACTACAAAAACTACAAAAACCACAAAAACTAATAACCAAAGCTACCTATTTCGGTAAATGAAAGCCATCTTTTAGAGG
>Ga0209185_1002085_pt1 | contig 14838 bp, 10 predicted proteins | sample SidtaG_2_FD_187425 | JGI IMG/M metagenome (GOLD analysis project Ga0209185, IMG submission 187425) | Marine algal microbial communities from Sidmouth, United Kingdom - Sidmouth_Asex2 metaG (SPAdes) (version 2) | ecosystem: Host-associated > Algae > Red algae > Unclassified | place: Sidmouth... | reverse complement strand
GTCTATAACTAATTCTGACCTATCAGCTGTAAGAAAAGTAATCTTAGGAATCGATGATCAGCTGAGTTCTGCATGGACTTTCGTAGATATGACTTCTGCGACAGAATCAGGCTTAGAGCCTAAAGGGCACTATGTTGCATTAAAGCCAGGTGATGTTGATGATACAGCAGTATTATCTTCGGACATTGTTATAGATGCGACAGAGAGGATTATTATAAAGGATACTATTATTAATGCAGGACAGAATTATTCTATTCCTTTATTTTTCGATAGAGACATTAGCTCATTAGGTGCTGAGTTACATTTAGATTTTGATACTGATTTCTTAAGTATAAGAAGTGTGAGTTCTACAGATGCATTCGGTGAGATCAGTTGGAGTTTTGATGGTGATGACAAGATTGTTATTCTTAACTATAATGGTGATGGACAATCTGAGATGATAACATCAAGGACTCCGATATTAACAATAGAATTTGAAGCGATTCAGAATGGAACGCTTGCTGGTCTATTCGACATATCAGAAGAAAAGAACTCTTGGATAGTAAGCGAGAACTATGGACTCCTATTGATAGATGGAGAAATCAAGAATCAAATAGGAACAGGAACAACGCCAGTATTAGAGAACCTTGGTATTAATGTGTATCCTAATCCAGCATCTAATCTTGTTGTCTTTGATATGAATAATACAAATATATCAGGAGATTACAATATTCAGATAATGGATATCACAGGAAGAGTTGTTATCGATAGTAATAATGAATCTCAGATTAACTTATCGAATGTAGATTCAGGAATGTATCTCTATAAGATAAGGATAGCAGACCAAGCTCAGACAGGTAAGTTATTGATTAAGAAATAGTATTGTTGATTATAATCCCCCAGAGCCACAGCATGATATTCATGTTGTGGCTCTTTTTATTTAGAACAATTTGTTTTTTGTAGTAATTATCGAAGCCAATCAAAGTTTCCCTCATAGACAAAACTGAAAAATATAGCGACCACTACCGGGACTATGCAGAAGATGATCATCCATATAAAATAGCTTTTGGGTACTTTAGATTTTTCTACCATTTCTGCAGCTAAGGCAAATAATAGAATTCCTCCAGAAATGAAGCTTATTATAAGGCATACCAAAAGGCCTAAGTATTCATCATAGAACCAAAGTAAAGCATAGAAGATAATCTGAATTAATATTGCAATGATGTAATTCAATTCCACATTTTTATTGATCAGCAAGGTAAGATTTTGCCTATACACTTTACCATTTTATATTCTTAGATAGCTCATAATTTTGGATGAGGGTGATCGCTTATTTTAATAATAGTAAGCATCACAGTTATAGTATAATGCCATTTAAATATTAGAATGTCGGAAATTTTATAATAGAATTTGTCAATCTCTGCGTTAAAAATACTCGCCATTATGACTCAGCCCACCCACTTTCGTGGTTCACTTTTTTCGAGTATTGTCATACTCGATTCGTCTGCATCGAAATCATTCGTTCATGCCTTAATCTTAACACATTCTCTTCTATAATCTTTTCCGACACCTTAAAACTTAGATCGTATAAAATCACTAAGTCAAATGCTCGTATTGAATTAATCAATTGTTAGTCAGAGTATTAGCTTGTTGTATGCTTGATAGAGTATTTTCCAATATTAAGCTAATGTTAATAGAATTCTTTTTGATTTAATATATAGATAATGAATCATTCATAGTGAGGATATAATGTGCCATTACATTTGTGACCAATTCGAGATAGAAAGGAAAAATTGCAAGCTCAATTTCTTAATCGAACTCTTAATTAATTACAACTATGAAAAGTATTCTTAATCTATTTCCAATTTTAGTCTTAATATCATTCAGTTTACTTATTTCATCTTGTGGAGATGAAGACGAGTGTACAACAACATGTCCTGCGGGTCAAGTTCTTACTGCTGTATGTACATGTGTAGAAACTAATGTAGTTAATTGTGCAGGAATTACATGCCCTGCTGGTCAAATATTAACGGCAGATTGTGATTGTATCGATGAAGTTGTGGAGACTGAAGTTATTGTCACAACTAATGTAACTGAAAATACAACATGGACAGCAGACAAATGCTGGATTCTTGGAGGTAGAATAGCAGTAACCTCAGGTGCTACACTAACTATAGAACCAGGTACAATAATAAAAGGCCAAGCTGGTGCTGAAGAAAATGCAACTGCACTTGTAGTTGCTAGGGGTGGTAAGATTATGGCTGAAGGAACTGCGGCAGCTCCTATTATATTTACATCTATCGCAGATGAGATTCAATCTGGCGAAGTAAAAAGTCCTAACCTTGACCCGAATATTAATGGTCTATGGGGTGGTGTTATCGTTTTAGGAAATGCTCCTATATCTGCTGATGCAGTTTCAGTACAGATAGAAGGTATTCCTCCATCTGATCAGAATGGCCTTTATGGTGGTACAGATGCGGCGGACAACTCTGGAGTTATGACATATGTGTCTATCAGACATGGTGGTACTGATATCGGAGAAGGAAATGAAATAAATGGATTGACCTTAGGTGGCGTAGGTACGGGCACTGTTATAGATCACGTAGAAGTTGTTTCTAATGTTGATGATGGAATTGAATTTTTTGGAGGATCAGTTAACTGCACTAATCTTATCGTATACAATCAAGGAGATGATGCATTTGATGCTGATCAAGCTTACACAGGTACTGTAGATAACTTTGTTGGTATTGCAGGTCCTGAATCTGATCACTCATTAGAATTTGACGGTCCTGAAGGTGCTGGCACTGGTACTTACACTTTCAGAAACGGTAGCCTTAAAGGTTGGAATGATGGAGGTACTGATGGTGGTGAGTATGCTGATATGAGAGATGATGTTACTTGTAACATTGAGAATTGTTACTTCTTTAATTACTCTGAAAATTCTGATTTTGAGTTGGACGGTGATCCAGAATCTATAAATTATACTGAAGGATCTATTGTATTTACTGGATTACAATTTAATACATCACACTTAACTGATGGTAAATTATTAGTATCAGACATTTTCGTTGACAAAGGATCTTTAGATGCTTTCTCAACAAAGCCAGCTGATGCTACAAATGTCTCTAGTGGTACTGTAGGTGCTACTATTACTGAATTTGCATCTTGGACGATGGTTGACGCAGAAGGTTTACTTACAGGATTCTAATATGGATCTTGATAAAAGATAATTAACTAATCAATTATGAGAGTGTCTCGATGGAGGTGCTCTCATTTTTATATTTTCGAAAATAATAGAATTATGAAAAATTGCATTTTTTTAATCCTAATGATTATTTCATACTCTGGTTTAGCACAGACAGGCACGATCAGAGGTTACCTTTATGATCAAGGTAATGGAGAACCCATATTATTTGGTAACATATTAGTCTCTGAAAATGGTACAGGTACCACGACGGATTTAGATGGTGCTTATGTTCTTGATTTATCACCAGGAACTTACTCATTAGTATATAGTTTTATTGGTTATACTTCTACAACTATTAATGATGTAGTCGTTACGGCTGGTGAGCTTACTACCCTTGATGCACAGATAGCAGAAGAGTCTCAAGTAATAGAAGAGGTTGTTATTACAGCCAAGCAAGCTCGTAATACTGAAGTTGCACTTGCAACGATTAAGAGAAAGTCGACTAACTTATTAGACGGTATCTCATCAGCGAGTTTTAAGAAAATAGGCGATTCCGATGCTGCTGCTGCTGTTAAGAGGGTCTCTGGTGTATCTGTAGAAGGTGGTAAGTATGTATATGTGAGAGGTCTTGGAGATAGATATACTAAGTCTATTCTTAACGGTATGGATATACCAGGCTTAGATCCTGATAGAAATACTATCCAGATGGATCTATTCCCTACAAGCATCATCGATAATATTATTGTACTTAAGTCATTTACTGCAGATCTTCCTGCTGACTTCACAGGAGGTATTGTGGATATAAATACTAAAGACTTTCCAGAAGAAAGAAATGCATCTGTTTCTGTCGGAATGAGTTATAATCCTTCTATGCATTTTAATAATAAGTTTCTTACATATTCAGGAGGAAGTACAGATTTCTTAGGATATGATGACGGAACGAGAGCGATCCCTACTGATAGAAGAACTGATATACCTACAAGGGTTTCTGTATTGATAGATTCTGAAAATCAAGCAGAATTCAGTTCTATTTTAGGCAACTTTAATCCACAATTAGGTGCACTCAGAAGTAGTTCTATGATGGATTATAGTTTAGGATTCTCTCTTGGTAATCAGTTGAATAACAATGAAGGTTCGTTAGGCTATACATTTAATGTGTCATACAAGAACTCAACAGACTTCTATGAAGGTGCAGTATTTCAGAGATATGGTAAGGGCAATTCTGGCGATATCTTAGACTTACAACAAAGAGAGTCTCAGATAGGAGATTACGGAACGAATAATGTTTTATTAGCAGGATTAGCAGGTCTCTCTTACAAAAAGAAGACAAATCGATTTTCACTTAACTTAATGAGGCTTCAGAATGGAGAATCTACAGCGGGTCTTTTTGATTATATAGGATCAGATCAAGGCTCAAACTTTACAGCTATACAACATAACTTACAATACAGCCAACGATCAGTCACTAATGCACTTTTAAGTGGTTCACATTCTCTTAGTCAAGGCAAGTATTCAATAGATTGGAAAGTATCACCAACACTGTCTCAGATAACTGATCCAGATATAAGATTCACACGAGTAAGAAATGATGGAGATGACCTCTCTATAGGTACAGAGTCTGGTGTTCCTCAAAGAATATGGAGATACCTGGAAGAGCAAAGTCTCTCAAGCAAAATTGACTTGAGCAATCATTACACTTTAGCAGGTAATAAGGCCAAGCTGAAAATTGGAGGGGGATACACATTAAAGAATAGAAATTACGAAATTCAGAATTTTGCATTCTTCACTGGTACGACGGATATTAATGATGATGTAAATTCATTATTTGTGGAGGATAATTTCTTTGATTCTGAAAATATCGGTGGTATATATTACGAACCTCAGTTCATTCCTATTAATGCTAATTCTTATGATGCGGAAGTGACAACTATTAGTGCATATGTCTCTAATGAATTTGAACCTGTTGATGATGTAAAAGTAGTCTTGGGCGTAAGAATGGAGGATTATACTCAATTCTACTCTGGTGTAAATCAGTCAAGAGAATTTTTTGATAATGTAAAAGTCTTAGATAATTTGGATTTATTTCCTACTGCTAATATTATCTTTGCTGCTAATGATAATACTAATGTGAGGTCTTCTTTCTCTAAGACGATAGCGAGACCTTCATTTAAGGAAGCTTCATTTGCAACGATTATAGATCCATTATCTGGACGTACATTTATTGGTGGATTCTTTTCAGATATAGATGTAGCTACGGGTGCTCAGATATGGGATGGTAATCTTCAGAGCACTGATATATATAACTATGATCTTAGATTAGAATACTTTAGCTCACGAGGTCAGAATATTTCTATAAGTGGATTCTATAAGTCATTTATTAATCCTATAGAAATTGTACAGTATGTACAAGCAACTAACAATTTCCAACCACGTAACGTAGGTAACGGTCAAGTTGTAGGTGTAGAGCTTGAATTTATGAAGTACTTAGGAGATTTCGAATCAAGGTTAGGTAATCTTGGTGTAAATGGTAATATCACATTAGCGTCGTCTAAGATAGATATGAGTGAAACAGAATATACTTCTCGAATCAATAATGCTCGAGTAGGTGAGGAAATATCTAACACCAGAGTCATGGCAGGTCAAGCACCTTATATTATCAATGCAGGACTTTCGTACAGAACAAGAAGTAATAATATTGAAATCGGGACTTTCTATAATGTAAAAGGAGAGACTCTACAGTTCGTCGGTATCGCAGATAGACCGGATGTATACACTAAGCCGTTTCATAGTTTAAATATTTCTGGAAGCTATACTTTCGGAAGTGACGATAGAATTAAGGCAAGATTTAAAGTTGATAACTTATTATCAAGTGATAGAGAATCTGTATTCCAATCTTTTGGAACTGATGATCAATTGTTCTCAAGTTTATCACCTAATAGATCTATATCATTAAGTCTGAGTTACAATATATTCTAAGCGTGATCTAAGAAATAAAATAGCCCTTATAAAAGGGCTATCATAATGCAATTTTTCCATTCTTCGGAATGAATTTGTCCTGTCAGTGTCTGCTGACAGGACTTTTTTATTTTCCATTCTTAAGATTTAAAATCACCACTAAGTTACGTAAATGTTTAGAGTAAGTTAGGTTAATGTGTCTCCAATGTTAACTTAATGTTACCCAATCCTTGCTTATCAGTCGATTTGTTTATACTTTTAAAGAGTAAAACATCAAATCATATTGATAATCAGTGAATTATACATTTAATAAAATATTGTTTTTTATTCTCTTGTTGACATTAAGTTCAAATGGCTTGATATCATCAGCTACTGCTGTTAAGATTCCTTTTGTCAAGTCTGATGGTCTAATGCTTATAAAAGCAAATGTGGACGGTGATGATGGTTACTTAATTTTCGATACCGGAGCTGATGCTTTGATTCTTAATAGGCGAGCAGATCATGATGCCGTTACTTTCAATACTGTAAGTGGAACAACATCTATGTCAGAGCACAAAGTGGAGGCTTTATCTATAGGTCAGTTTTCATTTGAAGACATCGATGCTTATGCACAAGACCTTAGCCAATTAGAAAGAGAACCTAATATTAAATTGTTAGGTATTATTGGAGCACAATTATTTAGCTCAGAGCTGTTACATATCGATAATGAGCGTAATGTTATTCAGGTGCTTCCTCGATATAATCTAAGTCAACTAAATAGCGATCAGTATATATCTGCTGATATGCGACTTGTAGATGATATAATAGTCGTACCTATAACATTGTCTGGACAAAGCTTAAATTTTATACTTGATTCCGGGGCTACTACATCGTTTGTTGATAGATCTGTAAGTGAGATATATGGTGCTCTTTTTGAGGATACATCTAAGCAGAGTAATATTCTTACAGCGAGCAGTACGGGGGCATCATGTGATATTGTAAAAGTATCTAAAGTAAAAATATCTAAACTTTCCATTCTTGATCTTGAATTGGCTGTGACAGATCTAAGTAAATTCTCAGATGAGTTAGGTATCAAAATAGATGGTATATTAAGCTTAGATCAATTACCTATAGATGACGTCCTGATTGATTACAGTGCTTCTAAAATCTATATCGCTTTATAGATATTCCAGATTTTTTTGTTATTTACTTATGAAAATTAAGTCCCCACTTATACTTCACTGAGAAGTATCGTATCAGTATTACAGTGCATATAGAAAGTATGATACTTATGTCTTCTTGTAGATTGACGTGATGTAATATGAGGTAGATAATACCACCGATGATACAGGCTGTAGCATATATCTCTTTCCTGAAAATAAGAGGAATCTCATTAGTCAACACATCTCTAATGACACCACCAAAGCATGCAGAGACAACACCTAATATCAAAGCATTTTCAACATTGATTCCATATGAAAGCGATATCTGTATCCCTAATATTGTAAATAATCCAATACCTATAGTATCGAATATGAACATGCTTCTTTTCAGTTTTATAATAAGCGGTTGCAGAAAATAAGCTATCATAAAAGCCATGAGAATAGTTACAAAGTATGATCTATCTGTCAGCCACCCCACAGGAAATCTACCTATCATCAAATCTCTAATAGTCCCTCCACCTATCGCAGTTACAAATCCGATGACTAAAGAACCTACAAGGTCGAATCTCTTCTCGATAGCAGTCAGTACTCCTGATATAGCGAAAACACCAGTTCCGAAAAGGTCAATAAAATATATCCAACTCATCTATATTAATTACTTTATAGGAAGTAAAATTAGCTTTTGAATTTTGTAATCTATACAATCTTCAAATGTAATAAAGCAATTTCTCTATTTGTAGAAAATATTAAATAGCCATGCCTTATCTACTTTCAATTATGAAGTGTATGTTCTCATACTGTGTACAAGGTCAGCAAGTGTCAGATGGCACAACTATGCGTTATTAAATTATAGCTAATTCTATATATCATCTTATTTCAAGATACTTAATTATGATACCTTTGTCATATGAGCAGTGAAGTAAAGACCCAGAAAGAAATGTTATCTAAGTTAGGTATAAAAGCCTTGACAGAGATGCAAGAAGAATCAGTACTGGCTATTAAAAGCTGTCCTTCTGTAATGTTGTTATCACCGACTGGGACAGGAAAGACATTAGCGTTCTTGTTACCGATAATAAACGAACTGAATCCGAGTACCTACGCTGTACAGACCATAATCATAGCGCCATCACGAGAGCTCGTCCTTCAGATAGAACAAGTCGCAAGGAATATGGGAAGTGGCTATAAGATTAATGCATTCTATGGTGGTCGTAATTTTAGTAAGGACAGACAAGATCTGAATCATACACCTGCAATAATAATAGCGACTCCAGGAAGATTGGCAGATCACCTGAGAAGGGAGACCTTCGATATAAGGCATATCAAGACATTAGTGTTGGATGAATTTGATAAATCATTGGAGGTCGGTTTTGAAGATGAGATGTCAGAAATATGCCATGTCTTATCGGGTATAGAAAAGACTGTGCTTACTTCTGCGACTAAAGGTATAGAAGTTCCACAATTTGTAAAATTCGATAAGCCAGAGATTATTAATTATCTGACAGATGGTGTCGCTGAGCTATCCGTCAAAAGAATAGTCTCTCCTGACAAAGATAAGTTAGGAACTTTGCTCAATGCGTTATGTCACTTAGAAGCTAAGCCATGTATTATCTTTTGCAATTTCAAAGAAAGTATATCGCGAGTCAGTGAGTTCTTAGATAATAATGGGGTAGAGCACGGTTGCTTCTATGGAGGCATGGAGCAGAAAGATAGAGAGCGGGCATTGATCAAATTTAGAAATGGAACTTACAGAATTCTTATAGCTACGGATCTTGCAGCCAGAGGAATCGACGTACCTGAGATTCAATATATAATACATTACCATCTTCCCTTAAAAGCAGAAGAGTTTACTCATCGGAATGGTCGTACTGCTCGTATGCACAGTGATGGGACGGCCTATGTATTGCACTGGGAGCAAGAGATCTTGCCAGAATTTATAAATACAGAAGAGATCGAAGATCTGACACGACATGAGTTGCCTGAGAAGACAGGATGGATAACTTTATTCATATCAGGAGGCCGAAAAGACAAAATATCTAAAGGCGATATCGCCGGTATGTTCATCAAGCAAGCAGGCTTAGAATCTTCAGATATTGGACTAATAGAACTTAAAGTTGATTGTGCATTTATTGCCGTTAAGAAAAAACATTTCTACCATATCATGGAGACCTTAGACAATCAGAAACTGAAGACTAAAAAAGTCCGTATCAATAGAATCTAAGTCGACTATAATGGCAAAGAATAAATCTGGACTGCATCCGAAGAGTAAGCATCACGGAAACTATAACTTCGTAGAATTAATAGATTGTAATCCTGAACTTAAAGCTTATGTGCACATGGCGAAATCAGGAAGATTGTCTATACCATTCCATGATGATCAAGCTGTCAAAGCATTGAATAAGGCCTTATTATATAAGTTCTATAATCTCAAATTCTGGGATATTCCAGAAGGTTATCTCTGTCCGGGTGTGCCAGGTAGAGCAGAGTATGTCCATCATTTAGCGGACTTACTTGCTGTCAGTAATAATAACAAAACTGTAAAGCCTGAAAATATCAATGGCATAGATATAGGGACAGGAGCAAGTTGCATCTATCCGATAGTGGCAGCTGTAGATTATGGTTGGTCTATGGTAGGTACAGATATAGATAAGACTGCTTTACAATCAGCTCAGGAGATTGTAAGTAAGAATTCTAATTTATCAAGTAAGGTAGAACTTAGGTTGCAAGAGGATAAGCATTCTATATTCAGAAATATTATAAGCGCTGATGACTACTTTGATTTTACGATGTGTAATCCGCCATTCTTCAGCTCAGCGGAGGAAGCCATGGCTGCTTCTACAAGAAAGAATCAAAATCTTAATCCAAAGACACCACAAACAAAAAATAATTTTGGAGGTACAGCATCAGAGTTATGGTGTGAAGGCGGCGAGTATGTCTTTATCCGTAAGATGATCAGAGAGAGTAAAGTATATGCCTCTTCATGTTACTGGTATACAACTTTAGTCTCTAATATAAAGCATCTCGATCCGTTAAGGTCAGAGTTAGAAAAGCTTGATTGTGGAGAGATAAAAGTTGTAGATATTGTACTTGGTAATAAAAAGACGCGTATTCTATGTTGGTCTTTTCTGAGTGTGAAACAGCAGACGGCATGGCGAGATTTGAGGTGGTAGATTTTATTGCACTTTAGTAAGGATATAAATACTTAGATTTTACATCATAAAAGCCATAGAATGCATCTAATAATAGTTGTAATATACATTTATTGATATGGTTATTTTTTCTGATTTTGAAACTACAGTCATGAGATTTTTACTTTTTTGTATTCTTTTTTATTCGACTATTCAATGCCATGGGCAGAATAATAAATCAAGGCTTATAAATAAATTAGAGTCTTCACCAGAATGTTTAAGTGTATCCTCATATGCACTTGCCTCTATATATTTTAAAGAAGGTAAAATTGATTCAACAGATTATTATCTAAATATGTCAATTACTTGTGATAAAACAACATTGTGTAGGCTTGTGATGTCTGAAAAACAAGCTATAAGTCAAGGGATTAAACCTCCGCCAAATACATTTTTAATATATGCTAAGAAATCCTTTCCTTTAATAGCAAATTCTTGCTCTCAATCGGATATCGATAAATACAAAGAGAGTCAAAAGAGTAAAAAAAAAATTACAGAAGCTAATATTGATAGCACATTATTAAATACAATAAAAAGAATAAAATATGAAGATCAAAGGATCAGGAAAGACGGTTTTTACGAAAGAAATCTAAAGATTGCACAGAGAATTGATTCCATACATCTTCACGAAATAGATTCTATAATCCACAAATATGGTAGATACCCAGGAAGAAGTTTAGTTGGAGAAGATAACGAAAGCGTTGCAGCCATGGTGATCCATCACAATTCTATTGAAGCTGGTAGATATCTTGATATATTAAAGAATGCAGTCCTTTCTCATGACTTAGGTTCTGATTGGTATCAAATTGTTTTAAGACGATACCTTTCTGTTAAATATGGTTTAAACTTAGAGCAAGTTAATTTAATCATGATTTCAGATGTAATATTATCGGATTGGGATGATGATATGAAAGATACTTATATGGAAATGAAACCTTTCATCAATATCAAAATAAAATGATTGATTATCTTTTATGAGTATTGCTATACGTTAAGCAATAGCTTAATCAACTATATTATTTATGTAGAATGATAATGTTTTCTTAGCTTAGATATTTTCATAAGCCGTATTATAATGAAACAACTAACCTTAATAATATCTCTACTTCTTTCAGTCAACTGCATCTATGGACAAAAGCAAAAATCAACAATTGGAATAGTTGCTCCTAACACAACGGTAGCAGCAGAACCACAAGAGCCTGTTAAGATTGTAGAAGAGATGCCAAGATTCCCGGGTTGCGAAGACGAATCTGACGATAAGAAAAGATCAATATGTGCTCAAACTAAACTGCTACAGTATGTATACTCTACTCTCAAATATCCTGAACAAGCTAAAAAGGATAAGATCGAAGGCACTGTATATACGAAATTCAAAATAACTGAAAATGGCAAATTGTCTGATATAGAAATTACGAAAGATATTGGAGGCGGCTGTGGGGATGCCGTTATCGACCTTCTTAATACCATGAATGAAGAACACACATGGGTTCCGGGTATGCAGAAAGGAAAGCCCGTAGCTGTTCAATTTATATTGCCTGTAAAGTTCAGCTTGTAGTTAATATTTGGAAAATGACGGACCTATTAGTGGAAACTAATTTAGTCAGGGGATGATTTAGGAAGTGACTGAGCGGAAGCACGAAAATATTGTTTGATAAACGCATGTACAGATTACTTGGATACCTTGTAGGCAGAAAAATATTCTGGTAAGAGTATCGTTGACTTTACATATGAAATTCGATAGATAATTCTAAGTTAGCTGAAGACATCTTTACGTAGATTAAACCTTACTTAATCATTAAATTATATTAAAAATTATCATGAGTAAAACAATTATTATCGTCACACTATTACTTACGTTATTTTCCGCATACACATTATGCCAAGATTCTATATTATCTGGACCATTGAATCAGAATGAAGTTATTCCATTTGAGATTGAAATTAGCGAAGACGATAAGAATTATGTCGTACTCAATTGCGATAATTGTGCTTGGGAAGAATTAAGTTTTACACTAGAAAGTGAGTATCAGACTTTTGATGCGATAGGATTGATCCACCGCGGAGCCGCTTCTCGGGTGAATGATGAGGATTTTCCAGATTTTCTAATTTCAATATACCGTAACGGCAATCAGTTTAAATTAAGCAGTGACAGAGGAACGAATTGGGATTCAGTAGATTTTCTAACATCTTGTAGTAGACGAAATTATCTCAGTCATCAAGGAATCACTTTAAGGTAAGGTAATTAATTCTGTTATTAGAATTGTGACTGAAAAAAAAAGAGGCAATAGGTTTATACCCATTGCCTCCCAAATTTATTTATATCTAATACCATTTAAATATTAGAATGTCGGTTATATTATAATAGAATTAGTCAATCTCTGCGTTAAAAATACTCATCATAGCTACGGCTATGACTGCGTTTTTTGCCTTAATCTTAACAAATTCTCTCCTATAATCTTATCCGACACCTTAAAATTTAAATGGTATAAAAAGAATATTAAGCCATATTCTTATTCTCTAAATCAAATCTGTCCGCATTCATAACTTTAGTCCAAGCTGCAACGAAATCAGTCACAAATTTCTCGCCAGCATCATGACTACCGTATACTTCTGCTATAGCTCGTAACTCAGAATTAGAGCCGCAGATAAGATCTACTCTTGTTCCAGTCCATCTGTCTTCGCCAGACTTTCTATCTGATCCTACAAAGATATCTTGACTTTCAGTTGTGCTCTTCCAAGTGGTACCTAAATTAAGAAGATTAATAAAATAATCATTACTTAAGGTGCCAGGTTTATTAGTGAATACGCCGTGCTTAGACTGATCATAATTCGTACCTATGACTCTCATTCCTCCCAGTAATACGACCATCTCAGGAGGCGTAAGAGAAAGAAGATTAGCTTTATCTAAAAGCAGTTCTTCTGCCGAGGTAGAATATTTACCACCGACATAATTTCTAAATCCATCACCTAATGGTTCTAAGTAAGAGAAAGAATCTACATCCGTCTGTTCCTGAGTTGCATCAGTACGACCCTGAGTGAAAGGTACATCAATGTCATGGCCACCAGCTTTAGCTGCTTGTTCTATGCCTACGCTACCGCCTAATATGATAAGATCTGCAATTGAAACTTGCTTTCCTGAAGTTGATTCGTTGAAAGATTTCTGAATATCTTCATACGCCGATAGTACACCTGACAGTTCAGAAGGGTTATTGACTTGCCAGAATTTCTGTGGTGCTAATCTTATTCTTGCACCATTAGCCCCACCTCGCTTATCAGAATTTCTATATGTAGATGCGGACGCCCATGCAGTCGTGACCATATTTGATATAGTCAATCCTGAATCTTGTATTTTTGACTTTAATTTATCTATATCGCTACTGTCTAATGGTTGTGTACTTGACTTAGGAACAGGATCTTGCCATAACAATTCTTCTGTGGGCACTTCTGGTCCCAAGTACCTCTGTATAGGCCCCATATCTCTATGTGTTAATTTATACCATGCCCTTGCGAATGCATCCTTGAGCTGATCCGGATTCTCGTGGAATCTACGTGAGATCTTCTCGTAAGCAGGATCCATACGTAGAGCTAAGTCAGTCGTCAGCATCATAGGTGCATGCTTAATTGAAGTATCATGAGCATCTGGTACTGTATCTGCGCCTCCGCCAGATTTAGGCTTCCACTGATGTGCCCCTGCAGGACTCTTAGTTAATTCCCATTCGAAACCGAAAAGATTTTCAAAATAGTTATTACTCCATTTTGTAGGCGTCGTCGTCCATGCACCTTCTAATCCGCTGGTGATGGTATTGACACCGTGGCCAGAACCTAAGTTATTTTTCCAACCCATACTTTGGTTTTCTATACCCGCTCCTGCTGGTTCTCTTTCTATATGTTTCTCAGGATCAGCAGCACCATGAGTCTTACCGAATGTATGACCACCTGCGATAAGTGCCACAGTCTCCTCATCATTCATAGCCATCCTTCCGAAGGTCTCTCTGATGTCTTTAGCTGATGCTAATGGATCAGGATTACCATTGGGGCCTTCTGGATTGACATAAATCAATCCCATCTGGACAGCCGCAAGAGGATTTTCTAATTGTCTCTCGTTGGTATATCTCTTGTCACCAAGCCACTCCGTTTCTGATCCCCAGTATATATCCTGCTCAGGTTCCCAAACGTCCTCTCTGCCTCCAGCGAAACCAAATGTCTCGAATCCCATTGTCTCTAAAGCTACGTTACCTACTAAGATCATAAGGTCTGCCCAGGATATCTTATTGCCATACTTCTGCTTCACTGGCCACAATAATAATCTTGCCTTATCTAAGTTAGCATTATCAGGCCAGCTATTTAATGGTGCAAATCTCTGCGTGCCTGAAGAAGCGCCTCCACGACCGTC
>Ga0209185_1002080_pt1 | contig 14885 bp, 16 predicted proteins | sample SidtaG_2_FD_187425 | JGI IMG/M metagenome (GOLD analysis project Ga0209185, IMG submission 187425) | Marine algal microbial communities from Sidmouth, United Kingdom - Sidmouth_Asex2 metaG (SPAdes) (version 2) | ecosystem: Host-associated > Algae > Red algae > Unclassified | place: Sidmouth... | reverse complement strand
AACCATAAGCTTGCCTGCAGCACTCATTCCTATCATGACTAATATTCCACCAGTCAGGGCCCATCCTAAGTTTCTCAGTGTTAGATATTTTTGCATTGTTTTATAGTTTGATTCCAATAATGGGTCTAAGGTAGTGAATTGATATTTACTTTATATATAAGGTCTTTATATTCACAAATTCCCTGATACCATAATAGCTCAGCTCTCTACCATAACCACTAATCTTAGTACCTCCAAAAGGCAATCGAGGGTCTGACTTAACAAACTGATTGACAAATGCACAACCGACTTCGATTTCGTCTTTGGCGATACGCTCTCCGCGTTCTATGTCTTTAGTAAATACGCAGCCTCCTAATCCGAAGGATGAATCATTAGCTACTTTGATGGCTTCCGCTTCATCCTTTACTTTAATAACAGAAGCTACTGGACCAAAGATCTCATCATCATAAGCAGGCATTCCTGGCTTAACATTAATGAGTATTGTAGCTGGATAATAGGCGCCGTCACCATCAGGAATCCTTCCTCCCAAATGCAATTCTGCACCAGCCTTGAGACTGTCAAGAACTTGTTGGTGTACTTCATCTCTCAGGTCATGACGGGCCATGGGACCCATCTCTACATCATGCATAGGGTCTCCCATTTTGGCAGTAGCCATCTTATCTGTAAATCTACTCAGGAATGCATCATAGACTTCCTCTATAACTATAAATCGCTTAGCACCGATACAACTCTGCCCTGTATTAAGCAATCTCGACTTAGCACATTGTTCTGCAGCGAGGTCGAGATCTGCATCTTCTAATACAATATAAGGATCGCTTCCACCTAATTCGAGTACCGTCTTCTTTATTTTCTCTCCACATCTTGCAGCAACTGCTGCTCCCGCATATTCGCTTCCCGTAAGAGTAGCTGCTTTAATAATAGGGTTATCTATAATTGCATTAACTTGCTTACTACCGATAAGTAGTGTCTTAAATGCGTACTCTGGAAATCCGGCATCTCTAAATACCTCTTCTATATTAAGAGCACTCTGGGGTACATTACTGGCATGTTTTAGTATGCCTACATTGCCCGCCATAAGAGCTGGAGCTGCAAATCTAAATACTTGCCAGAATGGATAATTCCATGGCATCACAGCGAGGATGACACCCATAGGACGATAACAGATCATACTCTTAGTCGCTTCAGTCTCGACAATCTCATCAGACAAAAACTCTTCTGCTTTCTCAGCATAATACCTGCAGACCCATGCACACTTCTCTACTTCACCGATGGCAGAAGAATAAGTCTTACCCATCTCATATGTCATCGTCTCAGCATAGCGCTGCTTACGTTCTTCTAATATATCTGCAGCTCTGAGCATCAGTGTAGACCTGTGTGCAAAACTTGTCTTTCTAAAGGCATTATACTCATCTTGACACTTATCGAGAATGTCATTAACCTCAGAATCACTATGTAATTCGTAGCTCTCAATTTCTATATTAGTTGCTGGATTTATACTTTTTATAGTTGCCATAATCGCTTAATTTGATATCCTTTTTATTATGAATTGTTAGACTTATAATACGCTGCTAATGTATCTACTAATTTATTATTTACACTTACATTAATCGGTATCTCTATAAGAGTAAGTTGTTTTTCTGATATAGACTGTGCTATGACAGACTTAAGATCTGCAATATCGGTAGGCTTATGAGCATTGATACCAAAGCTCTGAGCCAGCTTTACGAAATCTGGATTCGTTAATTTTGTTCCAAACGACTTTCCTTCATTCATTTCTTGCTTCCATTCTATAAGGCCATAATTATTGTCATTCAGGATAATAATGATAAAGTGTAGATCTAATCGCTTAGCAGTCTCCAGCTCTTGTATATTCATCATACTACCGCCATCGCCCATGATGGATATAACAGGCCTTGAGTCATCTACCATCGCAGCAGCTATGCCACCAGGTAGTGATATACCCATAGATGCGAGACCATTAGAGATGAGACAACTATTAGGTTCATAGGTCTGATAATTACGAGCTATCCACATCTTATGACTTCCGACATCAGAGATCACTAAGCCATTATCAGGTAAGACTTCCCTCACAGCATTTATAACTCCTGGTGCATTAAAAGTCTCAGAAGAATCATCTAGTGTAAATGAATGAATGGATTCCTGAATACGATCTCTAATATCCGTGTACCAGCTTTCCCACTTACTGCCCTTTAATCCTGCTATTAGTGCATTTATAGACTCTGCAATGTCAGCTACAATTTCGACTCTAGGTATATAATGTGTAAATACTTCTGCTGAAGCAAAATCTATATGTATAATAGTCTTATTAGCATTCTCGTTCCAGTTTTCTGGATCATACTCGGCTATATCGTATCCTATGCTTATAACTAAATCTGATTGCTCAAATGCTTCTATCACGTAATCTTTAAAGCCAAGACCTACTGAACCAAGACATCTGCTATCTCTATCCGATATTGCTCCTTTTCCCATAAATGTACACGCCACTGGGATGTTATATTGATTACTCAATGCCGTAAGCGCTTTACTTGCACGCTTTCTTATCGCTCCATTACCAGCTACTATGATAGGATTCTTAGCTGCCTTGATAAGTTGGATCGCTTCTGAGAGTGCCTTAGCATCAGGAGAAGGTCTTCTCACATTATGGATGGATAATGCTGACATACTTTCAGACAAATCCATACCTGCAATATTCTCAGGTAACTCGATGTGAGTTGCACCAGGTTTTTCCTCTTGGGCTAATTTAAATGCTTTTCTGACTATCTCGGGTATGACCTTAGGGTTAGTGATTGTCGTATTCCATTTAGTCACAGATTTCATCATATCGACCACATCAATAATCTGATGGCTTTCATGATGTAATCGCTCACTGCTTCCCTGACCTGTAATGGCTACAAGAGGAGCTTTGTCAAGATTAGCATCAGCGACTCCTGTGATCAGGTTAGTAGCGCCAGGTCCCAAAGTCGCTAAACATACGCCAGCCTTACCTGTCAGCCTACCCCATACATTCGCCATGAATGCACCGCCTTGCTCATGCCGTACTGGAATAAATGTAATTGGAGAATTTTCAAGAGCAAAAAGAAAATCTTCATTCTCCTCGCCTGGTACACCAAAGATGTATTCTATACCTTCATTAACTAAGCAGTCAATAAAAAGATTTGCAGCATTCATAGTCATATTATTTTTGAGGTGATATACCAGTAGATACTGGCATATTATTATAATTTTTAAGCTCGATGACATCGCCAGGTAGATTGATGCCTTGCTCTTCTAATTGATTAAGTACTCTCCTCATAGCCTGAGACTTTATCTCCGCAGAAGTATAATCTCTATCGAAAGTATTAATCCATATCTGAACTTCTATATTTATTGTACTAGCACCGAATTCTTTAATTAAAGTCTGCGGTTCCTTTGATTCCTTTAGTACGCCATCCGTCTTGAATAATTCATCTATAATAATCTTTCTCGCCTGTTCTATATCTGTACCATAATCTAAACCTACTATGAAGCTCTTTCTAAGATAGCCATCTATCGTAAAGTTATACAAAGGTGATTTGATAATCTGTCCATTAGGTACAAATACATCCTTACCATCTCCGGTTTTCACATGTGTTTCCCTTAGACTTAAGCCTTTTATTATTCCTTCTACATCACCGGTTCTTATTATATCCCCTACATTAAAAGGACGACTAAATGCCATTATTACTCCAGCTAAAAAATTCTCTGCAATATCCTTGAAAGCGAAGCCGATAACAAATGATGAGACAGTAGCTGCTCCGAGTATAGTCCCCGCTACAGCTGATTGACCTATGACGTACAAGAACATCAAAGCACAGATCACTTTTACTGCTATTCTTGAAAAACTATCAAAGAAGTTAGCGAGCAATTTATCTTTAGCTTTTAGCTTTATCAGACTGATAACTTTCTCTCTTATAAATCCTAAAATCACATATGCGATAGTTACGATTACAATACCGATACCTACCTTAGGTATCGCAGCAATAATGCTATCATAGTAAGTTAAGATTTGGACTTTTAAATCATTAATTATTTCCATCTATAAGATTGATCAAAAAATTGTAATTAAGCTTAGCTGCATTTGTAGATACACATTACTAATTATACTTAGTATTGTTCGATGTTTTATTCTTGCCTTGAATGCATACATCTCACTTTAAAAAAAGACTACTCATTAGGATAAACACTCTGTATTAGTTTCCAATTGGCTGATATGAGTGTCTCTAAAACTTTAAGGATATCATGAAGTGAAGCATATAGATCACCGTTTAGTTTATACTCTTCTGTATCTTTTTTTATATCTAAGAATGTGGTATAACCGTCATATATCTTAGTCATCTCATTAGTCTGCTTAATAAAGTCATCAAGTTTTTCTTTGATTACCAAGTCAACCGCATTATTCTCCCGCTCTAATTCGGCAGGTAGTGCCGATAGAAGCTCATCCAACATTACTCGTGGTGCATTTTCGAAATGCTCACATATCGATATAAAACTTTTCAGCTTTGGCTCGATCACTCCTGACTCATAAGAGGCTATCTTACTGCGTGATAGATTAATCTTTTCACCCAATTCCTTTTGGCTAAGCGCATTTAATCGCCTTAAAAATCGAAGATTAGACCCAAAATGGGTTTTGTTAATCTTACTAGTCTTTCCCGGTACAATTTTATCCATTAAATTCACACATTTTTACAAAAAGTAGATTTTATACTCAATTTCATTCTATTAAGTTAAAGATATGAACATTATGCGCTAATGTTAGTATACTATAACAGATAATGAAAGAATTTATAACTAGACTATGAAAGAATTCGACAGCGCTTTACCACATAATATCAGATTCCTTAGAAAAAGAATGGGTCTAAATCAGACACAGTTAGCTAAAGAGATCGGCATAAGTAGGTCTAATGTAGCCGCATACGAAAGTAAAGGTGTGGAACCGAGACTTAAGGTGATCCTTAAGATGGCTAAGTTTTTTGATATCACTGTACGAAGTCTTATACAACAAAAGCTGACAGAAGAGCATGAATATGATCGTTTTGATAGTATTTCTCTAAATGAATCTATACCGATGGAAAATCCAAAGGTAGATGATGAAGAAATTTCTGAATTTATCGATAAGTCTATAAAAATCACAAAAGTTCTGGAAGGCTTTAAATCTTTCTACAAATTCAAAAAAGAAAGTATAATTAATAAGTCGCCCGACAAAGCTAAGCTCATGCATGATATAGATAATTTTATAAATCTCATGGAACATCTCTTATCCTACAATGAATCTGTAATAAGTGCAATCAATAATACAAACTCGCAGAGGGCATAGTACATCAATTTATTTGTACGGCATTAGCTAAGCCTATTTAGTTACCTTCCTACAACACCAACTCGCTGAGTGGTCAATTACATATAATATATGCAGAATCGACACACAAAGTCATGCATTTGCAGTATTAATCTATAATATCTGTCTCCACCTAACTTTAAGTAGTACCATTTAAATTTTAAGATGTCGGTTAAGATTATAGAAGAGAATTCGTTAAGATTAAGGCAAAAAACGCAGTCATAGCCGTAGCTATAGCGAGTATTTTTAACGCAGATATTGACTAATTCTATTATAATAAAACCGACATTCTAATGTTTAAATTGTATAAACCAATGTATGTGTTTTTGTAAATGTGTACTTTAATGACACCATATCATCAATTATACAAGCTATGCTTCAATCATGTCTAATTATTAGACAATTAGCATTAAGCATATCACTTTCGAAGAACCAAGATTGAAGATTATTGACAAATTGAAACTAATTAGTGAAAAAATCTATAAAAATTGTTTAGCTTAATATGCTGATTATCAACTATTTGAACAATTTTAAGGTTTGGGGAGGTAAATAAAATGATCATTTAAATCACAATATGTGAACAAAATACTCATTGTGTAGTTACTTTAGTATACAACGCGATAAATACTTTCAATAACTAATAAAGCAAACAATGGATAAGATTCAATTTTCACAGCAATTCAAAGCAATAGAGACAGGCCTTAAAAACTTTGCATTAAAATTGGCGAAAAATTCTACTGATGCTGAAGATTTGGTTCAGCAGACTGCATATAAGGCATTTAAAGGTATACATACTTTCAAAGAAGGAACAAGCTTTAAAAGTTGGTCATTTACAATATTAAAAAATACATTTATTACAGCCTACCACAAAAAGAATAAGAGAGGCGTTACGAATGGTCCCTTAGAGGATTATACTTACAATATAGAGAGTAATACTTCCGTACATAATAATGCATTATCTAAGTTAAGATTACAAGAAATATATTCTCACATAGAAGATCTAAGTCACAAAACTAAGTTACCATTCATGATGCACGTAGAAGGTTACAAATATGACGAGATTGCGGACAATCTTAATATACCTATAGGCACAGTCAAAAGTAGAATCAACTTCGCCAGAAAAAAATTAAAGGTAGTAATCAATAACTCTGCAGCTAAAGCAGCATAGAATCTATCATACAACATACATTTCTCACACTTAATCATATTAATAAAACATACCATGAAAAATAAAAAATCAAACACATCAGGAAAAATCTTATTCTTCGGAGGCATATTAGCAGGAGCAGCAGCGGCCTATTATCTACAAACTGAAGATGGAAAAAAACTAAAGAATAAGCTCGTAGACAAGAGCAGCGAGTTGTCAAACACAATTACTGAAAGAGCTAAAGTTATCGCAGAACAAGCTAGAGAGAAATCTTCTGAAGCAATTCAGAATGCAAGCGAGAGCCTCACTACACTAAGAGAATCCATCGCTGAGAAGTCTGGAGAAGTGATAGAGGTCGCTAACAAAAACATAAGCAAATTCCAACAAGGCGTAAATAAGGCAAATGAAAAATTGAATACTTCTCACAACTAGACCGAAACGAATTGACAAAACAAGATACCACAGTACTGATGTAATATTCAAGTGTGGTATTTTTATTTACTCACATCTTTAGTTAAAAACAAGATACTATGAGCAAGCATTTGATGAAAGATTTAGGAGAGAATTTGGAATACGTAAGAGCAATAGTTAACAGTACTATTGAACTCAAGAAAATAGAGCTTACAGAAACTTCCTCCAGAGCAGTCGGGGTCGGTATATTATGTAGTATAATTGGGATTATAGCCCTATTTGTACTTAGCATCGCCATTATATTAAGTACACTATTAATAGCTCAGTCGATGCAGTCCTTAAACTATGCACTGCTTATAATGGGTGGCATTCTTTTATTATTTATTTTGATAATATACTTGCTCAGAAAACCATTGATCTTTAAACCTATCACCAATATATTCTATTCTTCACTACTTAAATAATTGTATTATGAACTCAGATATAGAAATAAGAAAAAGAAGATTACAAGAGGATATTGAAGTCGCAAAACGGGAACTTAAAATTAATATAGAAAACATAAAGCCTCTTGATTATGTAAAGCCAGATTTTGGTTTTATCAAAGATCAATTCGACGCTATTGCGACAAAATTAAGATTGAAACTAAGCTAACGAGCTTTAATTCTTTCAGCTCTATATTATCGATCACCACCTTACTACAAAAAATATATATGATGAACTACTTAGGCTTCAAACCAGAAAAATTAAAAGAAACTGCTGATCAACTAAACAGATTACTATCTAATTATCAGATATATTATCAGAATCTTAGAAACTATCATTGGAATATTACTGGACCACACTTCTTTGATTTGCATGAGAAATTTGAAGATCTATATAATGAAGCAAAAGTAAATATAGACGATATAGCAGAGAGAATTCTCACCCTTAGACTGAAGCCTATATCTACCTTATCAGAATACCTTGCTATCGCTGATATAGATGAATTATCTACTGAAGATCCATATGAAATGGTTAAATCCATACTCTCAGATCATAAAGCACTGATAGCAAATATGCGAGAAGTGATTTCCACAGCCGGAGATGCTGGAGATGAGGGTACGATAGATCTTGTCGGTGGATTTTTAGGATCCATAGAAAAGAAAAGTTGGATGTTAGATGCATGGTCATCTAAGTAGCACAATTGATCTTCCCTTAATAATAGCAAGATCCTTGTAAGATGATAAAGCCATTTTATTATGTAGCTTTATTTTCTTATATAATCTAAACCTTACTAATACCATTCTAAATGCATAACAACTTAAACCTCCAGAAAATAGCATACACTATAATTATAGTAATTGGTTTAGGTTGGTTATCTGTGATAGGCAAATCAATACTATTACCTCTGATTTTTGCGATATTATTTTCTATTTTCTTGTACCCTATTGATAAGAAAATCTTAAGCTTCGTAAAGGTAAAGTGGCTCTCAATACCTCTGACATTTTTAGTAGTTCTGATTCCCATACTAATTGTGGCTATGTTATTCTCGTACCAGATTGTCAATATTATGGAGTCGCTGCCTTCTATCGAAAGCAGTCTCAAAGATGGCTTCGAACAAAGCATTCAAAAAATCAATGGTCTACTCCCATTTGCGGACGTAAGTCCAAAAACAGTCCTTCCAAGTAATGACAGCTCGATACCCAACGGATCTTTAGGGGTCGTCAGTAAAGGGATTATGACATCAGCAAGTTTTATAGTAAGTTCAGGGCTTTGTTTTATGTACACTTTCTTTCTTCTATTTTACAGAAAGAGTTTCAAAAACTTCATCATCTATCAATTCGAAAAAGAAAATCGTCCTGACATAAAAGATACGCTAAAGGAAATAAAAGAAACTATCCAGTCTTACATTGGAGGCGTAGGTTTGGTCATGGTAATATTATCTATTCTGAATACCATTGGTCTAACCGTAATTGGAATAGAACATGCCATGTTCTGGGGTGTGCTCGCCGGAGTGCTATCCATTATTCCATATGCAGGTACAGCATTAGGTGGTATGTTACCATTTGTATTTGCACTAAGTACTGCCGAGAGTTCATGGCAACCGATAGCTGTCTTAGTTTATTACATGATTATACAGCAGGTAGAAGGCAATTTCATCACACCTAATATTGTGGGTAATAAAGTTGATATAAATCCATTTTTTGCAATTCTTTCGATCGTCATCTTAGGTACGCTATGGGGTGTCGGCGGTGTGCTATTAGCTTTACCGCTTATATCAATAACGAGAATTATATTCGGACAATTTCAGAGCACAGAACCTCTAGCGTTTTTAATGAGCTCTTCGATTATGGACAAGGGAAAGTTCAAAAATTGGGCCGCCAATGTAGAATGATTCAGTTAATTACGCCTACCTCGTAACAAAAAGATAAAACTGAAACCTACGCTAACATCAAATAGATATCTACTCTGGCCAAGCTCATCTATGGGAGAAAACCATTCTCCATCCTGCCACAATTTACCTGCAATTCTTTCAGCAGTCGTATCATAAATAATTATTAACATACCTCAACCCAGAACTGAATAGTTATCAAACCCAATGGAATTTCTAATTCTCTGAGAACCTATCTCATATCTCAACCCATCAACTTTCCTTGATGTTATAGCACAATCTAATAATAGCTGTTTTCCACATTAAAATACTGATGGCTACCCTTCTCATAATTATTAATAAAATATTCTATATCAGCATATCCGACAAATTCCTGCCTGCTACTAAGCGGAGCAAGATATCTCTGTATGCCCAGCTTTATCTCATGATGCTAATCAGATTAAGGCGACATCTTAATAATGCGATTTTACTACATCAAGACCTTATACCAAGTCTAATTCATACGAGATTATATACCAGAGCCTCCACATGGAAGTTAAATAGGTGGCGATATTGGGTCAAAGTATCCGGAAGGTACAAATTCCTACCGATAAGCGCTTCTCTGATTGAGCATAAACAGAATTAAAATCACCCTTAAAAGTTAATATTATCATCAGGCTTACACCATGCAATAATGCCTTAGCGGTATGTCTCTTCATGTATAAATCATTTATTGATTCATCTATTTATTCATTCCCAATATCACCAACTACTATACTCTTTAAGATTGAAAATAAACAAATCCATAGAGCCCTATAAATTCAAAAATTTAACTCAGAGTTAAATTTATATATGCTTTACTATATTCTTACCTTATCTTTTCTTAAATTTATCAATGATATAATGGCACATAATATAGATGCTGATGAAACCTCAAACCATCCCGAGGAGTTATAAATAATATCATACATACTTTAATTAAAAAATAATTATTCAATAAATACATTTAATGGAAGCTTATATATACGATGCCATGAGAACCGTAAGAGGTAAAGGCAACAAGAAAGGTGCTCTCATAGGTACCACAGCAACAGAGTTGTCTGCGCAAGTTCTAAAAGCACTCAGGCATAAGCACAACTTTGATGCAGAATTAGTTGAAGATGTCATCTTCGGATGTGTTACTCAAGCTAAAGATCAAGCAGCAAATATCGCCAAATCAGCAGCTCAACAATCTGGCTATGGTGATCACTTATGCGGAGTATCTATCAATAGATTCTGTGGATCTGGATTAGAAGCCATTAATCAAGCTGCGGCGTATGTCAAGTCTGGCTTCCGAGATCTTATCATCGCAGGTGGCGTAGAAAGTATGTCAAGGGTGTCGATGGGATCCGATGGTGGTGGATTCTTAATGGACCCGATGCAAGCCGTCGATGGTAGCATGATACCACAAGGTATATCTGCTGATCTTATCGCAAGTAAGTATGGCTACTCGAGAGATGATGTAGATGCATTCGCTTACGAATCTCAAATGAGAGCAACTAAGGCTGAGGCCGAAAAAAGATTCGTATCCAGAATTCCTGTTAAAGATATTAATGGCATTACAATATTAGACACTGACGAGAATATACGACCTTCTACAACTAAAGAAGGCTTATTGAAACTTTCCCCTTCATTTGAGATGATGGGTAATATGGGAGGATTTGATCAAGTCGCAATAGATAAATATCCCGAAATCGAAGAAATGATACACGTGCATCATGCAGGTAATTCTTCCGCAATTGTAGATGGTGCCTCATGTGCCCTTATCGGGAATAAAGAAGTAGGCGAAAAATTAGGCATCAAACCAAGATTCAAAGTAAGAGCTGCAGCAGTGGTGGGTTCAGATCCTACAATAATGCTGACAGGTATCGGCCCAGCTTCTAAGAAAGTACTTAAGCAAGCGGGTATGAAAGCTTCCGATATAGATCTCTATGAGATAAATGAAGCATTTGCAGCAGTAGTACTCAGAGCTATGGACGACATCGGTATCGACCACAGTGTTGTCAATGTCAACGGTGGCTCCATTGCCCTGGGTCACCCACTCGGTTCTACTGGTTGTATGCTTACTGGTACACTCATGGATGAGCTCGAGAGACGAGATCTAAGCACTGGATTAATATCATTATGTATCGGTGGCGGTATGGGTATTGCTTCTATTATAGAGAGGGTATAATTTTTATTACAAAAAAAATAAGACAACAGGTCATTACGATAAGATTCTCTTATACTCTGATAGATCTGGATTATTTGCTAAATAATAATGTTCTAATAATATGTCAAATTACAATAACGAATATCTAAAATATACAGTCGCAGATGGTATCGCAACGATCACTATCGACCAGACTAACCAACCGACAAATCTTTTCAGCCTAAAATTTACAGAAGTCTATCACGAGGCCGCTATGAAGGCGATCAATGATGCAGATGTAATCGGAGTCATTGTCACTTCAGGTCAAAAGGTGTTTATGGCTGGTGGTGACCTCAGAGAGCTATCACAACCTGTAGCTGACCCTAAGGACTTCTTCGATGCGATTATGCTTGTGCATAAGAGAATGAGAGAGATAGAGACTGCGGGTAAACCATTTGTAGCAGCGATTAACGGTACGGCATTAGGTGGAGGTCTGGAACTGGCATTATCATGTCACCATAGAATAGCTATCGACAGCACAAAAATAAAAATAGGATTACCAGAATCTAAAGTCGGACTCATACCCGGTGGTGGTGGAACTTCTAAGCTGTGCTACCTTACAGGAATACAGCAAGGCCTGACATACATGCTCCAAGGCAAAGAACTAAGACCTCAAGGTGCTCTATCTAATAATATCATCGATGAACTCGCTACAGATCAGGATGACCTTATGGCCAAAGCCAAAGCTTATATCAACTCTAAGCCAACAGCACTGCAACCGTGGGACAATAAGAAACATAGAGTACCTGGTGGTAAGATATGGTCACCGATGGGTGTCCAGACATTAATGGGGGCCAATGGTAATGTGGGTAAACTCACACACGGTAACTACCCTGCTCAGAAATACATTCTAAGCGTTGTCTATGAGGGTATGCAGATACCTATCGATAGAGCATTAGAGATCGAGGCAAGATATTTTACGAAAGTAGTAGCATCACCTGAGGCTAAGAATATAATAAGAACTGGATTTGTAGGTATACAAGCTGCAAAAAAAGGAAAAGCCAGACCAAAAAATGAACCTCACTATGAGGTCAAAAAATTAGGTATGCTCGGTGCTGGCATGATGGGTGCAGGTATAGCATACGTTAGTGCCAAGGTAGGAATGGAAGTTGTCCTCAAAGATGTCACAATAGAAGGTGCAGAAAAAGGTAAAGCATATTCCAAAAAAATACTCGATAAAGCCATCTCAAGAAAGAGATCTACGCCAGAAAAAGCAGAAGCACTTCTCGGTAGAATTAAACCTACAACAGACTATAAAGACTTTGAGGGCTGTGATCTTGTGATAGAAGCTGTATTTGAAGATCCTACATTAAAGGATAAAGTCACTAAGGAAACTGAAGCTGTATTAGCAGCAGACAAGGTATTCGGTTCTAATACGTCGACGATTCCTATTACACAACTTGCAAAAGCTTCTGGAAGACCCGATAATTTTATCGGGATACACTTCTTTTCGCCTGTAGACAAGATGCCACTTGTAGAGATCATCGTCGGTGAGAAGACAGGGAATAAAGCGATTGCTGCAGCAGTTGATTATTCTGTAGCGATAGGTAAGATTCCTATCGTCGTTAACGATAGCAGAGGATTCTTTACATCGCGATGCTTCAGTACATTCGTCAGTGAAGGTATGTTCTTACTCGAAGAAGGCGTACCTGCAGCTATGATAGAGAACATCGCTAAGAAGAAAGGTATGCCAGTAGGCCCACTCGCCGTTCATGATGAGGTCACTATGAAATTGTCTATGCATATATACGATAGCGACCCTTCTCCTAAGAAACCTTATCAACATAGAGGTTATAAGATCGCTAAGGACATGGTTATCAATGAAAAAAGACCAAGTAAAAAGGAAGGTGCTGGATTCTATGATTACCCTACAGGTGGAAAGAAAAAACTATGGTCTAAATTAGGTGAAAAGTTCAATTCCAGAATAGACACTTTAGATGAAGAAACAATAGGTAAGAGATTGCTACACTTCCAAGCACTCGAAAGTTACAGATGCTTAGAAGAAGGCGTATTAAGATCTACAACTGATGGAGATTTAGGATCTGTATTAGGATGGGGATTTCCGATATATACTGGAGGATCATTATCATACATTGACTATGTAGGTATGGAGACTTTCATCAATGAGTGTGATGACTTTACTCAGAAATATGGAGAAAGATTCTCAGTACCTGATAGCCTAAGAGCATTATCTGCTGCTGGAAAATCTATACACCAATATGGTAAGACAGAATCAAAATAGGTAGCTGAAATAAAAAAAAATGCTATAATCAGAGTTAGTAGCCTATGCTAACTCTATCGGTATAGCTGCACATGTAGATGATCTAAAAGCTGACACATAAAAAAAAGGTACTCGATAAATTAGGTCATAGCTAATAAAAAAACTCATTGAGCAACGACAGAGTAAAAATCATAAGACATGGGGCCATCGCAGAGGTGGTCCTCAATCGTCCCGATAAAATGAATGCATTAGACATTGCGATGTTCGATGCCATCATAGATGCTGGTAAGCAAGTCAGCAAGGACAAGTCCGTCAGAGCAGTAATCCTTAGAGGCGAAGGCAAAGGCTTCTGTGCAGGTCTCGACTTAGCTAACTTCAGCCCTGACCCCGATGCAGAGATCAACCAAGACCTTAACCCAAGATCACATGGCATCGCTAACAAGTGGCAAGCTGCATCGTGGGTTTGGAGAGAGTGTCCAGTACCTGTCATAGCTGCAGTACATGGCATCGCCTATGGAGGTGGACTTCAGATCTTTTCAGGAGCAGATATCAAGTATGTCCATCCCGACACCAAGCTATCCATAATGGAAATGAAATGGGGTATCATACCCGACATGGGCGGTACACAGCTATGGAGACATAATGTAAGAGAAGACGTCATCAAAGAACTGACTTTCACACACAGAGTGTTCTCAGGTAATGAAGCGGTAGAATATGGATTTGCGACTTTCACTTCTGATAATCCTACAGACTCTGCCATGACATTAGCAAGGCAGATTGCGGACCAAAGCCCAAGTGCCATAGTCAAAGCAAAGAAGCTTATCAACGCTTCTTCTTATCTCAGTGAGGCAGAGGGCCTACTCATGGAATCTCAGGAGCAACAGGATATTATAAGAAAGGAAAATCAACTCGAAGCTGTATTTTGTAAAATGCAAAAACGAGAAGCTAATTTCAAGGACTATAGGGAAGAGTGATTTTCTATTATTTTACATTCTAACTACAATTAGCTAAAGCTGTCATCATCGACTAAAAAAAAGGAGATGCCCTCACATCTCCTTACCTCAATATGTAACTAACTATCAGTTATACAATTGTAAAGTTGGTAATCTATAGCTTAATATTTATCCCCTATTTGGGTGTTATTTCAAAATATTT